>ERZ1292625.761-Hain-H41-01um-R1-761-length-44188-cov-33_pt1 | contig 44188 bp, 59 predicted proteins | sample MGYA00564400_ERZ1292625 | MGnify/ENA primary metagenome ERZ1292625 (study PRJEB36523, sample SAMEA6512639) | groundwater metagenome | collected 2019-01-08 | study: AquaDiva: Metagenomics assemblies of 32 groundwater samples
GGTACCGTAGGGGCTCGTAACCTATTGCTTTCATTAGTGTTCTCTAAGCACTTGATATCATTGCCCTTTGAGCAGTCTATGTCAATGCTGTTTACATGCCATGACGCAATGCGTTATTTGCGGGCCCTCGGGTAAGTGTGCGATATTACTCAGGTAATTCTTGCGTGACACAGTGCGTCATTTGCGGGCGCGTAGCTGGTTGCGCACCACTGCGAAAGCGTTTATGCACCACCTAACCCCGCGTAATCATTGGGCTTCTACTGATTGCCCGATCAAACCGCGTAAAAACTTACACACCTCGCGGTTGGCACAGATAATCAGCTCCAACAATTTCAAGCACTTAGCTGCCACTGAGGTATCGCCAGCCTATGGCACGCGGTCTGCATTGAGTAGTCACGTCGGAGAGTCGGAGCGCAATGTATCGCGTACCAGACCCCGGCACACGGAACACAGTAACAGGGCGCAATGCAGGGTGGATGGCCACCCGGGAAATAGCAGGGATTGACGGTGACGGGCTTCTATTAGCGCCCTATCAGCACTGACAACTGAATAGAGCCAGTGACCTAACACAAAGAGCATGCGAGAAGTTAGCGCATTCATTTGGTAATGTACTTGCTGGCTCGTAGGAGGGATGTGGAGTTTTTCAATGTGTGTGCAAACTGTTTGCGCCCACATTGAAGCACTCTAACCAATCGGAGGTATCACAATGAAGATTGCTGTTTATTTGACCCCTGCGCAGGTTCGTGCCGTTCAAGCTGTGTTCATCCGTTCCAATGGTAGCAATACCACGGAAACGGACATTGGGGAGGCTGCAAAGCGAGCGTTAAACGCATTCAACGAGCGTGTGCGTCAGGCTGAAAACCTGCTTGCGCGGGTACGTGACAGCGACAACGAGTAACGCTGTCAGTCGTAAGTCAGTCAGGGGTTAACAGCCCCTGCACCATGCAACAAATTCAGCAGACACCCGCGCATGACGCCGCAAGTCATGCTATAAGTGTGTGGGGCCATCCCGGCTTCACCGAACGTAGCACCGTCGTAAAGAAAGAGAACAAAAACCATGAAGACTGCAAACCTGTCGTCCGAGAAGAACGGTATCAGCCTCGCCGTCAAGACTAAGAGCGGAAAGAACGTCTACGCGACGCCCAGCGCCTTGCGTGAGGTTCTGTTGAACGCTCCCGCGCTGCTCGCGGAACTCGATTCGGTGGATTCGGCTGAGCTTTCGGCCATCGATACGCGAGCCAGCAGCACTCCGGAAGCGCGCAAGCTCGCGCGTGTGACGGAGCAGCGCACGAAGCTGGAAGCGGCTGTCGTCGCTGCTACCACCGATGGCGCCAAGACGGTCGCTGAGATGGAGCTTAAGCTCTTCGAGCTTAAGAACGCCTGAGGGTTGAGCGACTGCTTCAAATCGCAATCAAATAGAAACCAATTGCGATAACTTGATATCGGGGGGCGCCGCTAACACAGGGCGCCCCGTGGAAGTAATAGCCTTAATTAGGCCACTATGACACTCGCGCTACACGCGCCATAAGGAAGGAAGGGCAAGCAAGCGATTGAGGTAAAGATACCCAAGGGTATGGGAGCGCCTAAGAGAAAGACTCCCACAATTGAAGGAAGCACACTCCAACGGCCCAACAATCCAAGGGCAGAAAGACGCGGCATGCTGGGTCAAATTTGAGGGCTCACTTAAGCCCTCGGAATAAGCGCATTGTAGGAATGGATAACGGTTAGAGATAGCGCTATCTTAAACCACCCGGACCGAACCGCATAGGAGGAATGGACGCATTCCGTAGCCAGTAAGACGAGGGCTAGGCCATTGGGCTAATCTCGTCTACCATGCAACAAACGGAAGCACGCGAGTCTGTAACACTGGAGGTTAACCGTGGAGTTTCAAATGTACGTGATTCGAGACAACAAAGGCGCATTCCACGTTACGGATAACGTGGAAGCCGTGAAGGCTGCGATGGATATGGATTTCGCAGTCTACCGTAACGGAAAGCGGGTCTGGTAACATGGCCAGAATCAAGGCTAAGCAGTGTATCGCTGATTACCTCGGGATTGACGTTTCTGAAGTAAAAACGAGCAATCCCGAGGTAAGCTCTCAACTACACACATGGGTTATGGATTCAATCGTACCCGCGTGCTGTGATGAGGGATGCGAAGTAGAACCCGATGGCAAGTGTGAGCACGGGTGCCCCAGCGTATTGATTGCGCTTGGGTTGATTTAAGTCAGTCAGGGCCGCAATGCCCTGCACTATGCTGCAAGCTGAGTGTCCCTGATGCCAACGTACATGATACTCTGACGATACACCCAAGATAGGACAGAGAAATCCTACGGTTAAGCTCATACATGCGAACGATTCGCAGCTTACATTTCACCCAACAAACAAAGGAACGAACAATGGCCAGAGCAATGGAAATGAAAACACCCGCTGAGATTCGGCAGGAGGCACGCATTGAAGCGCTCAAACGCTCCATTGCGATTGCTGAAAGCAAGCTGTTGAAGGAAGCCCCCGAATGGGCAGACTTCGCCCCGTGTAACAAGCGTGCGGGAGTCGTAAAGCGTGCGCGTGTGCAGTTTCATCACCAGAGCAACGAAAGGATTGCGGATAAGGACCTTCCGCGATTGCTTGAAGTGCCCACTGAGCTTGCTCTCTGGGTTAACAGCATTGCCAAACCGGGTGAGCGCATTACCCTCACGGTTTGCTGGTGAAGGGAGCCACAATGCTCCACATATATTCACTAGGAACAAAGAAAACCCTGTGTGGGAAGACAGGGTTTCCTGATTTCGATGCAATCCGCGAGAACAAGCAACCCGATTGTATGCTTTGCCAAGTGCGGGAGGATGCAATGCTTATGCGCGGATGGAAGAAAGAGAAGTATCGCATCAATTACACGCGTACGCAATACTATGCGCAGCCCGTTAAATCAAATAAGTATCCATCCTCGATTCGCGGCGCATACAAATTCCTCGTAGCCGAATTCTGGCAGAAAGAGGATTTGAAGGCTGCGATAAAGATGGCCAAGCTTGGGGCTGAAGATTTCGGGTGATTGCAGCCCAGCGTTACCAATTGCGACCAATTGCGATTGGTAACGCTGTGAAGTAATCACACAGGGAGCACACGATGAAGACTCCAACCGAACAGCAGAAAATGGCCCTGTGGACGTACCGAACAAATAGGCCAACAATACGAGTGTGGTTACTCGGGCGTCGGCATTTTGTTGTAACAGGTTATCAATTGTGATAACTTGCGATAGGGTAGAGAAAGAGAGCAAACCAATGGCTGGTGATTCGAACGTGAAGGATAAGGAAATGGCCAGTAACCTCAAGAAGGCTGGGGTTGCAAGGTCCACGATGACGTGCCCGCTTTCTTGTGGGGCTGTGTTGCACGGGCGCCGTATTCAGCCCGATAAACACAATAGCAAGGGATTCTCGCATTACGATTTCGCGGGTGCCCTCCACAACCATTTCCAGCGTTGTGGGCCGGGTAACAACGAAGGGTAACAAAGAGCAGTAACCCACGGGTTAACGTGGATACCGTGGGAGTTTTGGATTGTATCGGCTAACGGTAAGCCGTCACTTTATGCTCGTGAATACGAGAGACGCGAAAGCGCCGGGTGAATATGCAGGTTCGAGTCCTGCACAATCCACTGTAGTAACCGGGGATTCACCTCGGGCAGTATGAAACAACGAAAAGGAAACAAACAAATGAATAATGAACTCGACGCGCGTATCCGTAAGCTGAACACCGCAGTTGCAAACGGTGCACTGAAGAAGGAACTTGGTCTGGGCGATTACACGCTCACGGGGTGGCTCGGGGATACGGACAAGTCTGTGCCCCGTGTTCGTATGCCCACCATTCAGGTTTCTGCGAAGGGGCTGGCGCATGCGAAGGCTCAGTATGAGCGCCAGTTCAAAAACAGTCTCCCTAAGGAAATCTTCGACCCCAATACGGGGCTCGTGGTTATCCGCGTGGCCAGCAATGACGCCCCGCGTACCTTTCCTGCTGATACCCCGCCCACTGCTGGCGTGGTGAAGTTCTGGAAGGAAAACGACGGCACGGGATTCATCGTGGCAGATGGCCACGATTACTTCGTTCACCATTCGGAGGTGGTGACCGACGACGAGGAGATTTTCCCGAATCTCGCTGCTGGAATGAAGGTGAATTTCATTCCTGCTGTGCGCAAGAGCAATGGTAAGGAACAACCTGTTGCTTGTAACGTCTGTGCTGCCGAGTAATCTTCGCGCGAACGGTGCAATAACCGATAGTACGTAAGGATTGCGTTCTGCGCAAAAACCTGCGAACAATTGTGACAGGGAGGAAAGACTCCCATTATTTGCCAGTCTCGCACAATTAGCCGTTGAAGGCTGGCAAACTTTGGTTCCATAGCTCAATGGTAGAGCCCTCGCCTTTTAAGCGATAGGTTATGGGTTCGAATCCCATTGGAGCCATTGGTTGTGTAAGTGTGAGCGCCATATCCCTACGGGAATACAGGATTAGGGTACAATGCGGCTGCTTACACAACCTTTACTTTACCCTCCGTGGTGGAATTGGTAGACACACGGGACTTAAAATCCCGCGCTAGCAATAGCATCCCGGTTCGATTCCGGGCGGAGGGATTGTGTAGTAGCAGGATGCCTCTGCTGAAACTCTGGCTAACTGTACTACAGACCAAGCCTTAATAATGTCTGTAGATATAGAGGATTCAGGTTTAGGCCTTTGTAACTCTGCTACTACACTTCAATATGGTAGGCACAAAGGTTTGAATGGGTGGCTTCTCTAGCGTTTTGCGCGCTATTCTTGGTCCCCTGTGTGCTTACCTGTTTCATTAGACAAACCCACCTGACCTTAATCGGTTGGGTGGGTTTTTTTGTTTCTGAAACACGCAACAAACGAAAGGAGCCAAACGTGCAATGTACAGTCTGTCATTACGATTGTAAGTGCGATAATTCATTAGATGCTAACTGTCCAGCGTTTAATCCAGCATTAAATAAAGGACATGTTAATAGTAATGACAGACTATGTACACGATGCTGGAAAAATGCTCACGACTGGTTAGAACGAAAGTATCCGCAAAGATTTGTGAACAGTGTGTTATCGGGACCCGAGTTAGACGACTGGTTACAATCGCTATGATTAAAGCGATACTGTTAGCAGTTGCATTCTTATCCCCTGATTGTCAACGTTTGTGCCTTGGTAAGTGTTGGTATGATTGGCGTTTATTCCGGTGTCACGATACACGAGTTGCTTTCTTAGGTACGTGGGACCCTATACCAACTGATTACGAACCACCAAAGGAGCAATCATTCCCAGCGTGGGTATTACCTTACCCAAAAGCATGGGGTGAATACACAACGGAGAAAACGGAGCATTGAATGCTTTACCAAACAAAAGGTGTACTAAGCAATCTTATTAATTGGATAGACCGTTTCTTGTGCTGGCTACAAGGGCATGAATATATAGGATTCGAACCTATGTACGAAAATTGTGTTAAGTTTACTGGTTATGTATGTATTCACTGTAATCACCATACGGACTCGCTTCCGTGAGTGCCAAGCGCAAGTTCAAGCACGGACTGGTAATCAGATACTGGACTGTACGTAATAACTTTGAAACTTATACTACTACTGAATTACCTTCTGCTGAGTATCAGAATCAATATATTGCATACTGCAGGCTAAACAAACGTATGCCTCTGGGTGATATTCGCTTCGAGGTTACCGAACATATCGCGCTTATGCATAACCCATCGGTGCATACGTATGATTGAACCTCAGCAACTTAAAGTGTACGTTAAAGATACTCTAGATATTTTTGCAGGAAGTCCTGCAGGTACTAATTTAGCTTCATGTGTATGTGCACCATTTGACGATTTTACTCCTAACTGGTATGATGTTTACTATGCTGCAGACGCTAAGATTCGTAAGCTTATTAAGGAACGAAGAAAGAGACCATACAAGTCATGAAGCCCAATCTAACCCCAAGTGAAATCAGAGTATTAAATCGTATTGCTGACGGTATGACTAACAAAGAGATTGCAGCTAAGACGGGGCAATCCGAGCACACTGTTAAGTTTCACGCTAACAGTTTGATGACTAAGTTTGGGGTTACCTCCCGCTTACAGGTAGTGATTAGTGCGTTAAAGCAGGGCATGTTACAGCTTTGTGATATCATGCCCGAGGTTGATATGGTTCCTGCACTAACTAACAAAGATTTTGATGAATTAGTACTTATTGGGGAACAGGTGCGTATGACATTGAAAGACCAACGCAATATTAAATTACTGGTTAACGCACCACCGCGTCCTTCTTACGATAACACTTGAGAGCAAAGATTGAGTCTAAACCTTCACCTATTCATGGTAATGGTTGGTTTGCAGTAGAAGATATTGAATTCTTGGAACATCCTAGAGAGCATAGACCTAGAGGCCATGGGTTTAACAGTAGTTGTAGTCCTAATGTAGAACTTGTAATGTTAAAGACAATGCTTGACCTTGGGCGTGTTAAGGTGCATCAGCAATTAGTTGTAGCTATACGCCCCATTAAAGCCGGCGAAGAATTAACTGTGAACTATAATGTTGTACCTTGCAATTGTGGTAATTGCAAGACACCCGCTGAACAGGTAAAACCGTAACAATGAACAACAATCCGTGGTACTGGGCAGATAAGAGTCGTCAGCAGTTTGAATCAGAATTACAGCGCGATGCAGTGCTCCTGCAGTTGAAGGATAACCGAAAGAGTATGAAGTCTGTTGTACCATTTACTGCACCTAAGGTTGATATCGAGGCTGTGAGAGCACGCAAAAACGCTTTAGTCGCTGCCGGTATTCTGAAGCCTGATATTGCTCTTGTTAAGGCGCGTAAGAATGCTGCTGCGGGTATCTCCAATGTCAAGTAAGGAATGCGTATGTGTTGATACACTTACTAAGTATCCGAGTAAGGAAGTAACTTCACGTATTACTTTCCATATTCAGTCTATTCCGTTCACTACTCGTAACAAGTATAAGCATATTCGCTGTGGTATGTGTGACGGCGCTAAGGGTTTCATGGATAAGCTTGATGCTACGCGATACCATAAAGAAGTGGATGAATCAGCAGCGTTCCTCGCTGCGCAGGATAAGCAGTACCGCTATTCTGAATACGATGAAGGTGTTATGATTCAATTGGATTGTCAGATTGATGCTTCAAAGATTACTCCTATTACCGCTAAGCAGTGGGTAAAGGGACAGATTCATTACTCTTATTACGACGATGATAATAAGTTTAGACACGGGTTTGAAGATTTCCTCGTTTATGCCACGGAAGAGCAGATTCTCCCTAATGCTATTGCTCAGTTTATTAAGCCCGATTCCTTCAAGGCAATTATTGGATTAAAAGTGTGGGGTTCACACCACACCCGCGACACCCGTCAATTGTCGTGATAAGCTTCGCTTGCGTTAGCAAACACGCGAAGGTGCTCTCTTTACATTTCCAGTGCGGCCGTACGACCGTCTTTGATTAGAGATTGAGTCCTTTGTGAGCGAAAAAACAAAATCAGAAGAATCATTAGTTCTTAAAATGGTTAAAGTTAAATTTTATGCAGAAGATAATTGGGGTGAATTACCTGAACTTATTGAGAATGATGATATTAATAATCCCAATGTAGTATGTATAGAAGTACCCGAAATAACGTATATGATGTGGAAAGAGCATTTAGCTATGACGGAACAATGGTTAGATTTATGGATGCAAGTGTGTAAGGAGGCTCGTACTAATCATGTACACACCTAAGCTATTCAACAAACCGCGCGCTGATAATCCAGACCAAGCCGCAGCATTAATCGCACATAGACTGCATAAACGCTATCCTTTCTTAACCACCCGAGGTTATGACCGGGATTACGACTCGGATTTCCGAACATACGGATTAACAGTCCGGCCTGACAAACTGCCTATCCCCCGAGCAATCTCGTGGGATACGGCATTTTTCTTTTTGCATTCGCAATGGAAACATGCCGACGGTACTACTTGCTATACCTTTATTCATATGATTGTGGATGCCACGGTACATACATTCCGTGCTCTGGTATTCACAGACTTCTCGGAAGCATACCGATACGCATACTCCCACGGTTGCACGATTACAAAGGCTCCCATGGTTACTATGAGCATTCTCGATTTCTTACAGGCTGATACCGAGGATGTTGATTTGTTTGCTAGTACTATTGATACCGGTAGTCGTACTGTTAACAGTAGAACAGGATGGAAGGGCGGTATGACGTTTAAACGCCATCCTACGGGAACCGATTGAGTAATCCCAAGCACTCCGCACTCAGCTATCTTAACCATGATACCCCGATATCCGCTGCATGGGATAACGTGGGCCAATCGCGTCTGATTCCCCCGAAATGGGTAATTCAAAACGTCATTCCAACAGGATTGACTATTCATATTGCACAACCTAAGTCATTCAAATCTACGGTTGATTTGCATTGGATGCTACGATTAGTTGGTAAACAACCAACGTTATTACCAGAGCACGTATCGAAACCTGTGCGGCTTGGTACCGTATTAATGATTGCGACAGAGACTAAGCCCGGTAAGATTAAGTTTGATGCTATGTTTGGATTAAGCGTTAACCTCAGTGAATCGGACCCATTACACGTTCAATGTAATCCATTCGCGTTCCGATTGGATAACCCTGACAACATTAAAGAGCTTATCTACTGGTTACGTCGTATTCAACCGTTAGCATTAGTAATCGACCCGCTTGCTAACTCTCATGGGGTTGATGAGAATGACGCTGGCGATATGATTGCTATGGTTCAGCCCCTGCAACAGTATGCCATTGATAACGATATGGCTGTAATTCTGGTTCACCATACTAGGAAACCCGGCGAGAAAGCTAAAGTAGATGAGATATTGGACCCCAATATGGGCCGTGGTACGGGCGCATTAGTAGGATTAGCAGATGGTATTATCACACAGGCTATTGTTAGCGGACCGACAGAAGAATCGCCAGACGACCCGTTTATTCTTAGGATGGCTGGTAAGTACAAGTCTGGTAATGCATTCCGTGAGGATTTAGAGCTTAATCTTGATTGGGCACGCATGAATTTAGATGCTACAATTGCTGCCAATGTATTCAATGCTATTATGGATGGACCAATTGCAGCAGAGGATTGTGCGCGAACGCTTGGCTTGAGAGAGCAAGATGTGCTCAAGTATTTCCTCTATATGAATAAACAAAAGATGATTGTCCGCATCGGACAGAAATGGGAGGTAGTAACATAATGCCACAAGCAACGCATGAACTGAGAGCTAAGTTTAGTTGTGCTACTGGCGGAGATGCTAAAGCTACTAAGTTATTAGAGGATGCTGGATTTGTGTTAACTACTAATTGGGAGTGGATTCCTCCAGTTAACCGCCATGGCGTTAGTTGTGGGCGTGCTGACTGTAATTGTGGTATAACTATGGATGAATGGGATGCTATTGATTATATGCATCAAGAATGGGATTATGGTGGAGTTTGCTGGCCTAGGGAGGTAACATGAGTGAATGGCCAACGTTAGATGCATTTAATTCTATTATGCGTGAGCGATTATACGAGAATAAAGCTGAGAAGGGCGGAGATAGAGCATGGGTTAGTGGTAATAATACTTCTACAGGATTACGGCGAACATGTGATAAAAATGCTGAACAGTTACGAGATTTATTCAAACTTCAAGATAGTGTGCCTAGTGGATTAGTTTCTACTTCAGGTATGCATAAAGAGATTGCCGGAATGATAGTTAAGAAGTGTGCAGACATTGCTAATATGGTAATGATGATTGCGGATTATGAACAGCGATTGGCTCCAGAGAAAGAGCCTGAACCTAGCGACGACATTCCGTTTTGAGTATTGCATTTCTCCCCGGTTTACGAGGTAGTGGCATTGTATCGCCTATGAATCAAGCTGTATTGGCTAAGCGTTCATCTAACGAACCGATTGAATCATACAAACACAATCTGATTAGTGGTGAGGGTTACGAGAATTTGGTGCAATCGGTTGCGCGCCATCCTCTTAAGCAATTCCAGAAGATTGGTATTCATAATGCAATGTGCATGCTTGGTACTTATCAGGGCTGCTTTATCGCGGATGATATGGGATTGGGTAAAACTATCGAGGCTATTGTATTAAGCGAATGCATGAGAGTGCAAAATCTATTAATTGTTGTTGAAGCTAAGACACTGATTCAGTGGCAAGCTCAGTATTATAAATGGACTGGTAAACTATTAACCACTATCAAAACTAAGAAAGACGCTGCTATGTTAAGCTCAACACTTACTCCATTTGTTATTTGTTCATACGATATGTTAGATGCTGTGACTAAGGCTAATCAGAAGTGGGATATGGTTATCTATGACGAGATTCAAAAGTTACGCTCTCGTAATTCTAAAATGAGTCTGGCTGCTAGAGATATCAGGGATTCATCCGCACGCTGGGTTGTGGGCCTGACTGGTACGTTACAGTGGGGTTACGTGCGTGACTTATGGAATCCTATTCGCGTTACCTTCCGATATCTGTTTGGTACTGCCGACGAGTTTGACTTTACTTATTGTGGCGCGTTCATTAACGAACATGGAGGCAAAGATAACAAAGGATACAAAAGCAGCGACGGTATTGACAGAAGTGAAGAGCTTGCTATTCGGTTATCTTACGTTAGCGTCCGGCGTACTCGTGTGGACGTTAAAGCAGAATTACCTGCATTTACGAGAAACGTTATCCGCATACCATGCACGCAAAAAGCAACGATAGCATTACACGCTTTCCTGCGCAAAGAACTCCCCTATATGAACGCTATTATGAGTACTTCATCCGAGAAAACGGAGCCAGTATTAGAGTTGCTGGAAACGTTAACCAATGCTATCATCTTTACGTGGACCAATGCAGACGTTGCATTGTTAACTGCATTGATTATGAAGAGTGGGCGCGCTGTATACTCGATTAACAAAGGGGTTTCGAAATCGGAACGTGTCGCAATCATACAACGTGCCGCAACTGAGAAAGCTACTATCGTTGCAACTATTGATAGTATCGGAGTTGGAGTGGACGGGTTACAGCACGTATCCTCTAATGTTATATTCCACTCACTGTCTCACTCACCCAAATTACATCTTCAGGCTGAGTCTCGTGCTTTCAGAATGGGACAAACTAACCCAGTTGTTATTACATACTTCGTTATGCAAGACTCGGCTGATGAACTAGTGATTAGTATTCTCGAAGCAAAGAGTTCCCAAGACGGTGCGTCTGCTACAGAATCAGATAAGATAGCGTTTACTGGGCTTAAGATGGATGACGCGGCTATGCGGCAAGTATTAGCGGATTGGGTTAAGAATGCTACCGACGAGATTGAGCAGGGCAATAGTAATTCGGAAGGTTGGTCGGACAATGACGACAGCGAAGATTAAACCAAATCGTAGCCGTATCTTTTTAATTAATGGTACTGATAAACTTCAAGGTACATTACCTGAAGGTGCAATTTTTATCTCCGAATCAGATAATAAACGTGGATATAGTGAATTACCCGGATGGTATTTTAGCGATGAATGTGAAATGTTAATGGGACCTTATGATACTTATGACGTATGCTTAAAAATGTGCAACGAATACGAACCATGAGTAACCAACCAGCGAAGACTAAGGAAGAACAGTTAGCAGAAGCTCGAGAATTGTTAGAAGTATGGTCCCGTAAAGATGAACGTATTAACACTCTCGTATGGAATCATATTGATAACAATATTGCTAGCATGAAACGTTCTGCGTATGAAGCCGGTAAATATGAAGCATTCGCTTGGTTAGATAAATTAGAAGATAACATTCGTATTAAAGAAGTGAATACGCTTAAGAGTACAATCACTATCCTTACTAGCCCTGAGCCGTTACCCGGGCGCAAATGGTAGACCCGACACCCGTTATTGTAGGCGCATCTGGTAGTTCTGGTAAAGGATGGTCTGAGTTAAAAGATATTGAATGCTTACGTCGTTACTCGTATATCAAGCAAATTGAAGCTGCTAAGGACCCCAGCGCGCCCCGAGTAGAGACACAGTACGATGAGGCGTTTCAAACTGGTATCTTTATGCACGCGGCTAGAGCTAAATGGTTATGCTTAGGTCAGTCTGCCGATATTGCAATCCTCACCCAATGCAATCAAGCTGGACGTGATGATTGTGCGGGACAGGGTATGCCGTTACCCGAGCTTTCTTTCCTTGAGTATTCTCTCATGTTCATTGCGTATGCTAATTATTGGGCTATCCGTCCCAAGCTTAAGCCGTATGCTGTGGAGCTATTCCTTGACCATAACTTTGGTGATATGGACGATTTGTCGGGAGCATACGTGCGTAGTACTCGTTATGACGACCTTTGTTGGTATCCAGATGCGGGCGGCTATTGTATTGGTGAGTTCAAAACCACGTACGACCTTTCCGGTGCGCTTCGTTATTATGACCAGAATAATCCACAGATTTTGTTACAGTGGTTACTGTATAAGCGGTCTAAGCATGTTCACCCGGATATCAAGGGTACAATGGTGGACATTTGGGATAAAGGTAAGAATCGCGGAACGCGACACTTTGTTCCGCTAGAGGAAAGGTTACTTCTTAGGTTTGAAGTGTGGTTACGACAGACTCTTCATGTTAGACTGTCAGCTATGAAAGGTTTGAACCCACGCAATTACTTAGTCTGCAATACGTACAACGATGCATACAAGAGTAAGTGTGCATTCAAAGAAAGGTGCATGAATGACAACGCCTAAGTTATCAGTTGCGGCATGTGAACAATGGGATAGACTTACTTCTCAGTTATTTGAAGGTCCAAATAAATTTAAGAAGATTATTATTCCTGTGATTGCTTATACGGCAGGAGATAACTCAAATGCTGGCTTTTCTTCGGTATGCGACCCCCTTGTTATTACAGATATGGATAGCATTTTTGATATGGATATCAATCCTGATGGTGAACACTGTGATATTGCTCTTAACCGTAACGTGTTATGTTTAGGCAAAGCAGGACCTCCTAAGTTGGTTACTTTAGATATTATTGATACCAATCCTGAATATGAAGGTGATATCAAATTGTTTACTGGATATAATGCGCTCAAGACTCAGAATGGATTTCATCTTTATTCTAATAATCATTTTATTATTAATTCTGCTGATATTATTCGCGACCCTAACTGGAAGTTAGAGTATATCCGCATTACTGAAAGCATTATAAAGGGAGCGATTACAAAACTTGATTAAACCACATTTGCTCAGACGTATAACTGGAACAATTGATGGAGTATATTTTGTAGAGTTAACTAATACTGTCACAGCATTAATCGACGGTTCATCTTTTATGATTATTAATAGACCTAAAGACAGAAACTTCAAAATGAATAGTAACCTGAAAAATCTTAAATGATTAAACCACAAACCCTTGCTGAAGTTGGTGATAGTCAGTATTTCAAACTGTTCGGTGTATCTGACGCTAAAGCTGGTAAGACTACTACATTTGCCGCGTCTGCATTAGGAGCATTACCCGGTCAGCAATACGGTCTGGTATCATCCCCTGAGTGCCTCCATATTATTACTTTCGACGAAGATGCCGTTAATGGTCTGTGTAAGTTCTTAACTGAATCGTGTAAGCGTCCTGACTGTACCAAACTTACCGTTTGGAATATGTCCAAGATTGCGCGCGAGGCTATTCAGGGAGAGGGTTATGATGGCAGTATGCTTAACAATATTCTCGCGATTATTCAGGAGGTTAGTAAAACTGCAAATGCTAATCCTGCAAAAACCTACGCATTACTGTTCTCTTCATGGACTGGTATGGGTATGGCGCTTAAGCACGGTATTGCAGGTAGACCCAAGGTGGACGCAACTGGTCTAATCAAATCTTCTGGTATGAATCCTACTAAGTGGGATATCCTCAACGCTGACCTTATGACTATCCGTTCTAAGGCTCACGAGGATAACAAACACGTATTTTGGGAAGGCCATATCCAGACTAAGTTTGTTATGCCAACTGATGGCGAACAGCAGAAACAAACCACTACAGAAGAAACTGTAGGTGTTCCCGGTGGTGAAGGTAGGAATTGGGCGTTAAACGTTTCAGAAGTTACTCGTATGCGGCGTGAAGCTGTTAAATATCCTGACACTCAAATCGATAAAATGGCATTTGAGACGCGGCCTACCGGCGACTTCGTTAGTAATGGTCGTGGGTGGAGTACTGCATTATTACCAAAGGAATACGACCTTGCGGTTATGGCTACTAAGCTAGGAAAGAAAGTGGGAGGATACAAGAAACCATGAGCAAGAAAACTCTGAATATTATTACTCGTCCGCCACATTATACCAAGGGTAAGGTTGAATGTATTGATGCTCTCGAATCTGCTACCGATGGATTATCTGGGGCAGACGCTGGTTTAACGTGGAGTGTTATCAAGTATATGTGGCGCTGGAAGTGGAAGAATGGCCGCGAGGATTTACTTAAGGCACGCTGGTATTTGACCAGGCTTCTGGCTCATGTGGATAAATAACGAATACGCATACTATACAGGCAAGCGTGGCGTATGCTCATTCTGTGGCCTTTCTCTCCCGTCAAATGTGCTGGTAGAAATTGACCCTATTGCCACAGCTACGATTACCCGATATGCCAAGTCTATTAACGCAATGCCGTTGATGACTGGTGCAATAATGTGTAAAGATGAGATTACTTGTGATAAATGGATTGCTAAGAAGTTGGAACAGGCTAATGGGAAAGCGGTTTGAAAAGAAACGGTCTGAATACCCTGTAAGCCCTTTGGTAGACATTGAAAACTTACCCGAGCATTTACGTTGGCAACCCGGTGTTCAAGGTGGTAGCGGTCAGCGTGGTAAGTTTATTGAATATATCGAATCAAAGAAGCCCGGGTTACAGCCTGCCGGATGGCGTGATATTACGCCGTATTTCGGGCACGTTTGGCCCAAGTGTATTTCGGGCTGGCGTACAATGGCTGCGAAACAGGGCTACTATATTAGTGTACAGTTAATCGTCAAAGGTGATTTAACATATCGAGCAATCCTCGTGTGTTTGAATCCGTTTTAGCCATGCTAGAGCTTGACGATGACGATATCGAAACGTTAGGTTATGGTGAACAGAGACGATACGAAGTAGCAGCTAGACATATCAATTTCTTAGAGATTGTACGTGATAATGCAGCTAGAGAATACCGCGAAACTCACCGTAGAGAGGCTGTACTTGCTACCAATCGCTGGCGTGCTGCCAATCCTGATTACTGGAAGAATCCTTCCTTTCAGGCTAGTTCTAAACGCTGGGCTAAAACTGATGCGGGTAAGAAAGCCAACCGCGCACGCACAAACAGATACTACGCTAAACACAAAGACGCGATAGCTTTACGCCGTAAAACTAGACGTAACGAAAGAGCCAAACAATGACGACCGAAAATGCGCAGCCCGTGGTTGGTGAAGAATTCCTCGATTCGCAGACGATGGAAATCCGAGAGATTCCTCTGGTTAAGGTTGGTAAGTATCCTTCCACGTTCAAGGGCATTAGCACGCATTGTGGTAAGGAGTGGAACAGTGTTCCTAATCTTTCTATTCAGCATAAGCTCGGGGCTGAGGCTAATAACCGCGTTGTGTTCAGTAACCTCCTTATGAGCGTTGCCCCTGATAAGAATGGACAGAAGCATTACGAGCGTAAGAATGGTCTTAAGGCTTTCATGAAGGCTTTTGATACCGATATTCAGCAGATGCGTGTGCTCTCTAAGCAGGTTACCAATCCTGAGACTGGTGAGACTGTTACCCTTAAGTACATTGATGCGGATCAGATTAAGGCTCATCTTGAGCAGTTTGTGGGTAAGGAATATCAGGTTCGCGTTTCTGTTCAGGCTGCTAACGGTACGTGGCCCGCGAAGAATGATATCTTCGAGTTCTTCCCTGCTGCGTAAACATTAGTCACAAACCAATACCAACGCCATACGGGGGCATAACGCCCCTGTGTGGCTTCTTATTTTTGTCTAGTCTTACCGGAGCAATGCATGAGCGAATCCAACAAAACCAGCATTATTCCAATGGACAAGGCCTCGGCTGTAGCTGAGCTTTGTATTACCCAACCGGAAGCTATTTACGAGCCTCTTCATGCTGCTGAAAAGTGGTGTAAAGAAATGCGTGAGAAAGCTAGACAGACTTTGATTGCCCGTGTACCGAAAGATGTGCAGAAGTCTGAAACTGAGGCTGATACGTGTACCATTACTACCACTCGAAATAAGGCTAAGCTGAAGCCTGACACTATTCATAAGGCGCTCACCACCCTTGGATTAGACCCCAAGTTAGTTGTGTATCCGCAGCCTGTTGAATACGATGCATTGCCTAATGCGCGTGAAACTCTCGAGACTATGCTTAAAACTGGTGTGCTTTCACAGGCTGTTTATGATACGTTCTTCGAGACTCCGGGATATACCGTTACTACAAAGCCGAAATCGGCACGTACTATTGCTAGTGGTGAATGAGGAGCAAAAATGACGGACCCAAACACGCACAAACCTGACATTCTCCCTCCAGAGATGATTATTAAGCGTACTCCTATCTTCTATCATAAGGAGGATATTGAGCGTGTTCTTATGGATAAGTTACCCGGACATATTGCAGACTTCTCTCGTGGTTCACAGTGGCCCGGGTGCCGTATTATCACGTTTGGTAACGGGTATATCGATGGATTGCCAGAAGATGTTGCGGCTTATGTTGCTGAGAAGGTTCCAGATATCAGTGGTAAGTCTCCTGCGGATTTAATGAATGAGTTTTTCAAGCTGTTTGCCAACTATTACGTGGCCAGTTGGACTGCTACTGATGATTCTATCTCTATCATGTACAGCTCTATTCTGAACGAAGAGGATTCTAACGATATGCAGGAAGTTTCTGCTGAGATTCGTAAGGGTATGAATGCCAAGCGTGCTGCTAGGGCTGAAGCTGCGCAAATTGCAGAAGATAAAACACGTGCTGAAATGGATGAGATTATCCGTTTGGGCAGACTCGCGCAGGCCAATCCTGATATGGTAGCTAGTATTGAGACTGCTCAGCGTGAGATTGCTGAATTGCAGCTTGCTCTTAAGCGTGCTACTCGCAAGGCGGCAAAGAAGTGAGTAATAAACGTCAGCGTCAAGTGTATAGGTCTACTGTTTTGGGTAATATCCCGCTTTCATTTACGGCAAGACATTTAATGCAGCAGTTACGTGACTGTATTGAGGATTCTATCACTAATAGTGATTATGAATGTAACGGTAAAGCTTTATCTTTAGCTCGGGCTAAATTAGCTGTATATATTTCTGAGTTGGAGACGACTCAAGATGCGTAGCATTGGTAAGAATAATGTACCCACGTTACCTTGCTTGGCTACTGTTGTTGACGATTCTGGACAACTGCTGCCCATTGTATCCGGGATGGCGTTATTTATCGTTATGGACCCTGAAAACCCTAAGACAGCTTTACCGTTCCGTTTGGTTAGTGTTAGCAAACACAAGATTGTATTGAGGCTTAAGACTAGTGATGGGGCAGTATATGATTATCCATTCATCAATTCTACCAAGCTGCTCGTAAATCAGGCAGCAGTTAAGGCGCACAGAAAGAATGGCAACTGACGGTAAAAATCCCCATGAACTTGTTGCTGTTCAGCGCGGGTGTTATTGTGATAAATGTCCTATTGCGTCGCTTCGAGATGGCATTGTTGGTCCACAGGATTACGGAAACATTAGTGTTCAAACGCGAGGTGGCAATTCGCCGATTGACGGAATCATCGTTGTTGGTGAGATACCTACCTTTAATGATAAACGTGGCCCTTTATCGGGCCGAGCTAAGAGGAATTGGCAGGAGGCTCTAGATAAAACGGGGCTTAGCTCTCTTAATTTACTTATTGTACCATCTGTACACTGTGTACCTAGCATTGTTATTAAAAAGTCTGACCGACAGCGTATTGTTTCTAGTTGTCGCCCGTCTGCACAGGTAGACTTACAGGAACATTCAACAATCCCTGTTCTTCTTATGGGTACAGACGCTATCCAGACGTACGGATTAGATAAAAAGATAACTGAGAATCGCGGCTTTCTCCATAGGGACGTTAACAACCGTCCCTTTATTATTACTTATGCCGCAACAACTGTTATGTTCGGTAATATCTATATGTGGGGCACCTTTCTCGAGGATTTGCGCAGATTCTACAGGTTAATCACTAATACACTTAGGCCCGGATTGGTGCCTTCAATGGTTAAGATTCACGCGGACTATCAAGACATATCTGCATTCCTGCTCAAGAATCCCAATTGTTGGGCTGCTGTAGATATTGAAACAACTGCACCTGGAGACCACCCAGAATGGGGATTAGATGCCACTAAAGCCAGCCTTAAGACAATCGCATTCGGGACAAAAGACACTGCTATCAGTTTGTGTTGGAGCCATGCTAGTTTCCGTACTATTAAACTTGTTGCTGATATTCTGGCCGACAGAGAATACGTTAAGGTTTTCCATAACGGGCCTTGGTTCGATTTGCGTGTCCTTAAACGATATGATATGCCTGTAAATCGATGGGAGGATACTCGTGATTTACGCCGTGCTATTAGCAGTACATCTAGGCTCTCTCTTGGTTACTTGGGATCGTTATATTGTGATATCCATGCGTGGAAACTTGACGATAACAACGACAAGAAATCTCAATCTAGTAATCTTGACGAATTACTTCTGTATAACGGTTATGATACTATTGTGACGGCTCGTATCTACGAGGCTATGATTCCGCTTATGCAGGAAGCTATTGCTAATGATGTGGTGGACTTCCGCAAATGAGCGCGTGGGAATTCGAGAAAGTCTACGCTAGAGATATCAAGGTTGGCGACTATATCTGTGGATATGATGGTTCATGGACTAAGCCCGGATTAGTTATGGAAATCACAATCCAACCGGGATTAACCATTGACCGTTTCTTCTTTGTTCACGATGGATTCTTTCCTAATCCAGAACTATATGGATTGGATATGTTTACCAGATTAACTGATGCTGGCAAACTTAAGTTTGAGGCACAATTGTTCCCGTGAATGCTATTGAATCAACCAGCGTAACATTAGACCAATGGGGAGATTTATTCTATATTGCATCTTCTGATAAAACGTTCAAACGTGCTAATTATGATTGCGAATATGAAGATATACGCAAATGGGTGAACCCTACTGGATGTCTTAAACTGCAGATTGAGGAGGATTACATGTATAAAACAGAACAGATAACTGCAGTACAATTACGAGCTAATGATATTGTGCTATGGCGTGGAATGTTACGCAAAGTAGGAAGTGCTAGTTTAGGGCAAGATAAAGCCTTGCATTTTATACTTGAATCAGGGCATACGACCTGCCATGTTACATTTATGACAAATACATTAGTTGCACGTATTGCGCATCCTGTTGATGTAGATAAGTGGTTAGAAGAAAACAATGTCCGCTGAAACACAGCGCGTGCAGCGATTGTATGAACTGCACAAACAGCTCTCTACTGTTACAGCTAAAATGAATAGCCGTGGCTTCTATTTTATCGAAGAGAATCGTGCATGTATGGAGAGTATGCTTCATCAAGAAATGGAGGAATCAATTGCTCATTGGCGTAACGTGGTGGGGGTTGGGGATAATGTTCCATGTACGCCTACCAGTATGCGGGCAGCTATATTTAGCCGTCACAAACGCGCAAATATTCCATGCCTTAATATGCCTGACCCTGTTAACATTCCTGATTTCACTAATCCCACCAAAGAATGTATTTCTATCAAGAAATCACCACTACTCCGCTTAATCGTCAGCCCCCATGCCACCCCAGAATGCATCCGTATCGTTGATGCGTGGTGGCACTTTAAGAAAACAGAAAAGAGGTTAGGATTTGTCCAATCAGAAGACTTACTCCATAGTATTGACCCCGAGGATAACCGCTGTAGGGCCGGGTTCAATAGTTGTGGAACCGATACCGGACGATTCACATGTTCCGTCCCTAATCTCTTTCAAATACCGGAGATTCTACGCTATATGTTTGGTGTGGACGTTGGTAGAAGATTAGTTCATGCCGACAAGAAACAAATGGAAATCCGTGTTATGGCGTGCGTTGCCGATGATAAAGTATTGCAGGAGCGAATTCTATCAGGTAAGGACCTTTACGAGACGGAAGCACGTGGGTACTACAATATCCCAGATGACGCACCTGTCCGAAAACAGTTACGTCAGGGAGCTAAGATTGGTCGATTGGCGCGTCAGTATGGTGCGCAGGAGAAAGCCTGTTTTTCCCAAGCTATCGCTGCTGATAGGACTATGACAATCAGCCGCATCCGTGCGATTATCACACTCTTTGACCGCACGTATCACAGGACAGTTAGCTATTGGAAAGAGGAAACCGAACGTGTCGCGAAACAGGGCTATTCGGAGTCTCGATTACTGGGCAGACGTCGCCATTATCCTCGTATGCCAGACCTCGCTGAGATTGCTAACTGGCCCATTCAAGCGACTGCTTCCGATATCGCTAACCAAGAGATTATTGAATTGGACGCTCGCCTAGACCGCGAATGCCCAGACGCATTCCTTATTAACCACGTTTACGATTCCTTTGACGTTGATTGTCCCGAGGATAAAGTTGACCAAGTTACCAAAATAATGCGTGAAGTTTCACACAGGAACTATACCATTAATGGGATAGACTTTCCCTTTGGGATTGACCTGAAGGTAACCAGTAACCAAACTCTCGAAGCATGGAAAGGTGACACATGGGCAAGCGTGTAAAGGCTGTAACACAGGACCAGATTACCGCTTTAAGTAATCGTATTGACCGCATTATGACGAAGTTAGGATTGCCTATTACTGCCACAGGCGCTGCTGTATTAGAAGAAAATAAGCAATCCATTTTTGAGACTATGCAACAGATGTTTACCGAAAAGGCTATTCTTGACGCTATGCGTCCACCTGCTTCTTATCGTGATTTCTGTAATCCACTTCCACCTATGCCACCCCCTGTTTTTGTGCGTTATCAATCTGCGCAGGCCCCCATTGAAGATAGGATTGCAGTTGACCGCGCAGAGCGTGTTACTAAATCTGTTAAGAATGCATTGCGATTGATGTATAAGGTAAGCTATCACCAGCCCTCTAAGACCACTCTTAATATTACTTCTATGTATTCTCGCGTTGTATTCTTCTCGGTTCGTTTTGAAGCTGAAGTTATTAGGTTCGTATTCTGTAAGCGGTCTGGTGAGAGGGTTACTGAAACCTTTAACCGCAATTCTGATGCAGCGGCTGCGATTGCTGCAACTGTTATGTTCTATTGTATGAAGACATACTAACCTCACCAAACAAACCAAAACCCTCCCGGCCTTGCGGCTAGGAGGGTTTTTTATTGTCTAAATTCTGGCCAGAATCTAGCGTTTATCTGTTCACACGTTCAACTGAGTTCATAATATTATCACGTACCCAATTAGAATGGTCTTCATCCATACCTGTATCAATGGGTGCTGGTGTTGAACAGTTCTGTAGCGCATGAAATATCTCGTGAACAATCGCTGAATGGTGCCAATTACCGTTAGATGGTGTACCAATTGTGATTTTACGGAATGCACACTCAGTACTCCCGGAAATCATAAGTGGTGTTCCATCTGCTTTCTTTCTATTCCATGGGTCTTCCCAGCTTGGTTCGGGCCGCACAAATACGTGATAGCCTACGAGAACATTGCAATTATCGGTCATATCATTAAGTCGCCAGTCAGTGGTTGTACTTACCGCATCAAATGCCGTAGCTAATCGCTCATTAAGGTCGGCATGTGTGAAGTTGGAATCACCTGTGTGCAACAGCATTCCGCAGTTATTACTTCCTTCTTTACCTGGAGGTACTCCTGCGCAAGCAGTGAGCATACCGAGTACTAGAAGCACCACAATAATCACTAGCACTACTGTCATATTTTTCTGATTCATTGAGACCTTTCGCAAAACCGCGTAGGGATAATGATACGCGGGTTGCTAAGTAAGGTTTAGAATCCAACGCATGTAACAGCTAACACATCGCTTGCAGCCCACGCTTGAGCAGTACCGGCAGATACAAACTGACCAAAACTAGCAGTAGTAGTAGTACTAGCAGTCTGCTGACACGTACCAACGTGAGTAGTAATATCAGTACAACTGCAATTCCAGCCAGTTGTTGCAGCAGCGCCTACCGTAATAACTCCTGTACTTGCAGTACCGCCGGTTCCTACGTTGACACGGAATGCGTATGCTTTACCGGCAGTAACAGATGGAGATGTACCGAAACCGGAAGCAACAGTGGGCGTAGTATTAGCTAATACTGGCACAGTGCCCATTTGAATAATAGCGTTAGCAGACACAAAATTGTAAGTTGTAGCTGAAATAGATACAATATTTGTGGCTGCACAAATCGACGACGTACTACCATAACTCAAACATGCACCGGCAGAAGTATTCAAATCTAAGACTGGAGCAGCCGAAACACCCTCTAATTTACCCGCAGTTTGGCTAAACTTAAATGAACGTACACCGGCAGTACTTACACCTAACTGGTCAGCATCTACAGAATATAAACCAGTGTTAGTGTCAGTAGTAAATGTATACGATGGACTAGCGGCTGTTCCAGCTCCGTTAGACACTGCAGTTCCTTTAAATATACCAGAATTATACAAAGTAAGCCCCGCAGAATCATAACATCCTCGGACATTGGCTCCTGTAGTAGCACAAACAGAATTAGCTGAAAGCCAATAAAGTCCAGTGTCAGGGTCAGAGCTAAAACTCATAGCTGGCACACTTTCAGTACCGTCACCTAACCACACAACACCTGCATCTACAAACGCTGTAGTAACTGAACTAAAATTCTGTGCTCCAGTAACAGGAGCCGTGGGTCCAATATCCGCTCGTACATGTGGAGCAGATTGCGCAGTAAATAAAATACCGGCTAATAATGCCCCCGCGAGAAAGCCCCAACGCATTACGGTCCCGTCCCCTGTCGATACAGATAACCCTTACAGGCTGATTCAGCCCCAACAGCAGAAGGTTTACAGCAAATAAACCTCTTATCCGCAGTAGTCCAGATATCATATAATTTCTTAGCTCCTACTTCAACACTTTCACTATTAACATGAGAACCACCGTCCCATAACGTACCACCGTCACCTTGTGGGCTAGCTGCAACATACGCATTAACAGTAGGCTGAACCGCATAATGACGTTCGGGCAGTAACTGAGCCGAACAAATGCTATCCATACCAGCGTCAATACTCATACGAAGCACGAATGCCCTGTCATCACCCGCATGAGAAATACCCACAACAACTAAACTTAACCCAATTAAAATTAATGCTAATCCAATGCGCTGATGCTTCATTTCGTTGTCTCCTTCACTTCATATGCCCAGAATTGCTTAGGCTTATTACCAAATCCAGTTTCAATACTCTTGCCTACAAACGGCATTCCCATACCAGCCTGTGCAATAGTACCATCCTCAAGTAAGATTGCAATATGCCCAGAGTGCCCCGGAACAGGGTTATAATAAGTAACCGCGACAGGTTTGTTAGCTTTGGAGCTTAACAACGCCTGCTGGTGTGTAACAGGATACCACCCATAATCTCGGCCATATTGTTCAAACCACGCAATAAGACCATTCGCATTAAGTTCGTGTGCGATACCCGCTAAACCAGTGCGATACTGCATCGGATTACCTTTATAATCAACCCAATGGAGGGGTCCCGTAAGCTGTAACTGACGTACAATATCAGTGAATAAGATGTTACATGCGGTAGCTTTGATACGCTTGGGTTGCCCAGTAGGCTTATCGTAAATAGGCACATAACGGTCAGTATACTTACGAATCAACCTACTTGCAATCACTCGAGGTGTTTCCGAGTGAATGCTTTGAATGGGCAAATCTTCCCATCGTTCAAGTACTGCCACGGTTATCCGCCTGTTCCTGAAGCTAACGCTAATAGACGTACGATTACAGCGCACGGGGCCTGATAGTCGGGAGGTAAATGTTGACACACTTCCGCTACGCCTAAACCTAACAGCATTAACAAAACTAAGCGAACTAATCGCTGCCTTTTTGCCCTATTTTTTGGGAGTCTCTCCGGCAACAGGTCCCGAGGAATTGGCGACTTTTCCACAAGAATTGATCTTATTGTGCGCCAGTACCGCTGTACCAATAATAAAAGAACCAACCAATACGAGTACAGCTTCTGCCGCATTTTTGACGATTTCACTCATTGTATCCTCGTTTACGACTAAGGCTTACGCTTAGGCGCAGATTTAGCCTTCCTCAAATCAATTGGTTTAACCTTCATTAACGCACGCTCTTTATCATCCAATAACCTAATACCTTGTTCCATCTTAGACCGTGCATCAGCCTTATTTAACGGTTCCTGCCATGCTCCAGTAGATGAACCTTCCGTTTGCTTTTCCATACTCTTTAACTGCTTAATTAAGCCACTACGCTCCATACTAATCTGGCTCAGTTTACTCTGCTTTTGTTCCTTACTACCCCAAGATTCAACAGGTAAACCAAATGCGCGCATAGTTTCAATATCCATTGAACGTTTAACTTCTGGATTACCTCCGACCATTCTAGGAGGCAATTTCTCACGACTGTACAGATTCCATGAGTTGTTAATAACCTGAGGACCCAATCTAGTCATCATATCGATACCACCACGCTGCCAATCATCCTGCTTCCATAATGGAGTATTATACACTTGTTCGGGATTCTTAAGCCCCACTTTAGCCATAACAGCCTCATATTCGTTTGCAGCAACACCACCCTTAAACACAGTATCTAAGATGTTAACAGCAACACGTTTACCCATACCGTCGGGTTCGTTACCCTTGAACCACTGTAACGCCTCAACTAACCCCTTACTGGCATCGATAAACGTGATACCACCATCAGCCGCACGATAGAATGTAGCAAGCGGAGAACCCATATACTTCTTCTGATTATCGGGAGCAATAGCCACAGCATTAGCAATCTTCTCATCGCTGATACCTTCGTCCATACGCAATTTCTTGTTAAGTGCATAAATACCAGCTAAGAAACCACCAGTTTTAGCCATCGTTAACGCAAATCCAGGCTCAGTAAATGCACGGTAAGGAAGCTGTGAATTAACGCGAACAAGCTCAAGACTGGTACGTAACCACGGGTTAGTAACACCCGAGAAACGGCTGAGCCCAGTAGTAACAGGACTAGCACGGTCAACCATTGGGAGTGTAAGATGAATACGGCGCACAATAGCACGTTTACCTGCCTCGGTAGCCTGTAGCGCAGTCATATTAGCCACAACCCCATGCCCTAATAACTTACCCATCATTAACCGTGCTTCAGGGGTATCGGGCATCATATTAGTCTTTAAGTCAATACCCCAACGCTCTAATCCACTGACATACAGTCCATACTTAGTAGCCATGTCGATAGTGCTATAAGCGTTACCAAGGGCACCCGTACTGTTATCTCTAACCTTATGCGCGATAGATGTAAGTTTCTCGCCCCACGTCTTAGCTTTAGACGTTAATAACCCGTCCAGAACATCGTTAATACGACTCTTATTAATCTCGTACTCTGCACCCAGTAATCCAAACTTTAACGTTTCATGCACACGGTCAGATTGAGGACTAAAACCACGCGTAAGGTCAGAATTATACTTAGCAAGGTCATTCTTCATAGTAAACATAGCCTTAGGCATTTTCCACATCATATCAATAGGAGTCACAATATTAGACATCATAGTGCCCCAAACGTCACCCATAATGTTCATAAGCCACGTACCCGGATTAAGCACAGTCTTGTTATACTTGAGCATAGCTAAGAACTGGTTAGTTACAACCTGCTGTTCTTTAGGGAATGTAAAAATTGCATTGTGGGTATCAGGGTCAACCCACTTACCCTTAAGTAAACCAGCGCCGTCAAAGTCTACTTTCTGCGTATGTCCAAGTACTTCATTACGTCCCGGACTAGCCGCCTGCGGGTTACTTGCAAGTTCCTGCATGACAGTTAACTGCGTAATCTGCTGCTTCCGCATGAAATAATCCATGCTCATGTCACGTTCAATCTTCTGTTTACCAAATAACTCAGGGTCAATTAATCGTGCAGCCTTACCTTCATTAGTGTTCTTAGTAAGACTGATTAAACCAAGTCGCTGGTCTGAAATATACGGATGTTCTTTCTTAAGCCGAGCAGCCCATTCAGCAGGCGTTAAGTAATCAAGAGCATACATTCGCTCTAAATCAACATTCCGCGAAAGGTCAGCTTTCTCAGGTACAATGCCCCCGAGAGACTCAATCAGAGCATAATCTGCATTACGTTCATTAGTAAACGCATTCACTTTAGCTTGAACGTGTGGAGCTAATGACGGTGGAGTTGCACGCTGTGCCCCAGTAATAAAGTCACGCACATCATTTGAAAACTTAATACGCGCAGCCGGGTCATTAGTAGCAGCCGTACCAAAGTTCTCAGCTAATTGCTTCTCAACATCTGTAATATAACGTTTGAAATGTCTGTGCGAGAACTGCTGAATAGCAGCGTCAATCTTGAACACTTCACCGTAAGAAGTAGCCGGATATAACCACTTATCCGCAAACTTACCAGCTTCAGTTAAATGCTTACTTACCTTCACGTTTTCACGTAATTTAGCGACAGCTTTCGCGATATCGTCCACATACGGTAACCCGGGGATAAGGGCCATATTAACCTGAGACGCGGCATTCGCTTTGTTTTTAATTGCTGAAGGGCTATAATCCACAGTACCAGCTTCCGCTACTTCAGGAGCAATACCAGCGCCCTCAGGAGGAATGTTATCAGGTAAGTTATCGAAGATAGCAGGTGGAGCTTCAATTGGCACACCGTTAGGATGCATGTTATTGCGAGTAAGCTCAGAGTCAGTTTGTAAGCGTAAGTCATTACCGTTTTTAATAGCTCGGCTGATAGCGTGTAATGTATCGTCATCAGTAATAACGTTAACTTCAGATGCCCAGTTTTCGGGTAGTGGAGGAGTAACAGATTCCGCGCCTTCCATACGGGTCTGAGTAAACACTAAATCCCGAGGAATAGCTCCGGGAATACCCTCACTAGGGTCTGGTGCAATAACCGCACCACTAGCATTCAGGAATCCTAATCCAACCTTATCTTCACCATTAGGACCCTCATACTGCACTTTAACTAGAGAACGTGAACGTAACAATTGACCATTAAGTTTATCACTAGCAGCCCTGTAAACCTTTAACATACCGCCTTCTTCATCCTTCTGCGTCCAAGCAAACACAAGCTCGGGATTCTCAGGAGGAATTAAGTTATCGTGCCAGTCTTGGAATGCACCTTCACGAGTAACCATAGTTTCAGTCTCGGTTAATGCTGAGTACAAATCTCTAACTTTAAGATTCTCAGGCCAACCCTGACCTGCGCGACGAGTAGTAATAACAGTCTTATCTGTGGGCCCACTAGCTACAATTTCGCCAACTTTGTTATTATGTACACCGTACGTCTTAGGGATACCATCTTCACCAAGGTCTAATACGATAATCTGGGGCTCTAACTCCCCAGTACGGAATCTGGTAGTGATTAAAGTATCCGCTTTAGCTGCTGCGTCATTAGCCAACTTGGCCACGGAAGTCTTGGGCATTAATGCAACAGGTTCAAACACCCGTTTCGGGGTACGCTTAACAATGCGAGCGAATGCTTCCGCTGCCATATCCTGAGGAGCATTACGGATTAGAGCTTGGTCAACTTCTGTAGCAGCAATACGAGCCGCACCTTTTGCACCTTTAATAGTTAAGTTGATAACAGCTTGCACTGGCTTAGACCCAATAACCTTTTGCACAACTTTACCGCCTACAACACCTGCAACCGCACCAGTTGTGATATCACCTTCATCACGTACAGCCTCAGTTAATGCTCCGGCAGCTGCCATACCTTTAGCAGAAATACCACCAATTAACCATATAGGCAATTCGCTATAAGCACTAGCCATGACAAGCATTGCCTGTCCAGCTTCAGTGCCTAAGAATGTGCTCTTATCGGCGATTAATTTCTGTGCTACAGGGTCCAATTCTGCCAGACCCTTAGCCATTTCCTCGTCAGTATTAAAGATACCAAACGTTCCCGGTTTAACGTTCCAGCCGGATGCGCCCACTAATGGATAGACCAAAGTTTCGGATAACACAGCTAAACTAGGTGCCACCTGACGCAATGTAGTATTAGCACTATTCTGTCCAGGTTCAATACCCTGCCGTAACGCTTTACCTAGTGCATGGCGCATAGGGTCTAATACATCCTGTTTGAACTGTTTAACCTCAGTATTAGCCATCATAACATTCTCGACGCCCCGCATTAACGGCGTAACATCTTCTGCAGATGCGCCCAACGTGTGTAGCATTAATTCTTTATCGATTTCGGTCATAGGGGTATCAGGATGTAACTTATCCCAATTAGCGGCAGCAGTTGCAGCACGAGAGGTAATAATGTTCTTTTCTAATTCAAACTGCTGCATAGTGTTCTCAATAACCATTGGAATGCGCTCTTTCTGAACACGTACAAACTCGAGTAATTGCATATGAGAATCGTTAACAAAGTCTTCAAACATACTGGTTTGTTTAGGTTCGTCGGACTTCTTTAACATAAGGTCGATAGGAGTGGGTTTAGTGGCTCGCTGTTTCTCTAATTTCTGATACGGGGTTTCGACAGGTTTAGCTTCTGCATTCTGAGAAGAGAGTAATACGCCTGCTCCAACAATACCGCCTGCGACAGCTGGGATATGCTCACGGAATTGAGCACCACTCATTCTAGCCTTAGGTGTCATAAATTCGCCTAAAGCACCATCGAAATTAGCTTCATCAGTGTTATTTTGAGCCCTGTTAGCTTCTTGTGCACGCATAGTCGGTATACTTCTACCACTAGGGTCATTAGTTATATTAGCACTATTTGGAAACAAATGAGCAGGAGTATAGCCAGACTGCTCAGATAACACTCCAGAATTTTTATCGTACACAGGTGGTTGAACCATATTAATTTTAGGATCAAATACAGGATTCAATCTCTTCATAGACCCACTACCCTCAACAGACTTAGGAACACCGCTAGTCTTACCTAAGAAACCATCGATAGCAACCTCATACTCGGATTGCTCTTTGATATCTGGAGTCTTTCCAGCCGTTGTCATATCGAATACACCTGCAGCTTTAACCGTCTGCATACCCTCAGCACCCAAATCAGCAGAGCGCTGTTCTAAGTTACCGCTTAATCCTTTGGAGAGATTCGTTAATTCCTCACTCCAGTTAATATTATCAACAGCGTCTGCAACTTCTGACGTGAGTTTTTTAGCTACTTTCGCATACTCTGCAGGTATTTTAGGCCCAGCCATGGTTACTCCTCTGTTTCGTCAGGTGCATAGTTTTCATCAATTTCAGGATATCCAAATTTAGCCGCTACCTTATTATACTTCTTACGCCATTCCTCCTCTTTGCGCTTAGCGGTATTATACGCTTCTGGATTTGACCCCTTAGCAAAACTAGTTTCTAATTTCTGCTGGTGAGCCCTAGCTTCAAGATAGAACCGTCGAACATCCTGCATTTCAGGCGGATATTTAGCTGCTCCACCGCTTGAACGAGCGCGACTTGCAGCAATACGACTCTTCTGAATACCCGCAGCATTATCGGCTTCATTCATATGATTCTTCATGAACATATCAATAATAAACTTCTGCTTTCCAGTATCTTGACCTTCAATAGCCAGCTTCAAATTCTCTAATTCCATCATAAACTTCTGGTCATTACGTTTGGCATCAACTAACAGTTTTAATCCCTTTAACGATGCATCCTGTTCCTGCTTAGAGTACTTGAATGATTGTGCGGCATCTCGTGCTTCCATACTCTTAATCTGCTGAATACCCTGCATAGCGCGTTCCTGCTGCCCACGATTCATACTTGTGTTAGACGGGGCTCTACCCGGTTCCGTAGACGTTTGCATTTGAGGATTACGCATAAGGTCAATCTGAGGCTTTTCGGTATACGGTTCCGCAGTAGGCTGTTCAAGCATTGACGCAGGCATAACCATGCGATTATTCGAATTAGATTGATAACTCTGGTCAGTAGGTGATACACCGGGCCCCTGCTGTGGAGTAGTCTGAGGCATAGGTGGCATCATACGTGGTTGCATAGGCTGTTGAATAGGCGCCTGTGGTGCAGCCGCAGTTTGTGCAATACCCGGAGTCTGTGGTGCGGGCGCGGGCATTTGTGGAATAGGAGGCTGACTAGGCGGACCAGCCATTGTATTAGGACCAGCAGCTACTGGAGCAGCTAAAGCACCTTGTGGCCCAAGGGCCGGAGTGCCATTAACCATACCTAAGTCAGACTGACCCCCAGCATTAGGAACCTGTGGAGTAGGCGCCATTGCCATAGCTTTAACTTTGGGTAACAGGTCCGCCATAATAGATTCTTTAGGTTCACCGGCCTGTCTCCTTTGCTGAAATTCGTTAATGAACTGTTGAATATTCTCATCACCCGGCATAGCTGCCTGAATACCCGGCATCGCATTCTGTACACCCTGTGCGATACCTTGAATATGCTGTGATGCGTCGAATGGAACCATTAGCTTGTCCCCGGATTATACTTGCCTTTATAGGTTGAACGTGGGGCCTGTTGCCCGCCACCGTATTGAATAGGAGGTTGACCGCTATTCTGTGCAATACCACCCACAGCCTGACCAGCCGCACCACCAGCAGCCATTAATCCGGGAATAGCAGGAGCCATAGAACCACCACTATATGCAGTACCAATAACACCACCGATTAAGCCTAAGCCTGAACCAATTAATCCACCAATACCGCTAGCGTTCATAACACCCGCCTGCTGGTTTTGAGCCTGTAACTGGGTCTGCATCTGGTCCACGGTTAACTGCTGATTACCAGCAGCCGCGAGTGCCTGTAAACCTAATCCCTCACGCTGAGTTTGTAAGTCAGTATGCGCACGCGCAGCAGTACCTGCTACACCTTGTGTAGTCATACCTCCGGGACCCATACCAGAACTAGTAGCATACTTATTACCGGCAGCAGCCGCTAATTCTGCAATACGTTTGGCCTGCGGACTATCAGGGCCAACAGTAGTCATCATATGTCCTGCAAACTCACGTAATTCGGCTTGAATAGACTCTCGGCCTGCATTAGGGTCTAAACTATCACCAGTAGCGTCTCCTGGAGTAGCATTATACTCATCAAATGAAATGTTACCAGTAATACCGTTTAAGAAATCTTGATTAAGACTATCGTCAGCTCTAGTTACATCCTTCATCATATTCTCTATTTCATTAGCATCCCAACCTTTAGAAACGCGGTCAGCTACCCACTGATTAGCATATTTAGAAATAGTATCTTTATCCATCTGAGGATATTTTGCTTTAATAGCATCAAATGCGCGAGCAACTTGACGACTAACGTTTACATTTGACCGTCCGCCTAAATAATTTGATTGTTCATTTCTAAAGTATGGACTTAAGTCTGTAATCTGCCCGGACTGTAATTTCTGTACAAAATGGTCAACATTCATACCTGGGTCACCTACTGACCTAGTAACTAACTGACCGGTATTAGGGTCATATTGCGTATATCGCCACGTCTGAGTATTAAATGTACCGTTACCGATTTGAATAACACTCACTAGGGCACCGTCGCGTTGGAATAAACTTCTACGCTTAATCCGGATGGTCTAGTGTAAGTAGTAGGACCAGCCACGAGACTAAGTGTATCAGCACAAATTACACGTACAGCTAACGGTGAAACTAAACTGGTCAGTACTGCTGTGGTATCAGAACAGGTAAGCAGAGGGTCGGCTGCTAACCTCACAGGACGATAGAACACAGTATAAATATTCAATCCACCGTCAGTTAACACACCAGCATTAGCGGCACCTGTAATAGTTACTTCAGTCGAAGACGTAGGAACAATACTAACCGCCAGTGTTCCACTATAATTAACAGGTAAGTAATTACCGGCATCTGGATTAATCTTATACGTACCGACATGTACCAGACTACGATTGTTAGCTGTACCGAATGTAGTCTGTTCGGGTCGAATACCTGCATTAGATGCAATGTCTTTATTAGTGATAATGGGCCCATGTCCGTGGCCTAAATTAGCATGTAAGTGATTAAGCGCGTTATTCAAATCAGTGTATGCAATATACTCGCTACTGGTCCAGTTTTTAATGGGGGCTGCAAATGCCATACCTGCGCCTAACAGAGCGCAGATAGCATAAGGTAATAAAGGTTTGAACCAAGCTAATACTTTGCCTGTTTTGTCCATAGTTGCGGCTCCTTTACCGCGGATTCGACTGGAATATTTTATATCGTACGCTCAACTTAGCAAGATGAATGCTGTGAGGAGTACAGAGTGAAACAGGTCCAGTAGAATACAAATACGACGTAGGGAATGAGTTATTTGAAATCTTATCTACTCCAAAGCCGGTGTTTAAGTTAGTCGGTACAAATCCAAACCACGCCCATCCAGGATAGGTTAAGTCAATATATAACGGTGAATCATCTGTAAACTTTAACCCTACAGCGGTGAGCGTAACAATATCGATAGCTAAGGTCTTACCTGTAGCTACGAGAACTTTAGCACCTAATAACGTAAACAATTCTACCAATGTTTGATATTTAGCAATACCAGTGTTGGCATCAACATCAAACAAACTAATAGTGAACCACGTTGTACCATTTAACGATATTCTAAGCTTATTCCATCTAGCTTCAGACGGATTATAACGTGTAACAATTTTATATCCTGCTTCCTGCAAATTCAGCTGTGCGGTTAATCCATTATAGCGTTTAGTCGCCGGTGCCGGGATACGTCTAGCAGTTAACACAGGTTCGTTAAATAACCCGCCCATAACGTTCTGTGCCTCAATAGGAATTTTAGCCGGACTATCAAGTACCACAACGTTGGCATCAGCGTTATTAGGTTCCCAAGGCCACCAGAATGCCGAAATGGAAATAGGATTAAGGGTCTTAAACGTAAGCTCAAACCCAGAAATCAGCTTCTTCAATTCAGGGGCATTAAAAGTTAAATTACCAGACTGCAGCGCAATTTCATACGGCGCAGGTAATAACACAGGGTCAGTCTGTTCATAGACTGCAATCATTGGACGTTTGCTAATTAACGGTTTCGCTAATTCATCCACATAAATAGCTTTAGTTACTAAAGAACCTGCAAAGTCACCTTCAGAGGTTACCACGTACTCAATATGGTACAATGAAGTCTCTAACGGTTTACCTCGTGAATACTGTAACATATCTCCTTCGTAATAATATGTATCTTCATTAAGTGGTGCAATCTGTCTAAACGGTGCAGTAATATCTACTCCCATATACGTACTAATACTTGCCAATCCTAAGCGTGTACCCCATGAATCTGATACCGCAACACTGCCTCCCAAAAGGCATGAATATGGCTGGATATACCACGTCTTATCGTCATTAATATTAGACAGTTTAGCACAGCAGAATAACCCAGGTTCTCCTCCGGGCCCTGCAGTATCCAAAATTGGATTATCTGTATTAGTAAATACCTGTGGACCAAACCATGCCGCATTTTCTTTGGTAGGTGAATCACCCTTGAAACTTAAGCACCACATCTCATTAAGTGCAGTGAATGGATTATATCCAACTCCGGGCTTATTAATAACTAATCGATAGCAATTATCGTCAAATGTAGCAAACAAACGTCCAGCAGATTCGAACGATTGTTCGGCAATACGTGGACCAATTTTCAGTCCAACTTCGATAGGAAGATTTCCTCGAGCCATAAACCATACTGATTCAGCCCCACACCAAATCATACCATATTTAGTCTTAACAATCGAAGCTCCAGATACGCAACCAGACGTGAGAGGCACAGTGGTAACTTTACATAATGCAAACAGTTCTTCTGGAGTACTTGCAATAGTAGTTGCAGGTTCACCCTGCATAAATAACATACCGTGCTGAGTCCAGATAGCTAATACGCTGGTACCAGCTTCTTCTAAACTAGTCATATAGATGCTGGCCAGCGCAGTGATATCCTCGGTTAATCCGGTGTCAAAGAACACACCGAGATACGCTGTCTCAACCGCATATTTGTAGATTAATCCGGGCTGAAACGGGTCCGAAAACCACAGTTTATTGCCCTTCCAATACACAAATCTGTTCTTGTAAACAACGAACCCGTCGGCTCGGAAATCAAGATTAGTAGCTCCGAAATCTACCTTGGTAAACCTATAATCGATACCGGGCCACACTGTAGCTGAAACAGCAGCGGGGTCTAAACTGGCCTTTTTAACAACTTTAACCACATATTCGCAACCCTTATTAGATGCAATAATATCACCATTAAATTCTGCTAGTGATGGAGTAAGGTTATTTGACTGCCCTAAGCGAACACCTGCGATAGTGGGGTATACAAATCCAGCTGTTGCATAGCCAGTTTGTAAGTCATTAGGAGTAAGCATAAGAATAACATCACCTTCTTGTAATGTAACAACAACTTCAGCCTCGCCCTCGAAATGCTCACGAAGCTGAATCTTATTACTAGCATTACATACACATACTAAAGCAACCTTGGCCAATTCACCAATAAAGATTGCTTTAAGCGGAGTTAAGTGACGGAACCACTGTCCATAATATTTGATTGCAGTAGGACTTAAAGCATCTGTATTCAAGAATAATCTACCGTCCCAATGCTCCCCGGGAACAGGTAAGATATCCTGTTCATGTAACAGGCTTGGTCTGCTCCCAAGTAACTTATTTGAATAAGGCCACAGATTCTGCAACTGTTGCCATTCGTTATTTTTTAACAGGTGAGGGTCAGCGTCTAAATTGACGCCGCCCTCAAATGTTAACTGTTCTTTGAGAATACTCACCTAGGTTTCCATTGACGGTTTACGTGGGTAGTAAACTGGTCAATCACACCGAACTTAAGTTTATCATCTCGGAGCATAGTGGCTAAATCTGAACCAATAGTTCCTGTAGTAGCTGCATCGGGACCATCATTATAATAAGCAGCTTTGTGCGCTACAGCCTGCTTCATAGTGTTATCATTAGGGTACCACGGAACAGTGATATCAATGCTCGCAAAGACATATTCAGCGGCCGGGTCCCACTGGTACTTAACTTGAATATCGTAGTTGGTTTTAGCTAACTTATTGAATAAGATTGATACGCGACCGGGAACCCCGTAATCACGAACATAACCTGCTTTATCTGGAGTTCCAGTAGGAACACGAGCAGTTAATGCCACGTTCATATCACCAATAGCCTGCTGATGTACCTTACCCGGTTCAAATCCTGAACCGTAATCAAGTAATAACGGAAATAACACTCGGTGAATATATCGGCCAGTAGCATATGATGCAGTACCACCTAACGTAATCACACGAGTTGCACCTAATAACGGCACAAGTAACTGACCTTCGCATTCAATCCACGGCCAGCCTAAAGTAACCGAACGTAACCAGTCTTTTAACCACTTGAATGGCCGTTCATCAGTAGGGTCATATGTAACACCTGCTAATTGTACGCCCTCTCTAATAATTTCTTCGGCGGTTAAAACTCCCACGAATCACCTACCTTAGCGCCATGCGGCTTCTGCTTTAGTAAACCCCTTACCGTGCTTACCGATAGAACCAGAGTTGTGAGTCTTATTACGTCCCATCTTAACAGTCTTTTCGTTCTGTTCGAACGCATTAATGACATTGATAATGGTAGACACGCATGCGGTAGGAACTTCAATATTGTAGTTTTCATTAAACGAGTAATACACTACATCGTTAATCTTAACCCCGGTGAAATACGTACCGTACTCAGGATACTTAGTGGGATACACCACCATCTTAGTGTGCTCACCTTTGCACGCTGCTTTAACCTGACGACAAACAATGCACTGTTCTTTAGTATTGTGATTAGTACGCTTAGGCCCAGTATTAGCTGCAGCCAAACTCTGCTGAACAGACAGTGCCGTCTGAATAACAAGCTGTTGAATATACGCTTCCTGTTCCTTAGTAAACGCAGGCATAGTGACGGGAGCAGTCTGAACAATTGCAGCGGGAGCAGCAGGTTTAATCGGGTCAGCCATTTGAATGATTCGCTTTCTTACAACGGTACAGCTTTCAACTAATTACGGCTTAACCCCACCCTGAACAGTACAGAACGCAGGCCACGGAGTAGAGGGAACAGAAGCAACTTTAGCACACTGACTAAGCCCGAAACCACCGTCAATCTCACGGAAAATAGTGTAAACACCCGCGTCTAACGCCTCATACGGAGTAGTAAACTGACAGTAAATGGGGCGCCCAGCGTCAGCAACACGCCCAGTGACTAACGGATACTCAGTAAGCGTATGCTTAGCACATCCTGCACCACCATCCCAAACAACAGTTTCAGGAATGAACAGAGTGGGATAAGCTGCAACCGTGGTGTAATGAGTGAGAGTCTTAGCATACTTATTAACGCAAACACCATCACCAGCGTCACCACACACATTCTTAGTCTGCTGGAGCTTATCATATGAGAAAGTAATAACACCGTGAGAATGATTGATAGTCTTCTTACTCCCGAAATCCGACGCGAGAGTCTGAGCAAAAGCAGCAATAGCAATACAAGTAATCAGCGCTACAGCGAGACGAGTTTTCATGTTTGTGTGCTCCGAGAAACTAGATTTCAAACAATAAAAAAAGCCCACGAAGCAGACCTGTATTAACAGTATCTGCCCGTGGGCATTTATCTTCGTTTATGTGGTGTTGCGGGTGAGACGAGTTAGTATTACGCGAATGCAGCCGCGTAAGTAGAAGCAAGTTCAACACGTAACATGAAATCATTGTTCTTGATAACAGCCTTACCGAAAAACTTAAAGCCGACAGAACGACGCTGTTCAAGAGGGTCAACATTGGTAGCACCAGCAGGGCTAACCATAAAGCGAGTCTTGTAGAAACCAGCCCAAGCAACAGAACCCTCGCCGCAGATAAACACGATATGAATGGCCGACGGGTCAGCGTCATTCTGAGCACGAATGTTAGCAGGAGCAGTAAGAGCACTGGTAGATGCGGCATCCACGTTAACAGTTTCGTTAGTGTAACCCACACCCACGAGCTTAAGCGAAGCATCGGCAGCAGCAGTACCAAAGTACAGGTCGTAGTAATAGTTAGAATCGAACGTGAAAGCCATACGAGTATCCGCGCCACCCGTAGCAGTAGAGTGAGCAATAGAGACGTTCTCAGGGAAACCACGAATCTTATTACGGCGCACAACCTTCCAGTAATAGGTAGTAGAAACCGTGAGAGCACCACCGGCAGCATTAACATCTAACGTAACACCAGTTAATCCACCGACCGTGGCACCTTCGGCTGCAGCAACAGTCTTATTACCAAACAGAGTGAACACAGGAATGAAGTTAGTCTCAATCCACAGACACCCCATATACTTACCAACAGCGCCCATAGTAACGCCAGAACCCTTCTGGTTGTAAACGTTATTCTGGATAAACGTACCAAGGTTAACACTGGGGCGCAGAAGTTCAAACTTGATATGGGGACCGCAGATAGCGATATACTCGAGAGAATTCAGATAATTCTGGTCCTTATTCTTCTTAGCATCCTGACGCATACCACCGATAGGCGATGCACCACCCATAGTAAGGTTAATCGCAGCCTTAGCCACAACGTCACTGTTCATAATCATATCACTGGTGATAGCATCGCGAGTAAGCACGTTACCGTCGAAATACTGAATGTTGGTACCGGCCAACAGAACCATAGTAATCTCACGGTCCATAACACGAGCAGCGTTATCAGCTAAGAGAATCTGAGCCTGCTGTAACAGCGGGTGCTTAGTAGTAAGCATAACAACGTCAGTAAGCATGAGATAATCGCCCCACTGGTCTAACGTAACAGTGACTTCTTCCAATTCGATAGAGTTGCTATCGGTAGGAGTAACACCCTCAGTAAGTGCCTCAACCTGCACATTCATCCTCTTATAGCGGACAAAGTAAGCCGTATCTCCGGCGCCTTCCTTCATAGTAAGGTCCTCACAGACTGCATCCATAACGAGCTTAATGTAAGCTCGCTCAAGCAGCTTATTAACTAAGAACTTTTCCTGGTCCTTAGTGGTTGCTGATTTGGTGATTGTAGTCATTTTTGTGTGTTCCGGTTAGTCTAGTTTTGCTTCTTAACAGCAGCAAGAATCATACTGGGGAGTAATGCGAGTGCCTCTTTAAGTACAGGCTCCCCAATCTTCTGCACAAAACGCAAAAAATCAGCAGTAATCTGCTGAAATGCAACTTCTGCGATTTGTTTATTATGTTCGGGAGTCTTACTCTCGTCAAAGAACGGTGTAATAGGGTTGTCTTTAGGCGCATCAGCCGTTGCAATAGAGAGCAGATTATGCAGCGTTTCTTCTTCAGTATCCGTGAGAATAATACCCGCAGCCTTACTTTCTAACAGTCGCCCAGCTTCTACAGCCTGTGCAAATGTGAGTTCAGGCTTAAAGTTTGCTTGATCCAACATTAGAACTCTTCGTTCTCAATACCATTGGCAATCATAATCTGCTTCTGTTCCTGCCACGAGAGATTATCAAAGTTAGCAGGGCGAGCCTTAGTAACAGGCTGTCGAGAACCACCCGGTAATACCGCTGGAGGCTGCCTAGTCTGCGTCTGCTGCGAGGGTTGTCCGGGAGAATACGTACCAGCTTCGATAGCTTCGCCAATAGCAAAACGTCGCGAATCTTCAGCAGTAAGAGGAATGCCTTTAGCAGACATAGCCTCGAAAATAGCCTTTGCACGACCTGCAATTGCAGGCGGAAGATTAGTAGTAACAGCAGCAACCTGAGCCGATGCTAACTGAGCCTGTAACTGCGCAGTCTGTTTAGCAAAGTTAGCCTGCAGATTATCGGCGACAGCACGCATAGCTTTAGCAGTCTCAGGCTCAAAAGCTGCGAACGGGTCAGCCTGAGTAGTAGATTGCTGAGTATTCTGCTGCTGCTGTAACAGAATCTGCTGCTGATTAACCATCTGCTGCTGAATCTGCTGCTGCAAGATAGCATTCTGAGCCTGCTGCTGCTCAAATAACTTAGCATAATCAGGAGCAGCAGGAGGAGGAGTTTCAGCTGCGGTTTCAGCTGCTACCTGTGCAGCAGCAGCGATTTCTTCTTCAGTCATACGTTAAACCTGTGTCTTTCTGTGTGAAACTATGGCCCGATAACAAATGTTCACAATCTGTTTACGAATAACAAACCACACAACATTGGTACGATATACTATACGAAATTCACCTCTACTAAAATGAGGCTGTATAGGAAATCGTAATCGCTTGTGGGTTCTTGTTATCATTTGCGACCAATTGCGATTGGGTTATGGCTTCTTAGCGTTACCTAACTCGCCCAGTAATCCACTAATACCTTCTGCCTCGCCACGCATAGCTCTAAACTGTTCACCTTCACCTGCAGTAGGTGCAACAGGAGGCATAGCAGCAGCATTAGGATTCTGTGATACGGGGCTAATCTGCTCGGGGCTAACAGGCGCAGGCTGAGCAGGCATACCGGGCTGGCCGGGCATAACAGGTGCTCCGGGCATTCCGGGCATACCCATTGGCTGCTTAACAATCAAGCTCTCAAATGCACGCTGGCCTAATCCATCTTCCCACATCTTACGCAGAATTGGTACGATATCTAACTGCAAACCCTTCTGCATAAGCATCTGAATGATATCAGGATTAACCACTAACTGTAAGAACGCGCCCATTTGCTGACCGCGTAATTGCTGATTGATAGTCTGGCTAGATGCGACCCATTGCCAGCTAACATCCATAGCCAGCATTTCAGGTGCAAACCGAGCCTTCTCACCGCCAGTAATAGCTAGGAACATTTCAGCAGATTCAAACTGTTTACCTAAATCGTAAATCATATTAAGCAAAGGCTGTAAGATTTCCTGTTCCAAGTCTTCGTTAAAGTCTGCGATATCCGTCTTCGTATTAGACTGGAGTAACTGAGCACCAGTTGCCGTACCGGCAGCACCTGTATTACCTGCACTTCCCTGTAAGATTGGTGGCGCAATAGGGTCGTTAACCTGACTGATAGCCATTTGCAACAGTGGCATACCATGCTGAATATGTGCCACATCAGGACGAATAAAGTTAATGCTATCCTTTTCCGTAACGTCCCACGTAGCTCCAGGATGAACAGTCTGAGCTAAACTGTGGCCCGCAAGATTACCGGTAACACGTTCAAGCATAGGGTTAAGACCGTAGATACCGTTATCGTTAACCTGATTAACTAAGTCGTTAACTAAAAACTGCGAACTCATTACCATTTTACCGTATCCGGGGGTAATCAGAACGTCAGGAGTCTTAAGTAATTGCTTCAGAAGATATGGAGGTTTACCGTGGTTGAACGGGTTGTACTGTAAGTCAATAATATTGGTACCACAGATAATCGCCTTCATTGCGACAGGTTCTAAATGCTCACCTTCTGCAATTTCTTCAGCGTCGAAGTATTGAGTAGGTAAGTGCATACTAAACCAGACTTCTGACATATCAGTGTATTCACCTAATTCACCTGCTGCTCCACCACTGATTGCAGTCTGACTGGTTTTAGTGTTCTGGGTTAGAATATCCTGACGATTACGTTCTGATTCATTGTTAGCGTGAGCAAATTCAACATCGGCTCGCCGCCAGTAATCCTTTTTAATCATAGTCTCAATATACTGCTTACTAACTTGAATATCTTCAAACTGTAACGTACACTCGTCAAGTGAACCCACTGTCAACGGATGAGCATAGAACGTAAAGTTATTAACAGTCTTAACTTTAGCTTTACCGCAGTACTTCTTAGGCTTATTGGATAACAAGGTTTCAAGCGTGAAATTAGCAGCTTTATGCTTACGCTTCTTCTGCTTTACTAAAGCATCTTCCCAATATCCCTTTAGAATGCCAACGCCAAATGCTAACACGTTATGCACAAAGGGCTTAAGATTGGAACGTAATTTAGCGTTTTCAATCTGCTTCTTCATCCATGCTTTATTAGCTTCCCGATTTAACGTTTCCTCTGGAGTCTCAACCTTAAGAGCAATAGCATCTAAGAATGAATCAGTTGGAAAGCTCGCCTTGCAAACGTGGGCTTTCCTAACTTCAAGAGCTTTGTTAAACGTTGGCAAGTAAACCTGAGTCTCACCCTTATACGTAGCATCAGCTTCCATTTCCATAGCAATCATATGATTAATCTTTAACCAGTCAGCATGAATAGCTTGGAAGTTATCGCGGGCAGTCTGAAGTAAATTGCAAACGTTAGCCTTAACCCATTCAGTTACTTCAGGGTCATCGCGGAAATCGCGTCTAGTCTGATTGGGTTGTTCAGGAGTAATAATAGATTCTGCAATAGCGTTAGACTCATCACCAGTTGCTTCATTAGTTTCATTAACAGTTACCAACGAATTCTGCGTTTGAATACCGCCGCTCATTTGTGGACCATTTTGCCTTTCATTTTAACCTCCCACGTGTGAGCGTGGCTGTTACTAGTGACTCTTCTTTTGCCAGACAGTACGTGCATTAGTATACTTCGCAGCTTCTGATTGTGTGGCAATCTGAATTAATCCAGTACCAAATTCGTTGTAGATACCGTATCTGATATCGTCCATTAAGTGGTCATAAAATCCATCTTTGTGTGGAGTAACACCATCGTCTTTAAGGTGATATCCGCCCGCAAATGCTCCAATGGTTACAACGCAATCCGGGTCAATCTGAATAGCAGGTTCCGCTTCAATTAGCAGGGATAAGCGTTGCCGTACGAGAGCGATTGAAATATCAAATGGAACCTTACGGAACAACATATTGATACCAGCTTTGTTTAAGAGAGTGAGCATCTTACCCGTATCCTTATGCTGATTAACAGCGGGGTCACCGTAATCAATGATACCGGTATTGTCCGCATAGTTCTGGTTAGTAATCTGATTAACAACGTCAATGAACGCTGTACCTTCAATCTGCTTACCCATATACTCTTTCATGATATGCGTAACACCATTCTTCTTAATCTGCACAAAATGGCATGAGGGGCGATTGTAACCAAAGTCCCACCAGCGATACAATGTGTGACCCTGCCACGTAATATTGTTCTTAACGTGAACAGCTCGCGCAAACTGTTTGTAAACAGGAGCACCCGGAAATACGTCAACCCATTCATTCTTAAGGTATCTCTGCTGTAACTCGGGGGGCATAGCAGTCATTTCTTCGTAGTAACCTTTACGCACGTTAGCCTTATTCTCACCGGGAGTAGAATCGTGCAGGGAGATTGGAGGCTTACCATCGTTATTGGGGTTATATGGGGTACCGTCCATTTCAAATCCCATACAGTTCTTAAATAACCAGTGAGACTTTGTTGTGGGGTTGAATGCTCCCGTAATTGGATAGATTTCCATGTCTGGGAAACCACTTGGAATGTATCGAATAGCACGCTTTAACTGCCAGAAAAACTCTTCCTCAACTTCATCTAACTCATCAATAAAACCACCACAATATTCGTATGAACCTTTCCAATCCGATAATCCCATGAATTCGATTGTACTCGGCTCAGGCATTGGATTATCTGGAGTAACCATAGGCTTAATCCACCACGTCATTGGGGGAGTCTTATTCTTATCAAGTAATATGCCTGCGGGCAACCTGTTCATAACACCTTCTGCTGTCTTAGCTGTAGTCTTTAACAGGTCGTTATAATCTCGGCGCCCAATAAACCATTTGGAACCGGGAATCATCATAGCCTTTAGAATAATATCAACAACTCCAATACTGGTTTTACCTGAACCACCTTCACCCTTATAAACTTTAACAGGTGCAGGGTCTTGTAAGAATTTAATCTGTGTGGGATTGATTACACGTTGTTCTTTGGGACGATTCAAGCTATCCAGCATCTTTTTAGTAAGGTCAGTCATGCTATCAATAGTTTCGTTAAGTTCTGCCCTTCTTTCAGCTTGCCATCGCTCGAATTGAGATAATCTACCTGGCATTACTTACTCTCTTTCTTTGGCTCAGTTAACGTTTGAATGATTGGATTCGTAGGCTCAGAGTTTGGGAGTGTGCGCTTTAAGAATGGTAATTGTAAATCACCGGCGGCACTTGGACCACTCAGGTTAATTACAATCTGACCGCCCTTACCAAAGTTATTCGCTTCACGTTTATCGATACCCATAGCACGGAAGATTTCCCCTCGTGCCTGTGCTCTCTCCTTAGCATCACCGTGCTTAATATCCCATTTAAGGGAAGCTAAAGCCTCTGGAGCTAATCCGTGAATCTCACGCTCTGCCCATTCCCTCATACTCTCAGAACTAGAGTCAGATGGGGGTCTGAGGATATCACTCATACGTTGTGCATGAGCAATCTCATGTGGAGCATTAGCGCTCTCACCGTCAACAGCTGTAATATGGTTTGGCTTAGGTCGATTACGCTTTAGCCCGTCGGCTCTTACGTCTGACGCACCAACTGCACTAAACGGTGATTCAAAACTCTGTTTAAGTTCTTCCTGCTTCTGTTTTAATTCGGCTTCTAGCTTTTTGATTTCCTCCTTATTCTTTTCAGCCATGGGATGGGTTAACCTTTCGTGCTCTCTTTGCTGTATAGATTAAATCGTCAAACCATTTAACCTTTTACTTTGCCGCGTCCGTTAGGACGTTGCGAGCAAAGCGAGTATATCAACTTTTCTTACACTTTCAACTGTCTAGTCTTGAGTAGTCAACTTTTCACAAGTGCGCGGAATCACGCCGAGTTGAGTGAGATAGATGTATATAGAACGCTAAAGAACGGAAAATTCTCCTACAACTATACAATCGCCGAGCGGCGAAGCCGCGAGGCAAGGTAGGCTAGTCTTTCAATAACAATCATTAGCATTCGAACACAGTCAACCGAGGCAAGGTGGTCTAGTTCTAGTATTACATACGCTCACAATCCAACGCTCCCATTCAACCCCGATAACAGCTATTTGCGATTAGATTGAAACCAGTTGCGATTGGTCAGACGACTACCCAATCATTCAAAAAGGCTTAACTCTATATTTACAGGGGGCGTTTAGCATAGTTACCTATTTTCGGGTACCGTAGGGGCTCGTAACCTATTGCTTTCATTAGTGTTCTCTAAGCACTTGA
>ERZ1292625.762-Hain-H41-01um-R1-762-length-44158-cov-36_pt1 | contig 44158 bp, 73 predicted proteins | sample MGYA00564400_ERZ1292625 | MGnify/ENA primary metagenome ERZ1292625 (study PRJEB36523, sample SAMEA6512639) | groundwater metagenome | collected 2019-01-08 | study: AquaDiva: Metagenomics assemblies of 32 groundwater samples
CCTCATCTTAGCTAACTCCACAGAATCAAAGGATGACATTTAACAAATGGCCGGAAGAAAATCAGCCGCAGAACTATCCGTAGTCAGTTCACACGGGAATCTTGCTACCAGCACAAGGGTTCCGCCGCCGGCTGGCCTGACTGACGCACAGCGTGGCCTATGGCTCGCCACCGTAAACAGCAAGCCCGCCGAGTGGTTCGGCGATGAACACGTGCCGATGCTGGTCGAGTACGTTCGCCACGTTTCAACCGCAGATATGCTGACCCGCGAGATCGAAAAGTCCGATCCTGAGTGGATGAAAACGGATGATGGGATGAGCCGAATGAAAGACCTGACAACGATGCGCGCCCGTGAGGCGCAGTGCATCAACACTTTGGCCCGGTCCATGAGGCTTACTCAGCAGTCTGTTTATAACGCACAAAAAGCGCATACTCTTTCAGCCAAAGGTGGGCGAAGTAAGAAACCGTGGCAGGACGATTAAGACCCCCCGCCGGTTAAGGCGGGGAGTTTGTTACTTGCCGTACTTAGGTAAGTTCATTGCCACGGCAGACGCCGCTAGTGCAATAGACGCCGGGATTTTATGGCACCCGCTCTCCCAGTTGACGATAGACCGCACGGAGCAGCCAAGGCGTTTAGCCGCCTCGGATTGCGACCACTTGAATTGTTTTCGCCATTTTTTCAGTTCCGTGGCGTTCACTTGTGCCTTTGCTTTTACGGCTAAGGTTATCTGGCCGTCTAGGCGCATTTGATCGGCAAGGACGATTGAAAGAGCCTTGAGGTTCTTGCCGGCAAGGTTAGCCCCGGTATCAGCGTCCTCGCGCTTCATGCCGCCGGACCTGAATTCATCGAACATGCTACGCATGTCGGCGCTTATTGCCCATGCTTCGGTTTGCACTGAGGTTTGTTGCTGTTTCATGCTTTTGCTCCTTGATTGCGCGCAAGAGTTTAAGGTGCTCGCGCTTCGCCTCTACAATGAATGAAGGTATATCTTTGGGGTGCATCGCAGAATTCGCACATATATAGTGTTTGATAGTCTCTTCCGGGGTTTTAAACTGTTTCACAAGTTATATTATATACGCATATATGCGTTTAATGTCAAGCATTATCGGTATATATGCCTAAACTAAAGCGCAGCGAACGCAACGCCCGCTGGATTGAAAGCATGTGCTTCGTGCCAGACGGGAAGCTGGTCGGGAAGCCGGTAAAGCTCACCAAGAAACAACGTAAATGGCTTGTCAGAATTTACGATAGCCCTACCCGCCTATTCATCCTGAGCATCGGACGCAAGGGCGGCAAGACGGCTTTCATCGCGTTCCTGCTGCTGCTTCACTTGGTCGGACCGGAAGCCAAGCGTAACTCACAGCTCTACAGCACAGCCCTATCGAGAGAACAGGCCGCTATTCTGTTTTCGCTGGCCGCGAAAATGGTGCGTATGTCAAAAGACTTGGCGCACTACGTCACGATCAGAGACACGGCCAAACAGCTACTTTGCGCCGAGCTAGGGACCATGTATCACGCCCTTAGCGCCGACGCTTCAACGGCTATGGGGTTATCCCCGTGCTTCGTTGTCCACGACGAACTAGGTCAAGTCAAAGGGCCGAGGTCATTGTTATACGAGGCGCTAGAAACCGCCAGCGCCGCCCAGGAAAGCCCGCTGTCTGTAGTTATCAGCACCCAGGCGTCGACCGATTCAGACCTGTTGAGTCTGCTTATTGATGACGGTCTGACCGGGGCGGATCCTCGTATCAAGGTGGAGATATACACCGCCCCACTTGATGCCGATCCGTTCGACGAAAAAACGATTCGCTTGGCGAATCCGCACTTCGATGAATTGATGAACAAAGAGGAAGTTTTCAGGCAGGCGTCCGATGCCAAGCGGATGCCGAGCCGGGAGGCGTCATACCGAAATCTAATACTCAATCAACGCATCGAGGCCCGTAACCCGTTTGTCTCGCGTCAGGTATGGACAGAGAACGGCGCGGCCCCGCGTCCTCTTGAGGACGGCGATGAAGTGTTCGGCGGCCTGGACCTGTCAAGCGTGTCCGACCTTACCGCCTTGGTCCTGGTAAACGATCAAGATGGCGCATGGGGAGTGCATCCAACGTTTTGGCTGCCAGAGGACGGACTGGCTGAGAAGTCGCGCAATGACCGCGTGCCATACGATATGTGGGCGAAGTCTGGATTCTTGCAGACCACGCCGGGCGCTTCCATCGAATACGAGTTTGTCGCAGAGTATTTGCGTACCGTGTTCGACCGCTACACCGTCCGGGCGATAGCGTTTGACCGATACAACATTAAATTTTTACGGCCGTGGCTTGAAAAGGTCGGATTCAGCGAAGAAGAGTTGACGCGGTTCATCGAGTTCGGGCAAGGATTCGTTTCAATGAGTCCGGCCATACGTGAATTTGAATCGTTGCTGTTGGCCAGAAAACTAAGGCACGGCAATCATCCGGTACTGACCATGTGCGTGAATAACGCGACGGTCATCACCGACCCTGCGGAGAATCGCAAATTCGTCAAGGGCAAGGCCACCGGACGCATCGACGGCGCGGTCGCCTTGGCTATGGCAGTCGGCGTCATGCCGAGCGCGGCTGACGAAGGTAAATCATTCTGGGAAACGAAAAATGAACATACTCAAGAAATACGCCCCTGACGCCCTAATCGTCGCGGGGGCGGCAGCGGTGTCCTATGGCGCATGGTCGGTATATGAACCTGCCGGCTTTATCGTCGCGGGCCTGCTTATGGCCTACGCCGGATTGAGGTTGGCGTAAATGGGGCTGTTGGCGCGGGCGCTTTCAAAGAAATCCGCTGGCAGTTACGACATCATCCGGGAATTACTTGGGCGCCGCACGTCTGCGACCGGGAAAGTTGTCAGCGTAAAGACCGCCGTTGAAGTCGCCGCCGTCTTTGCCTGTATGCGCGTGATCGGTGAAGGCATAGCGCAAGTTCCTCTCAAGTTGATGCAGGAAAGCGCAGACGGTAGGACACGACTGCCGGCGAAGGATCATCCGCTGTATGAAATCCTCGAATGCCGTCCTAATGGGTGGCAAACGAGCTTCGAATACCGGGAAATGCTGGCCATGCACGCGGTTTTATGCGGCAATGCGTTCTCATTCATCAACCGAAGCAACCGCGCCGGGGTCATGGAATTGATCCCGTTCGAGCCGGGGAGCGTCACAGTAAAGCGCGCGGATAATTATTCTCTGAGTTATGAAGTCCGAGGCCAGGACAACAAGACGCAGGTTTTCCCGGCCAAGGCTATTTGGCACATTCGAGGACCGTCATGGAATAGCTGGATGGGCTTGGAAGCCGTGGCGCTCGCGCGCGAGGCCATTGGACTGTCAATGGCGACCGAAGAGCAACAGGCCAGGATGCAGAAAAACGGTGTACGTGCTTCCGGGGTGTATTCCGTTGAAGGCACTCTGAAAGACGATCAGTACAAAGTTTTGAAAGCCTGGATTGATGAGAATATCGGCGGTGTAGAAAACACCGGAAAGGCGATGGTGCTTGATCGCAACGCGAAGTGGCTGAATACATCCATGACCGGCGTTGACGCGCAGACACTTGAGACGCGACGTTATCAAGTCGAGGAAGTCTGCCGTTTCTTTCGCGTGAATCCGATAATGGTTGGGGCCGAATCAAAGAACACTACCTATGCCAGCGCAGAGCAAATGTTTCTCGCGCACGTAGTCCATACGCTCGCGCCGTGGTACTCACGCCTTGAACAGTCAATAGACAGCAATCTTTTGACAGAGGCCGAGCGAAAGGAAGGTTACTACTCAAATTTTGTCGAGGAAGGATTGCTTAGGGGTTCGGCCATAGATACACAAGCGGCGCTTCTCGGATATGTGAACGGCGGCGTCATAACGACAAACGAAGGCCGCGCGAAACTTGACCTTAACCCGGACCCGGACCCGGCCAGCGACAAGCTAAGAATACCGGCCAACATCACCGGCAAAGTACCGCCGACACCAGGGGCAACGCCATGAACACCAAAACACTCGACTTTGATTTTGACCTGAAATCTTTATCCGATACCGGCACGTTTTCGGGGTACGGCAGCGTGTTCGGCGTGAAGGACGCCTACGATGAGATTGTCGCACCTGGGGCGTTCACTGAATCACTGGCCGCACAGAAATCAGCCGGGCGACTTCCCGCGATGTTGTGGCAGCACCGCAGTGCCGAGCCGCTCGGAGCATTTACCGAAGTGCACGAGGACAAAACCGGGCTGTGGGTTGAAGGGCTGATCGCCATGTCAACGGTGCGTGGGGCAGAGGCTTATGCCTTACTGAAAATGAAAGCCATCAGTGGTTTGTCCATCGGTTACAGGACAATAATGGACAGCTTCGACCGTTCCACCGGAATCAACACGTTGCAAAAACTGAACTTGATGGAAGTAAGCCTTGTCACCTTCCCGGCCAACGAAGCCGCACGCGTGCAAGGCGTCAAGACCATTGAAGTCATTCAAGATTTTAAGTCTGCTGAAAAATATCTGCGCGATGCAGGTTTTTCGCGGAAAGAGGCCGTGGCTTTTATCAGCCGCGTGAAGGGCATCTCACAGAGCGAATCCGATGAGGATGCAATGCAGGAAGTAGTCAAAACACTCAAGCTCACCGCTTGATTTATTAACTCATCGAGGAAATTAACATGGCAGATTTAAGTGAAGTGAAAGACCTGATCGAGGCCCAGGCGAAAGCCCGCAAGGCCGAGATCGAGGTACTTGAAAGTAAGACGATGACCAAGGCCGAAGCCAAAGAGGCGATTGACAAGATCAACGCCGATTTTGTCGCGCTTCGCAAAGAGGCGGCGGATCGTGCCGCAGCCGATGCTAAGCAACTGGCCGACATCGAGAAGAAGGCCGGGCGTCCGGCTACCGGGAAGGACGAACCCTCCCCGGAACAGGCCGAGCATAGCAAGGCCTTTGGTTTGTATCTCCGTAAGGGTCGCACCGACGGTCTTGACGACTTGCAGCGCAAGGCCATGAATACCGGCTCTGACCCGGATGGCGGCTACCTTGTGTTGCCCGAAATGGACATGACCATCGACCGCATTGCGCCGACCATCAGTGCCATGTATCGCCTCGCCAATGTCGTGACCATCGGCACCGCCAAGTACGAGAAGCTGGTGAAGAAATCCGGCATGGCTATGCGCCGTGTCGCCGATGGCGGTACGGGCGGTGAAACGACCGAGCCGACCTATGCCAAGATCACCATTGACGTGTTCTCGGCGGAAGTCGAGCCGTGGGTGTTCAATGAAACGCTGGAGGACTCGTTCGTCAACCTGGAATCGGACCTGGCCGATGAAGCCGCTATCGGATTCGCCGAAGGGGCCGGGTCGGAATTCATCACTGGTAACGGGGTCGGTAAGGCGCGCGGTATCGCCGCCTATACCAACGTGGCGAACGCCTCCTATACCTGGGGTAGCGTCGGCTACATCGCGTCCGGTAAGTCCGGTGCGTTTGCCTCCGTCGCCCCGGCTGACAAGGTTGTAGACCTTCAGCACGCCCTCAAGGCGCAGTATCGGCCTGGTGCGGTGTGGCTGACCAACAACGCCACCCTGGGCGTTATGCGTCAGATCAAGGACGCTTCCGGTAGTTACTATCTGTGGCAGCCCGATCCGTCGGCGGCTTTCGGCGGTCGATTCCTCGGCCATCCGGTCGAGATCGACGACAATCTGGCCGTGATCGCCGCCGGTTCGTACAGCCTGGCGTTCGGCAACTTCAAGCGCGGTTACACCGTCGTCAACCGAAGCGGCACCACGTTGATCCGTGACAACATCACGGCGAAAGGCACCACGAAGTTCAACTTCCGCCGCCGTTTCGGCGGTGGCATCACGAACTTCGAAGCCATTAAGCTGATGAAGTTCGCCACCGGTTAAACAAGCCAAACGAAAGCCCGCCGAGTGCGGGCTTTTTTTATACCTTCAGAGGAAAAACACCATGAATGATCTACACAGCAACAGCCGCGCCATGCTGGCGGTTAATGCCGTGGCGCTTGGCGCTACCGGCGCCATCACTGGCTCAATCATCGACCGTCAGGGTTACGGCGGTGTCGAGTTCATCATCGCCTACGGTTCCGTCACCACTACCGGCACAGTCGTTACTGCGCTAGTTAAGGAAGGCGACGTTACCGGCACGCTCACCAGCGTTGCCGATGCCGACCTTCTGGGAACCGAAACGCTCGCCAGCCTCGCGGCCGGCGCGCGCGTGGCCGGGACCGGCAAGGAAGTCACTAAACGCATCGGCTACAAGGGCGATCAGCGTTATGTGCAGCTCTCCCTGCTCGGCACTGGCACAACGTCGGTCGGCATCGTGGCCGCATCGGCGGTACTTCACAGCCCGGCGAGCGCCCCGACCAGTAACCCGTAATAAGAGGATACGTTCGTTCTGCTCATCCCAGGACGAAGCCGGATAACGTCACCGGCACCTTTAATTTTCGGATGAGGGAAATGAAATGAGAGAAGGCGAAAGACAAGTTTATCAGACGCTTGACGGTATTCGGCGTGACCATGTAGCCCGGTACGAGTGGGCTTCTAAAATACTCCCGGACGAAAGTCGAGTAATAGATTTTGCCGCAGGTATCTGCTACGGCAGTAAAATAATGGCCGATCAAGGGCATATTGTCAGCAGTTACGATATTGAAGAGGAGGCATTAGCCTACGGGCGCGAGCATTACCCGCATGGCGGAGAATATATACAATCCGACGGCAATACTCCGTCCGATCTAGGCGAATTCGGCGCGTCGGTTTGTTTTGAGACAATAGAACACATCGAAGACCCGCGCCCGTTACTGAAAGCGTTGCGCGAGTCGGCCCCGGTGCTACTTGCCAGTGTACCAAACGAATCTGTCATGCCGTGGCAGATCGCCCCTGGAATTGTGACGGCATACCATTTCCGCCATTACACAAAGCCGGAATTTAAGGCGCTGCTGTTGGAGTGCGGCTGGGGCGTAACAGAATGGTACGGACAGGAGGGGCCTGAATCCGAGGTAGAGCCGAACGTCAACGGCCGGACGCTGATCGCGGTGTGCGAGCATTGTGATCCGGTTGTCGATGAAACGCCGCGTGGCAAGCACATAGCGATTATCGGTCTCGGTCCTTCACTGGATCAATACCTGGAGATCACCAAACGCCTCGGCGGTCGTAGCAAGTTCTGCGACGAAACGTGGAGCATAAACGCGCTCGGTGACGTGTTCGCATGTGACCTGATATTCCATATGGACGACGTTCGGATTCAGGAGATACGCGCCAAAGCCAAGCCGGAGAGCAATATCGCGGCCATGCTGCACTGGCTCAAGACCAGCCGGGTTCCGGTAGTCACAAGCCGCGCGCATCCCGATTATCCGGCGCTTGTAGAGTTTCCGCTTGAGGACGTGTTAAATAATTTCGGGCACGAATACTTCAATTCTACCGCCGCTTACGCTATCGCGTTCGCTATCCACATCGGCGCGAAAACTATCAGCGTGTTCGGGATGGATTTCACCTACCCAAACACACACGATGCGGAGAAGGGCCGGGCATGTGTCGAGTATTGGTTGGGCCAGGCGCACGCGCGCGGCATCAAGATAAACATGCCGAAAACAACTAGCCTAATGGACGCCTGCTATGAACGGACGGCGAGGCTGTATGGCTACGATACGCTGAATGTTTGCTTTAATGTGCAGGATAACGGAGTGTTGAAGCTGGACTTCACGCCCCGCGATAACCTGCCCACGGCGGAAGAGATCGAGAAGGCTTACGACCACTCAATGCCGGTAGCCAAGCAGCAACACTTTAAGAAAGAGGGCGATCATGCTGCATAATATTATGAAAGACTTCCTGGGGAGCCAGGACGGACGGTTCTCGGAGCAATTCAAGGCCGGCACACAGGCCGATTTGTCGGACTACCTTGCGGCTTGTATTGCTCCCGATATGGCGCTTCCAGTAGGACAAATAGAAAACAAAGCCATTGTATCGGACGGCAGCAACCCTAAAATGAAGCGTAAAAAATGACCATCGTCGTTTCTACTGCCGCCGCTACTGAACCGCTCACGATAGCAGAGGCACTTTCGTATTGCCGGATAGATTCAATAAACGCCCCGGATGAAAGTCTGGTAGTGGTGCTGATTGCCTCCGCGCGCGCCGCCGCAGAGCAAGAACTAAGGCGGTATCTTGTCACGCAGACACTTGACGCCTATTTCGATGAGTTCCCGCGGGCCAAGAATGAGCGGCTAAACGAATTGGTCACACGCTACGAGATCATCCTGCCGCCGTTGCAGTCAGTGACAAGCATTACCTATGTGGACACAGACGGGGCCAGCCAAACGCTCGCCACCGATCAATACACGACGGACTCAAAGTCACAGCCGGCGAGAATATCACCGGCTTACGGTGTGTCCTGGCCCTCTACGCGGACGCAGAATAACGCCGTGATTGTTCGATTTGTCGGCGGTTACGGCGCGGCTTCCGCCGTGCCTCAGTGTATTAAAAACTGGATGCTGTTGAGAATCAAAACGCTGTACGACAACCGCGAGCAGATTGTGGTCGGTACGAACGGTCTGGTACAGATACCTCCGGCGTTCGTTGATTCTTTACTTGATCCTGAACGTGTTTCGTCCCGTATATGTGGGTAGGTCAACTCGATAGGCGCATCACCATCGAAGCGCCCACGGTCACGCAAGACGCCTACGGTGCCGCTGTCACAAGTTGGAGATTGTTCGCTGTTGTGTGGGCGAACATGCAGGACACTATGCCAAGCCGCTCCGAGGCCGTGACTCAAGGCGTGCTGTCACAGGCCAAGAATCAAACGCGGGTACGGTTTCGATATATCTCCACGTTCACATCGGCCATGCGTATTGTCCATGACGGCGTGACCTATAACGTGGTTGGTGGCCCCGCAGAGATCGGCGGGCGCAAGGAATACATAGAGATCATGTGCGAGGAGTTTACTTCATGATTGTCGGACACGAAAAATGGCGGAAATAGGCAGCCAGTTTTCTGTTAAAGGTCTTTCGGAATTGCAGAAGTTTCTCGACCAGCTACCGGCAAAGCTGGAGGCGAACGTGATGCGTGGAGCGTTGCGGTCTGGAGCTAAAATTATCGAAGCAGCCGCAAAAGCGAATGTGTCGGTAAGCCCGCCGGCAAATAAAACTTTTGGAGGCTACGCCGGCGCATTACGTGACAGCATCCGCGTAAGCGCGCGTATTTATGGCGGCGGCAGAGTAACGGCCAGCATAAAAGCTGGCGGTAAAAATAAGAAAACGGGCGCAGATGTTTTCTATGCAAAATGGGTTGAGTTCGGAACAAGACCGCACTTAATCTCTGTTCAAGAGGACGAAAAAAATATAAATATCAGGAGAAGCGTTAAATTTGGTAGGGTTATGAAGGAATCCTTGACCACGATTAACCGGCGCGTTCTTAAGATCGGCAATACATTTATTGGCCCTACGGTTAAACATCCAGGATCACAGCCGCGCCCATTCATGCGCCCCGCGCTCGACGGACAAGCACAAAATGCCGTAGTCGCAACCGCCGAATACATTAAAAAGCGCCTCACCAAAGAGGGGCTTAACGCAGCCGACGTTGAAATATCCACTGAGGACAACACATGAAAGTAAAGATGCTTGTCGGAGTAAACGGAAAAGTGAACGGCGAACGCATGGGGCCGTACATCAATGGCCGCGAGTACAGCGTGCCGGATGAAATGCCGCAAGATCACGCCGATCTGTTCATGGGATCCGCGATGGCCGAGGCCGTAGTTGCTCCTGTTCCGGTGGAAGTCGCAACCGAACCGATGCCAGTTGAGGCCGTTGAAGCAGAGCCGGAACGCCCGTACCGCAGAAACCGGAAGCAGGCCGATAGCGAATAATGTCAGACGTTAAAGTCGTTCGCTACTTGCTGGCGAACAATGCAAACCTTATTGCGGTAGTCCCTGCAACAAAGATCATGGCCGGTGTTGTCCCTATTGCAACCGTACTACCGGCCATTGCCGTGAATCACATCAGCACGCTTTCACGGAATATTGTTTCGATGAGTGCCGCAACGGTTCTTGCGACAAGCCGTGTACAGGTCACAGTGATGGCCAAGACCTACGCAGAACAAAAGTCTATCTTGGAACTGGTACGCAAGGCGTTACCGAACACGAATGGAAGCGTCAACGGGATTACCGTTGACTCCATTATCCCCGACATCGCAGGGCCGGATTTACGCGATGACGATGCCGGGATTTATTTTCAATCAAGGGATTTTATCGTCAAGTTTCAAGAGTCACCGTAGCAGTTCCCGTTTCAATAACCGCCGCCTTTATGGCGGCTTTTTTATGAGGACATGACCATGACAGTTCGTACTAGTGCAACCACTACGCTCAAAATTTCGGCGGGAGTTCCCGCTACTTTCGATAACACCGGCTACCTCGCACTGTCGTACACGAATGTCGGGGAAGTAACGAATTTCGGAGAGTTCGGTCGAGAGTTCACGTTAGCCACGCATAACCCTGTCGGTACGCGCGGCACACAAAAGCTCAAGGGTTCCTTCAATGAAGGGTCAATCGCCCTACAGCTCGGCCTAGATACCGACGATGCCGGTCAAATCCTGATGAAAGCCGCTGCGCTGTCTGACAGCCTTTACGCTTTCAAAATCACGACTGCAAATGGCGATATTTATTATTTCCAGGGTCTGACGATGGGTTTCAAGGTCGGTGTAAACGACGTAAATACCGTCACTTCCGCGACCTGTAACATCGAGATCACCACTTCCAGCACCGGCGTCGGTATCGTCGAAACTCTGGCTGCATAAGGAGGAAACATGGCAACTTCAATTACAGCAAAGGTCAATCTATCCGTGGTCGCCGAATTGGCAAACTCTCTCGACGTTGGGAGCGTTACCTATCCTGTTTCCTACGGGGCGAATTATCTGTTTACCGACGGTACCGGGGCCGATAACGCTAAGGAAATGTGGACCGATACGCGCACGTTGACGGCGAGCGCGACGGAAAACCTTGATCTGGCCGGCGTGTTAACCGACGTGTTCGGAAACACCCTGACATTCACCAAGATCAAAGCGTTAATCGTCAAGGCCGACGCGGCCAACACGAATGACGTGATGGTCGGCGGTCACGCGACTGCTGCGGCCTCTACGTTCTTTGGGGACGCGACCGACAAGGCCCGCGTGCGTCCTGGCGGCATGGTGGCGTTTGTTTCGCCTGACGCCACGGGTTACGCCATTACCGCCACGACCGCCGATCTGTTGACCATCACGAACAGCGCAGGCAGCACCAGCGTCATTTACACAATCATTGTGATTGGCGTTGTTTAATCAGTTAACCTATTAGGAGAGTAATCGAATGAGTAATATCTCAAAGTACGCGGTAACACAGACCAGTCGTTTGCATTTCACCAGCGCCGACGATGAATTATTGTACGATGACGGTGCAAATGGCCCCGACAAATCGAAGCCGATGGCGGCGAACCTGTACGGTCCTGGGTCAAAGCAATACGGAAAGGCTCAGGCCGCGCAGCAAAACCGCCTATTGGACAAGCTCAAGAAAAAGGGCAAAACCAGTCAGACGGCCGACGAAAAGCTGGAAGAACAGGCTGAGTTTTTGGCTGAATGTACCGAGTCCTTCGAGAACATCACGGAATCCGATCTTGTCGGCCGCGAATTGTTCAAGGCGATCTACATGGACCGTGAGATTGGGTTTATTGCCGAGCAAGTCGCTAAGCATATCGGTGAGTGGGGAAATTTTACGAAAGGCTCTACGATGAGTTAAGCCTTTACGTGCGGCAACGGGCGTGGCTCAGCACCGCGCCCGAGAAGCCGCCGCACGACAAGTCGAACACACCTCAACCATCACGATTGGAACGGCTGAGGACGGATCACAAGGACGTGGACTACGAGCCGGACATGCCGCAGATAGACACGCCACACATCATCGGCTATTTGTACGAAATCGGCCCCACAATGTCTACCGGAATGGGCCTCGCGCCCATTTCATTCGAGGAAATACTGGCATGGCAATCGTTGACCGGAATAGAACTGGAACCGTGGGAAACTCGAATACTCCGCAGGCTTTCGTATGACTATCTTTCCGAATCCCACAAGGCCGAAAAAGCCGACTACCCCGCCCCGTGGCAACCCGTGGACCTGACACAAGAGACACGCGATGCCATATCCAAAAAAGTGCAAAACTCTTTGCGCTCTCTAATGCTCGTTAAGAATACGCCATGATCGCTAGTGAACTTAGAAAGTTATTGCATTATGACCCAGAAAGCGGGTTATTTACGTGGATAGCGGAAAAGAGAAGCGGAGTTCCCAAACATCGCATTGCAGGGTGTGTGCATTCAAAAGGTTACGTGCATATCGTCGTGATGAGAAAATTATATAAAGCACACCGCTTAGCGTGGATATACATGACCGGGGAATGGCCGAAAGATCAGATCGACCACATCAATATGATTCGATCAGATAATAGATATTCTAATCTGCGAGAAGCAACCGGAAGCATCAACCAACAAAATAAGCAACACGCAATGGCAACTAGTAGTACCGGCCTTCTTGGAGCATTCAAACACGGTAAGAAGTTCTGTGCCAGAATTCGTGTTGATGGTATGCAGCGATACCTCGGACAATTTAACTCACCAGAATTAGCGCACGCCGCTTACATGCGGGCCAAACGAATCTACCACGAGGGCTACGTGTCTTGATCGCTGGCACCCTCGAAGTCCAACTTTTTGCCAACCTCGCACGTCTAGCTAAAGACATGGACCAAGCCAAGCGCACGGTTTCTAGCGCCGTTAGCTCAATCAACAAAATCCTAGGGACTATCGGCGTTAGTCTAAGTATCGGGTACTTTGCCAGTTTGGTTAAAGCCTCTATCAACGCCGCTGATGCAATGAACGACCTGCACCAGAAAACCGGCCTGGCGTTTAAAGACCTGGCCGCGTTCAAACTACTCGCCGATCAAAGCGGGTCATCCGTTGAGGGCGTTGCCACCGCCGTAAAATTCCTATCGAAGTACATGATCGAGCACGGCGATAAACTAAAAACAATCGGCGTCACGTCGAAAGACGTGAATACCGCTATGCGGCAATTCGCAGACACTATCAAAAACATTCAAGACCCTGCGTTGCGTACTGCCCTGGCGGTCGAGGTTTTGGGTAAGAGCGGATCTGAAATGATCCCGACGCTGATAGGCGGGGCCGCCGCTTTCGATAAGGCGGCGGAACGTACACAGCGTTACGCAAAAGCCCTCGAAGAAGCCGCACCACAAGCCGACGAATTCAAAGACACACTGGCCGAGTTGACGCTTGAGTCAACTACTCTGTGGCTGCATTTTAATAATGCCTTCCTGCCAGTCCTTAATGAGCTAGCGCAACAATTCAATACCGCCTCACAAGAAAGCGACGGCTTCAAGGACGCAATGGGCGATCTCGCCGATGCCGTTGTCTCGGCGATGAACCAGCTAGACAACCTTGTCCTGATCGCGCGACTGGTAGGGAATGCATTTTATTCTGTACTTCAACAAACCGCGCTCTTAAAACTTGGGCTATTCGAGCAAGCCGGACAAGTCGGCAAAGAATTCGAGGAATACGCCGACGGCATTTTGATGCAGTATGATCGTATTTCACGCGCCGCTGAAAAAGCAAAACAGGCATTACCGGACAAAAGAATATACCAGCAGGCCGCGAGAGACGATAAGTTTATGGGCGGCGGTAATCCAGTCCTTGACGCCGCCGCGCGCGCACTAATAAACCCCGACGTTGGCAAGGCTCTGCAAAAGCAAAAAGAGGACTTCGATAAGTTCCTAGCCGACATTCAAAAAGCCACCAGCACCGCGCAGATGAATATCACGGACGATGAGCGCGCCAAGGCTGACATGCGTATTGCTATCGCAATGGCTGAAATGGCGGCGAAGGTGGATTTTGCGAAGCTCACCGCCGAACAGAAAATGGCCTACGTCCAGGCGTTCACGGATTTCAGCATTGCCAAGACCGCCGAGCTGGCCGAAAAAGCCGCCGCGTCTCTCGCGCCCGCCCTGGACATGAATCAACAGCTTTCAGATTCCGCGCGCGGGTTGGCCGACGCCTACGGTCAGGTCGGGCAGTCAATCGGTGGCATGGCAACGTCACTAGCGGCCTACGGCGAGACGGCGGCGAAGATTCAAGCCGATGCGAAAAAGGCCGCGAAGGACAATCCGGCAAAAGAAGAATCGATTAGGATAGCCGCCACAAATAAGACGATGATCGCTCAGGTTCGTCTTTACGGAGACCTCGCATCATCTGCAAAAGGTTTCTTCAAGGAAAAATCCACCGGTTACAAAGTCATGGAAACCGCCGAGAAAACATTCCGCGCGATAGAGTTCGCGTTGTCTGTTAAGGCGATGGCGCAGGATTTGGCGGAAACCGGCGCGTCTATAATAAATTCAGGCGCTAGAGCGATTGCCGACGGTATCGCTGGCGTTGCTAAGGCGTTCGGTCAAATGGGCGTGTGGGGTTTCGTCGGAGCCGCTGCAATTATCGCGTTCCTTGCCGCCATCGGTGTAAAGATGGGCGGTGGTGGTGGGGCGAAACTGCCAAGCGCCGAGCAACGCCAAGCTGCGGCCGGCACCGGATCGGTATTCGGCGATGCCTCGGCTAAGTCCGAAAGCATAGCAAACTCAATAAAAATTCTTGAGGAAAATTCCTTTCAAGATTTGGAGTATACGAACGCTATGCTTGAAGCATTGCGGAGTATCCAGTCGAATATTGAGGGTCTGACAAATATCCTTATCCGGCAACTAGGAGTACCCGGCGGCCCGGGCGATACATCGGGTCTAGGGCTAGGTGAGACCGTAACCTCCGACAAGTTGGCAACTGCGGCACTGAAAGCCCCATACGCAAATTATTCCATAGCACTTAGAAGCACATTCGATCTGTTCGCCAAAAAAGTAACGCGAACGCTTGTTGATTACGGTGTGATTATCGACGCGCAGACTCTTGCCAACATCGAGCTACTCGGCGTTATTGGAAATGCTTACCAGGACGTTGAGACAAAGACCTCAAGGTTTTTCGGGGCGATCAAGAAGAAGAGGTTGGACGAAATCCTAAGCCCGCTCGATGATGAATTCTCCAATCAGCTAACTATGGTGATTCTCGGAATACGCGACAGCGTGCTTGAGGCCGGTAAAGTCTTGGGAATTGCCGGGGAGGATATTCTTAAAGACTTCATTGTGGAAATTGGTGCAATCAGTCTAAAGGGATTGTCTGGCCAGGAAATACAAGACCAGTTTAACGCCATATTCTCTAAGCTCGGCGATGATATGGCGAAGGCACTTTTCCCCGCTGTAACTGAGTTTGCAAAAGTTGGTGAGGGTGCAATGGAAACTCTGGTGCGGCTCGCCAGGGATTACCAGATCGTTGACCTCGTTCTAAAATCCATTGGCCAGACCTTCACGCTTGTCGGCTTGGCCTCCATAGAGGCGCGTGAGCGGCTAATTGAACTGTCCGGCGGGATAGATGACTTCATTTCCCAAGCCCAGGCGTTCGCGCAGACGTACCTCACCGAAGCCGAACGCGCCGCGCCGGTTCTAAATTCCGTCCTGGCCGAACTTGCCCGGCTCGGCATTACTGGCATTTACACAAAAGATGCATTCAAGGAACTGGTGCTCAGTCTCGACACCACTACCGAAGAAGGCGCGGCGCTTTACGCTGCTTTAATGAAGCTCGCGCCAGCGTTTGCAACGGTGGTTGATGCTGTTCACGATGCAATGCAGGCATACTTCAATATTATCCTGGAAGCTCAGCAATTCCAGTTTGAAATGCAGCAGCGTATTTCTTCTCTTGGCACTGGCGGGGGCGGGGCCGCCGGAATCATAGGCATGAGTCAAACCCTTATCGCTCAGTACCAAAATTCAACCACAACTCTCAAGGAAAAGATCGGGATACTGAACCAACTTTCCGGATTGGTGGGGCAATGGGTACAGCAGCAAATGGCCGGTATCGCTGCTCAAAAAGAAGCTATCCAAGAAGCCGCGAATCTGCGCCTTGACGCTTTAAACAAAGAGCTGGCGCTGGCGCAACAATGGACAAGCGTATTAAGCAGCGCCAAGCAACTGCTCGACTCAATGAAGTTCACCACGACCAACCCGCTCCCGACATCCGGGCGGCTGAATATTGCCAGCTTGGAAGTGGCTCGGTTGCAGCAGCAGCTTGCCAGCGCAAAGCCCGAAGAACGCGCCGGCATATCCGCCAAACTTTTAGAAGCGCTGCAAAAACAACTGTCACTGGCACAGGAGTTCTATCAACGGCCATCGCCAGAGTATCAGGCGATCTATAACAAGATCATTAAGCAAGTTACTGAAATAGAATCGGAAGCTCAAAAAAATGCCGACGAAGCACTGCGGATTCAGAAAGAAATTAGTGCTTTGCAGGAAGCGACCGTAGCGCAACTGAAGGCCATTGATGCTCAGATCGCAGCCGTCAACGCCCAAGCCATCGCCTGGTATCAACAAATTGCAGAGGCCGGGGCAATCGTTTACGAAGAACTGCGGAAACAAGCGGAAGAAGAACTGTTTACCCTGGCAGACGCCGCTGGGCAGCGTGATAGAATGATTGATATATTGGCTGCAATCGCCACCAAGCTCGGGGTGCCGGCACCAGGATTTGCCGAGGGCTTGGGATACGTCCCATACGACAACTTCAGCGCCCGTTTGCACAAGGGCGAGCGCGTATTGACGGCACAAGAAAACCGCAGCTATGCCAGCGGTGGCAACACCATCACGCTGAGTATGCCGATAACGATTCAAGGCGGTAGCAAGAGCGATGCTGATGCTATAGCGGCCGCCGTGGACAAGCGCGTGAAGCAAACACTTCCGTACATCAAGCAACAACTCAAGAGGGCATGATGATTACCACAACTTTAGGCGACATGGACGAATCTCTGCTGGTGAAAACCATCGGAGAGATCGACAACGACACAGAGTTTACCCAATGGGTTGAGTACAGATTAAAGGGAAGCGATGAAGTCATTCACCGCTCGGTCAACATGCAACTAAAGAAATCTGTTTTCGCCGCTGCCGAAGCGGCTTCATTCTGAGGATAACGATATGGCAAACAGTCAAGCGATGTGTACCAAATTCAAAGTAGATGTTATGAACGGCCTTCACGCCTTCGGCGCGAGCGTTATCCGAGCAGCGACCACGAAGGACACCTTCAAGGCCGCACTGTATCTGGCGTCAGCGACATATGACGCATCCACAACGGCCTATAGCGCGACTGGCGAAGTTTCCGGCACGAACTACACAGCCGGAGGCGTAGCCGTCACAACCGCGACCGCTCCGAACAGTTCAGGCACGACAGCGTTCTTCACCCCATCCGCATCCATCGTCTACACGACCGTCACACTAGCCACGGCGTTCGATGCTGTGCTGATCTACAACGACACAGCAGCCGGTAAAAATGCGGTGTCGGTGCATACGTTTGGCAGTCAGACGATCACGGCGGGGACGTTTACCCTCACAATGCCTACCAATGATAGTAGTACGGGCCTTATAAGGATCGCGTAACATGGACTTCCCACTCGCACTCGCAGGCTTAAAAACCGTCAACCCCGGCCAGTTCTGTATCCCGACCGGGCCTTCGGTTGGAACAGCGGTTACGAAAAGCACGTCCGCCAATACTTATGGGTCTTATGCAGAGTTAACAGCATCGACGAGCGCAGCGCTTTATATTACCTGCGCGACAGTAATTTTCTCTGGCACCAATACAACGCCGACCTATTTCCAATTTATGTTAGGCACTGGTGCGGTCGGCTCCGAGACTCCAGTTAACGTTTTCTCTGTTTCTGTGCCGCATTCCGCTCCCATGCGGTTTAATCCACCTATCCCAGTGGCGAGTGGGACTCGAATCGCCGCCAAGGTCGCTGGTGACGGAACAGTCGATGACGCTCCCAAATTGGTGCTCCAGTGCATCAATCAGTCAGACGTAGTGGCAATGTAGGAGAATATTATGGCTCAATGGTACGAAGTATTTAATAAAGCAACCGGCGAAGTGGTCAGCGTCGGTACGGTGATTGCCGACGCGATGCCCGCACATTTGGGCTCAAGGATGATACCTCCACCGGAGGACAAACCACCGCCGCCAGTTTCGCCATTGGTTGAAATTAAGCGCCTGGAAGATGCTTCGCAAGCCCGTGCGCTGCGGGAGTATTTCCTGACCGGAAGTAAGACCGATTTGCAGGCTCTTGAAACTAAAATCACCGCGTTGCGGGCAAAAATAAAGTAACGAGGTAACTGAAATGGCCGTAGCTATTGAATCCAGCGGAACACAAACAGCGGTTATAAGCACCGAGCACTCTCTTGCGGCTCCAACGAGCGCGGGCGTGCGTGCGCTTGAGGTTGATACCGTGAACATGGTGGCGGGGGATATTCTTGAGCTCCGCATAAAGGTGGCCGCACTGTCGGCTGGGACTCAGCGTGTTCTTTATTATCAGCGTTACCTTGATGCACAATCGGCGGATGATCTGATAAAGATTAGCGTCCCCATCCCTTCGTCTCAAGGTGCGACGTTTACGCTCAAGCAAACAGCCGGGACAGGCCGGAACTTTCCGTGGGCTGTATTGACACTGTAATCAAATGGCTAGATCGTCTCGCCATCTTGCGTCTTTTCTTTCACAAGGGAATGACCAGTCCTATGCGCTGACCGGAGTATCCGCCACCGCCGCTATTGGGGCCGTTGTAGTCTCTCTTACGCTGGCTCTGTCCGGCGTATCCGCGACCGCAGCCGCAGGGACGCTTGCACCGACAATAGAAGTCGCGCTGTCAGGCGTTTCCGCCACCGGCGCAGTCGGCTCGGTATCGGTAGCATTATCCGGTGTCGCTGGAACCGGTGCGGTCGGAACGCTTGTCCCTGTCTTGGAGTTGACTGTTACCGGCACCGCCGGGACAAGCGCAGTCGGGTCTGTTGCGCCAGAAATAAGCCCCGCGCTCACTGGCGTTGGGGGCATTACCGGCCTCGGCACGATTCTCACGACCGAAGATGACGCCGTTGCGCTTACGGGTGTCTCAGCAGCTGGCGCGGTCGGTTCCGTTGCTCAGGCCACAGGACTTACCGGCGTCTCTGCGACCGGCGCGGTCGGTAGTGTCACTACCGGGCGCGTCCTCACTACCCGCGAATTCGCGGTGTACATGCGGTTCACCGGGTACAACTACGGAAGCACGGAATCCTACCGTGAGGCGGTTTGGCACGACCCGCTTATGGTTGACTTGCCGCAACCGGAAGAATCGCTACGGGATGAATTTGGTATTCAGTCAGGTGACACGCTGGAAGTCACGGTTGCCGATACCGCTCTGCGTACTACGCTCGAAGGCGGAACGCTTGACGGTGCCAGCGTCTTGATTGAATGGGTTACGACCTCACACTATCTGCTCGGCGATCCCGTGGAGGATGTATTTACTCGGACATATACTGTCAAGGGCTACACCTACCGGCCCGGCACAGTCACGCTACGTCTTGTCAATATTGAGGACGTAAGACTTTCGGCTGTCTACCCGGCGCTGCTTTTCAACGCGACGGATTGGCCGGAGATATTCCCGGAACACATCGGGCGCGCGGTTCCGGTGGCGGTCGGCACGGCTGTCAAGATTCCCTGTGCGTTGATCGTGACCGCTGCCGGCGTGGGGCCGTGGAAATTCGCTGTCTCTCAAGTGATCGCCGCCGATACAGTTTTGACAGTTTACCGAAACGGGCGTGTGGTTGACTCAGGAGAGTACACGGTTTCGACACAAGCCGCAGGCGGGGCCGGGTATACCGTCCGAACGCTCAGCTTTGCCGCCGAGCAGGTAGATTTTAGCGGGAACCTCCACGTTATCGAATGTGACGTGACGGCGAACGCATCGAGCAATGCGGTCACGGAATTGAACCGCATCCTAGTAGCCGCCGGGGTTACGGTGGACGCCGCGACTTTCGCGGCAGGCGTGTCCTACGCCACTACCAACGTGATGCGGGTAGACCTCGCCTACACCGAACAACGTGAGTACAGCGCAATCATATTCGATCTGCTGCACGTCTGCCGCGCCAGCCTGAAACGCAACGCGGTCGGAGCGTATGAATTGGTGCAAGATACCGCGCAATCTGTGACATGGACCTATGACGAACTGGCGGGCGATCTTATACAGGTCACAGAATATGAATCCGCCGATGCTCCTCAAAATTTCACGCTTGCTTACCGGCCGAACATCGCCGACCCGAACAAGCTGCAATATCTCATCAGTCGGAACGCCGGGGGAATAGCAGGAACCGAACACCTGGACGCGCCTTACGTCCGAGATCATACCGCCGCAGACAGGATGAATTGCTATCTCGCCTTGAGACGGAAGTACGACGCCACCGCAAGGGCCGACGTGTACATAGACAACGTGGAACTTGGACAGGTCTTGGCGATCACGTCCGCAAGTTTCTGGAGCGGCAGTAAGTCTTGGAAAGTCAAGGCGATCCGTAGACTGCCCGGATGCAATCAAGTGGACCTCCAGCAATACAACACGCTGGTATACGACTACACGCCGCAGACCTTCCCGGCGGACGCGACAACCGGGTATTCGCCGGACTACTCACGAACTCCACCAGCCGCCCCAACATCGGTAACAGTTGCCGCCCAAGGGATATCGCTAAATCAGGATGGCGTGGCGTTGTCTTATGCCCAAGTAACTTCAATAGTGCCATCTGTAAATTGGAAAGAAATTTGGTTTCAAGCAACCAACACCGTCACCAATGAAATTTATCAAGGGATGGGGCAACAAGTCGGTGGTGGCACCTATGGCGTAAAACTTTCCGGTTTACGGCCAAACGTCGCGCACACATTGGTTTCGTGGGCGGTCAATGCGTTCAACGTCATGGGCGTGGTGAGTGCAGCGGTTAATTTCACTTCGACGGCATGGACTTCAGCCCCGGCGGCGGCGACCAGCCTTAGCTCTATTCAAGGTACTGGCAAGCAGGTTCAGGTCAAATGGACCGCCGCGACCGGCACGAACATCGCTGGATATGACGTATATCGTAAAATCGGGTCAGGTTCATATTCCGTAGTGGCGACCGTTACCGGCACCAGCTACTCGGATAACAACGTGTCCTATGGCTCGACCTACACATACAAGACAGTGACACGAGATCGTGCCGGTAACTCAAGCGTGGACAGCGGCACGACGGCGATTACTCCGGCGGTGAATGTTGGTACTGGCGACGTGGTTGATGATGCAATCAACAGTGGGAAACGTCAGGCCGTCAACAGTTCATCTCAAGCGTACAGTATAGCTGCCGGCGCATATCAGTTGATGACTTTCACAACATCCGGGTTGACTAGGCAACCCGTTGTAACACTTAGGACAGGAGGAAATACCATACTGGGGTCATGGACTACAGATAACGATGGCAGTTATACCGCTCCGCAGGCTAAACTTTATAATCACGGCACGGAAACTGTTAATGGTACGGCAATAATTTATTATTGGTGATAAATCTATGCACGCAAAAGCGGGTTGTTGTCATGGGATGATTGTAGATGTTAATGGAAATATATTGCAGGCATTTGGATGGAACACTACGGCTGAATGCCCACACGAATTTGATCTAAGTCCTGGCTGTAAAATAATTCCGTGCTCATTTGATGAGCACGACAGGTTACATTCTGCGATACACCTATACCGATACGATGGGGTTAGTCATCGGATTATTCTCAGGGAAACTGGGAAGGAAGTCTTGAAGCTGAAAAAACAAAACCCCGGAAAGGCCGGGGTTAAGGGAAAAGGCAAATGAACGATTTATTGACAGCTTCCGAGTCGAAGCTTAGCCTCCCCGGAGGTATTAGTGCCCCCGACGTTCATCACGCGAACGCTGAATGTACCGGGGCTGATACCGATGAGCCATGCCGCTGCGTTACCTTCGCCAACGCCGAGAGACAGCACAGTCGGTACGCAATGGAACGAATGACTGCTGGCGTACCATGTGGACTCGCCGGGGGCCAAGCTGTACGGAATAACGATCTCCTGCGCCGCCACAACCTGACCCGATAACGCCATGAGCAAAACGAACAGTAACTTTTTCATGAGAATAATCTCCTTGGTTGATAAGTGTCTCCCGCCACCCATCGACGGGAATCAAGGCTTTGCCAGGCGTTTCTACTTCCCGCTCTGGCCGGATGGCTGCCGACACATGAATATTAGACCAATATCCACCATAGCGGGATACCGCCTGTCCGGCCCGCTGTACCGTTTGTCCGATAAATACGCTACCAAGGCCAACAAAGGCCAAAAGAACGCCGCCACGCGCCTTAAAATGGCGTTGCAACCGGGGGGCATTCAGTGAAGGTACACAGTCTCCAGCAATCGGTAGTCGCCAGCGCCAGCACGGCGGCGACAGGGTACCCCGCGACAAATACGTCCGTTACCCAGGTCGGCAAACCGTGGCGCTCAACCGTGACAACCGAAACGACTGTCACCCTGGACGCGGGCGTATCGTTTACGCCCGCGAGCCTCTGTATCCAGGACGCGAATTTCGCCAGCGCACCAGTGACGTACAGCGCCAACAATGTGACGTACTACGCCGCCGGCACGCTCACCACCTACGCTGATCTAAACGGTCGCCGCAAAGGTTCGCTCGAATTCGCAAACACTTGCCGTTACATCAAGATCACAATCGCATCCGGCACGCCAACAGACGGCGCGGCATATTGGAGCATAGGCGCTGCTTATGTTTTCAAGACCGTAGCGACGGCTGCAATGGCCCCATCCGTCGGGCTATCTCAAGAGGTAGTCTACCCTCAAGCGTCGTATGAACTGGCGAACGGCCGCACGGTTGTCGCCGAGCTTGGGAACAAGTTCACGTTGCTTTCCGGTCAAACACCAAACAGGCCGGCCGATGGGGCCGGTGATGTTGTGGCCCTGGCGCGGGCGGGTAATGTCTGGATTGATATGGAGATCACAGCCAATAGAGATAGGCAATGGCCTATGAAATTCTATGACGGACGGTTTACGCAGACGATTGATGAGGCGTTGTGGCCCGCAAGTTTTTCGCTGAAAGAGGTTGTCTGATGGGACCGGGGTTATTTTATTAACTGAGAGGCACAAAACATGAGCTATTATGATGTTAATTATGTAGACATAAATGGTCGCTCGCAAAGTACGTTATCCGTGAGCGGCACCGCTGCACAAACCGGGGTGCTAACCCCCGGCGTTTATGACGTATGGTGCGACGAAAGCGATGTTTATATCAAAGTCGCTGGGACAGCGAATGATGTGACTACAAGCAATGGATATGTAATTAAAACAGGTAATGTTGTGGCCGTGAAAATCGGAGCACCGACTGATATGAAACTTGGGGCTATTACCGGCGGAACATCTGGCACGCTTCGTTATCACAGGGTCGGCTAATGCGCCCTCGTCAGTCCAACGCGCCGATCAGCCGTAGATCACGGCAAGCCGTTATTTCTACCACGATGTCCGTTTTGGACAGCGACGGTAATTCGTTCTCGGTATCTAAGACCATCCTCGATAGTGATGGCAATCCGTTCGTGGTATCTAAGGCCGTTCTGGACAGCGACGGTAATTCGTTCATGGTTCTTTAGAGGTAACGCACATGGCAACCAGAGAAGTAATAGCATTAAACGAAACCACCCCCCAGCTTCTAGCTCCACAAGCTGGTGACACCTACCTGATGCCCCGCGAGCTTTCCATCGCTCTCAGCGCCATCACCACCGACCGGAAGATACTCGATCTCTCCGCCACCTGGAACGCCGCTGGCGTCACGTTCGGCGGAATCAAGCTCAACGTCACCGATACCGCCAGCGCGGCCGCTTCGTTGTTGATGGATTTGCAGGTGGGTGGAGTAAGTAAGGCCGTCATTACCAAAACCGGCAAGATCGGTGCGGGATACGGGTATGTCTTTGGCTCTCCTCAATTCTACGATGCGTCCTTCGGAGAAGGGGCTGGGCTTCAAATAAAAGACTTAGGCTCCTGCACGATTTACGGAAATGCTAACGCTATTATTGGTTTCAGCGATGGCGTGAACGGGGTTCGTATTGATGGCTTACGCTCTATTGGCTTTGTTAATGGCCATGCCATAGCCGCTTCGCCCGATGTTCGCCTCTGGCGCGATGCCGCCGCCACTCTCGCCCTCCGCGATGGCGTCAACGCTCACACGCTCCGCCTATACAACACCTTTACGGATGCTTCCAACTACCAGCGCCTTGAAATGGGCTGGAATACCTCAACTGCTCTGGTAATGAACACCGGCGCCGGTACAGGCGCGGATGGCTCTGTTGCCTTTAACGACGCTGCCCTGGCTACTACAACCACTAAGGGGTTCGTTATGATTCCATCATGTGCCGGTGCGCCAACCGGAGTTCCGGCGGATATTCCCACCGGGCAGATTCCGCTGGTGTTCGATTCCACCAATAACAAACTGTACGCCTACGACGGCGCATGGTTGTCTACTGCTGCATTAACGTAAGAGGATAAAACATGCCCACCATCAACATCGCAGTTAATTACCCTATCGACGCTAACGCCCGCGTTCTCGCCGCGCTTCGCGCCCATTATGGCACCATCGAGGACTCGCCCGGCTCCAATACGTTCCGTGCTCGGACGCCAGCGGAATGTGAGGCCGCCTTCACGAAGTCTTGCAAAGACGCCCTCAAAGACATTGTTGTCAGGACGGAGAAAGAAACTGCCCGCGTAACGGCGGAAGCCGGGGTCACTGACCCCGGAGTGAATTGATGTTCACACGCGAGGAATTGAATCAACTCGGCACTTGCATTGATCTGGTGATTAAGCAAGGTGGGGTGAGTGCCGCTAAGGCGCTCTTGCCGCTGTTCGAGAAAACCGAAGAAATGGCAAAGGAGATGGACCAGCAGCAGGCCGACGCGCCTAAGCCCGATGGCTGATTCTTTATGCATCTGATAAAAGCATGCCTCATTTCGTGGTTGATCGGGGCGCTATGTATGCTCGCCGTTTACGTCTACGCCGACCCGCTTGACGACTTCTCATCCGAAAAATGACTGAGTTAAGCGACAAAGACATAGAACGCATCGCGGACGCCATCGCGCCGCGCCTTGTTGATAACGTCCAGAAATCGCATCACGAATTTTGGATTGACCCAAAATCACATTATGACGCCCACAAAGATTTAACTGACATGCTGGTCGATTATAAAATGGCGAAGGGGATATTCTGGAGGGTATTTTTAACTGCAATCGCATTCGCCGGGATCATATCGGCTGGGTGGGCGTTGTACTTCGTCGGGAAAAAATGATTCTCGATCTAAAACGCTACGGAATGGTGGTCGGAATACTGACCGCCACAGCGACGCTAACCACCGTGATCATCAATGCGTCGGTATGGGCCGCAGACCAGCGGTACGTCCGACAAGAGGCGCTGGCCGCCGAGTTCGACCGCCAGCGATTGCAGCAGCTATCGGATCAGATCGACGATCTGGAATTGCGCGCCAAAGTGACGGGGCTGACGCCACTCGACGCCGCAAAACTGGATCAGTTGAAGCGTAAGCGCGAAGAATTGTTGAAGCGATGAAACAACGCCTGCCTATTGCCGCCGCCATTTTAAGCGCGTCCGCGCTGGTGGGAATTGCTTTGCACGAAGTCTATGTCGGCAGAACCTACCTCGATTCCGGCGGCGTGCTGACTATTGGATATGGAACCACCGTGGGCGTGCTGCCCGGCCAGACAATCACGCCAGAAAAAGCCTTGGCCCGGCTGTATACCGAAGCCGAGGGCGTATACGGGGCCGGCGTCAAGAGTTGTATCACCGTTCCGCTCAGCCAAAACGAATACGACGCCCTGGTGGATGCCGCCTACAACGCCGGGGTGAAAGCCGTCTGTAGTGAGCTGGCCCCGCGATTCAATGCCTCCAAGTCCGACAAGGATTACCGCAACGCCTGCGAGTCCATCCGTCTGTGGCGGGCCACCGTGAAAGGCAAGGATTGTCGGATCAAGGAAAATAACTGTCGCGGACTGGTTGTCCGGCGCGAGCAAGAAGCAAATACCTGTCTCGGAGAAACACCATGAAAAAGAAACTGAGCAAGCCCTGGTATAAGTCCCTGACGATAAATTGGGGGCACGTCCAGAACGCCGCCGGTACGGTTATTATTGTGCAGGATATGTTCAATCAGGACACCTATCCGGGGTTGAGGCCGTGGGTATATGGCCTGGTGCTAATCCTCACCGGGGTTATAACCTACTGGTTGCGAACACTGACTAAAATGCCGCTGGGGAAATAACTATGTTCGACCACGACCGATGCGACTGCAAGCACGCCAAACGCCTGCGCTGGATCGACTTGACCGTGATCGCCGGACTGGTGACGGCTATCCTGCTGGTGTTTGCACTGGCGTCCAGCATCGCCTATGCCGGCCCGCTCGACGAAACCCGATATTGCGGCCCGCCAGCCAGAAACGCTTCTGGAGACATTATCCGCCGAGCCGATGTGTTGCGCGCCTTCGAGCGCGTCGCCCCATGCCCGGTTCCGGTCGGCACTACCTGTCCCAGCTGGCGACGCGATCACGTATGGCCGCTAGCCTGCGGCGGGTGCGACTCCGTGAGCAATCTACAATGGCTGACGGTCGCTTCCTGGAAGGATAAGAGTCTGTGGGAGCGCAAGGTGTACGGTGGCCGAGGAATTTCAGCGGGGTGCCCATGATTCATTACATCTATGCAGTAATCATAGCCGCCCTGCTGTTCGGCGGCTGGTATGGCAAAGGGCTGATCGACGATAGCTGGGAAGCCAAGATTACCGACGCCAATGCTAAAATCGAAAAGGCCGAGGCCAAGGCCGCTACCCAAGCAACCCAAGGTGAGAAAATCACGGAGGTTAGATATGTGCGATTGGAACCGACTGTTGAAGCGATACGCAAAGCCGCTGAAAAACTGGTGTTACCGCCTGCTGCCATTGACGTTTATTGTTCTATCGGCGTGCTCGACCCTACAGATTGCGCCCGGCTGCAATCCCGACCTACTGCCGGACCCGCCGCGCCCGGTCATTAAACTGGCACCCGGCGCTGTTCCGACCTACGGCGACTCGTTCTGGTTATCGGTCGAACAGGCTAAAAGCCTGGATCGTGACCGTTGCCGGCATGCGGCCATCCGTGGCGAGCCGCCCCCGATGGGGTGTTAGCGGTCCGTCCTCCTGTATTACGATCAGACACCGCTATATTTCTGGCGTAGATCGGCCCCCGACAGTTTCCGTTCTTCTGCCAGTAAATCAATCGTAGCATTGGCTTTGGCTAACTCAGTCTCAAGTACACCAAGACGTTCGATGTTATCAAGATCATCCCCAACGCTCAGTCCGCTCTCGGAAATTCTTGTGTAGCGGTCGAGTTGTTCTTGAGCTTTGGCGATTTCAGCCTCAAGGCGTTCGATTTCAACGACCGCATCCAACATGGCTTTCCGGCATTGGCCGAAGTCAGTGACCAATTTAAGGCGCTGGATTATGTCGCTCATATCATTCCTCCTGTAGTTGCGCTTCCGTGGTCTGGCCTGTGCTTACAGGTCTCTTCCTTTCGGTCATCACGCATGTGACAAACCACTTCCGCAACACCCGCCAATCGGGACGGGAACCGCTTGCTGTGTGTTGGCCGGGCTTGATACCGACTGGTAGGGGACGACCCCCACAGTGCTTTCGCACCCATCTTGCTATTCACGCGGCAAGTCGCTAATCGTCTCTGTAATCGCGTTTCCTTCAACGCCGCAACACACTACACAAGACTTGTGACTACTCACGCAATGGCCGCGACACAAACCCCCGCGGCTGTGTACTTTGGGGTGGTTGCATTGCGCTTTCGTCATGACTCATTATACCGACTCGCGTTTCAAATGCTTTAACCGTTCACGCTTCCCAAGCAGCTTGTCAACAAATTGCGTAATCGCCTTATCAATCAAGGCGATATATTCCTCGTCGCGCCTGACGTGAATCAACAGCGGTTCGATGTCCGGGTGGTAGCTCATGAAGTGCCACCACTTGCGATCGGTGACGTACAGCCCGCCCTGAACTTGCGGTATGTAGTCGGTCGGCAGTTTGTCGGCGAGCAAGTAACCAACGTGCGTCCAGGGGGCGGGGCACTTGCACTCGAACCCTCCATCGTCCGCGATCAACCCGTCAGGACTGCATGAAATCAATTTACGCTCATCCTGGTAAGCCAGCCCTATCTGCGTGACCTCCACGTCTAGAGCAAAGGCATGGTAAGCCCTCGCCTGCGCTTCCAGTTCCGACCCCCGCAACATCCAGTCGCTCTTTTCAATTTCTACAGGTTTGCCCATCAACCATTCGGCAAGCAATTTGTTCATGTAACCCTCGGCCTGTGTTGACGGCTTGCCTCCTGGGGTGATGATCTTGCCGAAATTGCTGGCCGTCGGAATCCCTAGCCTTGCTTGTTGCCATTGCTCTGTTCCCTGTAGGCAATCCAGAATAATCACGATGCAGCCTTGCGCTTTTTCTCAAGCGCCGCGAGCGCCCGCTGGTAGTCAGGGACGGCAATACCCTCCATTGAATCAACCCCCATGAAGGCCAAAAACTTCGGCAGATCGGCCTTCACTTCTTCGGCCAACGCCAACAGGTCGGCCGCTTGGCTGGCGGTGATGTACTCAACCTGGGCGTCTATGGCGTCGTCGTCCTGCTCACCAGCCGCAAGACCGACCGCCGCCAGCAGCGAATACCGCTGCAAGTATGTCACGGCGCTGCCGATGGCCTGGATGCTGTTCTTCCCGCCTGACGAATCGGCCCCGGACTGCATCGTGGTAGATTCGCTGTGGCCTAGAACGTGCGTGATGATGCAAGAGACTTTAATCAGGCCGTCCGACTGCTGGACGTCCCACCGATGGGAGAGGCCGTGCCTCGAAAGCGCCTCGCCAATCGCACTGGATACGTGGTCAAGGGTTGCATGGTCGTATTCAGTCTGGCCGTACTTGACGTGCTTGTCTTTGGTAATGGTCGGTGGGTTAGACTTGAAAGCGGCCATCGCGGTAACGAACGCCTTGCGGGCCTCATTCGCCTCCCATTTGGCTTGCAGGTCCATCAGGCGTTCGAGTTTATCCAGGTCGGCCCCTTGCTGGACGGCCATCGCAAGCAGCGTTGCCGGGGTAGCCGGGACTACCGATGTTTGCTGATTTTGTGGCGTGATGCTTTTTGCTGTTTCGCTCATGTCTGTTCTCCTGTAGTTGCGCTCATGGTTTCTCTGATTCAATCTTCGTTAGCACCGCCCTCACTTGTTCAACGTATTCCTTCGCCGCCAGCCGAACGCTTTGCGGCAGGTCGTCTTGATCCAGGTCTAGCGCGTAATATATGAACGCCGTCCTGGCCGCGTCGTCGAAATCGCAGACCTCGTTTTGTGCTACATCGAGCGTCGGGCTTGGTACATTCAATTCCCCGAAGCGTAGCAGGCGTTTGATCTTAAACAGGCGCGTGTCTACCCGGTCTTGAACCTCTGATTCTCTAGCGGCAATGTCGGCCTCGGATTCCTCCCCGCAATCGGGCGGTTGATCGGGCTTTGAGTCGTATGTCGGCGAATAGATGTTCGCTAGTCTGTTCATTCGTTTCTCCTGTTCTAACAAAACTTTCGATTGTCGGTTTCAATGTCCGGTATCCTGCATACTGTTTGGCAATTGCACATAGTTACCTCCTGGTTCTAACACTGCGCTCCGCCGGATCGACGCCCACCGTTAGCTACTAATCGCACGTTTGCAATGTTCCGTCACGCTTGTAGTGGGGAGACATAGCCCCACCTGTCGAGTATGGTGTAAACCAATGCTCAATTCCGTCCAGGCAGACAACATCGAAAGTTATATTCAACCGTTTCGGCTCATACCACGGCGTTGTTTCAGATTTTCCGCATCCCGATGTTAACAAGCCCATCGAGCCGACCAGCAACAGCAACACACCAGATTTCAAGTTCATTCGCTCATTCTCCTTCACAATTCTTTCAAGCGGACGCTATATTCGCCTACCTCTTCAGCCATCCACTCACAATCAACACCGAGCCGTAGAATATTCCCAGCTATCTTTTCGTTCTGTATCATCGTTCCTCCGTTAATCAGTTACGCCCAACAATTCACTCGTTCGGACTGGCTACGCCAAAATCTTCTTGTCTAACCGGCTCTGCCCTGCCGATGATGTTATGTGTGATGACCCGGCTTATGCCCAAGGATGACAACCCTATATACAAATATTCTTTACCTCTTCGCCACCCATATACGCATTGATGTTTTTGCCAAATGTCCACGGCTGATATGGATTTATGGGGTGCATTTCTGTCTATAGTGCAGCTATTAAAATGCCGTTCACGGGCATTTTCCGCCCCGCCAGGCGATTCTACGGGTTCATTGATCCCTGATAGGCGGCTAGACGGCATGGCGTCCCCCAAAAAGGCGATTCTTCCACTGCCCCTGACCGGCCTTTAGGCGATACCTCTCTTTATTCATTCTCCTAGCCCGGTCGGCGCTGCATCCGGGCGAGCAGGTCAGCCGCAGCTTGAAATTGCCCGCCGTTTCGTTGGGGCGAGGGGTCATGGGGGATGAACATTCGGAGCAGGTTTTGGGCTTCATAGAGCAAACAACTGATGCTGCCCGCGCCGTGCGTCTCGGTTTCGCTGTCTGTTCATTTTGTGGATGTCTCGGTCGTGGTTCAAGTGGCAACGCTGGCAAAGCGCCGCCAAGTTCAATAGGCTTGCGGCCTCCGGCGATTGGTCAAAGACGTGTGCCGTCGTCAAAACTACTCTGCTACCTGTTATCGGATGCGGAAATCCATTGTGCGCTCCGCACCATTCGCACTTATTTCGTGCCCGGTAGTGCCGCACGAACCGGCTCCGCAGTTTCCAGTCTGACGGATAGCGTGCTTTGTTCTCGGGGCGTATCGGCATTATATACGCATCGCCTTTGTCGCATACCCGTTCTCCGGGTCAACGCCTTGGCGTAGCAGCGCCGTTACCATTCCTGGCCCACGGTTGTAATCCAACAGCGCCAGCCGCACGTCGCCGTTACGTCTATCCAAGTTCTCGCGCAATATCGCCGCGCCCGCGAACAGATTGCCGCGCTGTGAAATCAGGTCGTCGAACGTGCCTCGGTGAGCAGACAACAGTACTTGGGCGCACCCGAACGCCCCGGCATGGGACAGGGCGCGACAATTAAACGCACTCTCGACCTCGACCACTTTGACGAAAAGGAATGGCGATATATTCGCGGCCAGGCTGGCGTCCCACACATCTTTACAGAGCCGGTCGGCCTTGGCCTGGTCGTCCTTGTTTCGATAGGTCAGGTACTTTTGTACGCAGAATTCAAAGTAGAGTTTTTTAAGAGCGTGATCGGAGTTTTGTTGTGCGCCGAATTGCCAGTAGGCGGCGGCGATTCCGGCGAGGCCGGTCAGGATCATTCCGGTTGCCAGGACCATCAGCCAGTTCGTTCTAGGCTTTCGTGTGTAGCTGCGTTTTTCTTCGCTCATGGAACCTCCCCGTAAAGTTTAGACGCATGGGACGATATTTTTTCCTTGTCCATACTACCCCAATCAACACGCCTTCTGATGCTGGAGATATAACCCACCAGTAACAGGCTTTTCGGGAGTGGCCGCATCATGCTCTCGCCGATGGTGTTCAGGTATTCTAGTTCCATTTCTGTGGTCCACATTAGCGTCTACGCCATGACTCAATAACAGACGTTCTCGCCCGCTTAGCCGCTTCCGCCAATGTGATGAACTTGCCGGTGATGGCGTCGCGGGCGCGTTTGTACAGTTTTGCGAGTTTGCTCTTTTTCATGCTGGCTCTCCTTCGGTTGTGGAGCGCACACGTTCGCACATCGCTTCGTGCATGACTTCAGCTTCTTCCCATGTCGTACAACGGTCTTGCTCTTGGTCGAGCTTCCCGCCAAATACCATTGTTTCAAAGAGAAGCGGAGGGCCATCGCCGTATTGGTGGTCAAGACCCAGGAAAACCGTGCTTACTTCGGCATCGCCGATTGTCGTCTTACGAACCACGCGATCAGTTTTTTCAAACATCCGCGCCCAAGTAATAACATCGTCAATTTTCACGGCCTTATGCCCTTCAAGAATGTAATTATCGCTCATGCTGGCTCTCCTTCAGGTAAGTGTATCGGCCCCCAGGCCATCCGCAAGTATTGATCTAAGTGTCTGGTCGCATATCCGTAGGGCTTTTTTTCGTAGTATGTCGGCTCGCGGGTCCATCGGTCTTTTGGGCGGCGGGTGCAGCCGCAACTGTAAACTGTTTTCTTGCGGATTGAATTTCCCAAATGGCTCACGATCACGCCGCATTCACACTCGCATTTCCAGCGCGGCGATCCGGGGCGACTGCTGGCCTGGTCGAATCCAATGACAGTCAACATCCCTACAACCTTGCCGGTGAGGTCGATCATTTCAGCACCCCGTTGATGCGTCAACCAGGGAAATATTTTCACATCTCACCCAGTTCGGTTCATCTGTGCCAAGCGTCACGCCGGAGAGCGCAACAAGCGCCTCCTCGAAATCGCAAGCCGCAATCGGGTATCTATCGCCTTTGTACAGAGCGAACATTCGTGGCCCCCATCGGGTACTGTTAAACTCGTCAATGCTCATATCGAACACCATTCATCACCTTCCTTAAAGGTGCCGTGGCTTACGGTTGTGAAAAATTCCTCATCCACACCGCGCCTTCCTACAGCCATCATCTCAATGGCGTTGGCGTTTCTCTGCGTCTTTTTCTCTCCTATAATACGCACTTTATGGTTGCTCATATTCACAGCAAGCACATCGTACAGTTCGTTTTCCATGCTCATCTCCTTCAGGTCAATCATTTCATTTCCCTCACAAAATAAACACAATGGTCATTCAGTTCTTCCTTGCGGGAGATATGGCCGCCGCTTGGTTGCGGATCGCACATCCCAACCCAATACATCGAGGCCGGCAACCGCGGCGTTATCCACTGGTATTTGCAGCGGCCATCGCCGGACGGATGTAACTTCCCGGCCTTTGTTTTCTGCCAGTCTGCGTATTTGCAATCTAGGCAAGATTTCATTTCAGCACTCCATTGATGTGAAACGCATTGAACAGCCGTCGAACGTAGTAACTGCGAATGATTGAAACAACCGTGAATATTCCGCCTATCGCCAGGTTGTCGATGATGCTAACCTGCATCCCGAATAATGGGAATACAACAATCTGAGTCGCCAGCGCAACACCGTAGCCGATGGCGACGTTCAATACCGACTCCATGAACGAGTGACGCTTTTTCTGTCCTTTACGCATGTTTCCAGGTCTCGTATCGCAGCACCTTTTCGATGGTCCGAACGTGGACGCCGAACTTTTTTGCTAATCCGTCCGCGCTCAATGTTTCGTTCAGCTTGTTTATCTCTGCCGTCTTGTAGGCATGCAGCTCGCGTATCAGATTAACGCTTTCGACATCGAGTTTCGATTGAGGCAAGTCGGCCCCGCGTTTGCAGAACTCGAACCGGCGTTGTTCGTATTCGGCGCGGGTCATGCTGATTGTTCCGCGCTGAACAGATCATGCTGTTCTGAAACGGCTTGTTTCATATTTTTACAGGCTAGTTCAAAATAACTGCGCTTTAATTCAGCCCCCACAAACCTGCGCCCCATCTTTACAGCCGTAAATCCTTCGCTTGCTATCCCCGCGAATGGCGATAGCACCAAGTCGCCAGGGTTGCTCCATAACTCAATGGCGCGCTCGATTACATCAAGTTGCAGCGGGCAGATATGCCGCTCATCCTCGTTTTCGCGCGCGGCCCGGTATTGAAGTGTGCGAGTAGCGTTTATGTCGAACCAGACCGGAGAAGCGTACCGCTGCCACAGGCTAACCGGGAATGATTCGTGTGTGTGCGCGATTGGCTCAGGGTTCTCGCCCGGCGCACGGAACGTGACAAGGTAATCGGGAATACCCTGGCGGCTCATGCTCGAATCCTTGCGAATTGTTTTGTGCAATAGACCAAGCGCCTTAGTGCGCTGCATGGCCGTTACCGGGTCTTTCCAGATACATACCTCGGAATGATATATCCATCCGTGAGACTGAAATAGCCTGATTATATCGCCCCGAAAGTCTCGTATCCCGATAAACCCATCGTTCTGTTTGCTGGTCGGTAGATTCATACAATGTACAGAACACAACCTGCCTGGCTTGGTCACTCTTTCCAGGTCTTTTACTAAAAATCCGAAGTGGGCAAAAAACTCATCATCGTTTCGACTGTTCCCCATATCGCGGTCGCTATTGCTGTATGTGTACAGCGATGAAAATGGTGGACTAAAAATAGTGTAGTCGATACTGTCATGTTCAATCTCTGACACTACATCCATGCAGTCGCCAAGGTGGATTTTCCATCCATCCCCCTCCGCCATGTCGCGCTCATAAACTGCTTTATCTGCTTTCATGCCGAAAATCCTCCGTTGCATAAATTCTTTCATGTGCTCGACCATCCGAACACTCATTTCATCGTGCTGCGCTTCTTTCCGTTTGATGTTGTCTAGAATTGGGCGCTCCACATCGGACAGAAAAACGTGGACATGCACGGGTTTCGTTTGTCCGAATCGCCAGCACCGACGTATGGCCTGATAGAACGATTCAAACGAATGATCGAGTCCGACAAAGGCGATATGGCTACAGTGCTGCCAATTCATCCCGTATCCACAGATCGAGGGCTTGCTAACTAGCCTCTGTACATTTCCATCCGTAAATCCGTCCATGATGGTTTCTTTATGCTCTATGGAATCCGCCCCAGATACAGTAATAGCCCCTTCTATACTTTTGCCTAGCGCGTCACTCTCAGCATTCATGTGACACCAGATAAGCCAAGGTTCCTGAGACTGGTTGACGATGGCGGATAATGCATCTACTCGATCACTAAGGCTTTCGCGTTTCGCGGCACGCTGTTCGTTCAGCGATACGGCCGGAAGCGCGAATAGTTGGCCGAAAATCGGGCGGTCTGTTTCCAGAATGTGCTCGTGAACATGGAGCGGCGGAAGGTTGTATGCGTCGTCATTGAAACCGATATCAGACGGCTTGCGAATAACCACCGCCCAAGTAGACAGCCACTCCCAAAACTTCCTCTCGCCGTGTCCTTTGAGCCGCCATTTAGCTGTTTCGCCGCCGTCGTGAACAAAGAACATGGCGAGCATTTCCTCGCGGCTCATCACCCCCACAAACTCAGCCTGATTGCCAAGTTCCATAAAGTCGTTAGGCGATGGGGTTGCGGTACATGACAACCGATACGGGACGTTACGCGCCGCTTCTAATATCGCTGTGCGCGTCCGGCCATCATGCGATTTCAGAATGGATGATTCATCCAGCACTAGCCCGGCGAATTTAGAAAAATCAAATTTATCCATCATCTCGTAGTTAGTGACAATAATGGATGACGATGATTCTGGCTGATGGCGATGATATTCAGCATGAATACCAAACTTTTCGGCTTCACGAATTGTCTGGTGAGCGACGGAAAGCGGGGCCAATATCAGCACAGGGCGACCTGTATGCTCTGATACCTTCGCTGCCCATTCGACCTGCATGGCCGTCTTGCCTAAACCCGTATCTGCGAATATTGCAGACCGGCCTCTCGCAAGCGCCCAACGAACCAACACCTTCTGAAAATCAAATAACATTGGGTTGATCTGATCAAGGTCAATCTTATGCCCGGACGGAATTTCATTTACCTTTTTTCTTTCAAGAAACTCTGCGTATTTCATATTTTATCTCCCATAGGACGGTAACGCCGTTTTGTTTTTCATCGCGTCTCACTACTCCAAAGCCATATCGAATTGGGCTGGCCCGCCATCGGGCAAACCTTCGTCGGCGGTTGAAACCGGCAATTCCCGCAGCCGCATAGGCGGGTCTGTACCCAGCGGCGGTTCGGCAACTGGACGATGCCAGCCGAGGGATTGAAGGCTGCGTCCTGATCGTCGGGCGTAGGCGTCTCTGACGTAGTGCTTTGCGGTCTCTCTATCAACTTGTGGGACTTTGGAAAGCGCGTCTCTACGTTCCTCTTTTGTTTTAAGGTTAAGGATGTGCTGTGCATATTGACGTGCTCGCATCTCAATTGCTTAAGAAATTCAGCCTTGCGTATTCACCACATAATTTGCTGGCCGTCTGGTTGTAACTTCTTGCGGCATCTATTTCTGATTGGAAATACCCAATGTGAACACGCTTACCATTGGGGTGTATCTGCGCGCACCATTTTTTAATCTTTTTATTGAAGTACACACCTTTATATTTTGATGACCCATGTTTTTTCTTTGCGTTAAACATGTTTTGTTGGTGAGTGCATTTGCGGAGATTTAATTTTCTGTTATCCAGCCCATCTCCGTTAATGTGATCTATCTCCAGAGACCCCCCATCGCTAAGGATTTCTCTGTGCAGATAAATATATTTTCTTTTGCCTTGTGTTTTTGGACCATTTCTTGCCGCATAAACACACTTTCCGTACCCAACAGCATGCCAATGAAAACGATTAAAATTATCGTAATCTTCGTCATCAACGACGGCCGAGTATCCTCTAGTCAATTTTATTTTTTTAGCCATGGTTCATTTTGCGTTGAGCGCCATCGATCCGACCGCGCCACGCATTTTCTGTATTGCGCCAGCCCGATAATTGGGTGTTAGTTTCATCCGGTCGTGTTCGGCAATCAGGGCGATAAAGAATTCCTGAGAATCGCCCCTCCAAAAAATTCCATCCTCTGCTGCCGCGATAATCAACCCCTGGAATGATTTTTCAATCCTCAAGAATCGCGTCAGCGTGTAGGCCACGCGGTCGATGTACGGCACGCGCCATACTGTTCCTGATCCGTCGCGCGTGCTGTGTTGTGATGGTGTGTCCAGGTCCGTTGGTGGTGCTTGGTGTTTCATCCACCACGCCGGTAACTCGTTAGCGTTTCTCGGAATTCCTGGGTGCGCCTTGTGAATGAGTCTTGACCCAAGCCATTCGGTTGCTATGTTCGCCAAAACGTCATGGGCCTTTGGTGGGCCGGTGTGTATTGGGGCGTATTCTTCTCGGTGATCCGTAAGACGCTTAGCCATATTTTTTCTCCACAACCTTGACGCAGTTTTCCGGCTTGCATAGCCAGTCGAGAGTTGCCCGGAATGGTTCGCCTCCGTTTCGTGGCGGCGCTTTCCCCATCAGGAACTTCGATTGCCGAACGTAGCCGAAAAAGGTTCCCCATGAATCCAGGTCCGGGAAGTCCTCCTGCCATCGCTGGCGGATGTAGCCCTTACGCTGCTTGGTGAGCTTTATGCACCTTGGAAGTTCCGGTAGGCTTTGGTGGTAGAGGTTTAGGATTTCCTCGAACGGAACGGCGGTCGAAACGTGAGTTTCGACAAGAGGTGTTGTTTTTTTAGTAAATGAATCTGCTTCTGGAGTTGCAGATGAAGATGCTTCTGCTATGGGGTTACGCGGTGTTACTGTCACGTTTTCCGTTACAAGGCCATTTTTATCCTGTTCGGCGAGCTTCTGGCGGTGTCTGCGAACACGATCAGCAGTGCGTATTCTTTGTTCTTCGTCATCTTTCCTGGCACGGAATTTCTCGAAGTTCAACAATAACCAACCGCCGTCAACATCATCAATTCTGCGCCCTTCATATTCTTTTGTCCGGCTGTATTTGTCGGGGCTTGATAATACGGTTAATGCCTCTAAACACTGGTCAATACTGACCTTTGCGGCATCTGCCAGCCCTGGAATAGACGCCATTACAAGGCCGTGTCGGTCGGCCATTACGAGCATGGTGATCCAGACGACTTTAGTGTAAACGTCCTCGCGCCAAACCGTTGAATGTACAATGTCTGAAAACACTTTTGCGTATCCCGCCATGTAGTTATTCTCGCGTAACGTATAATCGTTACTAAATTGTACACAGACTATTATTCTGTTGAGCCAGTGATCTGCTCGACCATGAATTTCTTGAACCCTTCGTGATCGTCGGAAGGCGGTTTCCATGCTTTTACCTTCGCCAGCATCGCGTTGTACTTTTCGTACAGCATATCCTTTCGGTGAATTGCCTCCGCTTGCTCGGCCACGGCCGTCTCGTGTGCGTCACTGGCCGCCTGTTCCGTTTCGGCCTCTGTCATCCCGGCCAGTCGGATAAGGGAGGCGGAAGCCTCGGCGATCCTCTTGAGGTGGTAGTCGCTCGGCTCGAACCGTTCGGGTATCGGCGCGTCGGCTGGTTCGTCGCGCATCATCACAAGTGCCCCCATCCCGCGAGCGCAGCGCATCACGAAGTCATCGAAGGTAATGTCGTCCGCTATCGCGGCGGTGTATCCGGTGGGCATTGTTTTTCCTCTCGTGTCTGCGAAGTAGTGATGTCTAGCTTGCGCTTGCGTTGGCTGCTATTTTGTTTCCACAATACGGGCAGAAAATCATTCCATTTTCCTCCGGGTTTCCGTCAATGATTACAAAAGCATGTCCACATCCCGTATCCCAGCACTCTCCGTCATGGTCAAGAGTCCAGCCGCAGCTAACAACGCCCTTCAACTCGGACGCACCTGTTTCCACCAATAGTCGCCAATATTCCTCCGTGACCCGTAGCTTTTTAATAATCTCCATGTGTTCTCGTAGAGACTCCCGACACGCTTCAAGTTCATTCCAGTCAGGCTTATATGCGCTCATCGTTCTTTGTCCTCAAACACCACATCAGGATCGACCGCCGGAACTTCTTGAATAACCATCACAACCGGCCAGTCATCGAAGCCCGCCATGAACACCGCGCCGGTCAGGTTAGCCGGCGGCGGATCGTCGTAATCGAAAGTTCTTAAAATTTTCATGGTTAGAAAAAATCCCCCTCGAAAGAGGGGGACTCAAGCCGCGTCCAGGGAGGATTTGCGCGGCGTAGGAGATCATTGCGTCTGGCCTCTCCGCCCAACGATCTGATAAATTCGCTGTGTCCTGATCTTGTATTTTCGGGACAGTTTAGGGGCGGACCATCCCTCGACATGGAACAGGTGCCGCATTTCTTCCCGGCGTTTCCGCCATCTGACAAGCTGTTTTTGATAGTTCATGGGCCAACTATACACAATCCGAGACAGGATGCAAATATTTATTGTAACCACCCCTTGCAATCTGTCTAGCGGTGTGCCACGATCATCACATGCAAATCGGCGACCGCGTCAAAATCACTAAGGGCCGCAGCATCCGCGAGACTGGCCGCGTTGTGCGTATCTGCAAGCTGACCGGCTGGGTACATGTCACGTTCGACTCGAATAGCGAGGACAGTATGTATCGGGATTACGAGGAAGGGCCATTCTGCGAACAGGAAATCAAACTGATAGGAGAAAATCCATGAGCCTATACCAAAACACCATCAATGAATTACTGAACGGCCGCGACTACGACCCTCGGCACATCGAGGCGTTCATGCTCTTACAGCACGACACCCTAGACCACCTATCACGCGAGCAGATGGCCGCAGAGGTCAATATCTGCGCGGCATGCGTTGATGAGGGTGGCGAAGACGCAGCGGAACTGCTAGCGCAGTCATACGGGCTTTAGGAGCATGGCCATGATCGACGACCTAATTAACGGTCTTTCCGTTTCAGTGCTGAAAATACGGGCGGCACATTACTACAAAGCATATCAATCCGAGCGAGATTCAATGTCGTGCGGAAAAGCACTTGCCGAAACAGTTAACCCGCGCGTGCTTAACGCAAAAATAAACTTCAACAAAATCATGGACAGACTCGCGGTGCTTGATAAGCACTGTCCCAAAACTCGTCTGTAGGAGATCACATGACTAACGAAATCGCCACCTGGATTCTGTTTCTAGCCACCAGCACCGCCCTTGTGCTGGCGTTTGCGGGGCACTTCGCATGATTCGATTAAATCCATCGGCCCACCAGTTACTAGAGGTCCAGCGCCGCAAGGAACAGGACGCCCGGAACAAATTGCGGCTGGCGCATTACCGATACCGCAAGGCGCTGTATGCCATCGGGCGGAGATTCACTAACCTAAACGCAGGGGATAAATGAACAGTAAAGACAAAGTGCTGAAGTGGGCCAACCGTATCCGTAAAGAGGTATTCCACAAGAAGCCCTTGAAGCGGTTGCCGAGGGGCGTGATGGAGGATGGCCAGTCATGCGTTATCCATAACTGTTTTGCAGCGGCGTATGATAGAGATATTCTTGTTGACCCTGAGAGAACTCTCATCTACGGCGACTCCTTTATGACTGACATCATTCATCATCCGCTATATATCCAGAAATTTATCAGTGATTTTGATGGCGGGGAATACCCCGAACTGGAAATAAAATGACCGCCACGATAACCTACCTCGCCGACCGCCAGCCGATCAGCCGACCGTTGCCTAAAGTGACCATGCCTAACCTGGTCACGATGGTCACGACGCTCAAGCATCATTCACATAAGTTGTGGGGATATGAACTGCTGGAATTGCACCATGCGGATTTAGCGTGCGTCATGGGCGAAGATGCTGACCCGCAGGTGGAAGTGTATTGGATGCGGAGGATTCATCCGGTATGGGTTCGGGTGATGGCTAATGCCGTGTTGAGCGGCGCGGCCCAACAACAACCGGAGCGGCACGCTGAACGCGCCGAATGACCGATTTCATAGTTGAAAATAAAAACACCTGGATGACCCTCATGGATCACTTGATGGGTTTGCGCGATCAAGGAGGCAAGTGGTCAGTTAAGGTCGAGCCGTATAAACGCCCGCGGACGGAGGGCCAAAATTCTCGCTATTGGGCCTCCCTCACCGAATACCTGAAACAGATCGCCGCCGCAGTCGCGCGAGTCTCTGACCAAACCGGCTATACCCCTCTCGAAGTCAAACGGCTAATAGCCAAAAACATGCAGCCCGAACATGGTCTAATCCTGTTCGCCCATAAACCGGAAATCGCCCATGAAGTGCTGAAAGAGATCGTCGGAATCCCAACGAGTACCCGCTTGGGCACAAAGGAATTTATGGAATTTGATGGTAGAATGGAACAGGTTATTGCAGAGATCGCGGGCGATGTTAATGCTTTTGAGAGGAATGTTTGAAACAAAAAAGCCTGCCCTCGTTAAAAAAGAAAGCATGGAAACTGCTATCCGAATATTTACGAAAGGGCCATGCCGATTCTAGCGGTAACTGCCGCTGTGTAACCTGTGGAGTCGTTAAACCTTGGAAAGAAATGCACGCCGGACACGCTATCCCAGGAAGAAAGGCATCTGTTCTCTTTGACATAGAAATCATTTATCCTCAATGTCCAGTCTGTAACATATGGAAAGGCGGGTGTTACGGAGAATTCGCAGCATTCCTAATCAGGAAACATGGGCTAGAATGGTACGAAAACAAACAATTAAATTCCAGAAAGCCCATGAAGTTAACAAGGGCAGACGTTCAGGATTTGATCGAGAGGTTTAGTTGATGGCCATAGAGCAAATTGCCAAGCCTTGTCCGTTCTTATGAGCTTTCTGTACGTCGGAGAAGCGGAGAAAGAAACCGTGAGCGAGGCAGCGCAAAGGGCTGCCGCCGAACTTGCTTTGTTGTCTCCCGATGCACGCATCAACATTACCGTTGATCGTGGGGCTTTTGGGATGTTTTCAATTACTAGGTTTCCAGACGAGCGCACGACCGAGGGGCCGCTTGATTGAGAGGAGGTTTAATGAGAGGATACTTTGAGATCGGTATTTACCAAGGCAAAACACCCGCGAACCTTGGGACACTGTGGCGTTCCGCATACCAGCTTGGAGCTTCTGGGATTTTCGTGATTGGCAACAGATTCCATAAGCAGGCATCGGATACGGTGAAGGCATACCGCCATATTCCGTTGCGGGAATACAGAGACTTCGAGCACTTTCAGAGTTCGCGGCCATACGACTGTTTTTTGATTGGTGTGGAAATGGGCGGTAAACCTTTAAGCGGTTACACGCACCCCGAACGCGCTATCTATCTTCTCGGGGCAGAGGATCATGGACTACCAAAACAGGTTATTGATAAGTGCCAAAGCATTATTAGCCTGGAAGCGGTGAATACGCTTTCTTACAATGTCGCCGTTGCGGGTTCGCTGGTGATGTACCATCGGCAATTCAAATTAGGGCGTGCCACGGCATAGAGATTGAGGAGGTTTAATGGCCATAGAGCAAATTGCCAAGCCTTGTCCGTTCTGCGGATGCAGAAGGGTCGAAGTCAACGAAGGCACAACCTTTCGCTGGCGTCTTGTCAGGTGCTTTGAGTGCGGCTCCCAAGCCGGCGAAGTTAGGGTGCAGACTATGGGTTTTGGAACAAAGGCCGAATGGGAGGCCAAAGCCCGCGCCGACGCGATTTCAGTGTGGAATGAGCGCACGTCTTAATGGCCCTCGATAGCTTTGAATACCGCGACCCATGCCTAGTCGCCATTACTCACGAACGCCAATATACTTGCATCGCCTGTGCAAAACACATCAAGACGGCTGATCGAAAGGGATTTAGGTGCGCGTTTAACGTGGAACAATACCCGGATCTAGGGAATAGGTATTGATGGACAACGGGCTGCGACTTAGAGAGCTAATGGAGCAATGGGCGCAATGGCGCATCCGAGGGTTCGACATCGGCATAGGCTGGCCCCGTAGAACTACCCTTGGCCGGGCTATGGATGGTATGCCAAGCACACAATGCACCCTATGCCACGGTCGCAAGCAGGTAGCGGGCTGGCGAGTAGGTGCGCTGGTCCCATTTCTCCAGTGTCCGCAATGTCGAGGGGCCGGCAAGATCAAGACCGACCCCTCGCACATCAAGGCGAATCCGGCATTTATCCGGTCAACGTCACCTGGATATGAGATCGACGATCCGGCGAGTGAGCTGATTGATCGGGTGGTATCTCAGCAGCTAAAGCCCAAGGAAAAGCGGGTACTGGTGGAAGAGTACAATTGCAGCGGAAGGCAGCGGGACAAGGCCGAGCGCATCGGGTACTCGCATGGGCTGTATCGTAAGCTCCTGTGCGATGGACACACCAAGATAGAGGTAGTGTTGGTCGAGGCTAGAATTCTACGAAAATAATACTTGACTATACCCGTAACATTTGCTTAGATTATTTCTAATCTGAACAGTTGCCACCAAAGCCCGCCCAACAAGCGGGCTTTTTCGTTTACGGCAAAAGGGCACCAGACATGAAAACAAAGCGCATACGCGGCACGACCTTGCAGAACATACGCAAGGCACACTTCCATAAGCATCCGTTATGCGTGATGTGTCAAGAGATCGGCAGGGTAACGATAGCGCAAGAGCTTGACCATATTCTAGCGTTGCATCTTGGGGGGACAGATACAGAGGATAATCGTGCTGGTTTATGCAAGGAATGCCATCTTAAAAAAAGTAAACAGGAACGCGGGCACGAGTATCATCACAAGGTAACGATAGGATTGGATGGGTATCAAATAGAGAAATAAGCGAGGCCGATAAGCGCATCAACGCCACCGGCCTCTAACCACAGCAAGACTGTTATGGAGTCAAACAATGGCTGACATCAATCATACATGCACTCAGTATGGAGTGCCTATTGCTCAACTTGGTCTAGGCAGACCACGTAAATATTGTGGCCAACTCTGTAGTGGCCGCGCTAGTGCCAAGAAACTAGAAGGACGACCATTACAAACCTGCTCTGTGCTTGGGTGTAAATCGCCCGCAAACAGAGTAGGAATGCGCTTATGCGAGATGCACTATGGCAGGACTAGGCGAAATGGTACTACCCAATTCATTGGTGGTATCTCTAAAGGAAACCTTATCCATTCACGAGGATACGTATTAACCCCAGCACGCGGTCATCCACGCGCATTAGGTAATTATAGGGCTTATGAACATAGAGTAGTTTTCTATGATTCGCATGGAGAGGGGCCATTTGAGTGTAATTGGTGCGGGTGTACTGTGACATGGGACGGTATGCACGTAGATCATCTTGATAACAATCCATTGAATAATGATCCGAGTAACCTTGTCGCATCTTGCCCCGAATGTAATCAGCATCGTGGTTATGACAAAATGCGCAGGACCATGAGAAACAAGCATGGCGTTACTATATCAGGCAGAACTATGACGATGAATGAATGGGCTTCCTATGTTGGGATGAGCCGTAGCAGTATCATGGGTCGTATTAAAAGGGGATGGACAGTAGAGCGCGCGGTGTTTACTAAACGTGGTCCTTGTGGACCAAAGAGTTTATGTAAGTCATTGATAACGTAGGCCGGATCATTATCTCCAGCGGTCTAGCCAAGTAAAC
>ERZ1292625.763-Hain-H41-01um-R1-763-length-44113-cov-18_pt1 | contig 44113 bp, 61 predicted proteins | sample MGYA00564400_ERZ1292625 | MGnify/ENA primary metagenome ERZ1292625 (study PRJEB36523, sample SAMEA6512639) | groundwater metagenome | collected 2019-01-08 | study: AquaDiva: Metagenomics assemblies of 32 groundwater samples
AGACACGACGCAGACCGTGGGGCGCGAGGAGCTCGCCCCGTGGCGGGTGTCGCGCACCGGGAGCTACCTCACGCCGTGGCTCCCGGGAGGCGACCGTGACCGGTAGCGACTGGCAGGACCAGGCACGCACCCTCGGGTGGCGCACGCAGGACCTCGCGCTCCTGGCGTGGGACGAGGCGCACCAGAGGCCCGGCCCCTGGAGCGAGGTCGAGGTCCTCGTCCACTGGATCGTCGTGCGGACCGCCGACGGCCTCGTCCGCAGTCACCTCCCGGGCCGCGTCGTGGCGGGGCCCTGCCGCCACTACAGCGAGGGGGATGCGTCCGGGGAGCCCGAGGCGGCGCCCGCCGCTCCGGAGGCTCCCAGCGAGGCGCCCGCGGCATCTCCCGTGGCGCTGGTGCTGGACACCGAGACCACGGGGCTCCTGGGCCCGGGCTGCTACCTGGTCGAGATCGGGGCGTGGGTGGTGGACCTCCAGACGGGCAGGCTGGGGGAGGGCGGCGCGCGCCTGGTGCTGCCCCCGGTGCCGATCCCCGCGCTGGCGACGGCGGTGCATGGGATCCGGGACCGGGACGTGGCGGGCGCTCCGGCCTTCGCCGTGGTGTGGCCCAGGCTGGCGGCGTGGGTCGAGCGCCTCCGGCCCGCGTGGGTGATCGCCCACAACGCGGCCTTCGACCGCGGGGTGCTGGCGCTGGAGCTCCGGCGCGCAGGTCTCCCCGTGCCCCCGTGGCCCTGGGTGGACAGCGTGGGATGGGTCAAGCGCCTCAAGCCGGGGCTCCGGAGCTACGCCCTCGGCGAGCTCGCCCGGGCAGCGGGCGTCCGCGGTGGCGAGCACCGCGCCCTGGGAGACTGCCGGGCCCTGGCCGGGGTGCTGCGCTGGGCCCTTGGCGGCAGGCACCCGGACGAGGCGCCGCCGCCGAGGGTCGCGGCGTGGGTGGCCCAGGAGCCCGAGGCAGCGGCGCCCGATGCCCCGCGACAGATGCGCCTCGCGGGAGGTGCGCTGTGACCGCCCTCGCGCCCCCCCCCCGCACCCCTCACGCTCCCGGTGACGTACCGGGGGGAGGCTCAGTCGTCCTCGTCGGCCGAGGGCAGCGTCAGCGGGAGCTGGTCCCCGAGGCGGGGGTGGGCTTTCTGGAAGAATGCCTCGAACTGAGGCCGGTCCTCCGAGACCTTCATCAGGGTGACGACTGCCACGATCTGCCTATCGAGATGGGGGACGCCGGTGTGGTCCGTGAGGAGCTGGTGGTGCTTGTGGCGGCGCCGCCCCGTGTCAGCGTCCACGGGGTTGAGCGCGCGGAGCTTCTCTGGAACGCCAGGCGGGAGCTGATCGTAGATGTACCGGTTGATGAGCTTGCCGACGTAGAGCGGTCCCTTCCGGTTGCCGGGCTTGTAGACCCAGCCCTGCAGCCGATAGATTTGCCGGAAGAGCTCGTCGGGGAAGCGCTTGACCCAGGGCCTGAGCTCCTCCGCGATGTACCTCTGGAGGATGGTGTTGAGTTCGTCTCGGGCCCGGTCGGCCTGATAGCCCGTGGCCTCGTCCACCAGGGCGATGATGCCCACGCGGGCGAGGCCACGGATGATCACCTCGGCCTTCGCCGCGGTGCGAAGCTGGGTCGGCGTGAGCTTCCCGGCGTCGCGGGCCCTGAGCCACACCTCACAAATCTGAGGTACGGCTTCCGCCAGGACACCCTTTCCAACCAGGCCGCCGGTGGTCCGGTAGGGGACCGGCTGCAGGGCCGCCAGATCCTCAGAAATGAAGGGCTTGAGCACCGCGGGCGAGAAATATCGAGGGGGCGCTGCAGTGCCTCCCGCCGCAGCGTCGCGCTGGGAGTAGTACCCACTGTATCCCCGCCCGAGAGCCGCGAGCATCGCGCCCTCGGAGATCACGCGGCGGCCGTCAGGGAGGTTGGCGCAGGGAAGCTCCAGGTCTCCCAGTCGGAGGGTGCCGTCGTGCGTGGCCTTTGGAATCGCCCACCGCGCCTTTGCCGCCTCCGAGGCGAGGCTCCGGCGCTCCGCCTCCGACAGCGCCAGCGCCCTGGCGTCCCCACCCTTCTTGCCGCGCTCCCGCATCGTGATCTTGGTGTTCTTCGTGCCCATGGGGTCTCCCGTGTATGGCAGGCATCGCCATGCCTGACTGAATCATGCCTACCATCGTCCGAAGTGGGGCGCAACCCCCAGGCCGGTCTGTGGCGCCCGTCCGCCCTCTGCCCCTCCACCGAGGGCCTCCAGGCCCAGGAAGCCGTCTGCTATGCTCGACACGACGATGGCCACGCCCCGGACCCGCAAGCCCCCCACGAAGGCACCCAGGAGCCCGGGGAGGGCGGGGGTGAAGCCCACCAGGGCGGATGGGCGGCCCAAGAGCTTGCTGACGCTGGCCGCGGAGGCGGCGGCCCTGGACGCGCGCCGGGAGTTGCTCATGAAGACCCTCGACGCCTGCGGGTGGAACCTCTCGAAGACCGCCGAGGAGCTGAAGATGCCGGGGGCCTCCCAGGTCATCCGGGCGATCCGCGACGCGGGGCTGGAGCCGGAGTACGAGGCCGCGAAAGCCCGAGGGGACGTGCGGCCGGGGGCGCGCGCCGAGTAAATCGTCAGCTACTAAACCATGGATGGTTGACACGTCCGACCATCCATGGTTTAGTTACTCCTGCGACGCCAGCGGTGCACAACGCACCGGCGTCGCAGGAGGTCTCGCCATGCCTGCGTGCCACTTGTGCTCCCGGTCGTGCCCTGCCTCGGACCTCGACCACGTCGATGCCCCTGGGGGCGGGGGCGTTGCCCTCTGCGTCCGGTGCGTCGAGTCCCTGGACGACCTGCCCCAGGAGCACGACCGGGAGCTGCTCGACGTCCTGGCGGACGCCAACCGGGACGCTTGGGCCGCCGCGCTCGATGCCGACCCCGCCGCCTGGTACACCCCCGCGCTCACCCGGGTGGCGTGATGGCACCGACGACGGCCCCGAAGCCCGCGGCCCCGGAGACCATCCGGGTGACCCGGGAGGGCAACGGTACCTACGAGCTTCTGCTCAAGCCCGAGTGGGCGGACGGGGAGCCCCGGGCGCGGGACCTGGACCTCGCGCGGTGGTTGGAGTTCAAGCGCCCCCGGGAGATCCGGCAGCTCATCGAGCGCCACCGGGGGCGGATCGCTCCGATGGAGTTCCGCGGTACGGTGCCGCGAAACCCCTCGGACCCGGTTTCCGCCGCCGTGGCGGAAACCTCCCCGAAGGGCGGGCGCCCGGAGGAGACCCGGTATCTCCTCACGGAGCGCGAGGCCCTGTTCATCGCCTCGCAGTCCCGGACGCCCAAGGCGCTCGACGTGACCCAGCGGGTGATCGACGTGTTCGTCTTGGCGCGCCGGGGGCAGCTCCGCGCCACGGGAACGGCGACCCTGCCCGGCGCTCCCCCGTCTGCCCCTTCCCTCCCGGCGCCCCCCTCCCCGGACGTCCTCCAGGGCGCCCTTGCGCGTCGGGACAAGGAGCGGGCGCGGGACCGCGAGAGGAACCGCGTGCGGCGGGCCAGGGACCGGGAGGCGCTGGCGCTCCTGGAAGGGGGCGATGCTCTCCCGCCGCAGCCCCCCGCGACGGGGAAGCGCCTCATGGATCACCCCCACTGGCCGGAGCTCCGCCGCTACGCCGAGGTGACGAGCCGCCACCCCGTCTGCCGGGGCGAGGATTTCGACCGGGCGGGAGAGTGGACTCCGCCCCCCGGGACGCAGCCGACGCCGATCTTGGTGGACGACCTGGCGCACCTGAGCCTGATGCACATCGCCGCGCGGCGCGGGTGACCGCCGCTCCCTCCCGCCGCCCCGAGGAGTCCCGATGCCCTGGCTGAAGATGGACGACGGGTTCTACGACCACCCGAAGGTCGCCTGCCTCACCCCCGCCGCCGGCTGGCTCTGGATGCGCGGCCTCGGGTGGTCTGCTCGGCACCTGCGAGACGGCTTCGTCCCCCAGCACATCGTCTGCTGGCTCGCCCGCGATGACGCCGACGCGCTCGCCGCGGAGCTTCACGCCGCCGGGCTCTGGGGACCCGCCCCCGGCGGCTGGCAGGCCCACGACTTCGGGGACTACAACCCCTCGGCCGCCGAGGTGAAGGCGAAGCGCGAGGCGGCCAGGCTGCGGATGCAGCATCGCCGCGTGTTCGCGGGAACTGTAGGTGAGGGTGACCCTGTTCGCGCGAACATACCTACAGTTCGCAAGAAGTTCGCGGAGAGTTCTCGTGAACGTTCGCGCGAACAACCCACGAACGTTCCGCGAACAGTTCCGGAGGACGTATCCCACTGTTCGCGCGCCCCGACCCGACCCGACCCGACCCCTACAGAAGCTTCGCTTCTGGGGGGTGTGGGGGGGGCAGGGTCCGAGGAGCCCCGGGTTCCCGCCCCCTCGCCTCCGGGCGCAGAGACGCCCTCCGGCGCGCGACTGAAGGGGGGAAGGAAGGGGAGAGCCCCCGAGGCCCGGGAGGTGCCCCCACCGCTCGGGACGGTCGCCCGGCGGGTCTACGACGCCCTGGTGGCCGACCCGGTACTCAGGCCCATCACCGCGGGGCCCGCAGACCTCGCCGGTCGCCTCGTGGCCGACGGGGCCTACCCCCGCGTGGACGTCCTCGCGGAGGTCCTCCGGGCCGGGGAGTACGCCGCGAGGCATCCAGGGCGGTACCGTGACGGGCGCCGCTTCCTGGTGAACTGGCTGCGCACCGCCGCGGAGACCATCGCCCGCGCACCCACCGTGGCGCCTCCCGCCCCCGTGGCCCCGAAGGCCCATGCGCCCCCGGCGCGTCCGCCCGCCCCCCGCGCCTCCCCCGAGGCGATCCGCGCGACCGCGGCGCAGGTCCGCGCCCAGATCCAGGCCCAGCGGGACGCCGCGCTCCTGGAGGGAGGGCAGCGCCGTGACTGAGCACCTCGCGGACCTCGACGCAGAGCGCGCCCTGGTGGCCGCGGCGCTCATGGACCCCGCGGCGCTCGCGCGGGTGACGAGCCTCGACGCCGAGGACCTCTACGACCCGACGCTCGGCACCGTGCTCCGGGCGATCCGCGCGGCGTGGCATGTCGCGGGAGGGAGGGACGTAGACCTCGCCGCGGTGCTCGCGGAGCTGCGGCGCGTGGGGCGCCTGCACACCGTGGGCGGCGCGCAGGGCGTAGCTGCCCTCGCGGACGCCTACGTCACCAGCGCGCACGTCGAGACCTGGGCCGAGCGCCTCGCGGGTCTCGCCCGGCTCCGGCGGGCGGAGACCATCCTCCGGCGCGCCCTGGCCGAGGTGCGCCAGGGCGAGGACGAGGGTGCGGCGCTGTCTGCGGCCCTCGCCACCGCCCAGGGCCTCGGAGACCTCGGTGGGGTAGCCCGCGCGGACCTCGCAGCCCACGCGGAGGCGGCATGGGCCGAGATTGAAGCCCGCAGCGCAGGCGCGCCTGCGGCCCGCTGGGGCATCGCCGCGCTCGATGGCCCCGGCAGCCTCGGGGGCCTGCACCCGGGGGCCCTCTACACCCTCGCCGCGGACACCGGCGGCGGCAAGACCACCCTCGCCTGGCAGGCCGCCCTGGCCACCGCGAGGACGGGCCTCCGCGTCGTGGTCTATTCCCTGGAGATGCCGGGGCCGGAGCTGGTCCTGCGCCTCGCCGGATACGCCGCCCGCCTCTCCACCGCCCGCATCCGCACCGGGCAGCTCGGGCCGGAGGAGATGGCCGACCTCGCCGCGGCCACCAACGCCCTGTCGCGCCTCCCCATCGAGGTCTACGACCGCGGCGACCTTCACCCCGACCGCATCGCCCTCGACGTCCAGGGGCACGCTGCCCGCGGGGGCCTCGGGCTCGTGGTGGTGGACTACCTCCAGATCCTCCAGGCGGCTCCGTCCCTGGCCAGAGCCAGCCAGCCCGAGGTGCTCTCCCACGCCACGCGGACGCTCAAGCGCGCCGCGCTCCGGGCGCGCGTCCCGGTGCTGCTCCTCTCGCAATTCAACCGGGGGCGGGACCCCGCAGATCGCCCGCGCCTGCACGACCTGAAGGGCTCGGGTTCGATTGAGCAGGACTCGGACGCCGTGGTGCTCCTGCACCCCCGCGGCGAGGACGTAGACGCCATCGTCGCCAAACACCGCCACGGCCCCACCGGCCCCGACGTCTCCCTCCGCTGGGACCGCGCCGCAGGGCGCCTGGAGGACACCGGCACTCCTGTCGCATCGCCCGCCGACGCCGAGGTGCTCGCCGAGGCAGACCCCTGGGAGGCCAGCGCATGACGCCCGCCGACGCCGCCAGGGTCCTGCGCCGCGCGGACGAGGATCTCCGGATCCAGGCCCTGGACCTCATCCTCCACGCCAAGCGCGCCCTCGCCCGCGGCGAAGCCCCCGAGGGCGTCCTCGCGCACGCCCTCGCGGCGCTCGGAGACGCAGCCGAGATCCTGCGCCGGGGCACCGTGTCCCTGGCCGCCCAGCCACCCAGGCCGCCCGAGGTCTCCCCATGACCTTCACCGAGCAGCTCCTCCTGGCGATGCCCCTCCTCGCGGCGCAGATCCTCGCCCGCCCGGACTACGTCCTCGCCGTGGACCAGGCTGCCCGCGCCGAGGCCCTCCCCCGCGGACACCTCGCCGCCGTCTGCGCCCTGGAGTCGGGCTGGGGTCGTGCCCCCGGCGCGTGGTGCGGCGTCACCCACCCCCGCACCCCTGCTCCCCAGCAGGCCCAGGCCGCCGCGCGCATCCTCGCCCGGATGCACCGCGTCTGCGGCTCCTGGCCCCGGGCCCTGGCGGCCTACCGCTGGGGCTCCTGCGCCCACCCCGACACCACGGGCTACGTCCGCCGCGCCCTCGCGCTGGCCGAGCGGGTGGGACCGTGAGCCCCGAGGCAGCGCCGCAGTCCTGGCGGGACTGGTACGTCGAGGGCGAGGCCGCGTGGCTGGGCGACCTCCAGCGGGTGCTCCGTCGGCTCCGGCTCCACGAGCCGACCACCGTCGCGACCTGGGATCGCGCCGAGGGCTGGGCGCACTTCCGCGCCGTGCTGCCCTACGGACCCCAGGGGAGGGTGGTCGAGCGCCGCTTCGAGGGGCCCAGGGGCCGGGGCGAGCTCCTCGCGTGGCTGCGTCAGCGGTGGCGGGCGGTGCTGGCGTCCGACGCGCCTCACGCCATCGTCACCGCGTACTCAACGGCGTGCGTCCATCGGGTCGCCTTCCCCGCGGAGATGGCCCCGTGACCGACCTCCGCGCCGAGGCTCGGGCTGCGCTGGCCGACGCCCTGGAGCACGACGCCGCCCTGCACGCGGACGTCTGGCTCCGGGCGGTCGACACCCACCTCGCCCAGGTGCACCTCCGCGCCGCCGAGATCCTCCAGGACCTCGCCGACGGGATGCGACGCCCCCCGGAGGCCCCATGACCCCCGTCCCCCTCTGCCCCACCTGCACCTCCCTCGCCACAGCCGGAGGCCTCGCCCGCCTCCCCACCCGCTGCCAGGACTGCGACGCCCTCGTGCCGGGGCCAGGATGCCCCGTCCGGGCGTCCGAGGCACCCGGGAGGGACGGGCGTACCCCCTGGGGCCCAGAGCGCCCTCAGGGGCCCTGGACGGGGACCCGTAGCCCCGATTCCCGAGTCCGGGTCTGGACCGCCCCCGTGGCGCCCGCCGAGGCATCGCCCGCGCCCAGGTCCCCCCTCGACCTGGCAGGGCGCCTCGCTCGGGTGGCCGAGGACCCGGAGCTGGTGCGCGTCCGGACGCTGCTGGCCGAGCTGCGTCCCGACGCCCCCGACCCCCTGGAGCCCCCACCCGTCGAGCGCCCGGGGCCACCGGCCCTGGTGGTCGTCCGGGACGGCACACCTCCCTGGGATCGGCTCCCCGCGGGCCTCGGGGGCGCGTGGCGGGAAGTCGTCCTCCTGCGCGACCCCGGGGAGCTCGCCAGCGAGGTCCTGCGGCGCCTGGCCACGCTCCCCCCGGACGCCAGGGCCGTCCTCCGGTGGCTCCGGGCCCACGCCCGGCTGGTGGCGGGCCTGCGGGGGCTGTACGTGGACTGCGGGATGGCGTTCGCAGGCGCCGAGCAGCAGGGGCTCTGGGGGCAGGATCTCGGAGCCAGGCGCGATGGCGCGGCACCCTACGGACGGCGCCTGGTGCTCCGGTCCGCGGTGGTGTGGAGCACTCCAGGGCTTGACATTGCCCGGGGTTGTGCTGCACCCTAAAGCTCAGTTCAACCCCTCCTACAGCGCCACACGTCCGTCCGACGCGGCGCCCGAGGGGCACCCACCAGACCCCGCCGTGGATCTCACCACCCGCGACATCGTGCGCCTCACCGGGTGCTCCCCGGCGACGGCCAAGCGCCGCTTCCGGGCCATCCTCGGCCCCGGGCGCCGCCGCGTCCAGCGCACGGTGCCTCTCGCCCGGTGGTGCGCTTCCACCGGGGCGCATCCGGACGACGTGCGAGCGGCGCTGGGGCTGGAGCAGGTGCCACGTGGCGGCGTGATCCTGCGTCATTCTGCACTGCGCGCGCGAAGGCCCGAAGATGGGCGCCAAGAAAACGATCCCCCCTGAGCGACTCGCTGAGATCGAGCGCCGGATCCTCAGGGCCGAAGCCCCGGCGGACTTCGCCCCCGAGCTGGCGAAGCTCTGGCAGAAGAGCGAGCGCAGCCTCTGGGACTACGTCGCGCGGGTCCGCAAGCGCCTCGCCGCCCGCGCCGCCGCAGCACAACTCTCCCCCGAGGCCGACGCTGAGCTGGTGCGGGCGATGCTCCTCCAGACCTACCGTGACGCTCGCGGGGACGCCGACCGCAAGGCCCAGGTGGCCGCGGCCCACCGCTACGCCGAGGTCACCGGCTGCGCGGCGCCGCGCAAGGTGGACGTCACCTCCGGCGGCAAGCCCGTCGCGCTCCAGGTCTTCGTCCCGGCCGAAGACGACCCGTGACGCCCGCGGCGGCGGTGCCCCCCGCGTCCATTCCGGGCAAGGTGTGGGTGCCGCTCCCGATGCAGCGCGCGGCCCTCGCCTGCGGCGCCTACGAGGTCTTCCTCGGCGGCGCGGCCGGCCCCGGCAAGAGCGAGTACCTGGTGGTCGCGCCCCTCAGGTGGGTGGGCCACGCGGACTTCCGGGCGATCCTCTTCCGCAACAGCTTCCCGGAGCTCCAGCGGACCCTCATCGAGAAGAGCCACCGGCTCTACCCCGCGCTCGGGGGCGTCTACCGCGGCGACCACCACGCCTGGACCTTCCCGAGCGGTGCGCAGGTCGCGTTCAGCTACCTGGAGAGTGACCGCGACGTCCACCGCTACCAGGGCGCCGAGGTGAGCTTCGTCGGCTTCGACGAATTGCCACACTTCACTGAGTACCAGTACCGCTACCTCCAGAGTCGGCTCCGGAGCTCCGCCCGACTCCCGATCCGTCTCCGGGCCACGGGCAACCCCGACGGCCCGCACCTGGAGTGGGTCCGCCGGCGCTTCGCCCGGTGGATCGACCGCGAGGTGCCCGCCGGGCAGGTCCTCTGGTACGACCCCGAGGGGTGCGAGGTGCCCAAGGGGACCCCCGACGCGCTCTCCCGGAGCTACATCCCCGGGCGCCTCGCGGACAACCCCTACCTCGGCCCGGAGTACCGAGCGCAGCTCCTGGCCTTGGACCCGGTCACCCGCGCCAAGCTCCTCGACGGCGACTGGGACGCCTGCGTCGGCGAGGGCAGGCTCTTTCATCGCGACTGGTGGAGCTACCTCGACGCGGCCCCCCGGTGCGTCGCCCGCTGCCGCGGCTGGGACCTGGGCGCCGGCGGCGACCCCACCGAGGGAGTGCTCCTCGGGGACCGTGGACCAGGCGAGATCCCCCGGTGGGTGGTGCTCGACGTCGTCACGCACGTTGGACCACCGCACGAGGTCCACCAGCTCGTACAGCGCACCGCCGAGGCTGACGGGCACGAGGTGAGGATCGCGCTCCCGCAGGACCCGGGCCAGGCGGGCAAGGACCAGGCGATGACGTTTCGCCGTGAGCTCGCCGGGTACGACGTGCAGACCCTGCCCGTCACGGGTGACAAGGTGACCCGCGCCGGCCCTTGGTCCTCCCAAGTCGGCGCGAAGAACGCCGCGCTGGTCCGTGCACCGTGGACCGCGGCGTACGTTGCCCAACTCCACGCCTTCCCCGACACCCCCCGGGACGACAAGGCGGACGCCAGCAGCGACGCCTTCCGACGCTTGAGCGGGCGCGCGCCCGCCCCCGCCGATGCCTCAGCGCTCCTGGGCCAGGTCCCCCGCGGCGCCCACCGCGCCCCCGATGGCGACGAGCCCGACGACTTCTCCGTGACCCTGCACCGCTGACACACACCGTGGCCACCTTCCTCGTACGCCTGCGCGACCTGTGGCAGAGGCTCACGGGCACCGTCGTTGGCGAACCCACGCCCGGCACGGGAGCCCCGCCCGCGACGCCCGTGGATCACGCCGCGCTCACCACGGCGACGGTGGATGAGGTCCGCACCTGGATCAACGACCACGACGACGGGAGATTCGAGCAGTCGGCGCTCCTGTCGGACCTCACCCGGCGCGACGCGGACCTCTTCGGTGCGCTCCAGCAGCGCCTGCTCCCGATGGGCGGTCACCCTCTGCTTGTGGACCCACCCGAGGGCGATGACAGCACCCATGCCGCCGAGGGCGCGGCCGCGATCCGCCGGGACTTCCGCCGGGTCGTGACCGTCGCCGCGCAGAACGACCTCCTGTCCGACGCGGTGCTCCTCGGGTTCGCCGTCGCACAGCTCGTCTGGCGCTGGGACGAGGCGAGCGGGAAGCTCCTCCCGGCGCTCCTCCCGTGGCCCGCGGCCAGCGTCGAGTACCGCCGCTGGGAGCGCCGCTGGTACGTCCACACCCGGGACCAGGGTCCGGTGCCCATCACCCCCGGGGACGGCCAGTGGGTGCTCTTCGCCCCTCGCTCGGTGCGTGCCCCCCACCTGTGGGGAGTCTTGCGGTGCACCGCCGAGTGGTACCTGCGCGCCTCCTACGCCGCGGCCGACGCGAGTCGCCACGCCGAGGTCCACGGCATCCCAGTTTGGAAGGCCATGCTCCCCTCGGGCGCACGGCAGACCCCGGACGGCAAGGCGTTCGCGCGCTCCATCCGGACGATGGGCCGCAACGCCGTGGTGCCGTGCCCCCGGGGCGCCGACGAAGCCTCGTCCTACGACGTCGAGCTCATCGAGGCGAAGACCGACGCCTACCGGATCTTCGAGTTCCTCTTGACAGCCGGCGGGGGGCGGATGCGCCTGGCGATCCTGGGGCAGGATCTCACCTCGCAGAACAACCGCGTCGGCACGAACGCATCCAGCGAGACCGGCGCCGACGTCACCGCCACCATCATCCAGGCCGACGCTGCGGCGCTGTCGCTGGCCCTCACGGAGCAGGTTGCTCGTCCCTGGGCCCGCTACCTCGGCGTGCCCGCGCCGCTGGTGCGGATTGACGCGGAGCCCGAGGAGGACCGAAAGGCCGAGGCCGACGCGATGATCGCCGCCGCCGACGCAGCCACGCGCTGGCAGGCCCTCGGCGTCGCCGTGGACGTGGAGGCCCTAGCCCGCCGCGCCCGGGTGCCGATCCTCGCCGGCGGCGCGCGTCCCCCACCGCCACCCGGAGCCCCATGACCGCACCCCCCGCCCTCACGCCGCGGCGCTTCCCCGCCGACGGACCGCTCTTCCTCGCCGAGGACTACCTCCCGCGCGCGTACGACCGCCCTCCGAGCGCGGGGCTCCTGGCCATGCTCCTCGGGGACCGGGATCCCTGCGAGTACCGCCTCGTGGACGGCGTCGCCGTCGTGGACGTCCAGGGGCCGCTCGACCAGCGCGGGGGCTGGTGGTGGGACGGGTACGAGGCGATCTGCGAACGCGCCCAGGCCGCCTTCACGGACCCCAAGGTGAAGGCGGTTGTGCTCGCCCTCGACTCCCCAGGCGGCGTCGCCGCCGGGAACCTCGCCTGCGCCCGGATGCTGCGCGCCATGGCCGACGAGACCGGGCGCCCCCTGGTGGCGCACGCGGGCACCATCGCGCTGTCAGCCGCCTACGCCATCGCGTGCGCCGCAGACAAGATCGTCGTGACGGACGACGGCGCCGTGGGCAGCGTCGGCACCATCCAGACCGTCTACGACCGCACGCAGATGACCGCGGACGCCGGGCTCGATGTGCGCGTCGTGCGCTCCGGGCCCCTGAAGGCAGACCCGCACCCCGACGTGGCGCTGACGGACGCCTCCGTGGCCCGCGTCCGCGCCCGCATCAACGAGCTCGCCCAGAGCTTCGCGGCGTGGGTCGCGGAGCGCCGGGGGCAGACGGCCGAGAGCGTGCTCGCCCACCAGGGCGCCACGATCTTCGCCCCCAAGGCGTTGGACGCGGGGCTCGCTGACCAGATCGGACCCCTCGGCGACGCCGTCGCGCTCGCACGAAGCCTCGCCGCCGAAGGGGCGGCCGAACACGAGAGGAAGAAGATGGACGAGAAGCAAGCCCGAGCCCTGGCCGCGATCTGCGACGCCGTGGGCGAGAAGGACCCCGACGCCGCTGTGGCGAAGGTGCAGGCCGCCGTCACCCAGGCCGCCGAGCTGCCCGCCCTGCGAGGGCGCCTGGCCGCGCTCGACGCCGAGCGCTTCGACGCGGGCGTCGCCAGCGCACTCGACCGCGCCCGCCACCGGGGCGCCCTCACCCCGGCGATGGAGGTCGCGGGCGCCGCGCCCGGGCGCTACATCGCCGGGCGCATCCAGGCCCTGGACCTGGAGGGCCTCGCGGCCTACCTCGACGCCCTTCCGGCGCACGTCCCCACGCAGCCCGTGGAGCCCGCCAAGAGCGCCACGCAGCCGGGCAAGACGCCCGCCCAACTCACCGACCGCGACCGCGCGCTCGCCCGCGCGGTCAACGTTCCCATCGCTGCCCTGGAAGCCGTCGCCGCGCGCGACGCCGAGCGCCGCACGGCGCGGGAGGACTGATCCATGACTGCCCTTTCTGCCAACTTCGCCCGCGTCCGCGAGGGCGTGCAGCCCGTCACCGCCCTGGTCGGCGGCTTCGGGGTTGCCGCCGCGACGCACATCTACGTCGGGTCGCTCGTCGCGATCAACAACGCCGGGAACCTCGTCCCCGCGAGCGCCGACCCCACGCTCTTCGTGATCGGCGTCTCCGAGGAGGACGTGAACAACACCGGCGCCGCGGGCGCCCTCACCGTGGACGAGATCCGCCGCGGGAGCTTCCTCTTCGCCAACAGCGCCTCGACGGGCCTCATCGTCGACGCGGACATCGGACGGCCCTGCTTCGTCGTGGACGACAGCACCGTCTCGCGCGTGAGCTCCGACGGCGCGCGCCCCGTGGCGGGCATCGTCCGGCGCGTGGACGCTGACTCGGGCCTCGTCGTGGTGGAGGTGGGCCTGCACACCCGGAGCGCCCTGGAGGGCGTCACCGACTACCTCTACGCCGCGGGCGCGGACCTCTCGGCGACGGGGCAGTACCTCTTCGTCAAGCTCAACGGCTCCAGCCAGGTCGTGCTCGCCGACGCCGCGGGCGAGGCCGTGCTGGGGGTGCTGCAGAACGCCCCCGCGAGCGGCGCCGTCGGCATCGTCCGGCGCCGCGGCCCCTCGCGCGTGGTCGCTGGCGCCACCCTGGCCGACGGCGCGCTCCTGGCCACCACGGTCACCACCGCGCGCGCCAAGGCGGCCGTGGCGGGCACGGTGAGCGGCTCCAACGTCGTCGGGAGTCACGTCGCCGGGATGGCCCTGGGCGACGGCACCAGCGGCGCCAACATGATGATGGACGTCCACCCCGGGGGCGTCGTCCCCACCACGCTGGCCTGAGCCGAGCGCAAGGAGACTGAAACATGGCCACCACTTTCAAGAGCTCGGACCTCGCGGCGATGGACCGCACCGTGCGCGCGGGCTTCGCCGAGGCCTTCACCGCCAAGGCGGGCTACATCCCCTGGAGCACGCGCATCGGCTCCATGGAGCCGTCGTCCTCCGGCTCCAACCTCTACTACTACGGCGTCGACTCCGGCAACTTCCGCGAGTGGACCGAGGGCGAGCGCCACGTCAACTCGGTGGGCGTCGGAAGCATGACGGTCACCAACGTCAAGCGCGAGCTGACGTACGGCATCAAGCGCGAGATGCTGGACGACGACCTGACCGGCGCCGTCCGCAATGTCGTCTCCAAGGTGCGCTCCGCCGCCGGGAAGCTCCTGCGCCTCCCGGACCGCCTCGCCGCGGCGCTCCTGTCGAACAACACCGCGACCAGCCTGTCGGGGAGCGTGCTCTTCGCCGATGCGCACGCGATCCCGGGGACCACACGGACCTTCGACAACAACTTCAGCTCGACGCCCCTCACGCGCGACAACGCCATCGCGGCGCGCGCCACCATGCTCACGATCCGCGGGTCCGACGGGGACGTGATCAACACGGACCCGCGCTACCTGATCGTGCCTCCGGAGCTCGAGGACACGGCCATCGAGATCGCGTACGGCAACCTCAAGCTGCGCGCGGGCACCGGTGCCGCCGCCGTCGCCGTCGCCGCTCTGGAGAACAGCGCCAAGGGCCTCTTCGAGGTGATCTGCGCCCCGCAGCTCTCGCAGTACTCGACCACCACCTGGTACCTGGCGGATGCGAGCGACCCCTACGACCGGGGCCTGATCTGGCAGGTGCGCGAGGAGGCCGAGCTCGTGGCGCTCTTCTCCCCCGACGACGCCGAGGTGTTCATGCGCGATGAGTACCTCTGGGGCCTGCGCGAGCGCAGCGTCATGGCCGCCGGGAACCCCGTCCGCATCGCCCGCGGCACGGCGTGATCTGAAGGGACGCCGACGTGGCGCTCATCACCCAGACGGAGTGGGAGAACCACGTCGGCGCCTCGCGCGTCGCGGACCTCACGGGGAGCGTCGCCGCGCGCATCACAGCGGCCCTCGACGCAGGCACCGATCTCCTCCAGGAGTACGCCGCGATGGCGGGCACGGCGCTCACCGCCGGGACGATGACCAACGCCCTGAAGCGCCGTCACGCCATCGTCTCCTCCCACTACGCCGCAGACGCCGTGCCGGAGTACCGCGACGCCCGGGGGGACTCCCCCTACGTGCGGGCCTTCGAGGGCGTCAAGAAGGAGCTGGAGGAGTGGGCCTCCAGGGTCCGCTCGCTCTCCACCGACACCGTGAGCGAGGGGCCGCTCGTGCTCTCCGACGACGCCCGCGGGTGGGATGACCCCACGGCCACGGACAGCGACTCGGACACGCTGTAGCCATGGCGCTCCTGGACACGCTGGAGACCCGGCTCCTGGCGATCCTCGACGGGAGCTACACCGCCGGGGGACGGAGCATCCCCGCGAGCACGTTTGTCCTGGGGACGATCTTCTACCCGAAGGCGAACCCCCGCTACCCCGCTGGGACGTCGAGCGCGGCGATCAACCGGCGCTTCGACCTGCACTGGCGGGAGCTGGCGTACGAGGGCCCGAACCCGAGCGCCGAGAACGAGCTCCAGTCCCCCGCTGTCCGCGCCGCGGACGCGGACCTCACGGTGCAGTACGCGATCGCGCTCCCGAACGCCCTCGCGCCGACGGACACCGAACTCAAGCTCGGGGCCCTGAACACCGCCAGCAAGCGGGCCCTGAACGACGCGGCGCTCATCGAGTGGGCGCTCGCGTGGACGGCCAACTGGTCGGGGGTGGCCATCGAGTGCGTCCGTCGCGGCCCGTCCACTGCGGTCAGGCGCGACGAGCTGTGCCTCGTCCTCACGATGCCGCTCCGGATCCTCCTCGCCCAGGACACCACGGTGACGCCGGGGGCCTGGTCGTGAAACTGAACGGCCAGCTCATCGACCAGCTCGGCAAGATCCAGCGCGCCTTTCGGCTCCACCCCGCAGCCCACGTGGACGTGGACCTCGATGCGGGGCGCGTGCAGTTCTTCCGCCGGGAGGCCCTCCCCATCTGCGCTTCGGGCGCCATGCGCGCTGCGGGGGATGCCCTCCGCGCTCACCTCGCTCAGACGGGCCCCCTCGGCGTGGAGGACGCCGCGCACATCGGCGCCGAGGCCTACGCGCGCTCCTGCGGCGAGCAGATCCAGGCGGGGGAGCTCGGGGCGAACACCCCCGCCACCGCCCTCGCCAAGGCCCGCAAGGGGCAACCCTCGACGCGCGGGGTGGCCGAGGGCGAACTCGTCCAGGCTCTTCTCACCGCCCGCGCCTACGACACTTCGGAGTAACCCGAGATGGCCCAGACCCACACCGTCATCGCCAGGAACAGGCGCACCGAGATCGCCGAGGAGACCACCTTCGGCACGGCGCCCTCGGGGAGCTGGCCGGAGGCCTTCGACCCGCTGCAGCTCATCCATGACGACTTGGTCGTGGATGGCATGGAGCAGGAGGTGCTGGAGGTCTTGGACGCTCACGTCCGACGCCAGGGCTCCTACGACGGCGTCCTCGGGCTCAAGAAGCCCTCGACGTGGAAGGCCAACGTCTACCTGAAGGGCGTACCCACGGCGTCCCAGCTCACCACCGGCGGGAGCGCGGCGCAGCTCTCGCACCGGATCCTCTTTCGGCACATGTTCGGCGCCGAGGCCGTGGCCGCGGGGAGCACTACCCAGACGCTCTCGACCACCACCAGCGTCATCGTCGCGGGCGGGCACGGTTCGCGCTTCACCCGCGGGACCTGGATCCTGGTGGAGGTGGCGGGCGAGATGGAGCCCACCATGGTGGAGGCGATCTCCACCGACACGCTCACCGTGGCCCCAGCCCTGTCGGCCACGCCCACCACGGGTGGTCAGGTGAGGAACAGCTACTCGTACTCCCCAGCGGACGCCAAGAGCCGGAGCCTGGCGCTCCGGCACAGCTTCACCAGCGCGATCCAGTACCAGCTCCTGGGCGCCTGCTTCAGCGGGAAGTTCAACTTCCCCGAGTTCGGCAAGCTCCTGACGTTGGCTCTGGAGGGCAAGTGCGTGGACTGGACCGCCCCTGGGAGCCTGTCCTACTCCGTCGCGGCGGTGACCGACGACATGGCCGCCCCCATCGCCTACAAGGACATCACGCTCCTCTTGGGGGACCGCGTGACGCTCTCGCGCACCGGGGACCGCCTCCCGTACAAGGCCCTCGCGCTGGACCTCGCCCAGAACAACGAGATGATCGAGGACGGCACCAGCAGCGCCCAGACCGTCCGGGGGTACCTCGACACCGCCGGGCGCGCCTACCCCGTGACGGGCATGGTCACGACCAGCGTGGACCTCGCGCACTTCACGTCGCTGTCGGCCCGCACCGCCCAGCGCCTCGTCCAGTGGATCAAGGTCGGCACGGGGACCACGGCCACGTTCCTCCTGTGGGACGTGCCGCGCCTCTTTCAGGCGAAGGCCCCGAAGGCCACGAAGATTGGGGAGCGCCTGGGGATCGAGATGGCCTTCCACGCGGTCCCTGACACGGGGATCTCGGGCGGGTCTTCAGACCATGACCTGGCGCCGCTGCGCTTCGCGATGCTATGAGCCCCATGAACCCCAGCGACCACCTGACGACCATCCGCACCGCGGCCCCGGGCGACCCGGCGATTGACTGGTCCCAGCCAGGTTGCATGGAGCGCGTCATCGAGCACCGCCGGCGCCGCACCAGGGTGACGCTCGATGCCGTGCCCACGAAGCCCGGCGCGAGCCTCACGCTCTACACGCTCCGGCCGCTCACGCGCGCGGAGTACCGGTACCTATCTCGGCTGGAGCCCGAGAGCTACGCCCAGCTCGAGGCCGCCGCCGAGGTGGCCGTGGTGCAGGTCTCCGAGGGCCCCGTCCTCCAGGAGATCCCCGCCCGGGCCATCGTCCAGGGCCCTTCGGGCGCGGCTGCCGTCACCGCCGCGACCGAGGAGGGGTCGGAGATCCTCTACGCGCGCCTCGGTCCCACGGGCCTGCGCGAGCTGGGCGCCCTGGCCATCGCGAGGTGCGACCTGGGAGACGCGGGCCCTTTCGGCTTGCCGCCTGGGACGGCGCCCGCGCGCTCTCCGCAGTAGCCTCTCGCTGCGGCTGTAAGCTCCTGCGGGAGGCTCTCCAGGAGACCGACAAGGACGCCCGAGACGCGCTATCCGACGTCGCCCGGGACCTCCAGGCCCGCTGGCGCTGCCCGGCCGCAGGCCTCGCCCCGGGCCCCGTGCGGGATGACCCGGGGACGGGGCTCTCGGAGGCGCTGGAGGAGGCCGCGCGCGTCCTCGGCTACGCCCCCGGGACCTGCCCCAGGGCGTGCCTGGAGCGCCCGCCGTCGCTCCTCCTGGAGATCTCGCGCGCCCTGGCCGTGTCCGAGGAGGCCCACGGCGTCACCCTCGCCGAGGCCCTCGGGCGCGAACTCACCGAGGCAGACCACCGAGCGCTCGCCGCGCTCGTCCTCGCACGCCGTGAGCGACGGGTGTGGGAAATCGAGCACCCGAAAAAGGAAGACCCGAAGGACCCCCACCCGTGAGCCGCGTCGCCATCACCTTCATCGTCCTCCTGCCCGTGACGCAGGACGTGGACGCCTCCGAGGCCGAGGCCCTGGCCGTGGCGGCGGAGGACCCCGCGGGCCTGGGCGCGGCGCACAAAGCGCTCTCCACGGTGCTCCTGGAGGTGATGGGGCGGGCGCTCGCAGAGGCCCCCCGCGCCTCCATGGGGGCGCCGCAGATTGTTGCGGTGCCAGGAGATCACCAGGACCTTGCCAGCGCCCTGACGGCGCTCCTGGAGGCCCCGCGTGGAGCTGTTTGACGGCCCGCTGACGGCGACGGTGGACCCCGCGGTCCGGGTCCAGCTCGCAGAGGTCGCCAAGAGCCTCTCGGGCGTCGAGCGCGCGATGCTCAGCGCCAAGAACGCCAGCCCCCAGGTAGCGGCTGCCGCGCGCCAACTCCAGGAGCAATTCCGTGCGGGCTTCATCTCCGCCGAGCAGCTCCGCAGTGGGCTCCAGGGGTTGGTGGCAGACGGGCTCCCCAAGACCGCCGAGCAGCTCCGCAAGACCGCCGAGGCGACGAAGACGACCCGGGAGCAGCTCCTGCACATGGCGTCCTCCGCCGTGACCGTTGTCCGCGGCATCGCGGACATCGGGAGCGCCGCCGTGTCGGCCGCCCAGGGCGCCTGGCAGCTTGCGCAACGCATGGCCGCACTGGCCACGGAGCAAGCAAACCTCGATCGCAACAGCCAGCGCCTCCGCCTCGACTTCGACGAGGCCGCCGAGGCCGCGGGGCGCTTCGTCGACGAGACCGAGGTGATGGCCGCGGCCAACCGCGCGGCAGCAGCCGGCGTGAGGTTGTCGCAGGAAGAACTCAACGCCCTCTCCCGCACCGCGGCACGCTTTAGCCAGGACACCGGGCGCCCCATCAACCAGGTCTTCGAGGAGCTGACGCAAGGCCTCCTTCACGGCACGCGGGGCCTCAGGGAGTTCGGCCCTGGCCTCGCAGCCCTCGCGGGCCCCGCCCACACCGCCGGGGAGCGCCTGGCCGCGATGGTCCGCGAGGCCGAGCGCCTCACGCCTGCGACCGACGACGCCACGAGCGCGATGGCGCGCTTCCAGGACTCCATCGAGGACGCCGAGCGCACCATGGCCTCGGCCTTCGTGGCAGAGGTCGCGCGCATCCACGAGATGAGCGGGGCACTCGACGGAGCGCGCGGCGACGCGGAGGACCTGAACCTCCAGCTCCGTGCGGCGGGGAGCACCGCGGCCGCGCTGGCGATGGGCGTCGTGGGTCTGGGTGGCGCTATGGTGGGCGCGCTGGGTGCGGCGTTTACGGTGGTCATCGCGCCGATGCGACAGGCCTTCCTGGCGCTCCAGCGCGCCTCGGAGCGGGACTGGCGGGGTGCCGTGGGCGCTCTCGCGGGGGTCGGCGCCACCACCAGCGAGGATGCGATGGATGCCCTGCGCTTCAGCCAGAACAGCGCGGTCGTCGCGCTCACGGCCATCGGGCGACTGGGCGCTGGCGAGCAGACCACCGAGGGGCTGGGGACCGTCGGGGGCTCCATGACCTTCTCCGAGGCGGACGTCGCCGAAATCAACGCGGACGCGCAGGCGCGCCTGCGCCGCGGCGGAGGTGGAGGTGGAGGACGACAGCAGGAGGAGGACCCGGCGCTGGCGCTCCTGTGGGCCAGCAGCAACGCACGGAAGCTCGCAGAGGATGAGCGCATGGGGCTCCTCACGGGCCAGAACCGGAGCCCTGCGGAGACGCTGGCCGAGAGCCTCTCGGGCCTCACCGGGAGCCTCGGCGACTTCGACACCCGCGAGCAGGAGATCCGCGACGCCGCCGAGCGGACCAACGCCGAGAGCGCCAGGGAAGCCGCGCGTCGGGAGTACCAGAACCGCCTCTCGACCCGCCTCCAGGGCGACGAGGAGTCCCCCGAGGCCCGCGCTGCGAAGGACATCGCCAGCGCGTGGGGCGAGGCCACCGACGCGCTGGGGACGCACCTCGGGCTCATCGCCACGGGGCAGGAGACATGGGCGGACTTCTGGGATGGGCTGGCGGTGGCGGGGCAGAAGGCCCTCGCCGAGGTAGCGATGACCGAGGGGAAGGTCGAGTTCGGCCGGGCCTTGGGTGCCCTGGCCCTCGGGAACTTCCCCGGTGCAGCGCTCCATTTCGCGGCAGGCGTAGCGCTGACGGGCGTGGGCGCAGCGCTGAGCGCCACGGCAGGGGCATCGAAGGACGTGCAGGGGGTAGGGCGAGACGGCGCGGGCCCGGGTGGGCGCGGGGCAGCGTCGCAGCGCGTCCCGGAGGTCACGCCGCGGGAGTCCTCCAAGAGCGCCCCGGTGACCCTCACCGTGAACTTCGGCGGCGCCAGCTTCTACGGCTCAGGCGGCCCCCGCCAGGCCGCCGCTGAGCTGGTGGATCTCCTGAACCGAAACGGCCACCTCTCCGGCGCCACGCTCGACCCGCGCCTCCTGCCAGCCTGACCCATGGCGATCGGCATCTCCTCCATGCTCGCCCGGCGCTTCGCCTGGACTGTGACCGTGGGGGGGAACATCAAGGTCGGCGTGAACCTGCGCGCGGTGACGCTCACGGCGGCTACGTACGCTATCCTCGCCGGGCCCTCCAGCGGCACGGGGATGGACTTCCTGGTGCACCTGAAGGCCCGGATCGACGCGGCGCTCGCGGCCGACGCGATCACCGTCACGCCGACGGTGAACGCCTCGGGGCGCGTCGTGCTCACGTTCTCAAACACCGTGGACGAGATCGCCTTCAGCGCCAGCGTGGACGCGCTTCTCGGGGGCCTGAACGCTGTCGCGACGCAGGCCGTGTGGACCGCGGCGCGGCAGCCCCAGGAGGTCTTCTACTCGGGCTCGCGCGCCGCGGCACCCTGGCGGATGCAGAGCGTCATCGCGGCGAGCGAGACCGTGGCAGGCGTTGCCTACGGCATCACCTCTGGGATCCTGCGGGACGAGAAGGACGGCACCTTCTCCTGGATCCCCCGCGACCCCACGGTGCGGGCGGACCGCGGGGAGGTCACGACGGCCCTGCATCCCCTGGACACGCTCCTGGCCACGCGCGGCAGTCATGCCGGGGAATGGAGCCTGGACGACGTGCTCGTGAAGGCGCCCGGTTCGACGTTCGCGCTCTACGAAGGGAACTTCCAGGCCGCGCGCAGCAGCACCAGCGAGCGGTACTCCCTGGTCGCCCTCGCCGCGGAGGACGTCCGCGCCCCTCAAATGGATCTCCAGGCGAATGGGTGGGAGGCGTACCACCGCTGGAGCGTGCGGATGCTGCGGAGTGGCACCGGGACGAGGGCGTAGGCCGTGGTCGCCGTCCCTCGGTTTGCCTGGGGCACCGTGGCCCGCGGCGGCCTCCCGGTGGTGCCGGTCCTCCTGATTGCGGGGATGCCGTGCCTCTTCACGCCCGCTGGGAGCATCATCACCACCCTCACCATCGCGGGCGTGATCGACTCCCGGTGGTGGCCGAATACAGGCGCGACCCACGTCTCGAAGATCCGCGCCTGGCTCGACCCGGAGGGCCTTGAGTGGACCGAGCGCCTGGAGCCCCTGAGCGATCAGGGTGTCACTGTGTCCTCCCTCCGGGCCCGGATCTATGACCTGGAGTTGGCAGCTACCGTTGCGTTCCAGAGCCAGGAGTCGCTGCTCCGGACGGCCATCACCGCGGAGGTCTCCCCGACGGAGACGACCGCGATCAACGTGGTGGACACGACGGGGTTTGCCTCCAGCGGAACCCTGTACCTGAACCGCGAGGCCATTGACTACGCAGGGGTGACGGCGACCTCCTTCACCACGCTCACCCGGGCGCGGCTCGGAAGCCGCGCCCAGCGGCACCCCTTCGGGACGCGCGGGGGGGAGGTGCTCGGGAGCCCCGACGTCACCCCGTCTCCGCAGGATGTGGACGGCAGGATCGCCACCCTGTGGGCCGCCACGCTCTCGGCCGATGGCACCACCATCACTGCGGTGGAGTTGGAGTACCTGGGGGTCGTGGGGCAGGGCCCCGTGCTGGACGACGGCGGCGCCGCCTACGTCCTCGACGCAGACTCGGTGCTCAAGGTGCTCGGGCAGAAGCTCCCGGCGAAGACCGTCACCGTCGGGGGCTACGTTCACGCCGGACTCAACGGCGAGACGATCCGCGGGATGGGCGCCTCGCCATCTGGCGGCTTCGGTCTCGCGGGCGCGGCCGACGTCCTGCCGTTGACGGTGACCATCGGCACGACCGGCTCCGTGGGCCTCGTGGATCGGGTGGTGGTGCTCGGCGAGAGCACCACGGCTGGTGACCCTGACCGAGGGGGCTGGCACGCCACGCGGCGCGACTTCCTGGAGCACTTCAACGCCGCGGCGCGAACCGTGGCTGGGCTCATAGGAGTGGGAAACACCATTGCGCTCTCGCTCCAGAGCGATGGGCGCCTTCGCGTGCAGTGCCTCTTCAGCAGCGCCAGGGACTTTGGCGTCTTCTGGCCGTGGAATGGACCCGCCCCGCTCTCGGACCACAGCATCACGCCGCTCGTGGCGCTCTCCAGTCGCCCGATGCCCGAGGCGTGGGTCCCGATCCTCGGCAGCTCCCGCGTCTACCTCTCCCCAGACGACTATGGCGTCGTGCCCGCGGTGCCCTCGGGGCTGGCCAGCGGGGTCACGGCCTACTGGGCCCTGAAGCTCCGAAGCGACGCGCCCGGCGCGGACAGGGAGGACGTCTACTGGGCCAAGGTCACCGCGAAGGTCGCGAGCGCCCCGACGTACTACCTCACGGTGCAGGGCCCCGGTCGCTACCGCCTGCGGAGCGGCGCCGGCGTGGACTCGCCCGTCGTTCAGACCGTCCAGGACGCCACGCTGGGCCTCTATGTCCAGGCCCCCGACTGGGTCGAGGCCCTGTACGCGCTGGTGGTCTCCGTGTCCTCGGACCTCGCGGAGGCGACGCCCGACGCCATTGACTGGGACGACCTTCGGACGGTGATGGCGCGCGAGTCGGGCGGCCCCCTGCCGCCGCAGCGTGAGCGCTATTGGGAGCCCGAGTCGATCCTCCAGGAAATGCAGAACGAGGCTCGCCTGAACGGCCTCTGCCTCGCCGTCCGCAAGGGCCTCTTGACGATGGTGCGGGTCGGGGAGTTCGCCCCCACCGAGACCACCACCGCGACGCTCGTGAGCGCGGACCTCGCCTTGGGCGACGCGATCCCGAAGGTAGACCGGGGCGCGGGAGGCATCGCCAACACCTTCGAGCTCGCCGACCCTGACCGAAACGCCGTCTACAGGGCGGTGGACAAGACGTCGCTGGCGCACTTCGGGCCCGGTCAGACCCTCAAGGCGCGCCTGCCGCCCGGGGCCACGACGCTCACCTTGCCGCAGATGGCCCAGGCCGCGTACGACCTCGGGGCGCGGCTCCTGGCGGCGCATCGTCGCCCCGCCAGGACGATGTCGGTGCGGTACACGCTCCAGCATGCCGCTCCCCAGCTCGGGGATCTCGTGGACGTGAGCCTGTGGGCGGTGCCCGCGCAGGACGGCACGCGCGGGATCACGTCCCGCGTGGCGCAGGTGGTGGGACGGGCGCCCCGGCTCTTCGACGACGGGTACGGCGGCGTGGGCCTGACGCTCCGGCTCCAGCCCCAGAGCGTCCAGGGATACGCCCCCAGCGCCCTGATCGCAGCCGGGGGCGTCTCCGGTGCGGTGGTCACCCTGGACACCTCGACCTTTGGCACGAAGGGCTTTGCGTCGCCCCTTCTGGCCGATGGCAGCACCAGGACCGATGGGGGCGCCTCGACCTTCCCCGTGGGGAGCAAGGTGCGGCTGGTGGAGATCGACAACGCCTCACCCCTGGCCTCGACGCAGCATGAGGTGACGGCTCAGTCGGGCGCAACGGCCACCCTCTCTCCGGCCCCCTCGGCGGCTTTCTCCGCACTGGCAGCCTCGGCCTTGAAGGTCATGGTGATCCCCGACAACTACACCATCAGCTCCCTGGCCCAGCGCCCCTATGCCTACCTCGCGTCGAGCGCAGGCACCATCGTCGCAGGCGTGAGGGCGCGGGTGTTCGGGTCGTAGGTCAGTGCGTGACGGCGTTGGCCACGTCGTCGTAGGTGCACAGGGACCGATAGAGCCCCGTTGGCATGGCTGTGCCTGTGATGCAAACGCCTTGGTGTGGATGATTGCAGCCGAAGCGCCGCTCGCGACCCTCCAGGTCTCTCCGCCCTGCCTCCCTGGCGCATGCGTCGAGACCCACAAAGCGAGGCTCCTGGCCCGACCCTCGGTCACAGACGACGTCCTCGGTCTGGGACGAGACTTGCCGCGGTGGGCAGGTGATCAGGCTGTAGTCACGCGGGGTGCACCCGCAGACGAGCACGGCCAGGGCCACAACGCGTCGCATGCTCTACGGTACCACCGGACCACGAACTCCGGTTACGCCCGCCCATGGTTGATACCCTCCAGCGCCTGATCCGTCGCGTCCTTGCGACCACCGGGGGCACCTCTGCGCCCTTCGTAGACGGGGAGGCCCTGCCCTCTGGCGCCGCGGTCCTTGCGACCAGCGACCTCGGGCACCTCTTACGGGAGAGCGCCCTCCGGACCCTCTACTCCGGTGGTGGCTGGCGGGGCTTCTACCTCCAGGCCACCGGCGGCGGGACGTACACCTCGGCGCCCCCGCCGAGCTCGATCCGGTGGGCGCCGCCCCGGATCGGGAGCGCCTGCGGGTGCCTGGGCTCCCACTGGGTCGAGCGCCTCCCGGACGGCCAGTGGCCCGTGGCGAAGCTCACGTTGATGTGGCGGGGGCCCGGGGGCGGAAACACCATCGGCGGCGTCTTCGCGGCGACGCCTGGCGGGGATGGGCAGTTCTGGCGCCCCGGGGATCCCCACGACGCGGCGACCGAGACCACCACCACGCTCACCCGCAAGACCTTCAGCCTCCAGCTCTCGGAGAGCGTGCTCGCGGCGGTGCGAGAGCCCATTCAGCCCGGCAGCGCCAGCACCACGAGCCTCCCGGAGTACCTGCGCGGCGCCTGGGCGACCTTCTGGTTCGGGGCCTACAACACCAGCGGCAACTCCGCGAGCGTCGGAGACGTCGTCGCGCCCGTTCTCTACCTCACGACGCCGTAAGCCGTGTCCACCGAACCCTGCGCACCCCTGGGAGCGCCGCTCCTCTTCTACGCGGCGACGCCGACGGGCGCCGTGGTGCGCTCGCCGCACCTCATCGCATGGGCGCACGCCGCCAACGTGTGTGCGCTCCGTCGCCCCGCCAAGCGCTTCCAGATCGACAGGCTCCGTCCCTCCGCGGACCCCTACGTGGTCGGGTACACGCGGACCTCGACGAGCATCAACTACGCGCGCCTCAGGTGGTTCTACCTCGCGGACACGGCCTACGAGGAACTCCAGGTAGACCTCACGATCCGGGACTCCGCTGGGAACAGCGTCGCGTCGAGCGCGACCACCATCCCCGCGGGGTTCAAGAACGAGACGCGCACATGCCTCGGTTTCACGGGGATTCCGAGCGAGGACTACCGCGAGGGCGGGACGGGATACCTCGACCTCGACGCCCTTGCCGCGACCTTGGTAGGCGCCGACTGGAGCTTTGAGTTCACCGTCACGCGCCCCACGGGGACCGTCGTGATCGTGGATCGGATCGAGATCCAGGAGCTACCGCGGGACATCGTGGACTCGGCCGAGGACTACGGCCTCGTCACCCTCGACGCGGACCCCGGCGACCCCATCTTCGCCGGGAGCGTCTCGCAGACGGGCTTCCGGCGGCTGCACCGCACGCTCGACGGCGCGCGCCTGGTGCAGCGGGCGTACGGCGCGCTTGGGAGCTGGAGCGCCACCTCGGGGACCGCGACGCCGACCACCGCCAGCGCGACGTGGGCGCCCCTCATCGCTGCCGCGCCTGTCGCAGGCTTCACCTACCAGTCCATCGACGACGGCGCCGGGACCCCCGCCGCGGCGATCTACCAGACGCGCGTGCGCAATATCGGCGCCACGGCCGTCGCGGGCGAGGCGTGCCGGGCGCGCTTCTACTACCGCGTGGTGGGCGGAGGCACCGCGGAATTCCGCGTGACCACGGGCGCCACAGGCAGCCCATTCACGCTCACCGGACAGGCCGGCGGGTGGAAATGGAGCGACTGGCTGGCGGTGGCCCTGGCCACCAACGGCGCCTCGCAGCTCGACACCTGGAAGATCGAAGCGCAGATCGCCGGCGGCGCGACCAACGTCTACGTCTCCGCCGTGCAGATCGACGAAAACGTTGCTTGATTCTCATCCGCCACGGCCACCCGCCGAGGAGTACGCACGATGCCACTGACCCTGATCGACGCCGCGGCCACCACGCTGCCCGCTGCCACCGCCACGACGCTCTTTTCCCGCGGCCTGCGGGACTACGGGCGCGTGGACATCGCGCTCACTAACACGGGCGCGAACGCCGTCACGGCCGCGACCTTCGAGGTGGGCATCGGCGCGCGCCTTGTGAACGACGCGACGCGCGCCGCAGCGATCGTCGCTGCGCTCTCTGCGGGCGGCACCTACTCGCTCGTGATGACGGCCGAGAGCGTGCCCAACTCGCTGCGGATCACGCTCACGAGCACGAGCGGCACCACCGTGGAGACCTCGCTCCTGGGGACGCAGTGATGGCCCTCGTCGAGAACGGACAGCCGGTCGTGGACGCGAGCTCCGCGGCCACCCTCGCGACCACGGAGCTCTACGACTGCCCCGCGGCGGTGGCCGTCGGCGACGCGGTGTACCTGACGGCCACGGGGACCGTGGACCGCGCCCGGGCCAACGCCCTCGCCACGATGCCCGTGGTCGGCGTCGTGCAGTCGAAGCCATCCGCCACGACGTGCCTCGTGCAGACCGGCGACGCGCTCGGGGGCTACGCGGGGCTCACGGTGGACGCCTTCTACTACGCCTCACCCACGACGCCCGGGGCCCTCACCGCCACCGTGCCGACGACGATTGGCCAGGTCGTGCAGCAGGTGGGCTTCGCGCGCACGGCCACCACCCTTGTCGTCTCCCTCGGGGACGTGACGGTGCTCTGATGGCACAACTCAAGCCCATTGTCTGGAGCGGCGCCGTCCGGCAGGCCGCGCTCGCCGCGGACAGCCTGGAGCTGCCCGGCGGCCAGGTCGTCAAGCGCACCACCGTCGCCTCAGGCAGCTACACCTGCGCGGTGGGGGACTACCTCATCGCCGTCACGGGCACGACGGGAGCGACGATCACGCTCCCGGACAACGCCCCCGCGGGCACCGTGTACGTGGTCAACGACGAAGGGGGCAACGCCCTCGTGAGCAACATCACTGTGCAGCGCCAGACATCCGACACCATCGACGGCGCGACGAGCAAGGCGATCAACGCCAACTACGGCGCGCTGTGGTTCTACTCGGACGGCAGCAACTGGTTCACGCTCAGCACAAGCCTCTGAGGGGATCACCATGGCCCAACAGTTTCGCTACCTTGGCCGCACGCCGCGCGCCTTCGAGAGAAGCGTAGCGCCCGTCCTCCAGCTCGCGGTGCCGCTCCAGGATGGCACATGGATGGTGTTCCGGCCGCGCGACCCCATCCTGGGCTTCCAGCTGCGCGAGCCCCTGGAGGGGGGCGCCGCGCACCACCGCCATGGGCCCGACCGTCCACGCGGCCGCCCGAAGTACGAGGCCCGCGAAGCCTTCGACGAAGACAGGCCCGGCCGCGGCCGGGTCACTCGCACGATCGCAGACCCGCGCGCGCTGCGCATCCTGCGCGCTGACCCCCTGTGGGAGGAGTTCTAGACATGGCTGACTACAGACCGCTCGTCCTCGACACCGCGTCGAGCCCCGCCACACGCAAGCAACTGACGGACTCGGACCGGATCCTCACGCCCGGCGTGATCGGCCTCGCCACCGCCGCGCTCCTCGTGCTCGCGGGCGCGGCGCAGGCGCTCACGATCACGGCCAACGCTGCATCGACCTGGAGCACCACGGTCGGCGCGCTGACCGTGGAGGCCGCGACCAACGTCGACATCGGCCGCACCACGTCCACAGGCGTGCGGATCGGTCGCAGTGGGCAGACCTGCCTCCTCGACGGCACGGTGGACCTCGCCGTGCTCGACCGGAGCGGCACCATCTCGATCGGTGCCACCAGCGGCACCGGGATCACCGTCGGACGCACGGGGCAGACCGTGACGATGCCGGGCACGCTCGACGTGCCGATCGTGGACCGAAGCGGCACGATCGGCATCGGGACGACGAGCGGCACCACGCTCTCGCTCGGCCGCTCAGGGCAACTCACCAGGGTCTTCGGGAACTTCCAGGTCGACGGCACCGAGCTGATCGCTGGGACCTCCACGTACCAGTCGAACGTCACCTTCCAGGGCAACACGACCTTCGGCGATGCCGCGACGGACGAGGTGTCCTTCGTGGCCGTGGTGGCCTCGGGCGTGCGCTTCAAGACGGGCGCGAGCCGCACCGTGGACATCGCCCAGGCGACTCCCGCAGGCACGGCGGGCGACGCGCTCACGGTGACCTCGGGCCGGGGGGCCGACGGCTCGGCCGCGACCCCTGGCGCCACCGGGGGCACGCTCACGATCCGGGGCGCCCAGGGCGGCGACGGCACGGGCGTCGCGGTCGCGGGCAACGGCGCCGCCGTGGTCGTGGACTCGGGCGCCGCGGGCGCGAACGGCGGGGGCGGCGCAGGCACCGGCAACACCATCACCGTCGGCGGCACCAACGCGACGGCCGTCGGCATCGGCCGCAGTGGCATCACCACCACGATCACGGGTGGGCTCACGCAGCTCACGGGCGCGCTGTCGCTGGCTGGCAACGCGGCGAGCAGCATCACCACCACGAGCGGCGCGCTCACGATCACCGCCGCGGCCGGGAGCACCTGGAGCACGAGCGCCGGGGCCCTGACCATCACCTCGGCGGCCGCCGCCGTCTGGAGCACCGCGGCGGGCGACCTGCGCGTGGACTCGGCCGCCGTTCTGAACCTCGGCACGACGGGCGCGACGACGACGAACCTGGGCCGGGCGGGACAGACCACGGCGATCCTCGGCAGCCCCATCACGATCACCGCGGGGGGCGCATCCACCTGGAGCACCTCCAGCGGGGCCCTCACCCTCACGAGCGCCGGTGCCGCGACGTGGAGCACGGCGGCAGGGGCCCTCACGGTCAACGGCACCGGGGGCCTCGCCCTCCAGCGCAACGCCGTGACGATGCTCGCGGCGACCGTCGCGGGGAGCTTCGCCACCGGACAGCTCATGGCCGGCAGTGGCGCGACGGCGCTCACCTTGTGGGCGACGCCTGCGGCAGGCGAGGTGGGGTATTTCACGTCGACGGCGGGGACCATGGCCAAGGGCCTCGCCACCGCCATCGGCACGTCGCGCTTCGGTGGCGTCTACGACGGCACCGCCGCGCAGGTCGTGCACACCGGGATCGTGCCGATGCTGTACGTCTCCGGGCTCACCAGCCTCACCGCTGGGGACCCGGTGTACCTGTCCGCCGCCACAGCGGGGCGCGTGACCAAGACCGCACCGAGCACCGCGACCCAGGTGGTGGCCGAGCTGGGCGTCCTGATCGACGGGACGGGCTACGACAACGGCGCCGGCAGCGTGCACCCGGTGCTGATCCGCATCGGCGACCCGGTGGTGGTGTGACGATGGGGCGCCGTGAAACCAGGGCCGCCGCACGGGGCAGGGGGGCTGCGCGTCCCTCTGCCTCCAACGTCGTGCCGATCAAGCCGCCCCCGGAGGCCGCGCAGGACACGCCCGACCGCGTGGCGCTCACGCGAGCCGAGCACGACGAGCTCCAGGCCACGCTCCAGATGCACCAGCAGGCCCTGAACGCGGCCCTGCAGGCCGCCGCGCTGCGCTACGCCGCGGCGCACGGCATCGACACGTCCCCCGGCGCCGCGGAGAAGTGGACCCTGCTCTACGACCTCGGCGTCTTCGTCAAGAACGCCTCACCCACGGAGCACACATGAGCATCGCCACCCCCGCGGACCTGCGTGCCGCGTCGCACCCCTTTGACGCCCTCACGGGCCTGCGCACGCTCGACCTCACCACCAGCGACGCTACGATCTCGCTCGCCGCAGGCGTGTACGAGGCGTTCCTCCCCAGCGCCGCCGCGCTCGCCGTCGCGAGCCTCACGGGCGTGACCACGGCGATGCCTCCCGCGACAGGCGTCGCGGAGGTCACGGGCTTCATGCTCCCGCCTGGCGCTGTCGTGACCTTCGTCCTCGCGACGACCACCACCCTGCATGCGCGCATCACCAGCGCCACCGGGACCCTGTACCTGCACCGCAAGGCGCTGTCGTGAGCGGCATCCGGCCGATCGGCGCGACGGGGCCCGCGGGGGCTGCCGGGGCCACCGGCTCCACGGGTGCGACCGGAGCGACCGGCGCCACGGGCGCCACAGGACCCGCGGGGGCCACAGGGCCTACTGGCGCAACCGGGGCAACCGGGGCAACCGGCGCCACAGGACCCGCGGGCCCTGCCCCCTCGGGGAGCGCCGACGACGCGGTGTACCTCTCAGCGAGCGGCGTGGCCGCGGCCCGCTCGGAGGCCGCACAACTCGGCGTGGTGGCAAGCACGCGCGGGGACCTGATCCGTCGCGGCGCCTCCGCGGTGGAGCGCTTCGCCGCCGTCACAGCGGACACCTTCGTCGGCGGCGACGGCACCGACGTGACCACGCGCACCGCAGCGCAGGTGCGCACCAGCCTCGCGGTCTCCGCGAGGATCAGCGTGGGCGGCGTGGCCGCAGCCGCCGATGGCATTGGTGGCGAGACCGGCCAGGTGCAGCCAGCGATGGGCCTCGGCTCGGTGCTCGTGGTGTGGTTCTACAAGGTGAGGAACCTTACCGCAGACAACACCTTCTGCTTCCACGGTGACGACACAAACGCCGTGAGCGGGTGGCAGCTTTACGCCAACAACACGGGCAAGCTCCTGACGATGTTCGGCGTCGGCTTCGTGCCTACGACCGCGACGACGGTCAACTACGACAGCCTCGCGGTCGGGTGGCACGCCATCGCCTGCTATATCAAGGACCTCGGCGCGGGCAACCGCGAGGTCAGATACTCTGTAGACGGCGGCGCCGTCGCGGCGAGCGCGGCCTTCACCGGCACCTACGCGCCGCCCGTCAGCGGTGACAAGATGCACCTCTGTCGCCAGGGCGCAGGCACCGGACCCATGATCGACGCGGAGCTCGGGGCCGTGTACTGCGCGACGGGCACGCCCACGGACGCTGATCTCCAGACCCTATCCACACTCGGCGCAACGAGCGAGGTGCCCACCGTAGCAGGGCTCACGGGGACCTTCGACTGGTCCGCGCGCCAGCACCTCACGCCGGGATACAGCAACACCTTGTCAGGCTCCCGCGGGAGCGCCGTGTGGGATCTCACCGTGCCAGTCAACGCAAGGCCCAAGAGCCGATGAGCGCTGACCTCCTGCCATGGATCCCGGTGGTGATCTCCGCGCTGGGCGCTGCTGCGGTCTACGGCGCGACCCGCGCTCAGGTATCCACCCTGGCGGACCTCCTACGGTCTGTGTCCTCGGGCGTGGACGAGGTGAAAGCCCTCGTCACGTCTCAGGATAAGGCTGGGGCGCTCCTGGCGCGCGAGGTCGCGGAGAACGTGAAGGATACCGCGACGAACGTCGCGGACCTCCGGGCGCTGCATGTCGAGGTCGCTGCGGTGCGGGACCGTATGACCTCGCTCGCTGCGACGGTCGAGGAAGTATCTCGGACGGCCCACGGGAACACGGCGGCTATCCATAAGATCAACACGGACGCTTTCGAGAACGTCTCGAAAATCCTTGCGGGGACGGTCGGAAGGGATGGTGGACGATGAAATCGTTGATCGCGTGGATGCTCGCGCACCCTGACCAAGCGCTCGGCGTCGCTACGGCGGCGGTGCTGCTGCTCCGGGTGGTGTACGCGCTCTTGTCCCGGATCGTGGCGCCGTACCCGAGGCTCCGGGCGGTGGTGGAGGCCATCGCCGCGCTCCTGCCGGACCTCCTGCGCGCCGTCCTCCAGCTCCTCCGGGCGGTGACGGGGCGGTCCATCCCCAGCCCGGACCTCGACGCCAGGGACGCGGAGCTGGCAGATCTGCGCCGTCGGCTGGTGCTGCTCGGCGCTGTCCCGATCCCTCCGCCCCCCCCACCCCCGCCTGCGGGGCAGCCGTGAGCACCACCCTGCACCGCCGTGCACCACCGAGCACCACGCTCCTCGTGGCCCTGGCGCTCGCCTGCGGCCCCGCCCGCGAGGCGCTCCTGCGCGTGACGCCGACGGTCCCGGACCCCGTGGGGTGCGTCGCGGGTGCCCAGCGCTGCGACGGCGCCGTGCCTGTCGTGTGCAGCAGCACGGGCCGCTGGTGGCCTGCGCTCGCCCGCAGACCCGACGGCACGCAGCGCGTGTGCGCGGACGGGTGCGCGGTGGACGACGCCGGGGTGGCCCACTGCCAGGGGCCGGATGGGGGTGCGCCGTGAGCGACTGCGGAATCGTGGTCGGCCGGAAGGTCAACGGCTACGCCGTGCACGCCACCGATGGGCTCGCGCTATGGACCTACGGCGCCGAGGAGATCGCCCCCGATGGCACACGGCACAACCTCTGCCGCTGTGATCACGACACGCGCGAGAAGGCCATTGCCTGCGGCATCCAGCGATGCACCCCCGAGCTCGCCCGCATGGCCTTCGAGGCGTACGGCCAGAGCACTGGCGGGAAGACATGGGACGGGAAGGACATCCCGCCCTTTGATGTGATCCGCGAACGCACGCCGCACGTCGCTCGCGCATGGGAGGCCGCCGTGTCCGCGGTCCGAAAGGCAGTGGGATTTTGACCCAGACCTACCACACCGAGCCCTTCGACGAGGACGCGCCCCGGAGGCCCGCCCTGCGCGCGAGCGCCCTTGCTGCGGCCCTCGCTGCCTCGCTGGCCATCGCCCCGCCCATGCCCCCACCGGCGCCGCCCTGGGTGAGCCCGCGGGAGCGCGTGCGCCGGGAGCGAGAGACCGCGCTCCAGCACGCCCGGCGCCTGGGAGGTGGGCGATGAAGCGCATCCCCCTCGACATCGCCCTGCGCGCCGCCCGTCGCCTCTGCGACGCCGCCGACGTGGACCTGGTGCTACCGGGCGACCGACGCCGGGAGGCCGTGCTCTACGCCCTCGCGGCGTGGCACTCGCTGCGCGGCACCGGCTGGGACCTCGCCACGCTCCGGGGCCGGGTGTGCGTCGCCGTGCCGGGCCTGGGCGCCGCGCTGGACCTCCTGCCCCCGGTCGTGGGGGTAGTCCTCCGCGAGATCGCCGGGGACCTGCGCCGCCCCATGGTGATGCTCGCGCCCGCAGCGACGACCTGGGGGGGGGTGCGGCTCATGGGCACAGTCGCTCACGAGCGCGGCCACATCGGGTCGATGCGCGCCGGTGGGCCCCTGTGGTGCCTCGCGTACGGGCTGGTGCCCGAGGTGGTCGCGGGCGCCGAGGCCCCCTGCTACGGCGCGGACCTCGCCCACGCGGTGCTCCTCGGGGGCGAGGACGTGTCCAATGAGCTGGACCACCACATGCGCGCCCTCGGGACCTACGGGCTCGACGCCCCGGCCACGGAGCTGGCCCACGGCATCCTGCGCTCCCACGCCGCAGGCCTGCGCGCGGGCGCGGACCCCGGCGGCACCGTCGCGGACAGCCTCGCGGCCCTGGCCGCAGAGGGGTGGACGCCGTGAGCCCCGCACCCTGTCCCACCCCTCCCGTCGCCGCCGACCAGGTCGCTGCGCACCCGTCTGCGCTCGCCCCCGGGCTCGCCGTCACCGTGTGGGACTCGGGCGGGATCCGCCACGCCCTCGACGAGTGCCTAGACGAGCTCGCCCTGATCCAGCCGGACGTGGTCCAGCTCCACACGGTGCCCGGCGACGGAGCGCAGGTCCATCGTCTGCGGGAGGCGCTGCCGGGCGTCCGAGTGTGGGTGGGCATCCCCGCCGACCACCTCGCCAGGAGGCCCGCCCAGGCCCCCGCCAAGGCCGCGACGTACGCCCGCGCCGCCCAGGTCCAGGGCGTGGAGCTCCTGGTGCTCAACGGCGAGGCCGCCTGGGTGGGGGCCTCGCCGGGTCTCGCCCGCGACGTCCTGGCCGCCTGCCGGGAGGCCGCGCCGGGGCTCCTCCTCGGGTGGACCACCTACGACCATCCGCACTACGCCGACCACCGCGGGCCCTGGGAGGTGATCCTGGGGCACGGGGGCGTGGACTACTCGCTCCCGCAGCACTACCCCGCCCGGCCGGGGCTTCAGGCGGGGCCCGCCCAGATCCGCGGCCGGATCCTCGCCTCCCAGCGCAGTCACGCGCGACTCCGAGGCCTGGACCCGGAGCTTGTCCCCCAGGGCCCCCGGTGGATCCCCTACGGCCAGGCGCACGGGCACACCCCGGCCGGGATCTGCGCCCTCTCGGACGCGGCGCCCCTTGCGTGCTGGTGGGCCTTGCCGTCGAGGATGGACCCTCTGGGGCTCCTGGGGCTCCTGGCGGCGTCCAAGATCCGCCGCGAGGCCGGACACGCGCCGGGACACGTCGCCCGCTGGCAGGCCGCCCACGGCCTCCTGGCGGATGGGGTGGCGGGCCGGCGCACCCTCGCTGCGCTGGGGCTCGGGCCGTGACCCCGCTGGAGCTCCTCGGCGTCCTCCTGGTCGCCCTCGGCGTGCTGGCCGTGGTCGCGGGTGTCGTGTGGGCGCTATGGCCCCGGTGACCCGGCGCCTCCTGGAGCTGCCCGCGTGGGTGCTCCTGGCGCTGGCCCTCGCCGTCCTCGGGGCCAGCGATGCCGCGTGGGGTGATCCGTGACGTGGTCACCCAGAGATCGTCGCGGGGAGGTGCCGACTCACCCGCGCACGAGCGGAGGCGCACGGCGTGCCGCGGGGGCACGGTACCTCCGCACTCCGCCCCGGCGCCGCAGCGGGCACCCTGCGGCCCCTTCGGGGCACCCGTGACCCCCGAGGACCCGCCCCCGCCCCACGTCCTCGCCGCGGCCGTCCTCGGGTACCTCGCGTGCGCCGCGCTGGCCACGGTGAGCCTCGTAGCCACGGCGCGGCTCCTGTGGCTCTGGGGCAGCGCGTGACCGTGCTCCTGGTGACGGGCTCCCGCGCCCTCACGGCCTACCCGTGGGCCGTGACTTGGGCCGTGGCGCAGCTCCGGGGCGAGATCACCCGGACCGGCCACGCGCCGCCGGACCGCCTGGTGACGGGGGACGCCATCGGGCCGGACACATGGGCTGCGGACACCTCGACGGCCGCCGGGGTGCTCGTGACCCGCTGGACCATCGCCGGGGAGGTCCAGCAGCGGGAGGGTGGGCGCCTCGGGCGCTGGTACCTGTCCGGGCACTGGTGTCCGCCCCACGAGGTCCCGCCCAGCGGCCAGCGGGGAGCGTGGCGCTCCCAGTGCCTGCGCCGGGACCGGGAGATGGTGCGGGCCGTGGGGGAGGGGCGCTACGGCCTCCCAGCCCGGGTGCTCGCCCTGGTGGCGCCCTGGAGCCGGACCCGGGGGACGGCCTGGACCGCGCACATCGCCCGGGAGGCAGGGCTCCCCGTGGACTGGCGGGTCGCGCCGGCCTTCGCCCCGGCGGTGACGCCGTGACGCCGTGACTGCAGCCGAGGCCCGTGCCCTGGCTGCGGCGTCGCTCCTGGCGGGCCCCCTCGGGTGGCCGTGGTGGGTCTACTGGAGCGCCCTGGCCGACCGCCTGGAGGCCGCCAGCGCAGCCCCTCCAGCGCCGCGAGGGCGGCTGCAGCCCGGTCACCAGGTCCAGCGACGCTGACCTCCTCTTCATCGGCCACCCGCATCCCTGCGGGCACCGGCCGTCCACGCCCCCGGGTCCTCCGGGGTGCGCCTCCCGTCACCGCTGCCTGCGCGCCTTCCCCGGCTGCTGCATATCTGCTGCACTGCGCGTCGACCGCGCTCGCTTTGGCCTTGGCCACAGGGCCTTTGCGGTGTTCTCACAGCGGACTCTTAATCCGTTGGCTGACAGTTCAAGTCTGTCATGGCCCACTGAGAACCCCGGGGAAACCTGGGGTTTTTGCATTTCCAGGGAGTCCGCCGAGTCCGCGGAATCCACGCCTGTCCACCCGGTCTGCTGCATATCTGCTGCACCGCCCATCGCCCTTTCGAGCCTGTCCGCCAGGGCTTCTGGCGACAGGCGCCCGTAGACCCGCTGCACCATCTGGGTGGTGGTGTGTCCCATGGCGGGGGCGATGAGGTCCGTGGGCGCCCCGGCCTCCCGGAGCCAGACGGCAAAGGTGCGCCGCAGGTCGTTGAAGGACAGGTGCTCGAGGCCCGCCCTGGCAGCGGCGCGCCGGAGGGCGTGGTTCGGGCTCTTCCAGGTAGCGAAGAGGCGTCCCCCCTCCCCCGGCGGAGCATGCGCGAGGGCGTGAGCGACCAGGCCCCGGGCCTCAGGGTGCACCAGGGGCACCACCCGATCGCTCGACTGGGTCTTGGTCCCGCGCAGGCGCACCCGCCCGGGCTCCACGTGCTCGCGGAGGCACCCGGCGGCCTCGCTCCACCGGGCCCCGGTCGCCACCATGAAGGCGCACATGGCCGCGCCCACAGGCGGGAGCTCCGCGAGGAGCCGCTGGAGCTCGGTGCGGGTGAGGTGCCGGGCCCTGGGCGTGTAGCCGGGGCTGAAGCCCACGGGGAGGACCTCCGCAGGGTCGCGCGTCCAGAGCCCCGCGCGCCGAGCGAGCTTGAGGGCGCACCGCAGAGCCACGATCTCCTTGCTGATGGTGTGCTCCGTGGCGCCGTCCTTCCTGCGCTCGCCAAGCACCCGGTCCACCGCCGCTGGCGAGAGTTCGGCCAGGCGGAAGGCGTCCCCGAGGACGCGCCGCCAGTGCCCGGTCTTCTGGGCGTAGAAGCGGCAGGTCGCCTGGCTGCGGGTCCCGGCCTGAGCGCGCCCCTCGCGGTCTGCCAGGAGGAGGGCTACGGCGTCGGCGAGCGTGGCCGCCTGGGCGCGCGCGGCATCGGGGGAAGCGTGGCGGCGTTCGAGCTCGCGAGCCGTAGCCTCGGCGGCCTTGCGGTCGAGGCAGCGGGTGCTCTCGCTCCAGCGCGTCCCTTGGGCATCGAAGCCCCAGACGATCCAGGGTCCGGTGGGGCGGCCGTCTTTGCGTCGTCGGTAGAGGCGCACGGGTATTTCCCTTCGAGGTAGCGGGTCCAGTCCTCAAGCGGCACGCGCAGGCTACCCCGAGCGCCGGGGGCGCGTCCCGCACACTCCCGCAGAAGCTCGTACGCGAGACTCCGGGAGACGCCGATCTGCGCCCGGACGTCCCCTGCCGAGACGTAGGGGCGCATCGCGAGGACGCGGGCGGGGTCACCCACGATCCTGCCTCCGCGCGAGCTCGGCCTGGGCGTGAGCGCGACGCTCCAGCATCACCAGCCGTCGCGGCCCTCGGGGCTCGGGGCGCTCGCCATCCAGGCGCCGGTCCATGTCCTTCACCAGCGCGCGGAGGTCGGGCGTGGGCATGTCCTCGGTGGCGGGGTCAACCACGAGACACCTCCGTCAGCAGCGCCTGCACCCGCTCGACGCGCGCCCGGACCTGCGCGGCGAGGTCTTCGCAGGCAGCTCCGAGCGTCGCGCCGCGCCCGACAGCGAGGCCCCTGTCACCCTCCTCCCCGAGGGCGATCTCCCAGCCATCGCGCCGGGCCTGGGCGTCCGCGTCGTAGGACCCAGGGACCTCGACGGAGACCGTGAGGCCGTCCACGTCCACCAGGTGCCGCGTCTCGCCCGCGATCTCGGTCTGGTAGACGACGCGGGCCGCCTCGATCGTGCGCTGGAGGTCCGCGAGGGTCACGACTGCGCTCCGTGTCCGAGGCGACCTCGGCAGGTGGTGCAGGCGAGCATCACGACGCCACCTCCGCCCTCGGACGCACGACCCCGCCCTCGTGCGTCCACGGCATGCCGCACGCAGCGAGCGCCGCGAGGTCCCGGCGCATCGAGCGCTCGGTGATCCGGTACCGGCGGGCCAGGTCGTCCAGGCGGTGCTCGCCGCCCCCGGAGAGGAGCCGGTAGAGGTCCACGAGACGCTGGCCCTGGGTGTAGGTGCCGGGGGGACGGCCCACGCGGGACTTGCGGCGCTTCATGGCGCTCCTCCCTGCTGCGCTACCCACGCAGCCTCCGCGCGCTCGGCCTGCTCGCGGTCCCTCGCGGTCGCCTCCCAACGGTGGCCGCACGCGGGGCACCAGAGCCACGGGGCGAGCATCGTGCCCTGGTCACGGTACGCCGTGATGCTTGTGCGCAGGCTACACGACGGGCACGGGGGGCAGTCGGTCCAGGGGGCGCCCATCACGCAGCCTCCATCACGCGCTCGACCACCCAGCGCGCGAGCAGTGGGGGCACGGCGTTTCCGACCTGCATCACGCCCTCGCGCCGCGTCCCCTGGAGGGGATAGTCCTCAGGGAAGCTCGACAGGCGGAGCATCTCCCGCAGCGTGAGCATCCGTCCGAGGTCCCCACGGACCAGGGCGTAGCGATCCACCGTGGTCAGCGTCCCGATGGGCCGATCCAGGCTCCACCCTCGCGCGGCGCTGGCGCTCCCGTAGTAGGGCACCAGCACGTCCGGACCATGGACGGACTGTGCGCCGGTCACCCGTGCGCGACTCGCGTCGCACCAGCCAGACCACGGGGACCAGGGGCCCGCGTCGAGTGCGAGGACGGAGCGGGCGGAGACGTGGAGCATCGTCGGCGCAGGGACCAGGAGTGCCCGCCGCGCCCTCACCGCGACCACGAAGAGCCTGCGTCGGTGCTGGGGCACCCCCGCGTCCGCGGCATCCAGGACCTGCTCCGAGACTCGGTAGCCGAGGTCCGTGAGGGCCAGGCGCCCGGCGCGGTAGAGCGTCCACCGGAGCATGTCCGGGACGTTCTCGACCACGATGGCCCGAGGCCGCTGGGCCTCCGCGACGCGGATCACGCACCACGCCGTGGCGCGGGCGGTGTCGTGGTGGGGGCGGTCGGCCCCCCGCGCCCGCGTGTGCCCGGTGCAGGACGGCGACGCCAGGAGCAGGTCGTGCGCCGGGAGCGTGGTGGGGTCGAGCACCGCGGCGTCCTCGCAGTAGTGCGTCGTGTCCGGGTGGGCCGCGTGGTGCGACGCCACGGCGACCGGCCAGTGGTTGACCGCAGCGACCACCCGCACGCCTGCGAGGGTCGCTCCGAGGGATGTCCCGCCAGCGCCCGCGAAGAGGTCTACGGCTCTCACGACGCCCATCACCACGCCTCCTTGTCGGTCACGAGGAGCTGCACCCACGACGCCGCCGACGCCGCGAGGGCGACCGCCGCCAGCCACCACGGGGCGCGGTCCTGCGCAGCCAGGAGCACCCCGAGGGCCGCCACGACGTAGCACCACCGTCGGCCGCGGGCGCTCACGACCGCACCCCCGCCGTCGCGGTGATCGCGCGGACCGACAGCCGCAGCCGTCGGAGGACGTCGAGCGCCGCCCGCTCGGTCTCCGGGGTACGCCGGTCGGCGTGGGCCTCCACGGCCCGCGAGAGGTCAGGCACCTCGCGGCACAGGGCCTCCTGTGCCACGGCGTCCACCAGCGCCTGGTCGGGCGCCTCGCGCGGGGTGGGCTCCCCCAGGAGCTCCTGGAGGGCGAGCCGTGCCCCGTCCTCGATGAGGCGCGTGCGACGCACCAGGGAGTGACGGCGGGCGAGGCACGCGGCGTCGAGGGCACCGGCCTCCTGGGCGTCGTCCACCTCCGCGGTGAGGGGGCTCGGCCTCACGACGCGCCTCCGTCGTCGGGTAGTGCGCCGACGTCCTCAACGTCCAGGAGCGCCTGCGCGGCAATCAACCGCGCGACCTCCCGGCGGGCCGCGGCTCTTCGCGGGGCGTCGGCCGCGAGCCATCGCCGGTGGGCGTCGCGGATCAGGGTGCGGCGCTCGTTTGGGCACAGCACGGGGCCGACGGGGTGTGGGGGCCAGAGGATGACCGTGTCCATTGAATACTCCATGGCGTGTGGTGCGTGGATGACCCGGCGGAACTACGACGCTCCCAGCGCCCAGGGCGCGACCGGGCCGGTGCGATCAGCTACGCGGGTGAGCCCTCCAGCACCAGGAGTCCGGTGACCTCGGCGACCCTCGTGCGGGCCTCCCCGAGCGCGTGGTCGATGCGGCCCTGGGCGTCGTAGAGCGAGATCGCCCACGACACCTTGCCACCCTGGACGCGGTAGCGCAGGAGCACCGGGACGCGGTAGAGGGGTCCGCCCCGCAGCACGGGGATCGCGACCAGGAACGCCGCGGGAACCTTCAGGGGCTGCCCGTCGGCGCCCTTGTGGGTCTCCTCAAAGAGGAGCGTGGCCTCCCCGCTCGCGAGGCGGCGGTGCTCCCTCACGGTGCCCTCCGTGTGCACCGTGATGTCCGCCGCGAGCGCACGAATGCGGTCGGGCGATGCGTACTCACAGCCGAGGGCCGTGGCGAGATCGGCGGCGGCCCCGTTGGCGAGCGCGGGGTCGCACAGGTCCAGGGCGCACGCCTGGAGGTGCTCCGCCAGCTCCGACTGCGAGAGCCACCGCCCCCCGATGCCGGTCCACGCCTGCCACGGGTGCGACAAGGGCGAGGCGTACACCGCCCGGAAGCGCCCGAAGCGGGGCGCCCCCTCGGGACCCGCCCGGTGGTGGTCGAGCACGGCGACGAAGCGCCCCTCGGCGTTCACGTAGACCAGGGAGTCCGGGTCCCTGAAACGCGACACGAACGCCGTGAAGGCGTCGAGCGAAAGGAGGATCGTAGTCCCCTCGCGGCGCTCGGGTGCCGTGCGGAACTCGTCGGCGATAGGCTTGGTCTTGTGAATCGCGTAGCCCGGCGGGACGGCTACGGCATCGCTGCCGTCGAAGTCCAGGAGGTGCGGCCGGGCGAGTCGGTCGAGGATCTTGTCGAGGAGTTCCATCAGTTGCCGTCCTTGCTGCGCTTGCGCGCGGTCTCGATGTCAGCGATCTTGCGGGGCGCGTCGGCCACGTCGTCGTCGGCGAAGGGCAGGGCTGCCTGCCGGGGGTTGCGTGTGGTCAGGCCGTGCTCCCCGAGCCAGACGCGCGTCGGGACGTGCTCGGGGCGTGGGCTCTTCGCGGCGAGCTTGTAGTCCACCTCCACCGCGCGATCGGCCACGCGCTCGACCGTCAGGCTAATCGTGACCGTGCCCTTTCCGCCGTGCTCGGCCACGCGCTCCACGACCTGCTGGAGCTCCTCCGAAAGCTCTGTGGTGCAGGAGCCGTCTCCGAGTCGGTCCAGGAGGTCGAGGATCCCTCCAATCGCTGCCTTGTCGTGTGCCATTGCGTGAGTCTCCGTGCGGCGCGGTGTTGCGCAGTGGTCTGCCGGGGAGTTGCACCCCTTCGCGTGGCCCCCGACCGGGAGGTGTGTGCCTTGCGGCACGTCGGGGACTCCGCGACACTCGTCGCAGACCGAGGGGGCGGCGGGTGCCCATCCCGCCGCGGGGCGTCAGGCCGCCCGCTGGCCCTCCGTGACGGGCTGTCCCTGCTGGAGGTAGCGACGCACGACGGCGGGGTCCACACAGCCCGTGAGCGCCTGGACGCGGGCGATGCAGGCATCGGTGTACCCCGGGGCCTCCCGGTGCCTGAGCCACGAGGCCCGGACGGCGAGGGCGTGGCCGAGCTGGGCCAGGTGCGCCACGCGCTGGGCCCGGGTCTCCAGCGGCTCCCCGCGGGTGGTCTGGGCGCCAGGGGCATCCACCGTCTGGGGTCCGGCCGTGCGGCGCTGGCGGCCCCTGGGCGGCGTCGCGTCCGGGGGTGGGTCCTCGGGGGGCGGCTGTGGGGTGAGCTGTGCCTTGCGGGCGTCCTTGGCGGCGACGAGCTCTGCCCGCTGCGCCTCGGTCGCGCGGCGCGTCTCTGGGGCGAGGTCGTCCCAGTGGGACCGGAGCGTCCCGAGGTCCGTCGCGGTCGCCAGGAGCTCGAGGGCAGCCCTGTGCTCCGGCCCCGAGAGGGGCGGCGGGGGCGGTGGCTCCGCATCGCGCTCGGGGTCCTCGTCGGGCATGGCGTCGGAGGCGTCGGAAGGCACAATGCGGTGCGGTGCGGGCACCTGTCCGCGCGCCTCAGGGATCGTGTCCGTCTCCGATTCGTCCAGGAGAGCGAGCCCGAGAAGCGCCATCGTCGCCCGGCGACGAGCCTTGGTTTCGGTCTTCATTACGGCGTTGGCGATGGCCTCCGCGCCCTGGGGGATGGGCACGGCGGCGGTGGCGGTCTCGCTCCGCCCTGAGGGGTGCGTGGCCCGACACACGGCGTAGAGGAGCTTCGCCCCGGCGATGTCCACCACCTTCGGGCCGTCGATGATCTCCCGCGTCAGTCGGTGGATCGCCGCGAGCTGGTCCGTCGCGCCGCGCGTCGCATACATCACCTCCTTGCCGTTCAGGCGCAGGAAGGCGAAGGGCTGCGCCTGAGGGTTGAGCCCCAGCGCGTTGCATGTCGCGAGGTAATACCGGGCACGCTCTTCGGGCGTGAGCGCGGAGATATCCCCGCGCATGACCAGCGAGGCTGCTACCCGCTCCGTGTCGCGCGCGTCGCCCACGGCGAGCGCCAGGTTGTCGTTGTCGTTGTCGCGAGTCATCATCGTCGTCCTCCCTGTGTGGGCGTGGGCGCCCTGGTGGCGGACGGAGCGTGGGCTGGAGATCGCGTCCCCGCTCCGTCTGCCACCGCGGCGTCCCCGCGGCGTAGGTCTCTGAGGCGCAGCTCTGCGGTGACGGCACGGGCCACGAGCTGCGCCACCTCGCGCCCCGCCATCGGGTCGTCCGAGCGCCACGCGCCGCGGATGCGCCGCCGGAGCTGCTCGGCGTGCACCGTGGCCAGGACGCGGGCGACGGTCACCACAGTCCCCACCCGGCCTCGGCGTCGAGGATGGCGCCGACGCGGTCGTCCCGCTCTCGGCGCAGGTCCGTGAGCGCTCGCTCCGTGTCGGCGAGCTCGGCGGCGTAGATCGCGCGCCGATCCGGGTCCGTGGTGCGGTCCAGCGCCGCACGCAGGGCGTCGCAGCGCACCCGGAGCACCTCGGGGAGGGTAGGGCTCACAGCGCCACCCCGAGCCGGTCCGCGATCTCAGCCTGGCGCCCCTCGTCCGTGAGGTGCAGGAGCGTCGGGAGCGCGGTGTGGACCATCACCCCGGAGCGCGGGCACCGGGTCTCCGACGCGCAGTACTCCACCCGCACGTACCCCGCGCCCTCCAGCGCGCGCACCGTCGCCGCGGGGTGCCCCAGCTTCGGGAGGGGCGTCGGGGACGCGGCCAGGGCGCGGAGCACCCGGCGCTGCGGGACGGAGAGCCTCGGGAGGGCGCAGGACGTCACGGGCGCACCCCGGGGCGGGGCAGGACGCGCCCGCGGCTCGCGCGGGTCGCCGGTGTCGTCGCCGTCGCGTGCATTGCCGCGCGGCAGCCTGGGCCGCAGTAGCCCACCACGCGGCCCTTCGCGTCGACGAAGAGGGCGCTGGCGGAGAGGGCGCTGGCGGAGAGGGCCGCGTCGCAGTGGGCGCAGAATCGGGGGGCGCTCACGACGCCATCTCCGGCGCCAAGAGCTCCAGCCACGGCTCCGCGGGCGGGTCCCGGTGGGCGGCGAGGTGCTCAAAGGCGGCGGCTGCCTCGGCGCGCCTGCGCTCGAAGCTGAAGGCCATCGCGAGAAGCAGGACCTGGGTGAGGGTGAGCGACATGGGGACCTCCGTCCGCCGCGGTGGCGGGGACGACGTGTAGACTAGATACGTCTAGCTAGCTAGTCAAGTGGCTCGCGACGATTTTCGCAAGGCGCCTTGCTTCCGGTCGGTTTCGCGCACACCCGGTGCCAGGGCCCGGGCTCCGCCTTGCCCCGGTACACTGAGCGCGCGTACAGTATCCGCCGTCGTGGTGGTCGGCGGGAGGACAGCCTTCGAGGACGCGGTGCGGGCGGACCTCGCGGCGC
>ERZ1292625.764-Hain-H41-01um-R1-764-length-44109-cov-30_pt1 | contig 44109 bp, 61 predicted proteins | sample MGYA00564400_ERZ1292625 | MGnify/ENA primary metagenome ERZ1292625 (study PRJEB36523, sample SAMEA6512639) | groundwater metagenome | collected 2019-01-08 | study: AquaDiva: Metagenomics assemblies of 32 groundwater samples
GTTGAAATAGGCCTAGACCCTGTTTTGGTTGTCACGCCGGAGGTTCAAGCGCGCGCGGAGGCGCGAGGCCATCAAGCGAAGATAGGGGCGAAACTTACAGGTTTCGGCTTCTGCAATCTGTGTGAAATGAACGCTGCTAAGTTTGCTAATTTGGAGGACTTCATAAAGGCGGCGAAGGCTGCAACCTTCATCGGGACGCTGCAAGCTTCCTATACAGACATGCCTTATCTTGGGTGGGTGACAGAAGAGATAGTGAAGCGCGACGCTCTTCTCGGAGTAGGTATGACTGGGATGATGGACGCTCCGCATATCGCTTGTAACCCAGAATTTCAACGTGAGGTCGCAGGCTTGGTTGTTCAATGGAACATTGAGTTTGCGGCTAAGATGGGCATACGTTCTGCTGCAAGGTTGTGTTGCATTAAGCCTTCTGGAACGTCGTCGCTGGAACTTGGTTGTGTCGCTTCAGGGCATCACCCACACCATGGGGAACGTATTATTCGCAGGGTAACGGCGGATGAACTAGAAATACTGTTTCAAGAATTCAAGCGTGTGAACCCTCATATGTGCGTGCGTAAACCTGATGGAAAATGGGTGATTGAGTTCCCGGTCGAAGCTCCGCAAGGGGCGCTTCTTCGTGAGAACGTAGGAGCTGTTGAATTCCTCAGTATGGTGAAGTCTACCCAACAGAATTGGGTGCTTCCTGGTACTGCTCGAAGCGAAGATTCACCAGGGTTAACACATAATGTTTCCAACACAGTCACGGTGAGAGACCATGAATGGGAACCCGTCTCAGAATACTTGTGGAGCAATCGCGAATTCTTCACGGGGGTGTCGATGCTTCCGTATATCGGGGACAAGAAATACGCCTTCGCTCCAATGGAAGCAGTAGTCACGCGCGAAGACGAGAAGCGTTGGTGTGCATTGATCGAAAACTACAAACCAGTGGATTACCAGGCTTTCATTGAAGGTGAAGACGGTACAGATTTGATTGGTGAAGTGGCGTGTGCAGGCGGTTTGTGTTTGATTTGATTGCTACTCAAACGAAAGGTAGGAACACGAAAATGAAAATATTGGTAACTGGTGCGAGAGATTGGGAAGACAGAGCAGTAGTGGAACGCGAGATTAAGAAGCTTGCCCCGTGGGCGATTGTTGTTCACGGGGGTTGTCCTACAGGAGCGGACGCCTTCGCAGACGAGGCGGCAAGGGCTCGTGGTCTTGTGGTGAAAGTCTACAAAGCAGATTGGGAAGCAGAGGGAAAAAGTGCAGGCCCAAAGCGTAATTCCAAGATGATTCGAGAAGAGCATCGCAAAGGCGATCCTGTTGCTTTGTGTCTCGCTTTCACCAAAGATCTAGACAGAAGCAGAGGCACGAAGGATTGTGTTTTGAAGGCCCGCAAAGCAGGAATACCTGTTCAACTTGTGGAAGTCTAAACGTGGCACAAGAAACTGAGACGCCTGAAATTCAACGCATTATCGTGGCAGATGTGGAACCGTTTCGATACATGTCTTCCTACAAACTTGAATGTGCTTATTGCGGGAAGGCCTGCGACGGTATCACTGGGCGTGTTTCGTGTGCTCATTGCGGGAGTAATTTGCGGGTACCTATTAGCAATAGTCCGGACATCTCCGAGTAGAGTCTTGACAAGCGCGAGGCGAGGTAGCACAGTAATTTTTCCAAGCAGTTCTGTGCTTTCATGTCTCAAACATGGAAAGCTTGATAGAGGGGTTAAGAAATTAGCCCTTTTATTTTTCCAGGGTAGCTCAATGGTAGAGCAATCGGCTGTTAACCGATGGGTTAGAGGTTCGAGTCCTTTTTCTGGAGCTGCCCGTGCAAGTAAGTATGAATAGTACGGTCTTGAGGGTGTGCGCACACTTTGTTGGTTCGATTCCAACCACGGGAGCTAAGTTAAAAAGTATCAGGTCTAGCACTTGATACTTTTTTTTCGTTTGAGGGGTTGACAATCAAACTCACAGCACTTATAACGTTTCGCAATCCGACGTTGCGAGGGTCTCAGTGGGTTTACCCAATAGAGTCTAAAGCCTGAAACATCTAGGATTTCAAGTCCACGAAAGGCGCTTTTCGTGGCATCTTGTGAGAGTGAGCGATGGCCGCTCGTCTGGCTCATAACCAGAAATACGTTGGTTCAATTCCAACTCTCGCAACCAATACATCCGATTGTGGGGACTTTCTCCTGCGGGTGTGTTTGTTGCTCGCTAGGTTTTTCAGTCGTACGGCGCGAAAGCTTCCATAAAGACTGTGTACTGTTGAGAGGAACGCGGTAGGAGGGCTAGGGAAACTTAGCCCTCTTATTTTTTAACGACCGCGTGGTCGCTACCTCTTGACGGCTTCTATTTGGAGCCTCACTTGTATGTTGCCTTCTCCTATTTTGTGATCTACGAGTGGAAGCATGACGGATATTTTATTGAGGGGTGAAGTACTTCATGGTGATTGCTTAGAAGTGCTCAAAGGATTTGCAGATAACTCTATTGATGCAGTGGTAACAGACCCTCCCTATGAAATCGGCATGATGGGCAAAAAATGGGATGGAACAGGTATCGCATACAACGTTGCTTTATGGGCAGAAGTTCTTAGAGTCCTGAAACCAGGCGGACATCTCCTTTCATTTGGAGGAGCGAGAACCTATCACCGCATGGCGTGTGCAATTGAAGATGCTGGTTTCGAGCTTCGTGATTGCATCATGTGGTTGTACGGTTCGGGATGGCCAAAGGGTAACGACATCTCGAAGGGGATTGACAAGAAGTTTGGTGCGGAGAGAGAAGTGATTGCTACGCGTTCAAGTAGTCTTACAGCTATGGGGCGAACGTTGGAACAAAGAGAAGTGCTCGCGAAAACAAATATAGAAATAACGGCTCCTACCACACCAGAAGCTAAGCAATGGGAAGGTTGGAACACGCAATTGAAACCAGCATTTGAGCCTATTGTGATGGCGAGAAAACCCGTCTCTGAGAAGACGATTGTTGACAATGTTCTAAAACACGGTACAGGGGCGATTAATATTGACGCCTGTAGAGTAGAAACTGATGATGTTTTAAGCATAGGTAGCGGCAAGATATGGTCGGGATTAAAACAGAACCCGGACCAAGAAGCAGGGCCTTCTAATCCGCAACATGCGGGAGGCCGATATCCTGCAAATGTGATTCATGATGGCAGTGAAGAAGTGCAAGAGGCCTTTGATGCGTTTGGAGTGAAGAAAAGTGGAAAACAACGACCTGAATATGTACGCAAGTCTGAATTGGTGCAGAACACTTACGGTGAGCGAAAAGCTGTGAAGAGGAACAATGAAGCAAGTGAAGGCTCCGCTTCTCGTTTCTTCTACTGTGCGAAGGCTTCTCGTTCGGAACGTGGGGAAGATAACACTCACGCCACTGTTAAACCTCAAAGCCTCATGCGGTATTTGATCAAACTTATAACGCCTCCTGGTGGGGTAGTTCTGGACCCCTTCGCAGGAAGCGGGAGTACCTTGATTGCAGCAAGGGATGAAGGATTTCAATTCGTTGGGATTGAGAAAGAAGAGGAGCACATCAAGATAATTCACAAGCGGATGGAAAAATAGCTTAGAAACAACGGTATTTAGAGAAAGGAAAAAGTATGAGCATAAAGGATTTATTGAGACGCGCTAAGGCTCTTATTTCAGAGCCTGGAAAATGGACACAAAACGCAGACGGTCGCACAGTAGCAGGCAAAGAAGTCCATCCTAAAGATTACAACGCGGTTTGCTGGTGTATTGTAGGGGCGATTGACCGCGTATCCACGAGTCTTTCAGACAAAGACAAAGCTGTATGGGCTTTTCTTCATGTGTCGCTTCCTTATCACGAACCGAGGACGTTGAACCAATCTCACATTTCATTGTGGAATGATGTGAAGGAAAGAACGCACGACGAAGTGATGAAGGCCTTCGACGAGGCGATTGAGAAGTGTGATTCGTTGTCATGGGGTGAAGGCCGTAATGGTTCGAGCACTGAAGGTTCGTACAAGTAGTTTCAGTGTACATGGAATTTCTGAGATTTTGACGCGTGCGACACAGTGTGTTACACGCGAGGTCGTTGTTTTAAACACAAAGGATGAGTCATGAGTTTTACAGTTGCAGCAATTTACACAATGATGGTTACTTTGATGCCTCTTTCTGTCGCAAAATACACGCGTGGCCATGGGCAAGAGTCTGAAACTGAGCGAGATTTTCGCTACAAAGACATTGCAAAAGACATCTACGAAGTGGTGAACGACAAATACGAGGAGCCTCTTTTCGGAGGAGCTGATGGTAAACTTCGCACAGCGGCATTGTTGGTGGGTGTTGCTCGTGCTGAATCAGGTTTCAACAAAGACGTGGACCTAGGATTGGGCGTAGCCTCGCGCGGGGATGCAGGGGCGAGCTGGTGCATCCTTCAAATCAATATTGGGCAAGGTCGAACCGTGGAAGGTTGGACTGGAAAAGACCTGGTGAAGGAACGCAAGAAATGCATTCGCGCCTCGTTGCGGGCCATGAGAGATTCGTTTCGTATGTGTTCGTACCTTACGGAGTCGCGATGGCTCACAGCTTATGCTGCGGGTACGTGTAAGAGCGAGCATGGGCAGAAGGCGGCCAAGTATCGTTACTGGTTGAGTCAGAAGGCGCTCAAAGCGTTGACGAAAGCGGAGTAATTTTGGAGTTTCGAGAAGCTGGAACTTTTTTTTGACACCTTGAGTAAGAGGGGCGTAAACTCCTCTTACTTTTTGAATTTTTGTATTCTGTGGGAGGCCTCATGTTGAACAGCATCGCAAGAAAAGCTGAAGTGTATTTGAACGAACGAAGCGGATCCGAACCTTCAATATCAGATATTGTTTGGAGACTCTACATGAATTCTCCTCGTTTATTTAAAGTAGTTTCTAAGCCGTCTTACGACAAAATGGCGAGGTGGTTCGAGAGTTGGGAAGATGCTCCTCCTCGTACAATAAGTGCGATTAAAAAGGCTATGGGTTTATGGTGGGGTCGTGAAATGGCTCCTATGTTTTTTTCTTGGTTAAAGAAAGCCCAAGTTAACGATGATTTTATGAAACCTAGTAATTCGGCTATTCGCGATCAGGCGATTGCTTTGTTAGCTCTTGCGCGAGAGATTACGGACAACCCTGATAAGTTGGTGGAATTAATCCCGCATTTGGAATTCCTTGATACTTTTCTTCAATTGTATGTCGGTAAACTCAATTCTCGTACGGGGAACTCTAAAAATTATAGCCCTGAAGCCTTGAAGAAGTTCGAGCAATTGTGGGATGTTGTTCTGAAGGCTTACGAAAGCGAAGCGGACTTGCGAAGTTCTCTCGGCGGCGTGTATTGAAATTATTTGAGAGGCTCCAATGTTTTCTGTTATTGCAAAGCGAGCGCTTGTTTTCTTGAAAGAAGAGAACGAGGGGATTGTCAAACAAGTAGGCACACCTGATAACCACTTTGCGGTTTTGAGTAGTCGTCTTGTCACGGACTTTGGCCGTTGGTACCGCTCGAAAACTTCCGAAGAACTGGCGAAATATGTTCAGGGTATTTCGTACTATCCTGATGAAATGTTTCTAGTGTGGCGAAGTGTTTTCAGAAAGCAGAAGTCGAAAATTGTAGACGCTTTGGAGTTGTTGGTTTCTCCTCATTTGAGAGATCAAATGGAAGTCGGAAACCTGGAACTAGCAACGGCGCTGAAAACCTGGTTGGGTGAGGTGACCTTGGCTTACGATTCTTTGACTGAAGACAAGGCAAATATAGCGCGTCACCTGGTTCATTTCTTTGAAGCGCTGCGTACGGGTTACTTGCGTTTTCGTCGTGAGGGGATTTTTTCTGATGATGACATCTCAGAAAGTTTGGCTCCTTGGTCGCGGCTTGTGACTGCTTTACGTAAGGCTGTTTCAGCGGATGCTGAGAAATGGGCTCAAGACGTTTCCTCTGCAGAGATTCGCAAACAGGCTGCACGTGCAGCGGTAGAACCTAAGAGCTACTACTCAGGCCCGTTTGTGTTGAAGTCTAAGCAAGGCGGGGCGGTTTCGGTTTTGATGCAGGGTCGTGCACGTGATTTGTACGATGTTAGACAGCAAATCGCGTTGCAACGTCTCAACCTTCCTTCATCGGTAGTTTGGGCAGAAACTGATACAGGCGAATTCATTTTAGGGCACGATACCAAAGACAAGCCTTTACCAAGAAAACCAGTGTAGGGTGTTACCATGCTCGAATCGTTAGCTCGAAGTAGTGCTCGTTTTTTATCTGAAGCTTCTGAAGAAGAAGATAAAGATATGCTCATAGCTTTTGAGGCCTTTGGTGAGAAGGTCGAACGAGAGATTTATGCGATTATGCAGAAGCTCGTAGGGGCACCTCTTCACTTCGGTGTGGTCAAGGCTCAGACCAAGGGAGGCTTGATTGTTTGGGGTTTAGACGCTCCTAAGTCTCACATGAAACAGGTAGCTTTTCTCCAGAAGCTGTACTCTTTCAAGGACGGTTTTTTCTACCCCGGCAAGGCTCCTATTTCTGATTTCCAGAAAGCTCTTTCTCGTCTTCCTCGCATGGTGAAGGATTTAATGGCCGTCGAAGAATCGAGTAATCTTGCGGAATTGTCGCCTCATATGCGTGCTGCTTACCAACAAAGAGGAGGCCACCCAAGGTCTTCGTACCGTGTGTGGACGATGAAGATTTTCGGGCGTCGTATTGTGGGATTTCAAGATCCTGAAATCTACGCGATGAGTCAACAAGATGGCGAAGTGGTTTTTACAAAAGCGTCGTCTCCTGTAGAGGCGTTTTGGCGTTTCGCTACAGGCGAATTGAAAGGTTGAGCGAATGTTAAAAGAGCTATCAAAACAGTCACGTTCCTATCTTGGTGAAGTGGATGAAATGGGCCATGTCACGCGTAATGTGGGGGTGTGGTTGGATACACTCGGACTGGTACCGACCTTCGATAAGTATCGAAAGTTCTTCTACTCGGCTGAAAAATATGAAGAGACGCATCAAGTGGCTTTTGATGGAGTTGTGGAGGCTTTGGCTAAATGGCTCCCAAGCGGTGCTAAAGCCGTTATGAAACCCTTTGAAGCCCTTGCACGTAAGGCACAGAAGGCCAGTGAGAAAGCCGCTAGCACAAGCCAGTGGGTGGACCCAGACAAACTCTCTTTGCAGATATCCATTGGGAAGGCCGTGGAAAACTTGAACTGGGCATTGTCACAGGTGCGTCCTACGCGTTTGGAGACGCGCTTTTTTACAATGCTTTTACAGTACTTCAAAGAGTTCAAGAGTGTGGGCGAGTGGAAAGACGCAGAGCTAACGCTTTTCTTCGCAACAGCGGGGAAAGTTATGATCGACGCAATGAAAGAACATACCTTGGCTTCTCCTCCGCCGGTGCGAATGTGAAAAAACAATAGCGACCGTGTGGTCGCTATGTATTGAGTGTTGACAATCAGGTTTTCGAGTATTAGCTCGTAATCACCTGTAGTAGCTCTTCACCATTGGGCATTTGTTGACTTCTTCGCATTTCATGATGACAGAAGCGCAACCGAGATCGTAGGCGGGGAGTCCATTGGAGGTGTGCATATTGTCGCAAACTTGCTCGCAAGAGGCTCCTGCGGCGGTAGGTTCACCTTCTCGGCATTTGAGTTCACGAAAACGATTGCAAGCCGTCTCGCATGTAGGGTCGCCTGGTGCGGGGGGTTTCTTGCAGTTGGTGCAAGGTGAAACGCAGGCGTTGAGTGATAGGGCAGTGAGTAGAATGAGTAGATATCGCATGAGGCGAGTGTACAAATAGTCACGAAGTCATGCAAGGACTACTCGAAACAGTATCGAGAAAAATAGAGGAAAGGAGCTCAGTATGAAAGAGGATCAAATACATTCAAATTTTACGAAGCACGCCATCAAAGGGGCGAAGAAGCTGAAGAAAAAGGCGCAAGCGCTTCGTAAGTTCTGGTTGGATTTTGTAGAGGCGAACGAGGGTTCTGATTTCAACAAGTCGTTTCCGTTGAAGGTTTTCTATGCGAATACGCCGGGGGTGTGCAACCCGTTTCAAGACCCAACCAAGCTTGTTTGGGTAGGCGGGGATATACCGAGTGGTTGCTTTCCTTCAGAACTTTGGAGGTGCGCTCTTCAAATCAACGAAGCAACTGGGCTTGTTGCAGGTGCGGGGCTTCCCAAAGCGCTCCTGCAAAAGTACTTTGAGCCTTTGCAGGAAGTTCTGAAAACAGACGCAGATATTCAGGAGGTGGTACTGGCTCTGGAGTTCTTTGCGAGGGCGGCGTTGTATTCTCTTGAAGAGTCGGTAGGGTGATTTTGTAGTTGTAGGTGTTGTTTTTTTTTTTGTATCATGAGCGCATGAAAACTCTTTCAGCGCTCGCGTCTGCTTCCTGCTCCTATTTAGCGGAAGATTTCCGTGACCAAGTGATTGCCAGCGCTCGAAACTTGTCTTCTATAGGGGAGCGCTTAAAAGCGTATCTTGAGAAGTTGCAGGCTTGGGAATCTACAAAGCTTGAGGTGTACCGCCTCGATCTCGAAGACCTGGCAGAACTCGAAGACTATACTTACGGGGAAGACGTAGATACTTGGGTAGAGAAAAACCCACCTCCTCAAGTCGAAAAAGATGTTCTGATTAAAAGCGGGAAACAAACTATCGAAGGGTTGATTCAAGCAGGCGTAGCACCTATAAAGTTGAAGAAAGTACAGAAGATTTTTGCCGCGCTAGTAGATACTTTGCAGAAGAAAAAAGTTGTCTTGTCAGTGAGCAATGCTTTAACCGCATTCGGAGATGCAGTAGAAGAGGCTGCACAAGGAGCTCCTAAAAAAGCTTCTACAAAGGTTTCTACAAAGGCGAAAGTTACGCACAGTCAGAACGAAGCTGTAGCTCCTGTAGACTTCGACGCTTTACGGATTTTGAGGCAAGGTAAAGACCCTGAAGGTTTGGGTACAAAGGCCTTCTATCAAGCGGTGGCGAAGTGGCAAGGAAAAGTAAGGCTTTCAGACGAAGAAGTAGCCGCGCTTACAATAATGAACAGTTTGAAATCTGTAGCACGGCGTAAAGCCTTTGATAATGCCAATTTAGGGGAGTACGACCCGTCAAACCCTATAATTAAAAGGCTCGTTTCGCTTGGCCTAGTCTCGATTAAAGGCGGGAAGATGATCGTCCCTACAGATTGGTTAGAAATCGAAGTGGTGTTAGCTCCCTACAAAATACCTGCGGGTTTGATTTAATTTGAGGGCCAACTCTTTGGTTGAAGTCTTGTCAACCTGCGCTTTCCTTTGTATAGTATCGGCATGTTAAACCAACTAGCCGAACAAGCACACGCGTATTTGAACGAAGAAGAAGCCCCTTCACTTGATCCTAAAGAGTTCAATACGCAGTTGGCCAAACTTCTTCAGAAGTTGAAGAAAGACGCAGGGGCAGAGTCCCTTCAACAGAATTACAAAGGTACAGGGTCGCAGGTACACAGGCGCCAATTGTACACTATATTCAAGAGCGGTGCGGTGATCGACTTATGGTTAGAGTCTGACCGTTTAGGATTGGGTGGTGTGGTTACTAGAGGGGTTGGGGGCGTACCCATGCCGAAAAGTATTCCTTATGGTAAGGACACTCCTGAACAAGTGTACGAAAAGGCTGCGAAATTATTGAAAGCTTGGGCAACTCCCAAAACGGCGAAAACTGAGGCTACTTCTACACCTGAAGAAGAAGCTGTTATCGACGGTTTGATTGGCCTTGTTGATCAAATGAAAAAGGTGTTAGCAAAGCAAGCGGCGAAAAAAGGTAGCGTTGCCTCGAAGCTGAAAATCGACTCAACAAATACAGGTAAAATGCTGGATATCTCAGTGACCTACCCTTATTTTCGTATCGCAGACCCCAGAGAAGATTTTGATTGGTCGGATACTGAGCTGGTCAAGCAGTCTCCTCTTTTTGCTGTAGTAGGTTCTGGTTTGAATTTAGCCGGTGATGTGCTTCTTATACCAGGTGCACGTTGGATGCGTGGTCTCAAAGTTACTGCAAGGAAGTTGGGGAGTGTTATCACGGGCGATTATGAGGAGGCTCTGAAGGTGTTTCAAAGTGCCCTTATGAACCTTGAGAAAGACTACAAGGAATTCTTGAAAGCTCGTAAAGAAGCTGACGCAGAGTAGGCGTCTAACGACCGTGTGGTCGCTGGTGTATGGTTTAAAATAAGAAAGGGGCTCAAGGCCCCTTTTTTTATTTGATGGATTCTTCAGCGGCTAACTTTTTGAGATGCGCTTGCAAGTAACTTGCGATTTTTTCAGGAGTCCCTTTCTTGGAACGAAGGGCGAGATTCTTTGCGGCGCGTATCATTTGTTCCACGCGGGCTTCTGAGCCGTCGAGATTGAAATCAATCTTGAAGAGCACGCGATTATTCAGGCGTGCAAGAGACGTAGCATCTGCTGGCACGTGATAGTAGGAAACGAACAAAGCTTCAGGGGTGATTCCTTTCTCTTTGAGAGGCCCTGTTGATAATTCGACAGTGCGAGAAGGTGGAACGGCCTTTGGTAGATCTTTGAACATTTCGATGGCTGCGGCACGCCCTTCGTTGCCGCTTGTTTTGGCGGCGTTTGATTTCTGGTTGGCCGCAATGAGGCGGTCGGTATAGTCTTTTTCTTCTTCCGTCAAGAAGCTACTGGCTTTGTTCGCGATGCGTTCTAAGGTGCTCATGTTTTCTCCTATCGACACAAAGTAGCCTACAAATGAAGAAAATAAAATTAAAACACAAAGCCTGCGAAATTCTACGGTGCGGTTCGTGCCCTTCTCGGACGCTCGCAATCTCACGTAGAACCCCTCGCAGGCCCTGAGAGTCGGGGTCAATTGATGTGCCTTGCTCGACCAGTGCAAAACACACCCCACACGCTTTGAAAGCTGTGCTCTACCCTACTACGCGTGGTTTTCGGGTAGCGCCTTCTGCTGGATGTCTTGCGACAGTGCAGCGCCTTAGATCTCAAACAATAGTCATGAAAAAGTGATTGTCAACACTTATTGTTTTGATTCTTTTCTGCTTAGGTTAAGATACCTTACATCTACCGCATGAATCGATCGATTCAGCCTCTGAGCTATTTCTTTTCGCGGGAGGCCCTCTTTCTTGAGTTCAAGTAGGCGTTCTTCTTCTTCAGGAGTCCACGAGGCTTTGAAAGCGAAGCCTGGAGTCAGACTTTTTATTCGCACTTCGCCTGGTGACTTTCCTGTGAGTAGAGAGGCTTCTTCAACATTCTTAGAAGCTCTTAGAATCTCTTCTTCTTCAGGAGTCCATTTACTTCCTTTGTTTTTCAACGGAGAAAAGGTCTGTATTCCGTAGAGAATGCTATTTCGCGAGACGCTCCACGCTTCGGCTATTTCACGAGCACTCATGTTTTTTTTCATGCATGCTCGTAACATCAATATTCTGTCGGGAGTCCACATAAACTGCTTTGATTTTCGAGTAACTCCTAGTTCTTTTAATACGATTTGCACTGAGCCTGTGCTGCAACCGCAGGCTTTTGCAGCTTCTTTGAGAGTCGCCTTGGGATTGGCGGCGAGAAACACTCGCAACGCCTCTTGTTTTACGGACATTTTGAACCTACTTGTTTGTGATATTTTTTGGTGAGTGATACGGCTTGAACCCATTCGGAATCTGTGAGCCCTAATTCGGAAGAGACGAGGGCCAATTCCCAACCAACGTGTGAATCAGGCTTATTGAATCCGATACCATTTTGTTCACGCGCGCGGTCTGCGTCTGAATCAACAAGCAATCGAAGGGCGTCGAAAGCCCAATTTTCAGCGGGGGAGGTAGCTGCACGGCGTTCTGTGCTCACACTCTTGTAGAAATTCAGAACGTTCTGTTTACGAGCGGCTACGCGGTCAACGATGGTTCGTGCTTTGACTTCATTTTCGCGCCCTGCGAATTCTTTGGCTCTTGCTTCTGCGATAGCGTTGGCTTCTGCTTGTGCCTTTTCAAATCGTTCGGTTTCTTCGTTTGCCGCTTGTACAACGGCCTCTAAATTTGCAGCCTTTGAGGGAAGAGAAGCGACGAAATCCTTTGAAACCTTTGCGGCTTCAACCGTGGAATTAATCAATCCTGTTTTGGTGCCGAGAAGAGCTGTGATTCTGCGGTCAAGATAGGTATCTGCTACAAGCTGTGTGATGAGTACAGCGCGATTTTGCCCTATGCGGTAGATACGGTCTTGTGCTTGTTCGTTTAGAGCAGGGGTCCATTCGAGATCGACAAACAAAGCATTTGAAGCGTTGGTGAGAGTGATGGCAACTCCGCCGGCTTTGATAGTGGCTCCTACGCCTTTCAATTTGCCGCTTTGGAAAGCGTCTTGAATGCGTGTTCTGTCTTCTGGTGAGGTGTCGCCGGTGATAACGGCCCAACCTTCACGGGTTGCAAGAGAATCGATTGGGGCGCGATGAGCCGAGAAAACAACGAGGGGTTCGCCGGCTTCTTCGTAATTTTCGATTTCTGCGAACATTGCATCCATCTTGAGGGTGGCCAGTTCTGCTCGAATCTTCGCGATTTGCTCGAATCCTACTTTTTGTTGAAATTCAGAGAGTAGTGCGACGCGTGCTTGTTCGCTTAGTTCTTCGGAACCGAGAACGGTTTCAGCAATTTCAGACATTTTGCGGAAAGCTGCACTTTCTTTGATGTCTACGAGAAGGTTTTGAACTCGTTTTGCTGGAAGGTCTGCCAGTACGTCTTTCTTAACTCGACGCAGTATCACTTTTTTCAAGGCTTCCGCAGCTTCAGGAAGGGGCTTCCCGAAAACAAAGCCTCCGAAGTCGCCGGGTTGTCCGTTGAAGAGTCGAAGGAAACCAGACCAGGAACCGAAGGCTTCTGTTTCGAGCCCTGCACACGCGAGCACGCTCCAGAGCTCCATAGGGCGATTGAGCATTGGTGTTGCGGTGAGAAGCCACACACGCCCGTTTGAGTTGCGAACTGCCTTTGAGAGGGCACGCACGCGCTTTCCACGTGCGGTTTTGTTCCCTCCTTTGCAAACGTGGGCTTCGTCGCAAACGAGCACGGTGTTTGAGGGGGTTTTTCCAAAGGTGTCAGGCAAGATATCGTAATTGGTCACGATAACTTCCCCTTTTTCTGGAAAGCGAAAATTACCACGGCCTGAAAGCACGGTAACTTTGAGGTCAGGCCTCCATTGTGCGCATTCACGCTTCCAAACGCCTTTGGCAACTGCAGGGCAAATTACGACAACTCCGCATCCTTCCGGTAAAGAAGCTAAGGTCTGAAGGGTTTTTCCGCAGTTGTGGACTACTATTCCGTTTGCTACAAAATTTCTGTGAGGGTCTTCACAAATAATATCGTAAACACGAGTCGTTCCATCAGGAACTACAGAAACCACACTATCCTCTTTTGGTATAAAGATTACATCGCCGCCTTTACCTCCGACACCCCCATGAAGATGCATAAAGCCTTCTTCTTTACCGTGTTGTTTGGCGTGTTCGCCTTTTTCTAAAAGTTCTAAATTTTCTAAGCGGTTGTCATCTTTAATTCCGTTTTTGTGATGTACCACTTCGCTTTTTTCTAAATAGCGCCCTAGAGAGGCCTCCATGACAAGATGATGCTCTAGTACTTGATGCGCTCTATTAGCGCGGGGGTGGTTGTAATTACCAGGAACACGAATATACCCACTTTTATCTTTAGCTTTCCCTCCTTGGGCCTTGTGGCTTTTTCTGCAATATCTGTAAATGCAGGTGCGGCAACGTCCGGGGTAAGAACCTTTAACAGCTATATTCTCTAAAGACCCGCAAAGGCTACAAGCCGGCGTACCGTTTGTTAAAACAAGCTCGCCTGGAATTAAAGCATCGGTACGCTTCCATTGATTACCTGAAAGGGCCACCTCGTGATCGCCCGTGAGTCTCAAGGATTTACCTGATTTTAAAGTCAATAGAAAAACAGGTTTAATACCTTGGTCTAGAACTCCTCTAATTTTATGTAGCCGTAGCACCCCGTCACACAAAGAACGCACGTAAGTAGGTACCTCTAAATTCCAAGATCTTTGCCTAGACTTACCCCCATTAAATTTGAAATATAATTCAGAAAGCTTCATGACGAAGCCTCGCTTTGCACGGTTAACTCGAATTTCCGCCTCCCCGTCAACGCACCCCATGTCGTCACCCAAAAGGCCAGTGTGACGACCTGATAACCAGGCGATACCTTGGCGTCGAAAGGCGAAAAGAGAGGAGCCTTTTGCAGCTAAGGCTTCGTCTACGAGAGAAGCTCGAACAGCTGCGGCTTCTACGGAGGCTTTAAGGGCTTCGTCTTCTCGTTTCGCGGCTGCAATTAATTCAGGTGGCAAGTAGACGACGAACCCTGCGGCGGAAAGCTGCGAAACGATAGTCGCGGCTCGTGACAAGGGAGCGATTTGAGCTCTTCTTGCTTTGTCGTATCGCGCGCCTGTTGTGGCTTTGCGGTACTCGTTGAACAAAGCACCTCCGAGATAGGAAACAGGAGAGAAGACGACGTTTCCGCCGTCTAGAACGACGTTGACCTTTGGTTTCAAGGCCACGCTACCCCCACAAGGAGCACATTTAGTGACCCAAACGGAGCCTTTGTTAGGCCAAGGGGGAAACGAAACACCTTTACCCACGGGGACTAGCACCCCGCAAACGCTACAGTTAATTTCAATTCGATTGGGGAACATGTTTATCGAGCCCATTCTTTTCTGTGATTTTGTGTGTGGCGTTGAACATGGTGTCCTACCTTCAAGTGAGCACTCCGTGTGCTTCTGTCTATCAATCATAGTCACGTTGAAATGTTAGTCAACACCAAATCATTTCTTTTTTGTTATTTTTGTCAGAAGAGCCATTTTGGCCCCTGAAGCCCATGGTAGCCTAGCCTCTATAAGGAGGCCTGTAGCCTCTCCTACTATGTAGGTGTAGGTGAGCGGGAAAATAAAAACAAAATAAAACGATTAGGGTGTTGACTAACATTTGTTAGGGGTTACAGTAGTAAGACAAAGGGGCGCGGTGCTCCAAAGAAAAACCCACGGAGGGTACTCACATGATCAACAAATTCAACTCTTTCTGCTGTTCTTGCTCTTCACGTGTCAACGCTGGTGAAGGCCGCGTTGCTCGCCACATTACCGCAGGTTGGCTCTGCCTCTGCGGCGCCTGCTATGACAAAGGCTCCAAATTCGAGCCTAAACCAGCCAAACGCGGGCCCGCTTCTGATGTCGAAAATTGGATTGTTCTCTCACTTCAACTGGTTGCTGAGCACGACCAAGACCGCGCTATGACCCGAAACGGAGTGGGATTCTCTCGTGTCGATGGCGATTTCGCCCATGACCTCGTTGAAAAAGCCGATAAAGGATGGAGCCCTAAACAATGGGCAGCAGCTGCAAAGATGGTCAAAAAGTACCGTAAACAAGCAGGTTCACACCCTGCTCTTGCTGAATATCTCGAAGCCGTCAAAGCATCCTAAACCTACGAAGTGGTGACCGGGGTTCGATTCCCCGGCGTAGGTCCGCCTAGTGCAAAGGCCTGTTGCACAAATGAAATGAAAATAATTTATAATAAGGGTTGACTAACATTCTGAATGAATTAAAATGAGTAGCAAGAGACGAGAGGAAACGTCTCTTTGACCGGGCCGCTTGATAGTGTCTCGACGAGTGAGTACCTAGGAGCCGCGCGTGCACGAAAGGCTTGAAGTAAAGAAGGTTGCACCGCTGTTAAGTTGTTCGGTCAAAGATTCTTTTTCTACCTGTATTTACCCTCAAAGAAAGCGACGGACGCTATGAATTCAAACCATACCCACATTCTTGAAGTTGATTTTCGTGAAGCCTCTTTTTCAGTAGCCGTGCGAGAAGCACACAACACTGAATTGAACTCACAACCCGTGTACATGTATCACGGGTTCGGTACACGCTTTAAGCTAGCAGGGCCTCCTTGCAACGTGGAAGGGCTTTGCGAAGCCGTAACCGCTATCGTTGGTGAGTACCGTTCTGCATCTCGTTGGGATGGTCACAATCACGTGTGTTCAAATCGCGAAGGGCAAGAAGAAATTCATGAAGAAATTTCTGAATATCTTTCTTCTCTTTCTGAAGAAAATTTTCTTCGTGAATGGGATGCAATTGATTGGTTGGGCGACCCCCCCAAAGAGCTCAAAGCCTCTTCTACAGATGAAGATATTGAAGCGCTTGTAGCTTCGCTCGAAACAGAGGCTTCAAACGAGGGCGTGACTGTTAAAGGCCTCAAAGGGTATCTTGAGTATTCTCGCGATATGCTGCGCGAAGAATCAGAAGCTGCGGAATAAGGCGCCTCATGTTTCTAGTAGGGCTACTCATGTTTTTCTTGGTGTACAAAGTATTTTCACCGCGAGGTTTGAAATGATTGTAGTATGCCCAAAGTGCAAATTTGAGCGCATTTGCGATGCAGACGAACAAGCCCATGTCAAGAAAATGTACGCACGTTTGCATTGGCCTGAACGTGCGTCGCGCTTGTGTTTGAATTGCTGGTCTTCATGGATGAGAGAACGAAAACAGACTGATAAAAGTTAGGAGAAGGAAGAGATGCGAAATTTCGCGAAGGAATTAGAAAGGCTTCGTGCCTTGTTGCAAGAGAAGAAAGAGCCACACGACGCAGCAATGCAGGCGATAGAATTGGCCTATAAGAAGCGTGCGTGGTTACGAATTTGTCTAGTTATCGACAACACGATAAGAGATGTACCAGCTCAAAGAGTCGAGCTCCGCGACATGTTGTTGAGGCTCTACGACCAAGCAGAGTTTGAAATTGAACATACGAGAGAAGACCCATGCGAACACGCCTAATCATTCACGGTGATTGCCTGCAAGTACTGCCAGAAGTAACACCAAAGAGTGTACGAATGGCGTATATCGACCCCCCATTCAATACGGGCTCAGTGCAGAAGCGCACTCGACTTAAACTCGTACACGATGTTCTGAGTGAACGTGAAGGTTTTGGCGGTAAGATGTATCGAGCAGAGAAGCAAGAAAATAATCTCGAATTTCAAGACAAGTTCGATGATTACGAAGGCTGGTTAATGCCTCGCATTGAGGCGATTTTGCCTGCTCTTACAGACGACGGCTCGTTGTTTGTGCATCTCGATTATCGAGAGGTGCACTACATCAAAGTAGCCTTAGATAAGCTTTTAGGGCGTGACCATTTCATGAATGAAATCATTTGGTCCTACGATTATGGGGGTAGGAGCAAGACAAAATGGCCAGCAAAGCACGATACAATTCTTTGGTACGCAAAAGATCCTAAGAAGTACGTGTTTAATTTCGACGCTATGGACCGCATACCGTATCTTGCACCAGGCCTGGTTGGACCTGAGAAGGCCGCTCGCGGAAAGACGCCAACAGCCGTTTGGAATATGACCATTGTTCCTACAAATAGTAGGGAAAAGACGGGGTACCCCTGCTTACGTCCAGGTAGCCGTGTACTTACAAACGAAGGTTGGCTTCCTATCGAAGAGATGCAAGTAGGAATGCAGGTGTTGGCTTCGGATGGTACGTTTTGCGAAGTAGAGCACGTGTCTAACCATCATTGCGGCGATCCTCTTGTACGCTTAGCAGTAGAAGGTGCGTTGGTAACAGTGGACGCTACAAGTAATCATCCTTTTCTTGTGTGGCGAGAAGGGGAGATAGCTTGGGTCGAGGCCGGTCAAATCCGGGTTGGAGATTATTCGATGACACCCTTGTATTCTGGTGTAGAAAATGGTACACAGAAACCATGCGACTCAACACCAAAGGATATTTTCAAACCAAGGTCGATGGTAAGTTCCGACTCGTCCACGTTATTGTCTGGGAGCAAGAGCACGGCCCTGTACCTAAAGGATTCCAACTCCACCACCGCAACCACAACAAGCAGGATAACAATTTGTCCAATCTCGAACTTGTTGACGCCCTTACACACAAGCGGATTCACTCTGGTTGTGAATTCCGTGACGGAGTGTGGTGGAAACCATGCGGGGTGTGCGGTATGTTCAAACCCGCCAATGCAGAACATTGGTACTTGTCGCGAGGATGGATTAACGGAAAATTATGTAGACCCTGCTTTGTCGCTAAAGTCGTTAACGACCGTCGTATTCGCGTTGCATCGGGTCGAAAGCGTGGATGTCGTGCCTTACAGCGGGGAAGTTTGGAACCTGTCGGTGGAAGGTAACCCTACTTTCCAAACCGAAGTAGGAATGAGTCACAACACGCAAAAGCCGTTACACCTGCTCAATCGTTTTGTGCGAGTGCATACGAATCCTGGTGATGTTGTTTTGGATGCTTTCGCAGGGTCGGGAACACTAGGAGAATCAGCGGCGGTTCATGACCGTGACTTCGTTCTTATCGATGCTAGTTCGGATGCAGTGCATGTGATGAAAAAGAGGCTGGAGTTTTACCAGCCGGTGCTACTGCAAAGCACTTAAAAAGAAAAAGCCGAGAGAGTATCTCGGCTTTCTGCTTTGTACGCTGGAAATAATCAGTCTTTCTTTGCGGCGTCGGCACTGTCTGCATGAGCGTCCGCAGGGGCGTCAACGGGGGCTTCTGAAGAGGAAACTTCAGCTTCTGCACTGTCGCTTCCGACTTCAGCAACGGCGCTTGTACTGTCTTTGGAAGGGGCGGAAGCGTCTTTGGCTTCAATGGCTTTGTCGGTACAAGCAGAAGCGAGAAGCAACAAACCAAGGGCGAGAATTCGAGACATATAAAACTCCTAGTTGAGAGAAAGACACGCTGTGTCATAAACGCGTGTTGGTAGAAAGAATGCGAAAAAAGAGAAGGAAAGTCAAGAGCGCGAGGTTAAACGAAAAACCCCTCAATTTGTGAGGGGCTTTTACTTTCACTTGGCGGCTTGGTTGAAAGCGTCTCTCAAATCTTCTTGAGCTTTTGTGAGGGCTGCATACGCTTTTGTAAAACTGTCCAGGGCTTTCTTTGCATCTTTTCCAAGAGATTGCATTGCGTCGGATGTGTCGTCGCCTTGATACATCACAAGTACGCGTTGAACTTGTGCTCTGGCTGTAGTGATAGCATTGCTTAAAGAGCCTTGTGCTTTTTCGAGCGCGGCTTGGAGTTTCTCGGCTGAAGGTTTTTTGCCTTCTGAGAGGGCATCGCGTAGTTGGGTTAATTTGCTCATGGGTTCACCTAGTTCCTGTGTCAAATGGTGGGGTTTCGATGACAGTGATGTCTGCAACATGACTGTCTGTCAATGCAGCTTCGCGCAATTGGTATCTTCCAGCAAGCCCCCAACCAGCGCCCCACGAATTTTGACCAAGGAATACCCCGTCTTGGTAACCGTACAAGAAAGTCGCGTGGCCACCGATTATCTTGGAAGTATCGGAGCGTTCGATAACACCGCTGTTGTAGCCTATCCACGAAGAATCTACTTGCATGCCGAATACAATAGGAAAGCCTGCGGTAAGAGCTTGCTTCATCTCTTTGATTCGTTCTTCGCCGGAAGTAAGAACTCGGTAATACCCTTGTACCCATCTTTGATCGTAGGCTGCACGAAAAGCATTCCACGAGGGGGGAGTGTTAATCTCTTCAGGAATGAAAGGCATAATGTCTTCAGGGCAAACACCAAGAAAGGCCATTGCGCGACAAGCTCCGCGAATGTGTGTTCCTCCGTCGAGTGTTTCAGCGTTGTGAGTCGTGCGCCCTCCCCAATAAGGCCAACGAGAAGACGGTAAACGCTCCCATTGCTCACGTGGGATTTTCGGGTTGTTCATACCAAGGAGTTTTCTGCGTGTAGCGATAGCTCCTTTTATTGACTTTCCTACACACGCGGAAGTAGGGCCTTGATCAAGAGGCGTAGGTAAAGCATCTTGCAAATTCACACGCTCTGCAATGTAACCCTTCATTTGAGGTAGAGCGGCGTACGTAGCACTTAAAAGCTGTGTAATGTTCCTGTCTCTTGAATCAGGTGCATCTTGTAACCATCCAAACTTATGCATAGGAATCCTCTTATTTGTTTTCTGTGTTCTTGTTTTCAGTCGCCTTGGGCTCGTCTTTCTTCTCTTCTTCTTCGGAAAGAATCAGAGTAGGAGGGCGAGGGCCAATTTTCTTCTCGGCTTGCGCGAGAAAAATATCCGCAAAGGTCTTGAGCAGTTTCGGAAGGTCGAGCCCTGCGGCGCGAAGAATGCGAACGACATTGGCCAAGTATGGGTGCTGCATGTTGAACAGCTCCCATTCAGCAGGAGTGCGTTTGCGTGTAAGTGTTGTCAGAATCGCAGTGATGAGAGGCCACACTACAAGGCTGACGAGAAAAGGATTGTCTTTCACCCATTGTAAAATCTTTTGCATTGGCTAAGTTTACCTTCTCTCGAAGTAGAAGTCACCTTCACGTCGCAGGGGCAAATCGAAAAGAGCGGTTAATAATTCCCGCAAGCAGTCCTCTCTTTTCGATTTGTGTTTTACGGCTTTCTTGACAGTACGGAATTTGAAAATTAAAGTAACGAAGTCAACTACTTGCTGTGGATAGTCAAAGATGGCGGAAAAACTCTTGAATACAACGGAAAAAATAGAACCTAGATGCTTAGTGTGTGGATTGTACTTTGAAAAAAACGATGAAGTTACACGGGTATTTCAAGGGCGATTGCGCACGAAAGCAGACGAAATGCTGTACTGGGGAGGGCTTCATACTTCGTGTTTTCACAAGCATGTGGCCATTCCTAAAGCGGCTTTGGAGTACTTCAAGAAACTAGAAGTAGACAACGAGATTCGTCGTCGTGAAAAAGCGGCGGAAGAAGTTCTACCGGCAGAAGAACTATCTATGCCTATAGAGGCTTTGTTAGGAACTACTGAGCGACTATGAGTTTTACGACTGACCTGATCGAACAGGAAGTAGAAGACGCGGGTTACAAGCGAGGCACGCCTCGTTTTGAGGTAAGAGTGCGGGCGCTGAAGGTTTTGCATTGTAGAAATGCAAAGTATTTAGATTATTGTTCGCAGTGTGTAGCCTTCGATCACTGCGAAATACAAAAAGAACATGTTAAGGATTTGAAAAATGGTACAAGCAGCGTTGAAGATGAGTGATGAAGAAGCCCCTTTGAATGCAGGGGATTTGTTGTTTGAGATGGTGTCGTCTCTTGTGGAGTTTCCCGACCGCGTAGACTTGGAAGAGCGCACATCAGAAGCCGGTGTACTTCATTATGAGGTGCGTGTGGCAGAATCAGACACGGGGCGAGTGCTCGGCAAACAAGGCCGTATAGCTGATGCGATCAGAACTGTAGTTCAAGCAGTGGCGATGTCTAAGAAGCAACGTGTGGCCGTAGGAATCATGACTGAAGGGGGCGAGAAATCAAAGGCTCCTCCCGCGAAGTTACCCGTGAAAAACGGTAAGATTCCTTCCCCTCCGCGAAGTGCTGGAACGCCTCGTAACTTGCCGCGAATGTACATGCCATGACGAGGTTATTTCGTTGGTTCCGCAACTTGTTTAGGAGAGAACCGCTTGTTTCTATGCCTATTTCTTTCACGAGAGAAGAAGTTGAATTCCTGCACTGGTGGTCTGAAGAAACCAAGCAGGATTTAGAAGCAGGGTTGCATGATTTGGTCATGCGAAGTTTTCCTTCCACGGCGTTAGAGGCTTACGAGAGACACAAGCGTTATGTAGCGATGCTTCCAGAAATGAAAGCAAGAGAAGAGCGGGAAGATTCAGACATTGGAGGGGTGTTCCCTTTTCCACCAGAACCTGCTCCTAAAGAAGATTCTTTTCAATTCATGCCTTCGTTACCTTCGGAAGTCTTGAAGAGGCGCTTGAAAATCTTGCATCCTTGCCTGCATTTGGATGAAGGCGACCCTACCCCTTTTCACTTGCAAAGGTCGGAAGTTGAAGGAATTTGTTATGCCCCTGCTAGACTAGGAGGCCCTTGTCATTGGCCGGTCTCCTCTGCGAAGGGGTGCCCTTATTTCACAAGCAAGCGAGCACGTCATGTGTCGTAACGACCACGCGGTCGTTGAGAAGTTTTCGAGAAACAAGTTGCAACAGTAGGCTCTACAAAATAAAATGGCTCAGATGAACTCACGTCTCAAAGAAGTTACACGCTCATTGCGCGAAGGTCGTTTGCGATTACAACGAAAAAACAAGCTAAGCGAGGCTTCAAAACCTAGTCTAGACTTGTCTATTTTTACAGACAAAATCGGGAAAATGGACAAGGAACTGCAAGACCTTTACGACAAGAAAAAGCAAGATTTCAGCCTTCGCATCAAGCAAGGCGACGAAGAACTTGAGATGTTCGTCATTGCTTTGAAAGAAAGTCGCGAGCTCATTCTTGAACTGATGAAGATGGCAGACGCTATCGAAGATCGAGGTTGAGTTGAAAACTCTTAAGGGCGGCTTTGCGGTGGACAAAGAGCGTGTCAGACGCTATGCGTTCGATCACGAGTTGCTCTTTCTCAAGAGGCGCTTGAAAGAGGCGACCATGGGCCCGTGGACCGTGGGGTACAACAAACAGACCCAGAAATGGGAAGTTTGGAACCCGAACGAGTCAGAGCCTGTGGCCGTTTGTTCGCGTGAAAAAGACGCGGTAGTAATTGCTTTGAGTCGCAACTTGACGGCCATGCTTCTTCGCGAAGTCGAAGACTCTCGACAAGAGAATCAGAAGAGCGTGTTCCTCTCGAAGGTGTGACCGTTGACTTTTATTTCGTAAGTGTTAGGTTTTTCTGATGTTGCATTTCTTCTAAATAGCTCGCGCTCGTGGCCCTCCATTGAACCTGTCGTCTACTTTGGCGTTTCAGGTATTTTTTGTTTTTGGAGGTGTACTATGTTTGAAAATTATCAAGAGTTGAGTGTTGAAGCAAAAGAGCAAATAAAGGCTATTCACAAGGCGGTGAAGGCGGACTTCTCGTTAGGTCATAGAGTGCGAAATCTTGCGTGGGCTTTCGTGCGTGGCTGGAAGTATCGTCGCGTGGAACGGAAGACGAGGACTCAAACTCTTGGAGATGGCAAGGTGGTGGTTCATAACCAGGCCCCTATCCATGAAATGACTCAGTTGCTCGCAAAGCACCTACCTCGTGATTTGTTTCCTGTGAAAGTCGCTTATGGTGAGGTGTTTCTCATCTCGGAGGCCTTGCGCGCGTGGAGGGCTGACGAGACGGGTGCGATTGAAGCACCAGCTCCGCGTAAGAAAGAGCAGTACGAGCGAGCGGCAGAATGACTGGTAAGCTCTATTTGGTAGTGAGAGAAGACCTTTCTTTCGCACAGCAGGCGGTGCAGGCTGCACACGCATTGCAAGAGTTCAACGTGTTGTTTCCTGAAGAAACTTCGCGTTGGTACAAGGCCTCGAATACGCTTGTGATGCTGCGAGTACAAAACGAAAAGACCCTCGAAGAATTGCTTTTTCAAGCGGTTCAACGAGGGTTTCCCTCTGCTCCGTTTCACGAACCTGATTTATCGAATCAACTTACGGCGGTAACTCTTGGGAGTGAAGCGAAGAAACTAGTGCAGAATTTGAAATTAGTAGGAGTTCCTACCATTTGAGGTTTCCGGTCATTTTGCTGTAGAGTTGATCTGCATGGGCTTCGAGCATCAGTGCCTTTGCAATATCGCCTTTTTTACGAGCATTGGAGGCCTCTAGCTTAATTCCCGCATAGCGTGCGTAGGATTTAGGAAACGAGGTGTTGCTCGCGACTTTTTTTAGTTCTGATTCGGTAGCGCCGTCTAAATTGACGGTCTTGAATTGCTGTATGCCCATGGATACCTCTTAGTGAAAGTGTAGATACTTTTTCAAACGTAAAACAGGTGCCCGTCCAGGGAATCGAACCCTGCTCGCGAAGGTTAAAATTTCGTGCCTTACCGATAGGCTAGACGGGCGTTTCAGACGTGTAGACATGAAACCCCCAAACACAAGGTTTGAGGGATTTTTTTACTTACAATTTTGGGCCGTTAGGATTGATAGAGCTACTGCTAACACGTGCTTACATTTGACCTGTCTATACAGGTGATCGGGGCAATTGCAAGCGGATTTTTTCGCGCGGGGGTCTGCCCACACACGATAGGTTTCTCGTTCTCCTTCAACGAGGAATTGATTTTCAGAGGCGAGGGTGACGCCTCCGATAAGGGCGAGGGCTTTCTCTAGCCTCTCGCGAAGTTCAGGGTGTTTTTCTGCCCACCCTGTAGCTACGCGTCGTTGGTATTCTGCGGGGGTTTCGTTCCAATTGCGTGCCATGAGAGACTCCGTGCGTGCCATCCGTTGGCAGAGACGAGAGAAGCGCCGTGCTTCGATGTTGATAGGTTAATCCTTCTTACTTGTTAGTCAACCCTCAAATAGAATTAATTTAGAATCGTTAATTGGAACACCTACACCTACATCTAGGACGGCCTTGCTTACAGTGTAGGTGAACAAAATAAATGCGGAAAAACCAAGGGTTGAAAAATAAAATGAAAAAGTTAACAAAGGGGTGTTGACTAACAGAAATAAAGAACCATAATACATTCATCAAGGCAAACGGATTGTCTTGAACAAAAGCCAAGGAGGCTCCCCATGTCTGTTATCTTTTTCTGCGCACGTGAACTTGGTCAAAAAGCTGTAGCTATTGCGGCAGCTTCTGGTGTGAAGCTGGAAGCCGCAGTGGCCTTGATGGCCGTCTATGCGGTCTATAATGCGGACGCGTACAATGAGCGCTATGATGGTGAGTGCTCGCCTCCCGTCGATGTAGGCTCCATTCTCGTTGAGGCTCTTCAAGCCTCCGAGAAGGGTCTTGATTGGGCGGAGGTGTGGCTTGGTATGGAATACAACGCCACGTGCTCGCGTGAGTCACACGAGCGTTATTCTGAAGATCTTCGCCGTGTCGAAAAGCTGGTAGACGCAGCGCAAAAGCGCGTAAAGCGCGAACGTGAAGATGCTGAAAGGTCGGAACAGTACGCAATTTCGAGGTTCGTCTCGAAGCGCATCGCAGACCTTGAAACCGCAGGGCGTGTTGTTCGCCCTGGTCGCGGTCGCCGAGTGAATGGCTACCTCTGGACCAAGTGGCAGTTCGTATTGGTTGAGGGGAAATTCACCCCAATCGAAGAACTAGAGGCCTCAATTAGAGCTGAAGTCGAATGAACTCTGAGCCAAGGGGCAACCCTTGGCCGTTTCTTCAAGGTTTTTTCTCACGAAGAGGCTTTGAAGAAGCGTTTTTCTCGCTTCGTAATTCCACGGAGGAATAGTTATGAAAATCAAGGAAAAAATCGAAACGTTGCAGAAAGTTGAGCCTAAGACACAGGCTCAATTGCTTGAGTTGGGTGAAGCGCTTTTCGTATTTCACTCGAAAAATTCGGTAGCTATTCGAGCAATCGAATCAGGCTACCCGGTCAAGATCTTCGTAAGAGATGAAATGCTTTCTCATTTTACGAAGTTGGCAGGGCCTTTTTATGTACTCATCGCGGAAAGTTCCGCCTCGCGTTGGGAATTGCGAGATTCTCCCAACAAACAGGCTTTCGACCTTTTAGATAAGGCGGAATACGCCTTGCATAAGATGCAACCTGAATTGCCTTTAGGTTGGCAGGCGCGCTTGACTCAGATTGTACGTGTGGACTATCGCGAACCTGGTTTCATTCCACACAAATTCACAGGGGTTGGTTTGGAACTGTATCGAGAAGGCTTCCGTATCGCTGTTGCTTTCTGGAATGCGGAGGCTTCCAAATGATGCTCGATAAATTAGGAGTGAAGCGCTACTTCGTCTCACGTATCAACGGAAAATTGCGGTATTCTGTCGAATGGGAAGACGCCCCTACAGAGGTTCAGAAGTTGGCGTTTTTTATTTTTCTCGCGTCGCTTTTTCGTAACAGAACGAAAAAAGGATCTTAAGGAGGGTAGATGCAACCAAAGAATTTATCAGTGCTTGTCGATACTGTTTTATCAGTGGCAGACAAAGCCCTTTCATATTTAATCAGTGCTCATAGACCAGCGGACGCTTATGTTTTGGCTAAAAGTGTGGGGGATTGGGCAAAGCGTAAGCAAGAAGCGGCGCGTTTGTACTTGCTCTCGATGAAGCAAGATAGGATCAAATCAGGTGAAATAGAAATAACGGTTTCAGGGCGTACTTCGCGCGCTCTTACGTTGAAGGAGTTGCGCCCTGTATTGGAAAAATACGACATAGAAGAGTCGAAGATTCTCGACCAAGAGGTGATATTCCATGTTTCCCCTACGAAGCTTGAAGATTTGGTAGCGCGTGGTTTTATACCGCTAATAGAAATAGAGAATCTCTATCAAGAGAATGAGACTAAGACTGTGAGAGTCTCGAAGAAATCGGAAGAGCTGCGAGCGGTAGAAGAAGAGCGCATAAAAAAAGGGGCCTCGTTGGAAGCCCCTGAACAATTAGAAGGTGATGATTGAAGAATCATCGATTGATGTAGAGGTGATCGCGAAGTTTAGGTTCTGGTAGAATGGGGTTGGCTCTGAGACTCAAGATGTCGTTCCAAGCCAAAGGCCCTAGCAAGGCGCGACGCTCGTACACGAAAACAGTGTCAACCTTCGCGGGGTTTCCCGCGACTACAGGCAATGAAAGGCGTACAACTTGCGGGCCGTTCAAAACAATACCGTCGAAATTGTACATATTGCCTTTGGTTTGGAATGCGTAGGCGTCGTCAATCTTACTGTGAGTCACTTGTATGACTTCTTTGCTTCGCTTGGATTGAATTTCGTACGTAGTGACAGAACCTGTAGAATCGTTGTTCAGTTCATGACTGATAAAACGCACCACAACAGGCGGTTCGATGATGGAGGAGGAGTTCTCTTCCCCGATTGGGTAAGTATCGAAGAGAGCTTGGGTTCTATTTGGTCTGTTTCGCATGGTTGTTCCTAAAGTAACGCACAAAATGAATGGAATCAAAAATTAAAATGGCGGTCGATAATTTGAACGCGTGACGAAGTGATTGCGAGTTTCGCCTCTACGATGTTCTGGGCTACTTTCACGTCAAAGTACTTGCATGAAAAAACATCCAACATGCACTGTTTTCGCAGAGGCCAGCAGTGTATCGAAATATGGGAAGTCGAAATCATGCAATACGCTGAAGTTCCGCCCTCATCTTTGAACGATTCGCCGGTAAGTTTTTTTACTTCGATTTCTACGTCTTTGACAGTAGGACCGTGAATGATTCGCATGCCTAACGCAGTTACTAATTCTTCAAAGAGTTCGGTGAGCGTTTCAGGATTAAATAAATGGATTTCTTCAGTCTTACCCTCTAACGTAAGATGAACACCTTCAATGATATTAGGCATGGAAACTCCGCAGTTCTGAATCTGATTTTTCTGTTAGAAAGCGCGAGTTTGTATGTAAAAATCAGTCTTCGCAAGGAAAAAAGTTACGATGTACCCAGTCTATCACCCAGAAGTCGCCCCTGTTGAATTATACCCTGATTTATGGCAAGGCCCGCGCCCTCCGCTCGGTCCGTATCTCTCGCATAGAGGCGTGAATATTCTGGTGCTGTGCGAAGCAGGATTTCAACCAGCGGAATCGAGTTTTCCTGGATTGAAAGTGATTCGGTTTCCGTTTTACGACGAACCTATGCTTCCCGACATGAACAGGTTGAAGGAATTGACGCAGAAACTAGCCTATTTAGTCATTGACGGTGCGAAGGTGCTCGTCGTGTGTCACATGGGGGTGAATCGTTCAGGGTTGGTGGCCACGCTTACGCGTCTTGAAATTACAGGGGATAGTGGAGCTCAGACCTTGCAAGAAATCGATAAGTTAAAGCCGATCACGCTCACGAATTCTACGTTTAGAAATTACATTGCTTCGTTGCCTGAAAGCGAAGGGTTGGTAGACCCAAGGGCCAAAGTTGTACCGCTCCCCTGAAAACTTGTGCTACGTTGCGTCTTTGGAGGTTTTCATGAAAAGTGTATTCAAAGGATTGATTGTGGTTGCAGCAGTGGCTTTGACCGGCTGTGCAACAATTTGCCCGATTCTCAATGTGGTTGCTGATACTGCTAAAGATGCTTGCCCTATTGTGGTTGAGTATCTCGACAGTGACGGTAAGAAACAACAAGTGCAAATTCCGCGCGAGTTTGTCATGGGCGCCGTAGAAAATGCAGCGCTCAAATCAGGCAAGCCCCTTCCTAAAGGAGCGCTAAGTGCCAGTGCTAGTGCTAGTGCAAAAGCCAGCGTCCACGCGGTCGTTGGAAGTGCCTCCGCAAAGAAATAAAAAGCTATTGACTAACAGAGTTTGATGATTACATTTCTGAGATTCGGAGGTGTAAGCATGTCTGACAAAATGGTCATTGGAGTAGTATGCAATGGGGCTAGAGCGGCAGCAGGCCCCTTGTGTGTTTTTGGGGTTGTGGTGCCCATGCGTTGGGTGCACCATTTGAGCGACCGCGTAGATCTCATCTCACGCGATGAAATAGCGCAGGTTGCGCACGAGATAAGCAAGCAAGGTTTCGACATCTTGCAGGCGACCCTACCAGTTGAAGAGTTGAATACAGAAGGAGCGTCAAAAGCCGGCCAAAAGGCGATGCTTCAAATCGGGAATACTTTACAATCACGGTACCCTGGAGCTCCTGTGCTTTCTTACCAAGGAAACGCGCCTGAAGAATGGGTGTTGATTCCAGAAGGTAGTTTGTATGTTCCGGTGTTGGTCGCGGCGCGTGTATTGGCGCAAGCGCAGCGTATGAAAATAATGCATGTTTTAGCGCTGAAATGGCCTCGTTACGGGTTCGATAAACACGAGGGATATTTGACAGCCCAACACAAAGACGCCATACGACTTTACGGGGCGACCCCCGATCACAGAGAACGTTGTAACTCAGTATCTAAAGAGGTTGAAACGTTACCATTGTACAAAAAGTGGAAGGAGGAGCAGGAAAACAACGAAGCTTTGAGTGGGCAACATTCAGAAAATTAGTCGAAGGAGAATTTAATGGATTTCTTTTATTTTAAGCGTGGTTCCACGCACATGCACTTGGCTGCAGAGTATCTTCCTCTACGCGGTTTTTTATTTTTCACTGTGCCTCAAGTCTACTCGTTTCTTCTGAGTCACGGGGGCTACCCTCGCATGGCGTCACCTGAAGCCCTCCAACTCAGGAAAGAAAGTAAAGGGGTGATTGCGGCAGTTCCGCGTGAATTGGCCCCGTTAATGTCGGGGATGAGAACAAAAGGCCGCTTCAACAAGGGCGTGGATATTCTTGAGAAACTGGGTTGGGTTGTAAGGGAAAAGAGCACCAACAAGAGCGAGCTAGTTTTCAGACTAGGAGATCTTGCCGAGGGGGCTTCAAAAAAACATCGTTTGTATGCAAACGAATGGTGCATGAATTTCTTCACCAAAATGAGTGAAGAAGCCTCCAAAGAGTTCCCGAAACTGAAGCCTTGGAACGGGAAGGAAAAAACTTTTGTGCGCTGGTTGAAGGAGGTACCCGTCGAGTGGACGGCGCAATATACCTACAACTTTGTAGGGGCGAAGATACCAGCCGGGTTGATGAATGAAATCAAGAGTCTCGAAGGGTACTACGAGAACATGAATTTTATGCTCGCCCATGTTGAAGAACATGGCGTGCGTGGTTGATTTTAGGGACTTGAAAATAAGGAGAGCAAAATGAGAAAACTAAAGTGCCGCTATTTTATTCCGAGATACTTTGCGTTGTATGACACAGGCCTTGTTCCACTTGTTACCGCGAAAACTTTTTTTGTTTACGATTTATTGCGGCGATTTATTATGCGTGGAGGGACACGCAGCGCGTTAGGTCGAAAATTGATTAGCGAAGGCAAGATAGTTTCCGTCGTCACACAGGAACGATTGAAGCTTAAATGCGACTATGAGGACAGGCGAACAGTAAGCCGCCATATTCAGGAACTGAAACGCTTGGGTTGGGTACAAGTTCACCGTGATATTTACAAGAACGAGACGGTGTACGTAGTAGGGGACAAGTACGAGACCGTTGACGGGGAGAGTCAAGAAATTCTGTACGGGGACATATGGTGGGGAGCACTACTCAAACACATTCGAGACTGTAGTGCGAAAGACCCTGAAGCCCTTCGTGAGAAGTACCGAGGCAAGTATACAGAAGAGGACGGTATCGACGATGCTAATTGGGGCAAACGCCTTCCTGAGCGTTGGCTGAACGAACTAAAGTTTACCTGGTGCCTAGAGCGCGTTAGGGAGCTTTTAAAGCTGGACGGTAAGACGGTTATTGAGGGTCACATTCGAGGGTTCCTTCGAGGGGAGGACGGTGACGGTCCGCTCACAAAGGTTTTTGAGGTAGGCGAACAACGCGAATGCGAATCCCCTATAGAAACCGATACCGAAGAGGGGGGGTCTGAGACATATTTGTCTCAGGGGGACGAGACATATATGTCCTATGGCACGGGGCAAGAATGTCGTATCTTAAGAAATATAAAACAAGAGAATTATAAAAAAGAAAAAGAAGAAGAATTCATAAGAATAGTTGCACCTACGGTGCAACACGAGGACTCCCAAGGTCTATCAGAGCAATTAAGAAGCACGAGAGAAGAGGGATGTACTAAATCCTTCGAAAATGAAATTAAAGACTCTTATACATCTAGTAGCTCGGAAAAAGTTTCGTTACGCCCTGGATTGAAAGGTAGAGCTCCGAAGGTAACCAAGAGCAGCTTTGGACAGAACGACCACGTGGTCGCTAAGAGTGTTTCGGAGGGGGCTCGTGTTCTTCAGTGGGGCAAGTCGCTACCTCTCGAAAGTGCAGAAGCCCTTGGTGACACTCAGAGCCCTTCGGATGCTTCGGACGTGTCTTTGCTCGTACCTATGTTTGAAAACGCTTCAGAGCAGGCGGCGCTTTCGTCGGGCAGGCCTTTGGTCGTGGGGGCGTGGCCGTCGCGCGAAGCTGTGAGTTCGTCGGCTCCCTTGGTTGAGGTACCTGCGGCACCCTCACGTGTGATCTCGATTCCTGTTTCGGCAGTGGTTACAGTTCCTGAAGTGTTGGACGCGAAACAAGAGCGCCTTCGTAAAATTACAGCGGAGGCTTCTACTCGTACAAAGCAATTGCGAGGGAAAAAAGAGGAGAAAACACAGCAAGAAACCAAGTATCAACCGGCCCGATCTAATTCGTTCGGTTCGTCGAAGCGTGGGAGTCGAAACGCATCGAAGACGGTTTCAAAGGAGGACCGTGCAGAAGTGGATGCACGGAAAGCTTTTTATGTGCATGCTGAGACTGTATGGAGACGTACGCAATCTGTTGTTTTTCCTGACCTAATTCTAGGTAATTGGTGTGCGAAGGAATGGGGCATGCTGAAGGAATTAATTTCACGATACGACGAACAAACTGTTTTGATAGGTATTGGATATGTGCTAAAGAATTGGAATAGTATTCGGCTTAGGTTTTTGAGAGATAAGCCTGGGATACCAACACTAGGATTTTTATTGAGGTTTCATGAGTCGTTAGTACCGGAGGCAATGAAATGGAGTCGTCACGAAAACTTGAGACAACAGCGCGTGGAATTAATGAAAAGCGGCGGAAACCTACCGACGGAATGGAGAACACAATGGACCAAATCGTGCCAGGAGCTGAAGACGTTGGGCTTCGACGTGGAGGTGTGACTACTCCTCCTGTAGTCATCGCTGATTTCGCGGCGTTTAATCGTACTGAGAAGTTACCGCCTCGCCCTTTGGTGAAGTCTGACTTCGAGCGTATGCGTATTCCTGAAGAATACTGGTTTGTTCGTGTCGAGAAGGTCATTGAATCTTCTCGTGCAGTAGTGCTTCGCTACTTGGTGCATTTGCGTAACTACTTTGACCTGCAAATACCTTCTTCAGAAAAGCCTGAATTTTGTTACAGTTTGTACGTTCACGGGGAAGTAGGCGTAGGAAAAACGAGTATTGCGGTACTGGCTGCAAAGGAAGCGCGTTTAGCTGGACTTTCAGTGTACTTTCTATCGTGCTTTGAGTTCCGTGAAGCCATTCGTAACAAGACTGTTTTTGAAGAGGATGTAACGGTTTTAGACCGTTGCCGCGACGTTGGTTTATTGATTCTGGACGCGTTCAATGATTCAGACTTGAAAGATCCTTATGTCGGACCTAAGTTTTTCGAGGAATTGCTCACGTATCGAAGGTCAAGAAACAAGCCTACGATTTTGACTTCCAGAATCAGTTTTGATGATGGTGACGGTATGTACGCGAACGCTTTGATTCACAAATCAGCGGACTTGTACACGTGCTTGTTGGGTCGTTTCCACCCTGTTGCAGTGGAAGGGCCAAATCGTCGTTTTGGGGGCACACACCAAATGAACAAAGTTCTTGGGAAGTAGATCGAAGTAATAAAAAAGAAGGTACCGAATGGATTTAGACAAAGCGTTTGTGCAGGCGTACTTGCGAGGGGAGCAAGTGGCGCGAAAACTAGTTTTATCTCGTGGGGTCACTTCGGAGTATTTATCAGGGGAAGGGCGTCTTGTTTTCGAGTACATCGAAGAGCACACAAAGGCCTATAAAGATTGGCCATCACAAGAGGTTTTGGAGGCGAAACTAGGCATACCTTTGGATGAAACTGAAGGTAGTTTCGAGTTTCTGCTCGACGAGGTGATGAACCGCCGGTTGTTTCACACGATGCAAAAAGGCGCTCAAAGCATCGTGGCGAAGTTGGAAGCGACAGACCCGCGAGGTGCTGTTGAAACAATGGAGGTCTTGCGTAAGAAAATTCTTCAAGACAAGTTGGTTCAAGGGGGAACAGTAACGCTCGATTCTGCTTTAGAAGAAGCTCAGGATTATTACACGAAGATCAAATCAGGTGTACGCGGAATTCAAACTCCGTGGGGGACTATGAATGATTTGACCCTTGGAATGTGGCCGGAAGACCTCGTTCTTGTGGTGGCTCGTTCTTCGGTAGGAAAGACTTGGTTTTTGATAATCCTCGCGATTTGTGCTTTTTTATCGGGAAAGCGTGTTCTTTTCGCAACTACTGAAATTTCGCGAATGATGATTGGTTTGCGTGTCTTGAGCTACTACAACAAGTTCAACTACCGCCTTTTTCGCGGTGGTTTGTTGAGTATGTTTGAAGAAGAAAAGATGCTTCAGTCGTTGGCAGACTTGAAAGGGGACAAGGGCTTTTATTTGGTCGGAGGTGATTTCGACTTACGCCCTGATACTTTGGAGGCTGCGATTGAGGAAACTTCGCCTGATTTGGTGTGTGTAGACGGTGCTTATCGTATGCAAGGCGAGGGTACTAATCGAATCGATCGAGCGGCGAACGCTTTCGACGAATTGAAGAGGTTGTCTAAGCGAGGGAAGTTGAGCCTTGTAGCTTCTACGCAGTTTAATCGTGAGGTAAAGGCCACATCGAAGAAAAAAGAAATGGGTATGGAGTCTATCGCGTTGGCTTCTACAGCGGCGTGGAACGCAGACTTAGCTTTCGGTATGTTTCAAGATGAAGAAATGCGTGCAGACAAACGCATGACGATAAAGCCTTTGAAAGTTCGCGAAGGTGTACAGCAAGAGTTCGACATCGAGTGGAATTTGGATGAGATGTCGTTTCGTGAATTGAAGGCGGATGTTGTGAAAGACGATGCTGATTTCAGTTCCGGTGTGGAAGCTTTGAGTTCAGGGGTTGTCACACCTCCAAGCGATGCGTTACCTTTCTGATTATGGAATTTCCAGCGAGCCGACTACCAGCACTTTTGCGTCATATGACAATGGCTATTTTTGAGAACTTGTCGGGAAGTCAGAGGAAGCGTTTTTTGAGTGCCTTTGAGATTTCTCGTTCGCGTCTTACGGAGTGGGGGTATTTGACGCCCCCTTCAAAGAGCGGGCCGTTAGAAGGAATAACCCTTACTTCCAAGGGTATTAAGCAGAACCGCAAGCATTTGAACGAAGGGAGAAAAAAGAATATGGCTTTTGAGCAGTATTACGAGGCGTATCGAGCCGATATAGAGATGCAAACGGCGAAAAAAGACTCAGAAGAGGACTGACTTTTATTTTGGAACGTTTGTGGTACTTTGGAACTCGGAGAATTAATCTTGAACGCACTTCAACGACTACGAACCGCTTTGACATTGAACGAAGAAAACGCTGCTGGACAAAGCGAAGCAGAACAGTTGTACCTCCAACTGAAGAAGAAATATAAGGGCGTGAAATACGATAAAAAAACAGACACGGGTAGTTGGGATTCTTCCACGCTTGGAATGTTAGAGTGGACTTCAGCTTCTAACGATCCTGATGTCTACATCAAAACGAAAGCTCCTCTAGAATTTAAAGCCACGCTCGAAACGGCTCTTGCAACATTAGAGGCTCTGCAAAAGACTATTGGTAACGCGCGTTAAAGCGCTTTTAAATTAAACGGATTAGGTACAACGGATGGATGAAACGGAAGTAAGGCATGTGCTAGGCGTGCTTGGTAGCCACGTATCTTCTATGAGTACTCATGGGTGGCTACGGTGCACGTGCCCTTTGGCCAAGTACAAACACGCGAAAGGCACAGACAATGTGCCTAGTTTTGCGGTGTCGATAGAACCTGAGAGTATCAGTTATTTCAGGTGCCAGAGCTGCGGCTCTAAGGGCACTATGATTGATCTCATATGGCAGTTAGAGCGGTTATCGAAAAAAACGATGCCTGATGTAGCTGCGTTTGTGATGAAAACAAACAACATACGCGTAGCGAAGCTTTCAGAGAAATTGGCTTCGGTGTCGTACGGGGTGCCTCCGCCTCGTACTGTCGCGGGGATTCGTGTTTCTGCTGCAAAGGCTCCGAAGCTAGAAGTGACCGTTCTACCTGAGACTGATTTAGATGCTTTTGAAACACCTACAGGCGAAGTGTTGGAGTATTTGAAAGGCCCTAGGCGTGGTTTGACAGACGAGACGATTTTTGAATGGGAGTTGTGTTGGCAACCTCACGCGCGAAGGGTGGGGATTCCTGTTCGAGATTTGGATGGAAAGTTGGTAGGTATTTCAGGGCGTGCTTTTGACCCTATGCAAAAGCCTAAGTATCTGCATTCTACTGGATTTCAGAGGCAACTTTATTTGTTTGGGGAGTATTTTATTAACAAAGATTATCGAACGGCCTACATCGTCGAAGGTCACTTCGATGCCATCAAACTTTGGCAGTACGGTTATGACAACGTGCTGGCCATTATGGGTTCTTCGTTGAACTTGCTTCAGTTGGAGAAGCTGAAGAAATACTTCGAGAATATAGTGCTGGTTCCTGATGGTGATGAACCGGGATATGAAGCGGTTTCAAAGATGAAGGTTCAGTTACACCCGCACTTCAAAATCAAACTCATACCTGTACCGTACGGGAAAGATCCTGATGAGTTGACTAAAGACGAAGCAAAAGAATTGATAGGGCCGCCTCAAAGGGCTTGACTAACTGAAAACTTAGCTTAAGATAAGCAATGGTCTATAGCAGACCGAAAGGACAAATAAAATGTCAAATAGTTGGTATAATCAAGGATATGATGCAGCAACCGCACAGGACACAGAGTCGAGTGCAATGGGCGATGGAGATGTAAAACTCTACATGCCTTCGCGTTTCTGGATGAAGCCTCAATCGTCAACAGAGATCGTTTTTGTGAGCTCTGAGCCGGCGGTGGTGTACGAGCATCAGCTCAAAATCGGGGATTCGTTCAAGAATTGGTTCACGTGTCTAAAGGGGCTAGAGGATACATGCCCTATTTGTGATAAGGAAAACCAAAGAGCCTTGGCTTCACATCTTACGATTGTGGACCTTACGAAGTGGATTGATAAGAAGGGTAAGATTCATCAATTCGAGCTGAAATCTATTGTGGGTAAGGCTTTGACAGCTAAGCTGTGGAAGCGAAAGAACGCCACTCGAATAGAAGCTGGTAGTGCTGAAGGTATGAAAATGGGCTTGTATCGAGTGGCCCGTGATACGGACAAGCAAGCGAACTGCGGTAGTGACTTTGAGTACATTCGTCAGATAGACCCTGTGAAGATGTTTGAGCAGGCTTCTTATGGAGGTCTGAAGCTTCCGCAACTTTACGATAAAGCAGAGAGTTCCCCGGAGTTGATGAAGGCTCTACAGAAGATATTCTTGCTGGAGCTTGATGAGGCCGGAAAGATTAAACGTCAAATATTTCCGTTTAACTACATGGAAGTGCTGAAGCCTCAAAGTGGGGACATTGTTAAGAAGAAAATCGCGAAAGCTGTGTTTGAAACGAATGACCGGTCGGCTCCTGAAGAGGAAGTACCGTTCTGATAGTTTGAACGACCACGTGGTCGCTGAAAAGTGAGGTAGGACATGCGCGTTCTTGGAGTTTCTCACAAGTTGGGTACAACGGAGTTGAGGGTGATTGTGCAGGATGAAGAGCGCAATCAGGTCGGGAACGTGCGTGTCCGTTGGTTTTCTCTCGAAAGAGTACCGCCTTTGAATTGGATGGAAACCGCATTGGGTGAGGCGAACGGAAGTCAATCGTCTGACCCTATGCGTCAGTTGTTTGGAAAGCTTTAATGAAACAAGTGATCGTTGATTCGTGGGCGCGTGTAGACAAATCACATTTCACCCCTGAACAGATATTGGCGCTTCGTAAGAAATTGACGCTGTATCCGCAGAAGTTTATGGGTAGTGATTTGGAAGAAGATGAAGGTGAGGGGCCTTTGCAGTTGTTTGAAGATACGACAACGCACTTCGGTGTACCTCGTTCGTACTTCATGCAGAATCGCAAGCCTGAGCATCTTACGAGTCTTCGCTTGTCGAACGGGGCTCCGTTTCCTAGCCCTTTGAAGTTCGACGGGGTGTTACGCCCTGAGCAACAACGCGCTCTTGATGTTATCAGAGATGGTTTCTTTCATGACAAATTAGGTGGCATTATCAAAGCAGTCCCTTCATTCGGCAAATGTTTAGGTCTCGGCACAAAAGTGTTGTTGCATAACGGGGATTTAAAGGCTGTAGAGGATGTTGTTCGTGGTGATTTGTTGATGGGCCCTGATAGTACCCCTAGGGAGGTACTCTCGACAACAAGAGGGGTTGGGCCGTTATTCGAAATTGTGCCCCTGCGCGGGCAACCTTGGGTGTGCAACGATGCTCATATACTGACCTTGGTACATTCTAAAACTGGTGAGATTTTTGATGTCCCCTTGCGGGATTGGGAACCTATGCGTGGGCGTAAAAAGCATTATTTAAAGCAGTTTGCTCCGCCTATGGGGGTAGCCTTCCCGCCGTCAGGTCCTTTGCCTTTAGACCCTTATTTTCTAGGTGTTTGGTACGGGGACGGGAAAAAATCATTAGCATGCGTAGCTATTTCTAAACCAGATAAAGAAATCGAAGAACTGTGCCATGAAATGGCAAAGCGTTATGGTTTATTTGTTCGTAAAGAAATAACTTCGCATTTAAAATACCCTTCTCCTACTTATTACATCCATAGGGGAGCTTCAGGTACAAACAGCCTTTTGAACCTTTTACGGGAGATAGTAGGAGACGGGGCGTCGCTTCCGAAAGCTTATTTGTGCGCTTCACGTGAAGACCGCCTTCGTTTTTTAGCAGGGCTGCTCGATTCTGGTGGTTACTACAATACGTGTTACGAAATAGCGCAGAAGCATAAGCGTTGGTGCGAAGATATTATGTTTCTTGCTAGATCTTTAGGTTATTTCGCCCAGATGAAAGAAAAAATTGTTAATGGTGATTCCTATTGGCGCGTTATTATATCTGGTGATTTTTCTGAATTACCTATGCGTATACCAAGAAAGAAAGCCATACCTAGGCGTAAAAAAAGACAGGTCTCTCGTTCAGGGTTCAGTGTGCAACCCCTAGGGACAGGAGAGTACGCAGGCTTTACGCTCGACGGGGATGGTAGGTTTTTGTTAGGAGATTTTGTTGTTACGCATAACACTGTCCTAAGCTGTGCCGCGATCGCTTCTTTGCAAGTACCTACTTTGGTAGTGGTACACAAAGAGTTTTTGATGGACCAGTGGCGTCAACGTTTGAATCAGTTTCTACCAGGTGTTCGTGTAGGAGTGATTCAACGTGAGAAGTTTGAGTACCAAAACTGTCACGTGGTGTTGGGGATGATTCACACGCTTGCGAAGCGAAACATGGATGCTCTTGTGAATCATTTCGGTTTATTTATTTCAGACGAGTGCTTTCCTGCCGGAACGTTGGTTGATGGTCGCCCTATTGAAACGATTGTGGAAGGGGACATGGTAACGGCCTACTGCGAGAAGACTGACCGCTTTATAGAGAAACGTGTAACGCATGTGTTTCGTAATACTACGAGTGTTCTTGTGCGCATGAGGCTAACAAACGGCTTTGAGTTGGTAGGTACTTGGTCGCATCCGATACTAACGGAAGAGGGTTGGAGACCCTTGGGTCATTTGAAATCTGGTGATGAGGTGTTTATGTACGCCGCGAAGGCACCTGAAGTGTCGTGGCGTTTGATGGTGGGTAGCGTCGAAACTTTCGAGCGTGTGAAGGACGCTGAGATATTCAACACTTTGTGTCCTACAGGAGAAGTTTATAATTTAGAAGTTGAAGATTTGCATACCTACACAGCTAATGGCGTGGTGGTACATAATTGTCATCATATTAGTGCTCGATCCTTCTTGCCTGTGGTTACGAAGTTTGCGTGTAGGTACCGCTTGGGTTTATCGGCGACTCCTCAACGAAAAGACGGAACGGATTTGGCGTTTACGTACCACATGGGGCCTGTTGTTTTCGAGACTTCAGAGAGGCGCCTTGGTTTCAGTGTTCGTCGTGTGTATACGAACTTTCAATTTGCGAAAGCTCCTACGAATTTCACAAGTGCTTCTGAAAGATCTACGCTTCTTAGATTTTTGACTAGTAATGAGGGGCGAAATACTGAGATTGTGAAGAATATTATTGAAGCAGTGAAAGCGAAACGAAAGATAATCGTATTGAGTGAGCGTAGGGAGCATCTTATTGTGTTGCGCGATATGCTTTTGGATTTGTGGGGAGCGCGTAATGGTGATGCTCCTACTACTGATTTTTATGTAGGGGGTATGAACAGGGCTTCATTGGCGAAAGCTGCGAAGGCTAGTGTTATTTTCGCAACCAATCAGTTTGCAAGTGAAGGCCTTGATATTCCTGCGTTGGATACGTTATTTTTGACTACTCCTGTTACTAGTGTTGAGCAGTGTGTGGGGAGGATCTTGCGTCCGTGTGAGGGGAAAGCGAAACCTGTTGTCGTGGATGTAATTGATTCGTTATTACCTGTATTTAAGAATATGGCTCGCAAGCGAGACGTGCAGTATACGGCGTTGTTAGGTGGCACATGAAAGAGCGCGAAAACTCGAAAGCTATTGTAGTAAAAGGCCCGCCTAAGAAGCGTGGTCGCAAGCCTGGTCCTGTGCTTACGCCTGAAGAGAAGAAAGCGAAACGTCGTGAACGCTTTCAGAAGTGGTATGTTGCGAAGGGCTCTGAGTACTCGGAGCACAGGCGCCAAAGGTATCATGAGGACCCTGATTATAAAGATCGCACGTTACAATCTTTGAAAGATTACCGTGAGGGGAAGCGTAAGTACGAAGTTTCACAGAAGAAAGAAGCTTATATTTTTCTTGTGGAGTCTCGGAAGCGTGGTGTCTTCTTTGATAATCATTTGTGGTTGGAGTCAGAGAAGGAGATAAAGCTTGCTCCTGAAGACCTGAAGGAAATCAGTGTACGAAGTCCTGAAGGTACTGCGTTGACTCAGAAGTTCGTGAGCCTTGCGGCTTTTAGTCGCTTGTTTGGTTTGTCGAAACCTACGGTGTCTTTGTGGTTGAAAAAGGGTTATCTTCCAGCTCCGCCTCATCGCTTTGGTGTGAGGGGCTCATGGTATCCGCCTTTGATGCTTGTAGAGGCTTATAAAACGTTTTCGCAGTACTTGTTTGAACTCAAACGTTCTTTGCCTGGTTTAGGTGGTAAGTGGGCTCTTTTTAGGCACAAAGAGACTGGTTTAGAATTCTTTCATGTGGTGTACGGTCGAGAGTATTTTCGCGCGCGTGTGGGTAAGCCTACAGAGATGGATTTTTCTTTTTCAATCTATGATTTTTTACCTGAAACCCCTTTAGCTATTAATTCTCGTGCTTATTACACAGAGGAGCTTATTTCTTCTGTAACTACTTTGATTATCAAGTATTTCAGAAGAGGTTTGTTTGGTGATAGATTTAGAGTGTTAGTACATGAGAATTGGGCAGTATCAGACGCATGGAATTGGGAGTTTTTACAGTGGGCAACTACTGAAGAAACACAGATTATGAAGGAGTTGTGCGATGTCGGAAAAGGTAACGGAAATTCAAAACGAAGTACTGATCGAAAGAAACCCCGGAAGCTTAAAGCATGAACCAGTGACGGAAAGCTCTGTTACTTTTGAGACTGTGAAGGAACCTTCGGTTGAAATGCACGTAGAGATTGGGTCTACGGTGAATCTTGGAAACTATGAAAGTGTTCGTGTGACGATAGGTGTACGGAGGTCTTGCACTGATAATCCTGAAGCTTTGAAGTTGGCTTACGAAGACACGAAGACGTGGATCACAACTAAAATTGCTGAAATACGCAAGGAAGTAGGGCGTTGATGGCGCGAGATAAGAAAGAGAAGCAGGATATTGTACACAGTAGTCGTTCAGCGGCTTTGAACGCCTCTCAGTTGGTGGACGCCCTAAAGAAGAAGTTTGGTTCTAATATCGTGAACGTGGCTTCGGATGTGTATTTGGGTGTTCCGCGCATACCTACTGGTATTTTTCCCCTAGATTATGCGTTGGGTGGGGGGTATGCTGGTGGGCGTATTCAAATGCTTTTTGGAAAGAAATCTTCTGGTAAGTCTACGGTTCTTATTCGTACTTTGGCGAGTGCTCAGAATCGTTGTGCGCGTTGTTGGGCTCCGCGAGCACTGTGCTCCTGTGGTGAGAATCGTGAAGCTTCTGTCGTGTTGATAGACGCTGAAGGTACCTTTGAGCCTGATTGGGGGCGCGCTCATGGGTTAGACCCTTCTCGCTTGCTGCTGGTACAGCCTGAGTTTGCAGAGCAGGCGATTGACATTGCGGATGCTCTTTTGCGCTCCAAGGAATGCGATGTTTTGGCCGTAGACTCGGTGGCTTTTCTGTCTTTGGCGAAAGAGCAAGAGGAGTCAGTTGAAAAAGAGATGCCTGGAAACAGCCCTCGTTTGATGGGAAAGATGGTTCGTAAGTTTGTATCTACTTTAAATTCGATAGGAAATGACAATGGTGGGTACAAACCTACCATTCTTCTCGTTAATCAGATTCGTTATAAAGTGGGCGTAATGTTCGGTTCTAACGAGACTGTGCCTGGTGGCGAGGCGATACGTTATGCAAATTCCATCGAGAGTAAGCATTGGGCTGAAAAGCCTGAGATGGATGAGGGGCTCGGTAAACCTGAGTGTATTAACATGCGCTTCAAGATCGAGAAGAATAAGACGAGCCCGGCTTACATGGAGGGTAATTTCAAACTTTATCTTTCGGAGGTAGGTCACAAGAAAAAGGGTGATATTGGCGATGAAGATTCCATTATCGACCTGTCGAAAAAGACAGGCTTTCTTGATTACAAAAAACCTTCTTGGGTTGTGTTGGACCGGGAGTTTAAGACGCAAGATGAAGCGAAGGAAGCCTTGATTCTAGAACCTGAATTTGGTGCGGAGTGGCGCGATTCTCTTATGAAGGTACTGTTAGCCATATGAGCGAGCGCAAACTGTCGTTGAAGTGGGTGGACGATGTGCATGGGAACAGAGACCGTGCTCGTATCTCAAAGTCGCATGAGAATCGCGTTGCAGGGGCGTTAGGGGGAAAGCGTCTTCCTGCTTCTGGTGCTAAGAAAGCTTCGCATTGGGCTGATTCTTCTGTGACTGCGGGGGGCGATATTGTAACTCGTGAATTGTTGATTGAACATAAGAGGGCAGAAGTGGAGACTGCTTCGATAGGAGTAACGAGAAAATGGCTACAGAAAGTGACGCAAGGGGCGAATCGAGCGATGAAAACACCGGCCATGGTTCTGACCTTTCAGGGGGCGGACGGCTTTTCTGGAGATTGGTTGCTACTACCCTTAGATATAGCAACGCGCTTGCTTCAGGTAGAAACCGAATCAAAGAAGTAATTCGTTTCTTGTATTGGGAGCTGGCAGCATACGAAGAAGACGTACGTTTAGATGAGTTTCTCGATAACACGATTGACGATCTCGTTTGAGATTGTACGGCGAGAGATGATTCAGACGAAGGTAACGATTGTGAGTGTGAGTTGTGCCTTGCCGACGCTGCGATGTCGGAGGATTCAGAAGAGGGGCTATGGAAAAAGGTGAAACCAAAAGTGGTGAACTGAGTTTGTTGTACCTATCTCCTTCTTTAGTCGTTCCGGTGTACGAATTTTTCAGTATTTCAGTTGAATTTAGAGGGGGGCGCCCTATTGTTTTTTTGGAGTGCTTGTCGTGTGGAGGCACTGACTTTGAATGGGAAGAAAAATCAGTGGTGTGTTCAGGATGTGAAACGGAAGTATATCGAGAGGAGCTTGCTTGTTTGGTGCATGACGCTTCTTTGGCGTTGTCTTTGTTCCAAGCGAAGCATGAACTAGTAGTACGGAAGGAACAGGAATCATGGGATTGGAAGAAATTTTTTCAAAAGGTGGCAAAGACGCTATCAAGGCTCTTCTCAAGGCGTACGGGCTGAAAACCGAGAAGTCGTATTTGTTGGAGCCTAGAGGTATTCGTGCCTCTGTTTTATCAAAAGCCTGTGTACGTGCGGTGGTATTGCACGAGCGCTTGAAGGTGAAGCTTACAGCGGAGGAATCGGCCTCCTTACGTTTGGCTTATGCCCATGGTCATGGATTGCATCACGCGATGCAAAATATCGTGTTTCCTGAAATGGGAATTTTGCGGGGGAGGTGGCGCTGCAAAAAGCCTGATTGTGGCAAGGTGTATGGCAATTGTGTAGAGGGGCAGAAGGAGATTGACGCTGCGGTTCGACGGCCTGAATCCTGCGTCGCTTGTGGTACGAGTAGTGGTTTTGATTACGACGAGTACGATCTCTATGATAAAGAGTACAAGCTTAGTGCTCATTGTGATGGTTTTATTGCGATTCCTGGCCGTCCTGGTTTAGGTGTTGTGGAGCTTAAAACTACGGCCTTGGGTTGGAAGGTAAAAACTGGACCTTTTCCTGAGCACATGAGGCAATTGCAAATTTATCTTTGGCTCACAGGGGCACAATGGGGTGAGATCTTGTACTGGGACAAACAGTCAGACGAGCCTAACAAGTTTGCGGAACATTTCGTTGTTCGTGACGAGGCGGAGATTTCCAAGTTGAAACTTATGTTGCTTTCCTTGTGGGAGGCGTTGGACGGGGGCGCGTTGCCTGAGCGTGTGTGCCGCTCGCCTGATTGTGCGCAAGCAGAGAAATGTCCAGTGGTAGAAGCATGCTTTCAAGACTGGAAGAGGGAGGCGGATTGTGCGGTCGGTTTGTTTTGATACTGCGCTAGTAAAAGCGGCTCCTAAAGAACATCATGGCGGGGCTTGTAGTGTTTGTGACAAGTGCCAGTCGGTATGGCTACGTCAAGCTCCTGGTTTAGAGATTTCTTACGTGTGCTCGATTTGTTTGCTGTACAAATCATCTTGGGGGGAACGTGAGAAAGATAATATTAAGTCTCTTGTGGAAGCGGTAGAAGCACGGCGTGGTGTGATTTACGAGAAAACGTCTGAAGGTAATTTGGCGAATTGTAGAGAAGCTGATGCTTTGATGGCGTCGGTGTACATGGTGAATCAGTTGCAAGTGATAGAAAAATTGAGGTCGAAATGAACTCGAATGTGTATGTGTTGGGAATAGACCCTGGTTTGGCGAATATGGGTGTAGCTTTAGTATCTATTGGAGCTACAGAAGCTGAAGATCGTGTTGAGCGTTTGATGATTTTTCGTACAGAAAAGAGTGATAAGAAGAAAGGGATATTAGCTGCGGCGGATATGATGGAGCGTGGCCGTTTAATATCAGGCAGTTTGAAGACGGTCTTTCGTGATTTTCCTGGTGCGATTAAAGCCGTTTGTACTGAGTCTTTTTCACCTCCTCGTAACGCTTCGGCTGCGGCTAAAATTGCGCTATCTTTTGGTGTTTTGCTTGCGGTGTTAGATGATTTGCCTTTGTTGCAAGTATCGCCTCAAGATTTGAAGAAGAAAGTAGCGCAATCTAAGACGGCCTCGAAAGAAGATGTACAAAAAGCCTTAGATGAAAGATTCAGCGGCGTACCCGCAGCGCTTTTATGTGACAAACGTATTGCAAACTCGTATCGTGAGCATGCTTATGATGCCCTGGGGGCTGTTGTAGGCTGTTTAGACTCGGATTTAATACGAATGGTCAGAGGTTTGAAATGCAAGGGATGA
>ERZ1292625.765-Hain-H41-01um-R1-765-length-44071-cov-7_pt1 | contig 44071 bp, 68 predicted proteins | sample MGYA00564400_ERZ1292625 | MGnify/ENA primary metagenome ERZ1292625 (study PRJEB36523, sample SAMEA6512639) | groundwater metagenome | collected 2019-01-08 | study: AquaDiva: Metagenomics assemblies of 32 groundwater samples
CGTCGTATGTTTATGAGCGACGACTTATCAACATCTACTAATGTTGGTATTGGTGCTGGTGGCACTGGTGGTGGCGCGGTTGGTACTGCTGCTTCTGATGGTAATCCTGGTATTGCTGGTGGTAATACGTCGTTTGGTAGCATGGTTGTGGCTAGTGGTGGTGGTGCTGGTATTGGTGGTACTACGACTGCTACGACTGGTGGCTCTGGTGGTATTGGTACTGAGGTTGGTTCTTCTTCTGCTTCTACTGTTTGTTCTGCCGCTCGCGGTAATCACGGTGGGAATGGCAGTACAACTGTTGGTGTTGCTGGTAGTGCTGGCGGGTGTCTTCCTGGTGGTGGTGGCGGTGGCGGTGCGGTTGATGCTGCTAATAATGCGTATGTTGGTGCGGCTGGTGGTACTGGTAGTCCGACGCTTGAGAATCTTACTGGTGGTGCTGCTGGTGGTGGCGGTTTAGGTAGTGCTGGTGGTGCTGGTAACTCGTCTGCTTACCGTAATGGTGGTAGTGGTGGCGGGTCTGGTACGTCTAGCTATAACAATACCATTAGTGGTGGTACTGGTGGTGCTGGTGGTTTGTATGGTGGTGGTGGTGGTGGTGGTGGTGCTGCTAAGAGTGGTGGTACTGCTTTGAGTGGTGCTGGTGGTAACGGGCGTAATGGTGTTGTAACTATAATTACTTTTTATTAGGAGTTTGCGTGGAATCTTATATTATTAAAGATGCTGATGGTGTTGCTGTGAATAGTGTTGTTTGGGATGGTGTTAGTGATTGGTCGCCACCTGAGGGGCATACTGTTGAGTTGTTGTCTGCTCAGCCTGAGGGTTTTGTGTTTGATCCGCCTGAGGTTGTTGTTGATCTTGCGCCGCCTATTGTGTTGAGTGCTGATGAGATTGCTGCTCGTGTTGCTGCGTTGCAGGAGGCTATTGTTGCGTTGCAGGCCGCTGAGGCTGCTGGTCAGGTTCCGTGATCCCTTAAAGTTGATATTAAGTAATAATAAAGAACATTAAAGGAATAATAATATGGCTATTCTTGATACTATTGCGCTTACTGCTATGGGTGCGGTGTCGTCTGCTGCTAGTGGTACTGCTGTTGCTATTACTGCTCCTGCTGGTTCGTCTGCTTCTGCTGATGTGAAGTTGAAGTCTCATAGTGTTGTTGTGGTTGCTACGGCGGTTACGACTGGTGCTACGATTCTTGTTGAGTCGCAGAACGCTAAGGGTGATTACGAGACTGTTTTTAAGTTCGCGGTTACTGCGAACGGTTCGTATTCGGTGCCGATTAAGCGTCGTGATGCTCCTGATCGTCGACAGCATACAGCGGTTCGTATTAGCGCGGTTAGTTACACGGATGGTACGTACACTCCGTACTTGTCTACTGTTACTGAGGGCTAAGTTATGCCTACGCCTGCGAATCTAGTTACTGAGATATGCGAGGATGCAGGAGTAAACGACGCTGCCAGTAGTGATGATCGTGTAAAAGCACTCAAGTGTTTGAATCGTGCTATTGAGGAAGTGCAGACCAGTACGTATTGTGCTAAGCGTGCTTACAGCTTGCTTCCTGCTGGTGATGTGGATTGTGCGCTTGCTGGGTGGACAGAGTTCAACGCAGAATCGAACCTGTTGTCCGACGATTTGATGCTGGCGATTGATTACGTTAGTATTGGTGATACGCTCGCTGATGGTAACTATGTTCCGTCTAAGACGCTTGATCAGGTGTCGATCAAAGAGATACTGGATTTGCGTGTGTCTACGGCGTCGGGGCAAGACCCAACGGTGTATGCGTACTCTCCTGGTACCCTACACCTCGATTCATCGGCTACTGGTACGCAGGTATTGATCTTCGCTACAGTCAGCACAGCAGACCTTACAGAGACTAGCGTTGAGGATGATATTGTTGGTATCCCCCCAGCGTGGCACAGGCGACTACTATTGCCACTGGCGACTGCTACGCTGCTTGAGGGTTGGGAAGCGGAGGAACAGCGTGCCGCTGTGTACCGCAGGCGTAGTGATGCTGCGTTCGCACAGTTCGCACTATTCACCAACCGCAGTCGTGGCGTCAACATGAACCGTTACCCGATACAAGACTTCTCTACGCCGGGAGTGGTTGAGCGGTGAGGCAAGGCGTATTCGTATCCGACTACAGCCGTGGCGTAGACCTCGTATCAAACCCTGCTGTTATCGAGGAAGGATTCAGCCCTGCCAGTATGAACTTCAGGCTTGCTGATGGGCCGGGTATCGAGAAGGTACTGGGGTATGGTACTACGGCTAGTCCACACCTTGCAGACCTGACCGATACGGGCGGGCACGAACTAACCTACTTCCAAGCGACACCCGCAGATACCAAGTTCCTTGTTGCTGCTACTCCCACAAAGTGGAAGAGCATTACGGTGGGCGGGACCGTAACAAATATTCGCACTACTGCCACTGCTGCGAATACGACGTTCGCATCATACAACGGCGTGTTGTATGGTCTTGATCCCGGCGATGTTATGCACTCGTGGACTGGATCGGGTTCCACTAGCGTAGTTGGTGGTAGCCCACCGCAGGGTATCATTCTCGGTGTCTGGTCGAATCGTTTGTGGGTAGCCGCTGTTGACGGTGGTATTCTGAAAACGATTGTGCGATGGAGTGACGCTGGCAACTTCGCGTCATGGCCCGTTGGTAACACAGTCACGCTGGGTGGTGCCGGTGTCACTGATCAGATAGTTGGCGGGCAACCATTATCAGACGGCCTGATGGTATTCTGCAAGAACAGCACATTCCTCATCTACGACACCGATGGTGCAAACCGGATCGTAGACCCACAATACGGATGTAAGAGCCGCAAGAGCCTATCAGTGGTAGACGGCTTCGTATACGGCGTCAACGATAAAGGCGTATTCCGTACGAATGGTGGTTTCCCACTAGAAATCGTATCGCGTCGTGTAGACCCGTTGTTTACGTTTGAGAATCCTACGCTGACTGATGCTGCTGGTGTTGCGTGGAACCGTGGCTACCTACTCAGTTACAATCGTAACACTGGTAACGCCTACAACGACCTGACACTGGACGTATACCCTGTCGAGGGTAGCATAATGATCAACCAGTACCGAAGTACGTGCTGGGCCGCAGGACCACTACCCGCCAGTGGTGATCAAGCACTCTACTTTATTGATGCTGGTAACACGCGCTACGTCAGGACAGCGTTTAGCAGTGGAGCGTTCCTTACTACCGCTTCGCCGGGTGTTGCTACGGATATTAGTTGTTACTATGAGACTGCGCCACTAGACCTTGGCAGCGACTCATACCTGAAACGAATAAACCTTGTACGCCTCGTCGGTCGTGGTGATATATACGTTGGCGCGAAAGTAGACTACCAAGATTTTAGTAGTGTAACAGACAGGTTCGAGTTTCCTGCTATTGGTGGCGGTGTGTGGGATACCGCATTGTGGGATACGGATACGTGGGCTGGGTACGCTTTGTTCGAGGGGTATGCGAGGCTCAGAGTCAGGGGCAGGCGTATAGCATTACGCTTCTACGAGTCGTCACAGAATGTCGAGGATGCTAAGCCAGTACTGGATTACGCTTCTACTGCGGATCTTGGTGGTGCTGGTATCTATAACGCGGAAATACTATTTAATGCTTCAAGCAAGAGAAGGCAGTCATCGTGACCAATGTAGCAGTTACTAATACGTTCACGAGTGGGACAACGATTTCCAGTAGTCAGGTGAATACGAACTTCTCTGATTTGGTGACGTTCTTAAATAGTACTGGTGTGCATGTTTTTCAGGCTGGCACTGTGAATGCTACGGCGCTCGCGTCTAACGCTGTTACTACGGCTAAGATTGCTGATGATGCTGTTACTGCTGCGAAGATAGCTGATGGTACCATTGTGCCAGGACTATTCTCTAACCCGCAGTGGATACAGGTAGAACTTACCAGTGGTATATCGTTGACTGAGGCAACAGATACGGTTATTACTGCTGCTGCGTATGGAGCACAACTTAATGCCACGGGTAACTATGGTACTAACGTTGGTTGGGACTCTACAAATAAGCGTCCCTACGCGGTAACCGCCGGAACATTCTTGATAACTGTCATGGCTGAAGTAGCGGTTGTTCATACTGCTGCTAGTGTTATTACCAGAAGCCTTCGCTTAAAGAAGAATACAAGCACTGTTGTTGATGTTAGTAATAATGAGTATGTTGGTGGTGGTACTGGTGATACCACTGACTTGTATATCAATCGTATTGTTACTGCTAATGCTAATGACTATTTTAGGTTTAGTGTTGCTGCGGATCAGATTACTGGATCGTATACCAGCGCAACCATTACTAATGGTGCACAGTCTGCTACGTATATGCAGGTTGTGTACTTGGGTGCGTAGTGTCGTATAAGCATCCTCATAGTTTCACCGGGCCACAACCGTTGGATGGTCAACAGTTGATGCGTGCGTTGCAAGCGAACTTTGATAAGACCGCGCAAGACGCTACCAGCATTAACAGTGACAAGATCAGTAGTACTATTGTGGATGCTAAGGGTGACATTATTGTTGCTACGGCAGACGATACCGTAACTCGTAAAGCGGTAGGATCTAATAATAGTATCATAGTAGCAGACACCGCTCAGTCGGATGGTTTGCGTTGGGAAAGTCGTAGTCTTGTAGCGAGTCTTCCCGGCAGCCCTGTTGAGGGACAAGTATGCTACTACCAGAACAGTGCTATGGCTACTGCGAATGTGGTATGGCAGTTGCGGTACAACGCGACTGATGTGTATTGGGAACTGGTTGGTGGTATGCCATTGTTCGCAGAAGTTACTACCGCACAGACTACAACAAGCACATCATACGTATCACTGACTACTACCGGCCCAGCGGTAACAGCGCCCCTTGCTGGTGACTACCAGATTGAACATGGTTGTGGTGGGTTTAACAGTGGTGCGAATGCTTCGTTGATGAGTTTCGCTATTGGCGCGTCGGCTGCTTCGGATGCTCGTAGCTTACGGGTGGATGGTACGAGTGAGCATAGTGCGGCTCGTAAGTCTCGGTATACGAGTGTGTCGGCGTCGGACAGTATTGATGCTAAGTATCGGGTGACTGCTGGTACTGGTACGTTTGAGAATCGTTGGATTAGTATTCTTCCTGTTAGGGTGATTTAGCATGGCAATATCTGGTAATAATAGGAATCGTCGCCGTGGCAGCGGTGTATACGCGGGCAGTGGTGGCACTGCTGGTAATCAGGTAAACGCTGGTGGTAATGGTTCGCGTAGTCGTACTGTGCATAATGGTGCTGGTGGTACTCGTAGGGGTGGCGGTCATGGTGCGGCAGGTAGCCAACCAGCAAACACATTCCGACGCACAAGCATCAACAATAATGGCGTTACTGGTCTAGTTCGACCCGAAGACTATAACTTCAAACCAGAACGCCTACGACCCATCACAGGGTACAAAGGCCCAGCAGGATTCTTCCGCAGAGGCAGCGAAGGCTACGGCTACATCAACAAGCAGGGCGTTACTGCAACAGCGCGGGCTAGTAAGGCGCGTACTGCTAAACTTCTACGTAACCCACTGCAACCACGCAGGACTACTGGACCGGGCGGGGGAATCGCCCCCAACATCGGCAGCGCAATCAATCCCAGCCAGCCTGTAAGCCCAGCCAACCCAGTAGACTTCGGGGCATACCAAGACTCCGACTACTTCGACCAGTTACGACAAGCACGCACAGGATACGAATCAGAAATCAACCCGTACCAGAGCGAACTAGAAGGCTTACAAGCCAAAGGCAATATCACTGGGCGCACACTCTACGACGAGTTGTACAACAAAGCGCAGGACGAGTTTGGGCAGGGCGTACTATCCGCTCGCGATGCAGCCAGTAAGCGTGGCCTACTTGTGAGTGGTGCGTTTGATCGTATCCGTACTGGCTTAGCGAATGATTGGGTTGGTCAGCAACAAGACTTGTATAACACTAAGGGTGCTGGTCGTATTAACCAGTTGCAACGCTTGCGTGACGCAGCGACACAACGGTTCACACAATCACTCGGTGATTTGCAACGCGCCTCATCGGCTCGTGGTTCATCGTATTGGCAGGACTTGCTAAATAATAGGTATCAGGAAGCCGCTCAGTATGCGAATGATTATGACCCGTTCCACGGATTCGGGCTTGGGGGACAGTAATGGCTAGGACACCACGCAATAAGCGTAAAGCACGGGTACCAGTGAACCCACTCAAAGCACAGGTTAATGCGTATGCTAAGGCGGCGATACAACCCTATCAGACGCTACTGGGTCAGGGTAAGGATATACAGGCAGAGGAAGCATCTAGGCTAACTGGTATTGAGGGTGGTACGCAACGCGAACTGGGTAACATATCGAATCAGTTGACCAGTGGGTATGGTGGGTTGCAGCGTGCTCATGCTGATGCTCAGCGTAAGGCCGTTGAGGATCTTGCTGGGCAATCCGATTTCTTGTCGCGTACGCTTGGTGGTAACTTCGCTAGTGGTGCGTTTGGGTTGGCTGATGCTCAGAATACTGCTCAGGGCGTGCAGGCCGCTGCGTCGGATAGGTTACTTGGTGAGTCGGCGCTTGGGGATGTTGCCCGGTCGCGTGCTGCTAGTCGGTTGGGTACGCAGAATGTGTTGCAGCGTTCTGTTGGTGATTGGGCTAGTCGTGGTCAGGGCGTGAGGGGTTCGATTGCTGGTATCCATGCGAGTCGTCCGTTTATTCGTCGCCAGTTTGAGACTCAGAACTTGCAGAATAGATTGGACTTGGCGGCTGCGAAGTTGGCTGGTTGGACTGCTCGAACGAATGCTGATATTGCTCGTGAGGGTAACGCTATTGATGCTATTACTGCTGCTGGTAAGGGCGCTGGTGATGCCAAGAAGGCTGCTGATAAAAAGCGTGCCGGGTACAACAAGGTAGCCAAGGAAGTGTATAACAGGTTGTGGACTGTCGGACCAGTCAATGACAAGGATGGGAACCCCACCGATAAGAACACAACATATGGACCACAGCGACCACTACGAACATCATTCTCAGAGCTGGTAGATAAGGATGTTCCACCAGACGTTGCTGCACGCTATGTGCTCAAGTGGATTAACCCAAGAGAGAACCCCAACACTTGGGGTGCCGGTAAGAATCAGCTTGTTAAGGCTCGTGAGATTGCCGCACTGTTCCGCAGTCGTGGTGTTTCTGAACCACAGATAGCAAAGATTCTTGTTAAGGCGTATGGACGCAAGGCTATTGGTTGGTCAGCGCCGGGGCCGCAGGTATCGGAGCTTAGTTAATGCCGTACAACGATCCGAATGCTGGGAAAAGCAAGCCGAAGGCGAAGCCTACCCGCAAGAAGCCATCAAACAAGAAGCGTGATAGCAACCCATTCGGCCCAGACTTCCTCGTAGAACCACTCATACGACACACACGCGAACCGAGACGAGTCGGCGGGAACCTACTAGGCGACATAGAAGGCTTCGCCAAAGGCGCAGGACCAGCAATACTCAACACCGCAATCGGACTAGGCGAGGACGTACAACGCATACAGCGGCATCGTCCAACAACTGCTACTGGTGGAGCCGCAGACGCAATACCATACGCAGGATTCCTCAGCAGCGCAATAGCAGTAAGCCGCAAAAAGAAACTCAACGCAAGTAAGATAGCGGAAGAAACAGCCAAACAATACAAGTACACGTATGGACCGTTATTCAGTGGTGATAAAGAGGAGTTCTACAAGCGTGTAACCGCTCACCCTCTTGGCCCGGTGCTTGATGCGATGACGCTTGCCACACTTGGTGGTAGCGCGGCCGCTCGTACCGGTCTTGTTGTTGCTAAACGTACACCAGCGGGCAGTAAGGCTGCTCGTGTTGGTGAGAAGGTTAGTCGCACAGAGCGGCGTAGTGTTCCCGCTGGGTCAACTGCTGAGATTGAAATATCTAAGCTGCCAGTAGCACGTAAGGGTATCGGTCGTGAACCGGGCAGTCTGACACGTCGTAGCCCCGGCGTAGCAACCAAGAGTGGCGACGAGGTATTATCGCTCAAGAAGCGCGAGTTGCGTACCGGAGAGCGTGTGGACGACTTCGGCTTCGTACACCCAAACCCCGTCTTTCAGGGTCCAGCACAAGCTGCGTATGATGCTATCAGCAACGCCTTTTGGGGAGCGCCCATAGTCGGTAGCGGTGGTCGTATCGCTCGCGCAGATACCCGTCGTATACGTACTGCTGATAGGCGTGCAAAGTTTTATGGAACGCAGGCGGCTAGGCAGGCCGGGAAGATTGACGAGGCTGATCAAGCACTAGCGTTTACTGCCGTTCGTAACACCGCAGAGGGCGTGGAGCCAGCAGAGCGTATCGGACAACTTGAGCGGGATATGCAGGCGTTGCAAGATCCGACTGCTGTGCGTAGTGCTCGTCAGACCCGCGCAAAGATACAGTCCCGTCAGGCTGCTCGCAAGAAAGCGGGTATGCCAAAGAGTGAGGAACTTGATTTTCAAGCGCGACAAGCCGAAGGGTTGATTAAGGCGTCGAAGCAACGCGAAGCAATAATCCCACAGATGCAAGCGAAGTTGGAAGCGCAACGAAAACTTGCCGAGACTGGATTGCCAACGCATCTTGCTAAGCCTGTCGGTTTGATGGTTGACTTGTTTCGTAAGAATAGTGATGCGTTGACTGAGGCATTGCGTACTGCCGGTATCGACGCAGACCCCGCTAGAGCCGTAACATCTACGCAGAGGATTGTTGGTAGGCGTCCGTCACAAGTGGACCTAACTGACACCTTCCCGCTACCGCAAACAGTGGACAAAACAATCCGTCGTTCTGTGAAACAATCAGAAGGCATAGGATATAGTGCTGGTCGTAAATCTCGCAAACCAGACAGCGGCAAGTTCCGCAGCGGATACGCATACAGGTTCGGACTAGAAACACTAGATCCGCGTAACGCCGTGTGGGCAAACGATGTAGCACAGAAAGCCGCGAAGGAAGCCAAGACAGTAGACCTAGTAATGGCAAGTGGTAAGCGCATACCATTCGGAGATACTGTTCCTAAGGGATTTGTGCGTCTCAAGAAGAATGATAAACTGCGCGAGTATGTGAGCAATCTTCGTGCGTTTGCTGATGATGAGGCACCACTGATATTTGGTGATAGTCCACAACTATCTCAGATACAGCAGAGAGCATTCGAGATAATCGATAATCTCGCTGACGACAAGTACGACTTTGTGGTACCCAAGAAGTATCATAAGCGTATGCTTGCTGAACTTGAGCCGTATCACCGTGTTAAGGGATTGGATACCATGAACGCTATTTGGCGTACTGCTACGGTATCTGCTCTTAGACCAGCGTTCCTTACGAACAATGTTATTGGCCAGAGCGTACTGCTACTTATGGCACACTCGCCGTACAAGCTGATTCGTAACCGTATTGGTCTTGCACGATTGGATGACGAGGCGCGAGAGTTCTTTGATGCCAATAGCAGTGGTGTGATTGGTCACGGTCAGGCTGGCAGTATTGCTGCTGAGACAAAGATGCTTGCTGGTGATGATCTTGAGAGGGTTAATAAGGCTCGTGAGGTTGCGGTTAAAGCCAACGATGTTCTTGGTCGTATCGGTCAAGCGATCAGTGACGACCCGTATCGTAGGTTCGCTTTCTCGGCGGAGGTATTGCCGCGTGCTCGTAGGTTGCAAGCTGCTCGCCTGAAGAATGATCCGGCTACTGCTTTTACGATTCGTGATGCGATGGAAGAACTGTTATCTGACGATAAGTTTATGGATAGTGTTGAGCGCAAGGTATTGGACGATCTTGTTGACTTCGAGGATTTAACACCTGTTGAGCGTCGTTTGATTCGTCGTTATATTAGCCCGTTCTATTCGTGGGTAAAGGGTAGTAGTCGTCTTGCTGGTATGTGGGTTGGTAATCATCCGTTGCGTGCTCAGGCTTTGTATAATCTTGGTGGTCAGGCTGTTGCTGAGAATGAGGAGTCGTTTGGTGGTAAGGGTAAGATTCCGCACTTCTTGGGTGGTATCACTCCGATTGGTGCTAGTGGTGGTGTGACTACTCACCAGTATAATCCGTTCTTGTCTGCTTCTGATTCGTTGCAACAACTGGCTGCTCTTGCTGGTAAGAGTACGAATGATGAGGAGTATGGTCCGTCGAATCTGATTGCTGGTAGTCCTCCTGTGACGAAGGCTGCGTTTAGTGCGTGGGGTAAACTTGATCCGTTTACTGGTAGGCGTGTGCCGGGTGAGTCGCCTGTTCGTAGGGCTGCGAATGTGTATGCTTCGGCGTTTCCACAGGTGCAGTCTATTCAGCGTTTGCAGGATCTTGCTCGGCGTCGTGCTGATGCTGCTGCTCGTGGTAGTGATGCTAACCAGTTGGGTTACGTGTTCCAACCTAGTTTGCGTGGGGAGTTGTTGAAGTATGTTGGTGTGCCGTATCGGCGTGTGAGTCGTGATGGTGCGTTGGCTGCTGGTAGTGATCCTACTAAGTTCGAGTTGTATAAGGTTCCGCTAAAGGTTGGTGATAAGGAGTTTACGCTTGATCCTGCTAGTGATGATTTGATTATGACGACTCGTATTAGTCGTGATGATATTGGTAAGAGTCGTGGGCGTGGTAGTCGTTCTCGACGCAGTAGATAACAAGAGTATAGGAGTTTGTTGTGGCGATTCGATCTAATGTACAAGCAGAAGGATCTAGCAGTATCAAAGACGGTAGTATTACCGAAAGTAAGATAGCTGCTGGCAGTATTGTAGCAGATCACTTAAATGCTGGCGCTGGTGTGCCTAGTGGTGTTACCAGTACAGCCGCAGAGTTGAACGAGGTAGACGACCAACAATCAAGTACACAGAGCACTGTTAGTGTTGGTGCGGAAGCAGGAGACGCTATACCTGTCACAATCCAGTTGAAGGATGCGGCCGGTACTAATATGGCAAGAGTGTGCGGTGTAGTTTGCTGGTTGTCTAGTTCAGCTACTACTGGTGTTATTGCTACTGATGATGGTATTACTGTTACTGCTACTACTGGTTCGTTGATAGTTGAGGTTGTTGACGACTTGTTTTTTAAGGCTGTTACGAATGCTTCCGGTACACTGGTTTTGAGTGTTGCTGGTGCTGGTGATCTTACTGGTAAGTATTTGTGGGTCGAGTTTCCTAATGGTAAGTTTAAGGTTTCGGCTGTGGTTGATTTGGCTGCGTAGTGTTCTTGGCAGGTAAGAGGCCGTGTGGGGGTGATCTGTGTCTAGGCTAACATTGGCAGGGATGCCTGTTGGTCTGGGCATAGCGAGGGGTGTATTGTGGCAAGTAAACAACAACTGATAGCACTGGCTGAGCAGGCTGCGAATAAGTATGGTGTTGATCCTGAGATATTCAAACGGCAGATAGCTGCTGAATCTAACTGGGATCCGAATGCTGTTAGTTCCGCAGGTGCCCGTGGCATCGCGCAATTTATGCCTGCGACGGCTCGTGGTATGGGTGTGAATCCGCTTGATCCTAAGAGCGCATTGTTTGGTGCTGCTCGGTATATGCGGAATAACCTTGACCAGTTCGACGGCGATTACCGGCTATCACTGGCTGCGTATAACGCGGGTGGTGGCGCTGCTCGTAAGGCGCTCAAATCGTACCCTGAAACACAACGCTACGTAGCGAAGATATTGGGTGGTAAGAACGCTGTTGATACCGGAGGCTCGGTTAGTGCTGGAAGCCCCGTAGGAGGCGTTGGGGGTACCTCTGACCCAGCGCTTGCGTTCATCCAATCACGACTGGCTAAGCGTCGCCCCCAGTTAGCGGCTGCTATTGGTGCGTTACAACAACCAGTGGAGCGTATCGGTCTTGCGGATACTGGTAGCCCACTGATCGGTGGCAGTGCGCCGAAGATGCGTAAGGGTGAGAATGGGTGGAAGTACCTACAACGCATCGGACAGCAGAAGTTCGGTTTACGTAATGACGCTGGCAATAGTCAAACCGTTGGCGGTGGTCACACTGCCGGGTCTGAGCATTATGACGGCAGGGCTATCGACTTTGGCACCGCAAAAAATAGTCCACAACAACTACAATCGTGGCTGCGTTGGGCAAGATCACAGGGCTATGACGCTATAGACGAAGGTGATCATATTCATGTTTCGATGCCGGGGAGTGGTATCTAATGAACCCCGCTGACCCCCTCATAGGGTACCGTGTAAGCCAACTAGAAGAAGGGCATAAGATGCTAAGCGAAGCAGTCGAAGGATTAAACGCTTCGACAACAGAAATCGTAAGGCAACTTAGTATCGCTAAGTGGGTGTTCGCTGCCGTATTCGGTATCGTGCAACCAGTCATAGCGTTAATGCTTGCGAATAAGATAGTACAATAGGAGGCTCGTGTGGTAGGTCGTATCAAGAAGCGTCGTGTGGTTAAGGCTAAGGGTACTCGTAAGTTGCGTCGTGACGCACTCGGGGTTGCTCGGTCACTGGTTGGGGTTATGGAGTCGGGTGGCAATAACCGTGGCAAGAAGGTCATGCAGATCATTCGCGCGAATGGTGGCACGGGGCCTGAGCCGTGGTGCTTCGCTGCCGGAACACTCGTATCCACTCCCGAAGGATTGAAGACTATTGAATCGCTCAGTGCTGGCGATGAGGTATTCTCAGCGCAGGGCGGCGTAGTTCCCGTCCTTGATATTCTGAGTCGTAAGTCTAAGACTGTTTCTGTTCGCGCTATGGGACTCGATGGCACTATCACTACCAAGAATCATCCGTATCTTGCTCGCAGAAATAGTGGTCGCCCCGGCAAGCCTGTGTTCGGTGATGCCGAGTGGGTTCATGCAGGCGATCTCAAGCGTGGAGATATGCTGTGCGCTCCCCACCTGAGCGGTGGCTGGAAGGAAGTTGACGACCTTGAGGCGTACGTTGTTGGACGATGGATCGCTGACGGTTGGCGAACGGATGGCACTCAACGCGGCGGGAAAGATATGCGGCGCGAAGTGAAGATATGCTGTTCGCATGATGAGAGCGAAGAACTATCATCGAGACTTGATGCTGCTGGACTCAAGCATTCCGCATCGCATAGGTCCGATACTGCGACCGAGTTTCGCTTGCCAACTTCATTTCTAAGTATGGTTGATTCGTGTGGTAAGTATGCCCACGGAAAGATGATGCCAGCAGATGTATTGTCGTGGAATGATGCGGCTAGGCACGCATTGTTGCAGGGCTACATTGATGGTGATGGTCATGTGTACGAGGACGGCCTTATTTCTGTTAATACCGTAAGTCGCACGCTTGCTCATGGTGTCGCTCAGGTTGCTCGGAGTCTCGGCCTAGTTCCCAAGTTGTATGCTCAGGAGCGTGCGGCAACAACTGTTATTCAGGGGCGTACTGTTAATCAGAATGGTGCTCGTTATCAGGTGTCGTTCTATCCTGATGGTCAGCGCGGCATGAATCATGCTCGTGTTGAAGATGATATGCAGTGGCTTCCAGTACGCTCGGTCGAGAAGGCCGAGAAGCAAGTCGTGTACAACTTGACTGTTGCCGGGTCGAATACGTTCATTGCTGACGGTATGGCTGTTCATAACTGCGGGGATTTCGTTGCGTATTGTTATCGGCGTGCTGGTAGCAGGGCTGTGCAACGCGCTTGGGCAGCAGTACGCTATCTTGGTTATCTTGGTGGTATGCGAGTCACTAAGAACGCTCGTGCTGGGATGATCGTCTGCTACACGTTCGACCATACGGGTATCTTCGACCACTACTGTAACGCTCATGGTACTCCGGTATCACGGAAGCGTGCTACGCATATTGTGGCGATCGAGGGTAATACTGGTGCGTCGGGCGCTGTGTCTGACGGCAATGGATCCGACGGCGTGTACAAGAAAGTACGTAGTCTTGAACTGGTCAGCCGCTTCGTCAAAGTAATGCGATGAAAGCCGCTAAGCGCGACCTGCACTTCCTAGGTATCACCAACAGAATACGGAGGCAAGCAGTGAGCGACACACGACCCAGCATGAGCGACCTAACACCAGCAGTCGGCGGTAGTATCGGTGGTGCTACAGTAATCCTATTCGTCACCAGCCAAGACCTCTCACAGTGGGTACGATTGAGTGGTGTGATTGCTGCTGGCATCGCCCTATGCGTCGGAGCGTATTGTGAGCGTGGTATCCGCGAGGCCCGTAATGGTACTGAGCAAGCACGTATTGAGGCAGCGAATCAGCCGAACGTACTGGTTACGAATGATCCGTCTGATTTGATGGAAGACTAAGCGGTGCTCAGGTTATGGTGTCGTGAGTGTGAACGACACGTACTGGCAGTGAGCGTGTGGGCTGCGTGCCCCAGTTGTGGTGGTTGGACCCTAAGCGAGGGCGGTGCGAGTGAACGAGACGGACTGGCAAAACATCATCCAACAAGAGAAAGAAGGCCGCCTACCATACGCCCCCGAAGGGACAGCAGACTCTAACCCAAAACAATGGGGATTAGGAGGAGCGCCAACAGTTCAACCCTTGGCTGATCTTGAACAAGCGTGGTACTGGCCAGACCAGCACGGGCACTACGTAGAACCGAAACTATGGCAAGCCAGTCTCAACGCCATACGCGAGCACCAACCACACCGCCTGATTCTTGGTGGTGACTGGTTGGACTTGCATCCGATTAGTAGGTGGAATGCTGCTCAGCGTAAGCGTATGCAGTGGTACGAGGTTAGCAGGGAGTGTGAGGGTGAACGCGATTTCGGTAGGCGTATGCTCGATGAGTTACGTAACGTGTACTCGGGGCCGATTGATTGGACGGGTGGCAACCACGACCTTGACAGGTTGGAGGATTGGCTACCGGAGGGTGAGATATACGACTGGCTCGGTTTCACACAGGCTGGTGTGACTTGCCACAATCGCAGTGGTTTCTACTTGCGTCCCGGTCATCTTATGATGCACGGAAACTTTGCGAGCAAGACTGCTACTAAGGCGCATTGGGAACACTTCGGCGGGTCAGGCTACCACGCGCACTGCCACCGCTATCAGGTGCATAGTGTTGCGTATCCCGGTGGTCGGGTCGAGGAGTGGGTTGGCAGTCCTACGATGTGTCGTTTGGATATTGACTACTTGCCCGGTAAGAGTGGGTTGGCGAAGTGGCATCAGGGCTGGTTGGCTGGTACGCTTGATCGGACTCGGTGTTTGTCGACGGATGTGGCTCGTTGGGATGCGAGTATGGAGCGTTTGGTGTTGCGTGGTGAGGTTTACCGCTAACGAGACGCGCTGTAAGGTGTCATATACGTGTTTGTAGCCCCCGGCTGGTACGATTGTATCGGTTGGGGGTTTTCTGTCGTTCTAGGACGTTACGGCTGGCCTTGTGTCCAGCGGTGTAAGCCTTGACTATGCTGCTCACGATTCCACTGCTTACGCAAACGCTCACTCACCGTGGCTTCTCTACGCATTTGGTCTACGAGTTCCCGCCCGGTATTGAACGTGCGTTGCCGTCCTGCCTGATTGGCGTGGTGGAGGATGAGGTCGGTGTAGTCGTACAGTTCGTCACTCATTTGCACTTACACTTCCTTACCGTCGCCTTATCCCACTGCCTACCACAGCGGAAGCATACCACACGCACACACTCAGCATCATATATGATCGCATATCGTCCAGCAGCATACACTTCCTGTATCGGATGCTTACGCCGTAACCACTTCGGCAGTCTCATATATCACACTCCGCTTGCTCAGCCATACTTACCAACGCCCCACCCAACGCGCGAGCACGACCACTATCAAGCGTAACTATATCATTACCCATCATTACGCTTACAAGGCCGGGACGCCCCACCAGCGGCAGCACAAGGATCGTTTCCTCCCAATCCTCAACACAGTGTACCACTACCTTGCTTATGCATTCGTATTGTATTCGTACGCCTTCATCGTTACTCATCCTAGTAGTCCTTTCGGTAGTTCTGGCACAATACTATCACCCATAACAGTCTTATGGATAATCCCCAGCGCCGTCGCTATATCATCACGATACTCCCTGAACTCGTGCATCTTATCACAATACTCAGTCCATATCTTGTATGCGATTGCTGGGTATTCTTCGTCTCCCCACCATAATCCGTCTGTGTTACAACAATGCTCGGGGCAGTGCCGGTGCGTACAGTTGTTGTTTGCGAACGGGCTATCCACCATAACTATACTCCTGTATGCGACCACACTTTTTACATGATCGCTTTCCCACAAATAGTCCCGGCACTCTTTCACCGCTGTGCATGGTTTTGTATGTCTTGACCACTAGGCTGATATTCTTGTAGTTGTGTCTGCATGGCTTTGACACACTCATTTGTTGTACTCCGTAACCTTGATTCCATACCCACTCAACCTCTCCAACAAGCAAAGAGTATCATACAACGATTCGTACAACAAGCACTCACCACGCTCGTCAGACTCCGCAATCCCACACTCATAATCGTGATCTACGTAGATTCGTAGTAAGCCGTACTTCTCTTTTACTTGTACGATGTTGCAGCAGGGCACTCGGTCTGTTGCTATGTGTGCTAGGTGTAATATGTGGTGCCAACCATCACCCACACAGTTATAGTCTTCGCTTGTTAGGTGCTTACTCATATTTACTCCTGTTGTGTTATTCACATACGCGGTGAATCTTACGCATCCTGTGAATATGGTTACAGATCATGCTGTTTCCCAGTTTTCGATTTCTCCGGCTACATCATGCAACACGCGCGTGGCTTCCGTTGGGTGAACAGCCGTGTCAGCCCAGTCCATGATGAAGCCCACTACCTTGTCGCGCATTTGTTCCCGGCCGATACTGATACCAGCACGCACCGCCTGCTCAATGTCAGTCATGCTGCCACCAGGTACGGATTGCCGTAGCCGTAGCCGTCGCCGTCGCCGTTGCCGTTGCCGTCGCCGTCGCCGTCGCCGTCGCCGTAGCCGTAGCCGTAGCCGTAGCCGAAGCCGTAGCCGTTGCCGTAGCCGTCGCCGTCGCCGTAGCCGTAGCCGTAGCCGAAGCCGTAGCCGTAGCCGTAGCCGTAGCCGTAGCCGTTGCCGTAGCCGTCGCCGTTGCCGTAGCCGTCGCCGTCGCCGTAGCCGTAGCCGTAGCCGTCGCCGTAGCCGTAGCCGTAGCCGAAGCGTTGCGAAGTTACGCCCATTTCGCGGCATCCGTATCAAACGTAGCCACCACCGCATGAAGCGGAACACGCACCGTACCACTCGGATCAAGCTTCGTCTTACTTGTCGGCCCATTCGCGGCAAGATAACCCAACCCCGGCTTATCATTATCCGTACCCCAACATCGGATACAGCGCGCGTTGGCGATACTGATTCCGGCGTCGTCTTTGGTTACGTTGCCGACGAATACCCAGCCTCGGTCTGCTACTACGATTTGGTGTTCGGTGGGTGGGCCTGCTGCTGCATCGGTTTTGCGTATGTACTCGGTGCCGTCGATGGTGATTGTTATGGGTGTGCTCATTGTGTTGTGTCTCCTATTGGTTGGTTGTTACTGCTCAAATCGCGTTGTTTCATCCCGACTCCCGCTCGGATATAGCACGCAGCTTCTCAGCGAGGTCAAACAGATCTCTCTGTGCGTTCTCGCCAGCTTGGCAACCGCGATCTTTCACCCATTCTTCGTATTGCAGGATTGCTTCTGCCATCTCCGGCGCAAGCGCAATCAGAAACGCATCGGCTTTCGTCAGTGACTCTCCGCGCGTGTAGTCGGCATCTACGATCTGCTCGCCAGTGCTCACATAGGGATCGCCAGCGCCAGCAACGTAGCCCACTTGCCACGGCCCCGGTGTCCACGCTCGCTTACTCATCGCCTGCTCCTGTCTGTCCGATGGTTGCATCAAACCGCGCCAACGCAGCCGTAGCATCGTCCATTCCGTCCGGGTATATGTCGCACAGTTCGCGTAGTGCGGCTGCGAGTTCACAAGCAACCGAATCCGCAACCATGTGGGAATCGAGCACGCGCTCACACCTACCTGCTAGATACGCAAGCATTGACATTGACCCGTCATTAAATTCGGTATGGCGCTCGCCTGCTGGTATGTAATCGTTGTCACTCATTGTCTGCCTCCGCCCTCCGCCGATACGCCTTCACCGTAGCCACCAGCACAAGCCGACTCTTGGCGGCATACACCTGAAGCGAAAAAGGATTACGAGCGCCTATCTCTGCGAGCAGTTGTCGTGTCGTCATCATCTCTGGGTCTAGTTGTGGTTCACTCATTCGTGTTCGCCGTTTGTTTTTGTGTCTTGCGCACATGGCGCAGGAAAATCGGCGTCGCGGTTAGTCATACTGCGACTCCCCGCTGCTCGGCGTGGTGAGCGATAACGATTCGTCCGATGTACTCTGCGACTTGCGGGACGACGGCGTTTCCGAGACACCGCAGTCGGTCCACCCGATGGGGAATCCCATTAGCCACTCGACCCACTGGGGGTTCAGCGGCCCACCAACCTCCGCGTTCAACGGCAAGCTGTTCCGCTCCATCTGTGACCCCCCCCCCGTTGTTCTTCGCGTCTTGAGTTGTCGGTGTCGGCCAGAGGGTTGCGAAGTCCGTCAGCGTCACGCCAGAATGGTGAGAGGAGTTGGGATTCGTGCGGACGGCGGTGGCGTTCCGTGCGCTCTTTGAGTCCCCCACCGTCGCGGTTGGCAGCAGCGCCCGTTGTATCTCCGTGCGGTTTGCTCCACTGCTCCTGAGCCCACTGCATGGGCGAACGATTGGAATCGAACGATGCAACGTCGGCGCGAGTCGCGACAATGAAAACGCGGTCGCGTCGGTGAGGGGCGCCAACGCTCGCCGCCGGGACGCAGTCCCACCAAGCGTCGTACCTGAGCGCGGCCAGGTCGCCGAGAACGCGGTCCAGTCCTCGAGAAAGGAGAGCTGCGACGTTTTCCACGATGATGTATCGTGGTCGAAGTATGCGAATGGCTGCGGCGTAGTAGCTCCAGAGTCCACTGCGGGTTCCTTCCTTAATGCCTGCGCCTTTGCCGGCGAGGCTGATGTCTTGGCAGGGGAATCCCCCAGCGATGACGTCGATCGGTCCGATGTGGATGCCGCCAGGGTGCTCGGGTGTCTTGGCGGCGTTTCCGTCCACGCCGTGGAACCACTTCACTTTGGAGATGTCGCCGATGTTGGGGACATTCGGCCAGTGCTTCGTTAGCACCTTGGAGGCGTACGGGTCGATCTCCGAGTGTGCGACTACCTTCATGCCAACGCGTTCTAGCCCTATGTCGATTCCGCCTATTCCACTGAATAGTGAGAGAACGCGGAGCTTTGAGGGATACGCCTGGTATTCATTGGTCACGCTCATGCCACTCCCCTTTCGCTCTGCAATTCGTTGCGCATCTTGTTGAGTGCTCGACGCGCGGCCTCCTCCTGCTGGATCTGCTCCTCGTACGCCTGCCCGCTGCCGCATTGGTAGCACTGTGGGTCGTTACCGCAGCGGCATCCCTGTCCGGGGTATAAATCGAAGTCACTCATTGTCTGCCTCCGCTCGCTTCCACATCTCCCACCGATGCACCAAAACCATCCTCCTAAACTGTCGTACCGCCTGCTCGCCCAATCCCATGCTGAGGTCGCCTGCTGTTTTACGACTACGCCAACGGTCGGGATCATCGCCCTGTCGAACCGGCACCCAGCTATCACTCGCACACCCATCAGCATGCGGGGCGTTCGCTGGGTACCCTGTAGCGATTGTGTACACCTTTCCGCAGCGAGCACACATAACTTGATGTGTAGGAATACTCATTCGTGTTCACCCCGCTCCACCGCATCGATAAGACTTTTCAACACTCGCTCGATATACGAAGCACTATTTATTTCATCCCACTGACGCAGGTACGCCACGATCCGCGCCCGCTCCCGCATCTCACCCTGCACAAACGGCACATGAAACGGACACAAACCGGTCAACGGGTCTTGCTCGGGGCAACACGGGGCGGCTTGTTCGTGTACTGATTCTCGGACACTACCACCAGACTGCTCAGTTGTCTGCTTATCACTACAACACCCATCACGCCCGTGTATCCCACCACTACCACCACCACCACGCTGATACACAACAGTCTCAAACGTATCACCTAACACGTGCACCAACGACACTTGTGACAACGTAGAATCATTAGCTAACGCACGAATGATTGCTTCCCCAAAGTCATCACGAAACCCACCGCCAATCATCAAGACTCCCTACCATGTATCTGCACCACCAACAAATGAACCCCAAACTCAGCCCGCATCTTATTACTACACTCGTCCACAAGTACGTGGTCAACCAGTATATCAGAACCATGCCAACCACACAAGCACACCCCGCAGCGCGAATACGCTTCTCCATCCCGATACATCGTGCTAATGCACAGGTTGTGTTTCATAGGTAGTCACCCGTGGGTGTGCTTGTTGGCATGGTAGAGGCTAATCCGTCTGCGTTCTGTAGTGCTTCTTGTAGGTTTGATAGTAGGCTCGCTGCGTACCAAGCCACTACGTCTTTGATAACACTCGCGACAGAATGCTGCGTGCTCCACAAGGGTCTTGCCACACCCACCCCTACAATACGCGGATTTCTTAGCGTGCACACATTGTACGCATAACTGTTTGCTACCAATCGTGGTCGTACTACAGTCAAGACACTCGCCCATAATAGATTTGTTTTCCTTGCTTCTTGCGTTCGGCTTTCTTGCGTTTGTGCTCTACCCAGTATTCTTCGTAGTGTTCTACGCTACTGGTGAGGTCTGTGTCGTCTCCGGTGTGTACATAGTTTAGTGCGGCTTCTACTACGCGGTTGAGGCGGCTGCTGCGTGTGTACCCGATTGGTTTGGTGAGGATTTCGCTGTCGGGGTTTGCTTCCATGAGGGCTACTACGAGTTCGCCGTTTCGGATGCGTAACGCTTCGACGGTACTTTCGAGGCGTGTTACGTATTCTTGGTCAACTTTCACTACTTCCATCCCCTCAAGTATTTAACACTCATTGTGTACGGCTTAGTGCAACGGCACAGATCCATAGCGGTGCGTGCTGTTAAGTCGAACAGTGCGGCGCTGTACGGTCCTCTGTCGATAACGCGAACATGCACCCTAGCACCACGTTTACGTAGCGTCAACTTAGTACCACACGGCAACGTACGATGCGCGACACCACGCTTGTTACGATAATACGTACCACCACATGCGAACGTATTACCATAGAAACCAGGGCCGAACCATGTAGTAAGAGCGTCACGGTACACTGGCCTCGCTTGTGCCAAGTTCTGATCATGCACCAACAACACCAACAAACACAACAACAAGATAATAACCGTATCCCGAACCTCACTCATGGCACATACAATCCGCGAGGAAGATGACGCACCTGCTGCATAGCAAACACAGTCAAACACTCAGCAAGTTCCAACGCATCATCAGGAGTCAACCCAACCCACGCACCATGATTAGGCGCATCCCTCTGATCACGCAAACGTATAGTTAGTTGTATATCGTGTGGTTCTAACTTGGTCCATGCTTCGGGTCGGTGGATAGTGATTGTTCCACCACTACTATGGTGTCCTGCTACTACGCTATTGATGCGTGGTTGTGTTTCGTCTACTTTAACACTCATGCTACTGGTACCTCTGGTTTGTTGTGTACTTCAAACTCTGCTAGTAGTTGCTTCGCCTTGTCCACACTCTTACGGAATGGTGTGTTCTTTGGCGCGTCAAGGTGTAATAGTAGTGCAGAATAGAATACTGTTTGCGTGATAGTGGCCTGTAGGTTTACACTGGCCGCATCAAGCGTAGCCTGTATACAACGATTATCATTCACGGAATAATCTGCCTCTCTTTAATGTCATAGATCGCCTGATAAAATATCGCATCCGCAAGTTCGCACATCGTCTCATAACTCAACTGTTCACGAGTCTTGAAGAACGCCTTATCGCCATACTCTTGTATGCCAAGATTCATGCCACGATAGTGTGCGAGTTTGATTATCTCGTCACGCTTATTTACAAGTAGCGCACTCAGCCTATTCGATGCCGCTATCCACTTAGTACGTAGTAGGTCTTCTTGGTCTTGCGGGGTATACTTCTCAATCCTCGCTGTCACGACTCATCATCCAATATGATTGGTGTGTTCGGGTCGGGCATAATAGGGATAGGTGGCAAGGGTTCGCCCGGTTCGGTTGGGTGTCCTTCTAATCCCCAATGCTCATCCCCATCTGTGTGTGGGACTGGGCTACCACCAGCATAAGGAGGTACCACGCCTCCGTTATCCGTCATTGGTTTGATTATTGTGATGCTCACACTGTCTCACTCTCTGTTGTAACGATAGGTAATGATCGAATGGTACGATGATTCTCCACGGCTCCCGACTCTTACGGAATACTACGGCTGGTGTGTGGCCTTCTGGTGCGTCTCCTTCTGCCTGTCTGAGCCACGCGGGGATTGCTATTTTCTCACACCTTTTTACTTCCACGTGCACGAGGGGCAGGGAGTGAACGACATCCTCGCTGGTGATGCCGTTCCTCCCGTTCCGCGCCCCGTCGAAGCCGTACTCGTCGAGTATCTTGGCCACAGATCTTTCGGCGACGGCTCCCTTTGTGCGGCTACTACGACCCCCCACTAGCATCCTTGCTGGCTCGTAATGCACCCCAGTAACGCACAAACACACTCTCACATCCTTCACACAAGTGTGCAATACGCTCGCGACTCTTAGGATAGAATACAATGCCCTGTACACTATCCTGTGGTTCCCTAGCATTGTAGAGAACACCACACCCCGGCCGGTCACACTGGTACGCAATCATACTAGACAACGAACTCGTCGTCGATACCGTTAGATACTTCTACAGCATTAAACTCGTCCTCAAGGATACTAACGGTGTTCCCATCATCGAACAGGTCGTCTTGCTGCGCCCCCGTGTCGGTTAGTCCGTTGAAGAACACTCCTGCACGAGTACGCTTATCACCATTATTGTCGGTGTAATCTGAGTGCTTCACGAATGCCTCCACAATCTTACCCTTAAGACTGGGAGCATACCGGATAAAGTCGCGGATCACAAGCAACTCATCATCATACTTGGTGGTATCAAACCCCAGTGCTTCAATATCCTTAATGAAGAACTCTAGGAATCGTTCGTGCTTAGCACTCATTGGTTCTAAGTATAGGCGGTGGAAGCCACTACCAGCACTGCTTTTCAGGTGCAGGTTCAGGTACTTACGCCCTTGCATATCCTGCTCCATTTTCAGTGATGCGATCTCATAGTTGTTTACACCAGCGGGGAGTGGTAGAAACTTGCGTCCCTCTGATTTCTTTGCTGCTTCTCGTGCTGCTTGTAGTGCGTTACTCATATCGGCTTGGTGCCTTTCTATCGCTCGTTGTCCTGTTTGTTTTGTTCTGTATTCGCCCAAGATTTCGCCGGTCGGGTGGAATATCACAGACCATACGTATACAAGGTGTACTTGATTGCCGTGACAATACTCGCCCCGATACTTGTGCCCCCGCTTACACCTGTATACGTCGGTGCTGCGTTTGAGTGTGTACGCTTGGTCTTTGGTGGTGTAGTGTCCGGCTTCTACGCGAGACAGTACGCCCACTACTTCTCCTTGTTGTACGCTTTTTCGAGTGCTTCCCACGACGCTGCTACTAAGGCTGGTAGTTTGTTGCTGCGATCTTTCACACAGATATGCGCGGTCAAAGGCTTCGCTGCTACAAGAAACTGTGGTGGGTTAGGGAATGGTTTCAGTGTGATTGGGTGCTCGTCGGCTTTGAACGTACGCAACACCATCTGTGGCTTAGCACTGATCAGCATACGAATATGCTTATCTTGTACCTTCGGACGATAGTTTCGTATCGTGTGCGTCTCCGTCTCAATCTCCTCAACATCCTCGTGCGCTATGAACACCGTACCCATACGCCGCTTAGTTCTGAGCATGAGTAGCATGTTGAAGTACAACTCGAAGTCGTCACGAGTTTCCTTGAGGGTACGGCCGTAGTCGTCGCGTGGCATCTGCTCTAAGCCGCGACTGGCAAGACTGTGCCGCTCACACAAACGCCATAGGTCGGTTACGGTGTCGATCACGATGGTTCGACCGTCGAGACTGGTATCACCTTTCCATATCTCGGTGAGTGTGCTGGTGAACTCGGCCCATGTGCGAGCGGCGGGGAACTTGTCTACCTCGTGCTCTACGGCGCTGTCTTCTAGGTCGTAGTACAATGCGAGTGGGTTGCCTGCTGCGATGCTGGTCTTACCCGTGCCATAGTCACCGAATATGGTGGCTGTCTGCATGTGCAGTGGTACGGTTTCTTTCTCGGTGCGTGTTACAAGTTCGGCTAGGCTCATTCTGCTACTTCTCCTGTTGGTGGTCGGTTTGATCGTTCTTTAATGCGATACTTCGGTAAGGCTAGTTCCCCATCACGGCATAGGTCGAGGAATGCACACCCACCGAAACTACTACAGGCATGGGTGTTCTGTGGGTACGCGGCCTGCTCAATCACTTCACTTGCGTGCTCACTGGTGCCGATCTGTGCGTTGATTACCGCTACTTGATCGATGAATGCGTCTAACTCGGCGTCACTACGGTATAGGTCGTAACACTTGAAGTACTTGTTGGGTTCGCCCGCTATGTCATCGGCAAGGCGTTTGCGGTACTCTGAGAGTGTCTCTGGCTGGCGTTTAGTGCGCTGCGTGATGGTTGGCTTAAAGGTGGCACGACGCATCAGTTTCGTGAGTGGTGTACCAGCCTCGCGCATGGCAGCAAAGTAAGCGATGGTCTGCATTTCAATACGTAGTGCTCGCTCGCTTGCTTCTGTCCAATGATATTTCGATATGAGTTTGTCTTCGACCGCGATACGCCCGTTACCAGTTGTGATAACACCATCGAGGAATCCCCGGCCCAATAGTGGACTGTTGAACTCTACCTCACGCTCGGTTCCCGGCTCCCACTCTGTATACCGTTGGAAGTATGCGCGGGCCAGTTCCTCAACCTGCACAATCTCAACCTCCATAGCAGGCGACAGGTCATACTCGCTGTACGACGCGGCTACGTGCTCAAGGTCTCGGTGTTCGAGTGTGTTAGCAAATGCGCGGCCCATGCGAAGCGCGGCTCCGACTGGTGCATCCAGTTCTAGGCGCTCTACGTACTCGTAGTAGTAGCGGCGGTTGCATTGCATCCATGCGGCTCGTGCGCTGTGACTGGGGATGTACTCGCTCATGCGAACGACCACTCAGACTGACTACTCAAGTGATACCCTCCGCAGGCGTTACACTCATACCATCGTACGGGTATGCTGTCCCGCGTACTGAACGTGCCAAGATTCTGTAATGCTCGCTTGGCTTCCTGTGTATCACGATACCGCTTCTTACCACTACAACTGCGCGGGTGCTTCCGACTCATTACATTCTCCCGTGTCCCTGCTGGCACTCCCATGCCAACCCCCGTCTACTGCTATCCGAATCGTATTCGCACCATCGGACGCAGTAGGTAGCGCGAACCGGGACTAACCGTATGTGTGCGGTCGGTACGTGGGATACCTGATTAGTCAGCCCCGGTTCGCAGCAAGGACACTAATGGCAGGGATCACCCCACGTCAAGGGGGTCAGGAATAGGATTGTCGGTATTTGCGGGATTATGTGGCACAAGCAACGATAGAATGCGTTGTTGTCGTTGAATCATCCGACTCAACCACCAATCAACAGCAAGCGTGCCGTCGGTCTGATAGTCGGACTGGCAGGCATCGCCTACCCATAGTGTGAGTTTGCCCTCGTTGCCACTAGATGTGAGGGTCACACGGTCGTTCGCTGGTTCTTTGAGGCATACGCTACAGATCATACGTCGTACGATACCCAGCGCGTCAGACGTTTAACGCCGCCTGCTTACGCTTCTCAGCGTTACGTTTGATACGAGCATCACGACATACATGACAGTGCCGATTGCCCTTCTCGTCGTAGAACGATCTGCCGCTCATCACATGCCCGTTGGGGCACTTGATTGCTTCCCACTTGCCGCGCTGCTCATTCCACTGCATATTGGGATTCGTGGTGGGCGGTACGAACTTCTTGCCTCTGCGAGTGGTACCGGCTGGCTTGTAACAGTCGAAGCACCCCTTGACGCCCCTCTTATTGGTGTACGTGTTCTGTGGAGTGCGTCGGTGCCCGTTGGGGCAGTATTCGTGGTCATCCATGACACTGCTGCTTTCGTTGATGACGGTATTAGCCGCCGCCCTATATATATAACACGCCTGTTAGTTCGCTTCGCTCACTTACAAGTTGTCCGTTTGTGGTAGTCCCGCTGGCTTCCCTCAAGTGCTACCGATGTGGTTTGGCAACTAAAGAGCGTCTGGCCTGTGGTTCTCGCCGGGTATTCCGTAGTGCTGGTGGTTCTTGTCTGGCTCTGTGTGGTTGGTAGTCCCGCTGATCGTATCGCTATCGTCGGCCCTAGCCCCCTGCATACCAACTGTTGTGTTGGTTGTACTGCACGCAGTGGGCCGCCCCCCGGGTATTCCGCAGTACCATTCGGTAAAGTGGTGTACGTCGGTCACAGTCTTGCAATGCCGCATCGTATCAGCAGCATCGGACGAATGCAAATCATCCATCCATTCGATATTACATCGCCTATAAGGAGCCTGAAACTGTTCACAATAAGATGAAACCAGCATCAGCGTGAAAGTATCGCATCGTGTGATCGCTAACAGCCAGTCGTGTGAGCGATAACACCGAACGCAACCAACCCACACAGAATAACGTCCAATAACACGCAGAAACATGCTAGGCAGTAGGTATACCCCAAAAACGCATATCATCGCAGAATCGGCAGTACCCAGATACCGCAAACGTGATGTAATCAATACGTCACAGGGTAAGAGTACGCATCAGCGTCAGCATGGTAAACCAACTCACCCGGCAACGGAGACTTCAACAAACGCTGAACAGTCGAATGATGCGGAATCCTCAACCGCCTCGCAATCTCACGCATCGACACACCATCATCGGACAACAAAATAGCATCACGAAGCCTAATCATCCACTGCTCAGACGCCGGACGCAACAACGAACCCGGCCCATCATGCGACACCAACACCCACCCCACCGGAGCCTTACCACTATGAAACCCACGCAAACGAATCGAATCCACCACACCCTGAACCCGCTCACACACAATCCCACGCTCCAACTCAGCCAACGCACCAGTCAACTGCACAAAAAAGCGGCCCATCGCATTCGACGTATCCAACTTCTCCGACACCGAATGAAACGCAACCCCACGCGCCTCGAAAACATCCAACAAATCCAACAAATCACGCATCGACCGGCACAAACGATCCAACTTCAACACCACAACAGCCGACACATCAGCATCTGGTAAGCGACTCAGCAACTTCTGCACACCCGGCCTACGCAAATCCTTACCAGACTCACCACCATCAACAACCACACCAACCACGTCTAACCCCTCCAACTCAGCATACGCACGACAACGAGCCTCCTGCACACCCAACGACAAACCCTCACGAGCCTGCTCAGTAGTCGAAACCCGCACATACACCAAAGCACCCATCACACACTCCCAACAAAAAAGAGGGGGCAAAGCCGAAGCCCCACCCCCACAACAACACCAGAACCTAACGAATCACCCTAGCAAGCAACCCCTGCCGACGCTTCGCCTCACCCTGAGCCAACACAATCCACTCAACCAACTCACCAGTCTCCAAACCAACAAACCGGGAATCAGACACAACAGACTTAGCCCCAAGATTCTTCTTGCCAGCCCTAGAACGAGTCGACTTCTTACGACTTTTGGGAACACCCTGATTCGCAGCACGCTCAGCAGCCAACTGCCGAACAACATCAGCATCCCACTTCCCATCAATCTTCATCAACCTACCATCCTTCTGTAACTGGTACACGCGGGCACTACCAACGCCTAACAGTTCAGCAACTTCCTTCGTCTTCATCATCTAGCCTTTCCTATCGTTGTTTACTTACTCACCCTAGCACGAACCCGACCCTCATGCCAAGCCGCCACCAACAAATGGTCAAACAAGGCCACACCCCCACAATCATAAACCGGACGAGGAAACGAACCAACAAACCGCTGCTTATACACCCGCAACGAAGACTCAGCCAACCCCAACCGCCTAGCACAACCACCAAGTGAGTCCAACCTATCCAAATCATAGAACCTGCCACTAGGCAACGGCACACAATCATCTGACACAGCCACGTCAACCTCAAGCCCACGCAGCACATCAGCCCGCATCGCAGATAGTTCCTCAACCCTATCAAGCGTCTCAAGAATCTCAGCCCCACGAGGCCGGTCAATACAATGACTAGAGAAAATAGCCTCATGCTCACAATCACCCGCAACAAAACCACGCAACAATCCAAGCAGCCTAGCCTCACGCTCCCACAACTCAGGCGACCACTTACCACTCCCACGAGCACTAGCACGAGCAGCCTTCTTCGTCATCCGAAAACCACCCATAGCAGCCGGGTCATAATCCACGCACGACCGCACCAACACAGCCCACCGCGTACCACGCCTCAACTCACGCAAATAAGACTCAGCCGCCACAAGCAGTTCATCGATAACCGCCACATCAGTCATCAGTCGCCCGCCTCCCACAACTCATAGAAAAACCACGCAACCACCATCAACATAAACGCACTCACGACACAACCCCATTCCGGTACACATCCAACGCCTTACGCGCATCACCCTCACAACACCCAAGCAGGTGCCAGACGTGAATAATCTCCTCACCATACCCACACACAGCAGCACGATTCTCAGCCCCCACAGGATCGTACACATACTCCCGAAGCAACTCACAAACAACCGAACCATTCATGCCTGCACCCTTCTGTCGCCCAGTTCTCGAACGATCTTCCATGTGCCGCCGTTCGATACCTGCACGTGAGCATCGCCCCAGTCATCGCTAGACACAACGCCAACGCCAAGGAATGCCAGCGGGTGCGCCCCGTCCATTCGCCCACGGTTAGCCGCCCATACAACCAGTTTCGCTGCGAGGTAGGGCATATCGTCTAGTCGCCTGTCGCTCAGTTCGGCCACGTCAGCAAAGAATGCGTCCATAGTTTCGTGTATCTGGTCTGCATACTCGCCCCCCCAGTGTAGGTATATGTGCGAGGTATCGCCGAATGAGACTACTAATCGTGCGCCCATCGTATCGCCTTTCGTTTGTATTAGTTACAGACGCCATATCGGCGTTTCGGCGCATCACGCCTCGTCAGTGCAACTAGACCACAACCTCCCCAACCAGAAGCCGGAAACCAGTCACGCCACGCACAAGACCCCCGTGCATCGCAAGCCAAGCCACCGCACGACGCCTAGCCCGCGACCTATCCTGCTGACTGGTACCGTCCCACGAATCCCATGAGAACGTCACCACGTCACCACGTCGTACCGCATGATGCACTGGGCCATGAGGCGTATAATCGCCCCAACGCTCCCACGCCTGTAGTCTGCCATCGGTTTTCATGCCGACACCTCCCCAAACTCAGCAGCAGCACGCGCACTATTCGCACCCAAAAACTGCACACGTGACGCGACAATCTCAACCCTAGACCGCGACTCACCATCAGCGGTCTCGAATGAAGAATGATGCAAACGGCCCTCAACACCGATCCTGCGACCAGTCTGCAAATACGCCGCGCAAACCTCACCCTGCCGATCAAACGCCGCAACAGTAAAGAAATCCGCCTGCTCACCACCCGGCCGCGAAACCGCCAACCGAAACGTGCAAATCGCCTTCCCACTCGGCGTATGCTCAACAACCGGATCGGTTGCCACGTTACCTATCATTGCTACCATATTCATGTTATGCCTCATTATCGTGTTAGTTTGTATTACCAGTGCAATAAAAATACACGGCAGACTCCCCGACAGTTTCGTAACCCTGCAACGGTAGACCGCTACGCTCGCAAGAAACTGCTAGTTGCCGCGATAGGTGTATCTGATTCGCTTCCATGTATCCTCATTCCGTTCGGTTGGTGTAGTTGACTATCTATCGGTAACTGTAGCATGATCGTTACAGGCACACAACCCCAAAACGCAAAGATAGGCCAAACGGCCCATAGGTGCTACAAGGTGTCACGCAAGCGATACCGGGCAGATACAGGGCAAAGTACCCCTGACTTACTAACGTCATCGAGCGGGGCGTACAGACACCATCATGCGCCCGCGTTCGCCCGCTAGTGTAATAGGTGGCAGGTCTGCGCCTGTAGTGCGGCTGTACCGTATTGACTACAATGGCGCCGCGTAGCATCGACGGTGTGACGTGGCAGGCGTGGGCATGATCGACGCACCAACGTGCACACCGCACCGCACAGTACACGGGGCCGGAACACGCACCCCCGCCAGCCCCGCAGTGGGGGCCGAATCTATATACATAGTAAGGTGCCAGTCATTTTGTGTTCTGTTTCAGATACCACTTGCACTTTGTCCTGCGTACTATACTCGCATACTGTGTGTCCGTATGTGTGGTTAGTGTGTTGTGTACTTTGTAGGGTTGGGGGTTTTTAGCGTGTCTGAGGTTGAGGTTGTTGAGTCTTCGTTGGTGTTGCCGGATGGGTCTGAGCGGCGTGTGCGGGAGGTGGTTGGTGTGGTTCCGACTGAGACGGCTGCGTTGTTTGTGAACTTTGGTGTGAATGGGGTTTCGTATTATCGTTCGTTGATTCCGGCGCGTGAGTTGCGGGCGTCGTTGTTTGTGCGTGATGGTGAGGATTTGGCGGTTCGATCTGTGGTTGGGGCGCAGGATCAGCCCGTTGTGGTGTATTCGATGCCTCGTGAGGATTTTATGTTTGCGGAGGTTGCGGAGTTGTTGGATCGTGGTGTGCGGGTGGTTGGTGATGTGGATGATTGGTTGCGTGGGTTTATTGGTAAGTTGGATCATAAGAATGTGGAGAAGTATACGGAGGAGTATGTGCGGGGGTTTGAGGATTGTTTGTCGGTGTGTGATTTGGTGACGTGTAGTACTGAGTGGATTGCGGATAGGGTTGGTGAGTTGGGGGTGCCTACGTTGGTGGTGCCGAATGCGTTGGATGTTGAGCGTTGGTCTGGTTGTAGTTTTGCTAATCGTGTGCGGAATCGTGCTGAGCGGCGTGCTGTGAAGGGTCGGGAGCCGGTGATGGTTGGGTGGTCGGGTAGTATTGGGCATGAGGCTGCGTTTCGGGAGATTGTTCCGGTGTTGGAACGTGTGTTGTCGGAGAATGCGCATGTGCGGTTTGTGTCGATGGGTGAGGATCTGGGCGGGTTGTTGGATAAGCGTTTCGATAAGCAGGTGTTGCGGTTGGGGTATACGCCGTTTCCTGATCATCCGAAGGTTATTAGCCAGTTTCATGTGAGTCTTGGGCCGACGCTTGATGATGATTTTTATCGTAGTAAGTCGGATTTGCGTTTGTTGGAGTCGTGGGCTAGTGGTGGTGTTTTTGTTGGTGGGCGCTCTACGTATGGTGCGTCGGTGTGTCATGGTGTTGATGGGTTTGTGTGTGATACGCCTGATGATTACTATTCGGCGTTGTCGTTGTTGGTGAATGATGATGCGTTGCGGTTGCGGGTGTCGTTTGCTGGTCGTGATCGGTTGCTTCGTGAGAGGACGATTAAGCAGGTTGCGCCGTTGTGGAGGGAGGCGATTGGTATCAGCAGTGATGCTGATTCCTCGTCTACCTTCGCAGAAGGGGGGCGTGGTGAGGGTGGCTGATTATCGGTGTGAGTTGTGTGGGTCTGTGGTTGAGGTTGAGTTGGGGGAGCCTGCTGTGGGTGTGTTGATGATGCAGCATGGTGTTGATAATGGGTGTAGTGGGCGATTGTTGAGGGTGTGGGGGCCGGTAAGCATCGGTAAGATACTGGGCGCTGGGGAGTCTCCTGCGAGGCTTGGGGGTAAGCGTTGAGTAACCTAGCACTGGACACTGTAGAGGGCTTAGACCGGCCGTGGGATGAGCGCAGAATCAAACTCTTAGTGGACGGCTATTGCGCGGTTGGGGATGAGTTGCATACTGAGACGAGCGCATTCGAGTTACGAACCCGCGCACTGGGTGGTGGTGATTTGGACTTGGTGCTCGATCATGCCCAGCTAGTACGAGCGATTAGGAGCATTCGGGATAAGACTGTACGGAACGCGATGCTGCTACGGGTGTTTACCGGGGAGGACGAGTACGAGATACAACTTCTTCTTAGTAGCCGTAGGGCGGGGCACCACCTACTATCGAGGGGGAGGGAACTTGTGCGTCGATACGAGGGAGGACAGCACGCTTCTAAGCGTAGGAAGTTGCGTGGTTTAGGGGATGGGCCGGTGTGTTGGCGGTGTATGAACGCTTTGGTTGAGCGTCCTGGTGATGAGTGTGATGAGTTTTGTGAGCCTAAGCGTCGTGCTGGGCGTCCGGGAGGGTTGGAAGGGCGTAAGGATGCGCCGGTTGAGGATATGACGCTTGACGAGTTGGTGGCTACTCAGGATGAGCCAGAGTCGTATAAGAAGTGGAATCGTAAGTTGTTTAGTGGTGGTTCTACGTATGCGAATAATGTGTTCCCTGCTGGTGTTCATATCGAGGAAGAAAAGGATTGGAAGCATAGCAGTCGGCGTAAGTGGATGAAATAATATCAGGCTCCTTATAGATGGATTATTCTGATAATGACATCGTTGGTGAGATACTTTCCGAGACTGGTGAGATACTTCCTGCGTTACAGGGTGAGAAGGATCGTTACCTTACTGAGTCTGAGAAGGAGGCGTTTGCTAATGGCAAGTCTTCTTGGGAGGGCAATCAGATATACGGGGATGGTGTTGTTGCCCCGCACACCCTGTTTCAACTGCGTCATGCTACCGCTCAGAAGCATATTTTGAAGCGGCAGGCGCGTCAACTGGGCGAACTAGAGGGGTATATTGCTGCTCATCGTGACGAAGCAGCCCGTGTGTATGGCGCTAAGTTAGAGGTCATAAATGGGTTGATGGACGAAATGAGCGTCAAAGACCCTGATGGTAACGTGACGGGGTTGGATACACGAAGCCTGAACTCGAAGCGGCTAAAGATTCTGTTCACATACCTCGATCAGTGGGAAAAAAGAGCCTACGGAGCGGCGGCGCAGAATGTTAAGCATGAAGGTAGCGTAGACGTAAATCACATAGTTGCACAAGTAAAGCAGGGATTGATTGAATCTGACGACTAAGAAATGCAAGACTTGCGAAGTTGAGAAGGATCACGAACTATTCTACAACAACAGAATCACCAAGGATGGTAAGGACTCTTACTGCAAAGAGTGCAGGACTGCTCGTAACAGAAAGAACTATTACGGCGACGGAAACAAGAGAGCCAAGGATACTGCAAAGAAGTATAGGCTGAGAAACCGTAAAAAGATTAGAGCAGACCAGAAGCGAAGATTCGTTGAGGATAACGAGAAGGTTTTTGCCGCCAGAATCAAAAGAACTTACGGCATAACCATAGACGAGTATTATGAAATGCTTAGCGTTCAGGATGATCGGTGCATGATCTGCTCAGGCAAGGAGACTCGTCTTCAGGAGACTGGTGAGCCTAAGAGGTTGGCGATAGATCATTGCCATGATACCGGCAAGGTCAGGGGGCTTCTGTGTATGTCGTGCAACATTGGTCTTGGTGCGTTTAAGGATGTTCCCGAGTTGCTTTTTGTTGCCTACTTGTATTTGAAGGGCAACGGTAAAGGAAAAGACACTGTGTATCCGTGGGATTACGTGGAGTCGTCCGATTGAGTAGTAACCGCGAACTACGCGAACTTGGCGAAATGGTTGCTACTGCGAGTTTCCCTAAGTATTCGCAGGCACTCATTAAGATTGAGGATGAGGGTGGTGCGCTTGTTCCGTTTAAGTTGAATGAGGCGCAGCGCGTGGTGTGGTCTGAGGTTACTCGCCAGCAAGAACAGGGCCGTCCGGTGAGGGTTGCGATTTGCAAAGGTCGTCAGCAGGGTATGAGCACTTTGCTGCAAATGTATCTTGCTTGGAAGATGTTTACTACCCCCGGTGCTCGCTGCTTGACGGTGAGCCATACGCTTGCTTCGGTCCACTCCCTGTATGATAAGGTTGAGCGGGCTTGGAGTGAGTTGCCAGAAGTTTTGCGCCCTGAGCGTGATACTGGTGGTGAGCGTGGTCGGCGTATGCGTATGGCTGACCCGCTGCGTAGTTTCTATCGTGCTGATAGCGCCCATGATCCTGAGAGTGTGGGTCGTGGTATGACGCTGCACCACGTTCACCTTTCTGAAGCGCCTCAGTTTAGGCAGCCAGAGGAAACCGCACAGGCCGTATTGGCTACTGTGCCTGATCATCCTGATACGTCGGTGTTTATTGAATCGACTGCGAAGGGTGCGAGTGGCTGGTTCTACGAGGTATTCCTTGAGGGCATGAATGCGCTGAGTCGTGGCGAAGAACCAGAGATAATGCCAGTGTTTGTGCCTTGGTATCTCACAGAGCGGTACACTCGCAGCAAGCGTTCCGGCGAACCAGACCTTACCCCGGCAGAACTAGAGTTTCAGAAGAAGTATAATCTCACCGAAGGTCAGGTTCGGTGGTACCGGGACCAGCGTACACGTTACGGCGACCGCGTTACGGAAGAATACCCATCCGAATGGAGAGAGGCATTCCTGTCGAGCGGTATGTCGTTCTTCGACCGGGAAGCCCTAGCGCACTACAGGGATAATCGTAGGGAGCCACTTAAGCGCGGTAGGTATCGTACTACTAAGCGGGATGGTAAGACGCGGGGCGCTTTCCAACAGGACTGGCAAGGCCCAACGCACATCTTTGCTGACCCCGACAAGGATCATTCGTATGTGATCGGTGTTGACTTTGCTAGTGGCAGGGCGCGTGATCACAGTTCTATTATCGTACTTGATAAGGATGCGCGTAGCATATGTGCTACACACCGCTCGAAGATGATGCCAGAGGATGTACTGGCAGAAGCGGTCTTTCTTGGTCATGCGTATAACAGGGCGCTGATTGTGCCGGAGCGTAGTGGTATTGGTGTTACGCTTGTGGATCGGTTGGTTCACGACTGGGGGTACCAGAATACGTATCGTGAAACTGACCCGTCTAAGGTTAGGTTCCATAAGGCTGCTCGGTTTGGTTGGGCTACCAGTAATAGTACGAAGGCTTGGTTGCTTGAGGAAATGGCGATGATCGTCAACAAGAAAAGCATCGAGATACCCGATACTCGTATTATCGAGGAAATGGGTACGTTCGTCTACTTGGATGATGAGGGTAAACTGGCTGGTGCTGGTGAGGGCGCTTACGACGATATGGTTATGGGAATGGCGTTCGCTATTCGTGGTTTGAGTGCTGCTGCTCCGATGCAGCGGTTCATAGATAGAAAAAGGCCCAAGCGGCCAGAACGGTAAGGGTGAGTTTGTTATGAGTCAGGATTTTGCTGGTCAGTTGGTGGCTGCGCTACCGGGGCAGGGAGTGCCGGAGGGTTTGCCACCAGAGTTGGCTGAACAGGGCTTGCCGCCTGAGTTGATGGGTGCGATGCCACCAGAAGCCGGGGTGCCTGCTGGGCCGATGTATCCTAGTGCTGACCCTGCGTTCTACGACCAGTTGTTGTCACAGGTGTTGCAGGCTCGTGATCAGGACCATGCTCAGTTGCAGGGTGATCAGGACGAGGCTTTGCAAGCGTCGGCGATGTTTCAGGCGTTGATTGGTGGTGCTCCTATGGGGCCGGGTGCTGGTCAGGACGCGCAGGGTATTGGGTTTGATGCTGCACAACTGCCGCTTCCCCCAGAAGCAGAATAGGTGTAGCGGTGGCCACTCCACTAGAAACCTTTGACCACTACTATCAGCCTGTTCGTCAGCATATTCAATCGTTGGCGTCTAAGTGGGATTCGTTTGAGAACGCCTATAATGGCGTATCTGAGCAGTTAAAGAAACCTACTGGTGATGAGTCGTGGAAGTCGTATAACCTTCATAAGTATGCTTTGCAGCAGACGCATACTGCTGTTGCTGAGATTGTGCCAGAGGATGATCCGGGGTTTGATTGGGAGACTGATAACCCTGAGCAGAATGATTATGCTGACGTTGTTGAGGCGTTGGTTAATGATCAGTTGCGTAAGGACGAGTATGGCAGTAAGAAGTATCTGAGCGTACTACTTGCGGCGGTGTATGGTGGTTGTCCTGTTAAGACGAGTTGGAATACGCAGCGTGAGCGTTCCGTTCGTTTGACGCCTAGTGGCCCGGTCGTAGAGTATCGTATTGTTACGGATCGTCCCACTGCTACGCTGATTGACCCACGAGACTTTGGGTACGACTTGAGGGCGCGTTCGTTTAGTGAGGCACGGTTCGCGTACCACAGGATGCGGCTTACCGTCGAGGAGATCGAGTCTCGTAAGAAGGCTGACGGTTCACCACTATACGACGTGGGTGAGGTAAAGAAACTGCGTGAGTGGTTTGATGGTAACGCTTCAAGCGACCGTCCCACACAGACGTATGATAATGATGCTGGTGGTGAGGTTGAACGACAACGTACCAAAGGCATCGAAGTTATTGAAATGTGGACGCATAACCGTGTTATCGTCCGTGCTGGTGGTTCGTTCATTATTCGTAACGATGAGCGTGTTGACCCGATACCGGGCCTACCATTCGACGTAGTAACTATCCTCCCGGCGTTGAATGATGTGTGGGGTATGAGCCTCATGCAACTACTCCGTGATCCGCAGGAGCATACGTGGACACTTGAGAATGGGAGTTTGAACCTCCTTAAACTGGCGCTTGACCCTCCACGAAGCGTAGACGTAATCAGTGACCCCGATAACGCTGACAGGGCGTGGAAGCCGGGACAGACCTTCCCAACCAGCATGACCGCTAAAGACGCAGTACAGACACTCAACGTGCAGGGTATCGACCCACTCGGTAGTCTCAGCGCCGTCGCCCAGCAACGCGAAGTCATGGAGTACATCACAGGTATCACCAGTGAAGTAAGCGGGCAGAGCAATGCTGATACCGCCACACAGGCTGCGTTGAACCAGCGGCAGGCTAAGGGGCGTATCGGTAAGATGATTGCGTCCACCAATCGCGCATGGAGTGGGGTGGCGAAGAAGTTCCTACTGCTCGATCAAGCGTTCATGGATTACACCAAGCCGGTCAAGATGCTTGGTCAGCGTGGCGATGAGTGGGTACACGTATCACCGCAGATGATCGGTGGGGAATGGAACCCACGGCCGAAAGCATCAACACAGGACGCTATCAAAGAACTCACGAAGCAGAACCTCTCAGAGTTCCTGAGCGTTGCCCTGCCCGTGAACGGAATGGTAAGCGCATCCGGTAAGGCTATTGACTGGGCACCAATCGTAGAGCAACTAGCAGAACTGAACGGTATCCCCGCACAGAGCGTGGTAGTTGACGCACAACAACTGTTCGAGGCCCAGCAAGAGCAGACCGTTGCGGAAGCAGAAGCACAGGCCGCAGCACAAGCCGCGCTCCCACCAGAACCAGAAGGGCCACCAGACCCACAGGTGAAGATATTCGAGTCGATGAGTTACAAAGACTTGCCCGATGGTGCTCAAGCCGCGATGCTCGAAAGTATCGGATTGCCCAGTGATAATGTAGCAGAGGATAACGAGAACCGCATAACAGGCTACTCAGAAGGACAACTAGCACGGAGCAGCAGTAGTGCAACTGAGTAGGCTTATCACCAGCACAGATCCCGACCATCGGGTAGCAGAGGCATACGAACTGCTCAAGGCTTGCGAGGTTGATAGTCCTATCCTAGACCTACTTGTTGGGTGTGTTGAAGATAATATCAGGCTCCTTATAGAAGCACTTATCACAACTGATAATGGTTCTGAGCAGTTGCGGGGCCGAATACACGCCTTACGTGAAGTAAGTATGTTTCGGGGCAACCTCGCTAAGTATGCTCGTAGTGTAATCGATCATGGGGAGAACGCTTGACTACTTCGGACGACGACTTTATCGGCCTCGGCGACACCACTACACTAGACCTTAGTGATGAAGGGTTAGACGCCAGGGGATGGGTAGATGCAGACACTAACCCTGACGCAGAACCAGAACCAGTCGAAACCGAAGCACCCGCCCCGGACGAACCGGAAGCGCCCACAGAACCACCAGTCGATGAGCAGGAGCCGGACAACACAGAGCCGGAGCCTGACGCTTTCACGATACCCGAGAAGCTACAAGGCAAAGACGCCGAAGCACTCGCCAAGATGTACCTCGAACTAGAACGCCTCCAAGGCAGCCAAGCCAACGAGTACGGCGACCTCAAAGGCTTAGTCGAGAAGCAAGCCGAACAACTAGAACTAATGCGCGAAGCAATGGCGCAACAATACAACAGTGGCGTAGCAGACGACCTAGTAGAAATGGTCAGAGCCAACCCCACCGGCATCTACCAACAAGCGATTGAGGCACTAGATCAGGGTCAGATTAGCATTGATGTGGTCGAGGAAATCATTGACGAGGTTGAGGCTCAGGCTGACGAACTTGCCGATGATGGTGATAATGATGCTGCTCGCCAGTATCGTAAACTGGCCCGTGTTATGCAACGAGACTTTGATCGTCGTATCACACTGGCTGAAAGCCGTGCCGCCCAGCAACCGTTGCAACAAGCAGCAGTGAAACAAGCATACGAGCGTGGTGTCAACGAATACTTCAACATGCCTGATGCTGATGATGCCGCTGATGCTAAGGCTTACCAGCAGGACGTACAGAACTTGCTCAAGGGTAAGCATCTTGGTACTACGCCTGAGCAGGTCGCTGACACGTTGAAGCGTGCACTATACTATGTTCGTGGTATGAATCCTACTCGCAGCGCCATGTTTGTACGGCAGCAGCAGGGACTCAAGGCGAACGCTGTAGCAGAACAGGGTAGTGCGGAACCACCACCAGTCTCACTATCCGAATCGGATCGTATTCGTCAGGGTATCTTCGCAGCGAACAAGCCAAGCGACCCATTCGATTTTGCAAGCATTGGAGCCAAGTAAACAACGCAGCCCCGCATAGGGATAACTGTCGTATCTTGCTCTCGTAACACAAACGCCCAGCAGAGCGTTAATCTGCTACTTTTTTGGGCCGTGGTCGCACGATAACCCTATCACGCAACACACTATAATCAATCTGATAGGAGACTCTCGAATGGCAACTGTCGTTCAGGGCGCACGTACCACAGGGGCAGGTATTTCATCCAGTCGGCTCAAGGTCAGCATGGGTGATTTATATAAACTTGAGGACACAATGGGGGCGCTCTACGTAACTGCGAACCTTATCGGTCGTGGTAAAGCAGCGAACTATGAAGTACGCTGGCACACAAGCGAACTGCGACCTAAGAGCACCACGCTCTCAGTAAGCGCAGCAACCGCAGACGGAACAATCACCGTAGCAACAGGTGACACAGCACTCATCAACGTAGGCGACCTCCTTAACCTCAAGGGGTTGGAGACGCTTCTGGTGACTGCTGTTACATCGAACACTGCTTCTGTGACTCGTTCGTGGGGTGCTGATACCGCCGTAACCGCAGCAACAGGCTCGGTTGTGACAATCATCGCACCGCACTACGCGGAGAATGCAACGCTCCAAAATGCTCGAAGTGTGACAGAAGTATCAGCCTATAACTACACGGCTATCTTCCGACACAACCTCGAAATCTCGGAGACGCTGCGAGCAATCGGTGACGCAGGTGGTACGTACCACGGACCAGACCTTGAGACGCAGCGAGAAGATATGCTGCTCACACACAAGCGGGACATTAACCTTGCTTGTCTGTTCTCAGAGATCGGGTCTTCGGGTACTCGCCGCAGCATCATGGGACTCAAAGAGTTCATTGATGGTGGAACCTCGCGTACCGACTCAACATCAGCCCTGACGTTTGCTGCGTTTATGCAAGCATCGGAGACGATGACTCGGTACAACCAGAAAGCAATGGTTGGTGTAATCAGCCGTCGCTTTGCAACGGTCGTATCACAGTGGGCTATCACCACTTCCTCGCCGGTACAGGTGGAGAATGGTGCCAGCATGTTCGGCCTACAGGTAATGAACGTAACAACGCCTCACGGCAAGTTCAAACTGCTGATCGATGACGCTCTTACTGACAATAGCACATGGACGAAGTATGGCTTCTTCATTGCTACTGACAAGAAGGGTGGACCTAAGTGGAAGTACCTGCGCGACACCGTTATGCTCAAGAACCGACAGGCGAATGATCAAGACGGTATCGAGGAAGAGGTACTGACCGAGGGTACTGTTGAGTGGGGTAACGCTAACTACCACTTCTACTTCGACAACGTACAGGTCGCAGCGTAATAGTTGCTTGCTTGTACTGGTGACTGGGCTGGGGGGTTCCCGACAGCCTCCCAGCCCGCACCACCGTTTAGAAAGTTCTAGTAAACAAATGTAAGGGGAATACGTGGCAACTGTCAGCCGTGGAGCACAAACAACACAAACCCGTAAGCCAGTCAGTGCGGCTGCGAATGCGGGTGTAACCCTCTCCGATAAGATTAAGCAGGAGAAGGATGTTGAACAACCCGTCGTTTATATTAGTACGGAGGGTAAGAATGGTGCGTGGCTGGTATCACCAGAACCTATCTTTGGTGATGGTGGGCGTATTGTCCGTTATGATGCTGGGTTGCGTATCGACTTCACGGAGGGCATTAGCAACCCTTACTACACATCGAATCCGATGCACCGACAGTTCGTGGAGCGCGTAGACAAGTTGATCGAAGAAGGCTGGCCCATCGTCGGTGATCTCGGCCTAGAACGTGTCAAGCAGGGCGACCCGCTGCCCCCGCTACGTAAGTGGGATAAACTTGGTTTGGATGCTATCAAGACCGCACTCACGGCGAACTTTACCGAGAACCTAGAAGACAACGTGCGTGTTCTCGAAGCCGGTGTACGCTACGAGTTGTCGAAGAAGAATCCTCGTAAAGACGTTATCAAGGTCTTAGAAGCGATGGTCAACTTGGAGGCCGCTGAGGCTGCTGCTGACGTGGATGCGCTCGATGTTGAGGTAGCAATCTAGGAATGGGAATACTCTCAAACTTAGATAACAAACTTACTCCTGCCCAAATCGAAGCAGCAGAACGCACGGAGCGTCGCAAAGCCTTTATAGCCGACAAGACACGGCGGGCAGAGGCCGAAGAGCGTGCGGGAACACAAGAGGCCGACACGGTATTCGCGTGGCAACGCCAAGACGCAGTATCCACCGACCCAATCCTAGACAAAGACCCCTCGCTTATCCGCAAGGTGAAAATGCTCCCTGTTAAGCAGCGAGTTGTCATGCCGGATGGTACGTACGGGATTGATATTGGTGGGCCGGGAGACGCCGCGTATGAAGCCGTTAGGCTCGGCATATTCTGTACTAACTGTGAGAATAAGCAGCCCGACTCGGATGATGAGTGGGATTATAAGATGCGCCGGTTAGAGCGTACGCTCCTCGGCCCGCGTCCCTCTCATGCTAAGCGTGGTACTAACTGTTGTTATTGTGGTGCGGAACTCGGGTTGAAGGGTGACGCTCCTGATGCTACGACTACTGGTTTAACACCAGAACAGACGGAACTTATGGCTCGTATGGCTGGGCCTGATTGGATGAAAGGTAAGTAATGTTTAGCGGAGATTATAGTGGAACTGGTTACGACCAGGAAACACTCACCGTCAGTACGAGCAGTGTTGGCTTTACCGCTGCGCGTCTTACTGACTCTAATAGCGTACCATGCCAAGCAGCATCATTCACCACAGACCAGCCATTGCGATGCTGGTTCTCGGATAATGGTACCGCTCCTACATCTACGGTTGGGCTTGAGCTTCCCGCTGGTGGACCGTACATACTCACAGGAAATAGTAATGTGGGTAATGCGCGGTTCATTCGTGATGCTGATGCTACTGCTGATGCTGCTGTCAACGTAGTATTCCTGAGGGGCTAGGGTTATGAGCCTCAAGAATACACAAGGTGGCGGTGGTGGTGGCGGTGGTGATGTTACGCAGCACACTGTCTCACAGAAAACAGCTAACTATGGTGTGAACCTATCGAGTGATGATGTTATCTTTTGTGACACTACTGGTGGCGCGTTCACAATCACTCTACCGGCCTCGCATACTGCTGGCGAAACAATACATATTATTGATAATGGTTTTGTTGCTGCAACAAACAATATAACGATTGCAACTACAGACACCGACAAGATCAATAACAGCGCAGCCGATTATGTAATAAACTCTAATGGTACCAGTATTACGCTTATTAGTGATGGTACTAACTGGAATATCCTATGACAAGGATTGTTTTTACACCGGCTACTACTGCGAACATACAGGTGTTTACTGGTAGTGGTACGTGGAATAAGCCTGCCGGTGCTATCGCGGTTCACGTTATGTGTATTGGTGCTGGTGGTGGTGGTGCTGGTGGCGACCAACTATTCGCTGCGTTCTTTGTTGCTTATGGTGGTAATGGTGGTGCTGGTGGTGGCTTGTCAGAACACATCTTTCAGGAAGCAGACTTATCTAGTAGCGTGAGCGTTACGGTTGGTGCTGGTGGTGCTGGTGGTGGTTATGTTACTGCTGGTACTGCTGGTGGTAATACTACGTTCGGCGCTTTCCTTCTTGCTGGTGGCGGTGCTGGTGGCGCTGCGTATACGTGGGCCAGTCCAACAGACCCCGCACTTGGCGGTATCGGCGATGTTGTTGGTACGTATGCTTCAAGTACAGCATCATCAATAGTTCGTGGTAATGGTGGTGGTGGTAGTAATAACGCTGGTTGTGCTAGTCGCAACCTCCCCGGTGGCGGTGGCGGCGGCGGGTACGCCTACACTGGTTCTGCCTATGCCGGTAGTGCTGGTGGCGCTGGTGCTGTGAGTGCCGGTAATCGTACTGGTGGTCCTGGTGGTGCAGCCCACACTAACGGTAGTGCTGGCGCAGCAGCAAACACCCTCTACGGTGGCGCAGGCGGCGGTGGCGGTGGTGGTGGCGCAACGAGTGCTGGTGGTAACGGTGGCGCTGGCGCACTCTACGGCGGCGGTGGCGGTGGTGGTGGCGGTGGAGACGATTCTGGTGGTGGAACCTATGGTAGTGGTGCTGCTGGCGCTGCCGGTATTTGCGTAGTCACTACATACTTTTAAGGATTATTGATGACGTATATACCACTAACAACAGGAATAACTACAGCAGACTTACAGATATTTACCGCGAGCGGCACATGGACAAAACCAACAAACTCAAAATGGGTGGAAGTGTTTATTGTTGCTGCTGGTGGTGGCGGTGGAGCGGGTAGGATTGGAGCCGCTGCGTCTGCACGAACAGGTGGCGCTGGTGGTGGTGGTGGTGGTACATCGATGGTTCGCTATCGTACCAGCGACCTATCCGCAACAGTGACTGTGACTATTGGTGCTGGTGGTGCGGGCGCTAGCCGTGCTGGTACTGCTGCTATTGACGGCAGCCCTGGCAGTGTTGGTGGTAGCACACTATTCGGCGCTTATGGTAGTGCTGGTGGTGGCGCTGGCGGTATCGGTGGGAGCACTACTAATGGTGCTGGTGGTATTGGTGGAAGCGGTACAGAGGCCGGTACAATCACCGCAGGTACAGCACCAGCCGTAGGGGTTGGTAATAGTGGTGGTGCTCGCGATACTGCTGCCCCAACCATCGGTAGTGCTGGTGGTATTCTCCCTGGTGGGGGTGGTGCTGGTGGTACTACTACTGCTGCTGACGCTGAAATGAGCGGCGCGGCTGGTGGTATTGGTTGTGTAGCTATTCAGGCGAATGCTGGTGGTGCTGGCGGTGCCGCGCAAACAGTGGGATCAAACGGTACCGCGTCAACCAAGAAGTATGGCGGCGGCGGTGGTGGCGGTGGCGGCTCGTCTAACTCTAACAGTATTAACGGTGGTAGTGGTGGTAATGGTGGCCTCTACGGTGCTGGTGGTGGTGGCGGTGGTGCAACTGTTAGTAGCGGAACAGCTTTGAGTGGTGCTGGTGGTAACGGTGCAAACGGTTGCCTAGTGGCTATATCATACTTCTAAGGATTATTGATGACGTTCATACCATTTACAGGAGCTTACGCAGCAACAATACAAGTGTACACAAGTAGTGATACGTATATAAAACCATCCAACGCTAAAGCAGTTTTTGTTTATGCAATAGGTGGCGGCGGTGGTGGTGGTAGTGGTCGTATCGGTGCTGATGGTGCACTTCGCACTGGTGGTAGTGGTGGTGGTGCTGGTGGTATCGTTCGTCGTATGTTTAT
>ERZ1292625.556-Hain-H41-01um-R1-556-length-54875-cov-10_pt1 | contig 43975 bp, 63 predicted proteins | sample MGYA00564400_ERZ1292625 | MGnify/ENA primary metagenome ERZ1292625 (study PRJEB36523, sample SAMEA6512639) | groundwater metagenome | collected 2019-01-08 | study: AquaDiva: Metagenomics assemblies of 32 groundwater samples
GTACGATTAGCTGTTTTTGTTGTAACAACAGCAATATCAACCGGAACATCAACAGTACCAGTGCGATTAGTTGTTTTTGTTGCAACGGTAGCAATGTCAACAGCAGTATCAACGGTAGTGCTACGATTGGCCGTTTTTGTCGCAACGGTTGCAGCACCAACGGCAGTATCGATGGTAGCAGTACGTTCAAACTGCTTGGCTAATACAACAGCAATATCAACAGGTATACCAACAGTAGCGGTACGATTAGCAGTTTTCGTTGCAACGGTTGTGATACCAACAGCAGTATCAACGGTAGTGCTACGATTAGCCGTTTTTGTTGCAACGGTAGCAATGTCAACAGCAGTATCGATGGTAGCAGTACGTTCAAACTGCTTGGCCAATACAACAGCAATCCCAACAGGTATATCAACAGTAGCGGTACGATTGGCAGTTTTTGTTGCAACGGTCGCGACACCAACAGGAACATCAACAGTAGCGGTACGATTAGCAGTTTTCGTCGCAACGGTCGCGACACCAACAGGAACGTCAACCGTAGCGGTACGATTGGCGGTTTTCGTTGCGACAGTAACAACGCCAACAGGAACATCAACAGTGGCAGTACGCTCAAAGGTGGTACCACCTGCCGCGTAAGTGAGCGTGGTTGTGACCCAACCAAGATCCGCATCCCTACCAAAGAGGGTGATCCTAGTTGAACCTGAAGCTGCGGCTGTACCAGTACCTAACGTTTTGACCAGCGTCCAACCGGTTGGCGTGGCAATCTCTTCGTTAGCCGATTCTACCCACAGAGAAAGGTAGAAACCAGCGCCGAAGATGGGTTCTGTTACGACGACGTTGTCAGTTCCGGTCCCCCTTTCCTCACTGTAGAACTCGGGTAGCTGCGATCCTTGATACGCAAAGCCGAAATTGGCCTGTTTCGTGGCCGCAGACCATGTTCGCGTCCAGGTGCCCGACGGACCGGCTACCGCCAGCGTCCCTTCCATTATGGTTATGCCGCCGCCCACTCCAGTTACTGCATTGCACCAGGCATGCAGGCCCTCCGCGGTGACATCCGCGTCATCGCTAGCCGGGGTGCCGGTGCCTTGATGAGTAGATGAACTAATGGCGCCTGCACTAGCGGCGATAACCATGCGGTTAGCGCCGCTAGTCGTTGCTCCGGCAATGCTAATGTTGGCGTCTGCGGTTGATACCACCGCACCGGTGGTAACCCCCTCGTAACCGTTTGTGTACCGCATGGCCACACAAACGTATGTTATGTGATCAGCCACTACGACTCGTCTTTATGGTCGTCGCACCACCACGCAGGGTGGTGGCTAAAACACTACCGTAGTCTTCTGCTTTAAATAGCCTATCAACTTCCCTGCCAGACTTAGTCATAAACAGCGCAAACTCTCGACCGGCTTGCCACGCGGTGGAGAATGGTACTCGCACACCACCCACCGTCTTAGCAAGCCCGGGCACTCCACGTGCTACTGCTATGGCCGTTTGGTTAGACCTGTAGAAATTCCTAGCTGCATCATCAAGTGCAGGTGCGGCTGGTTCATTCCTGATGCCGTACGCGTATCCAGCAGCAAAGTCTTCTAGTGACATGTTACACGGCAGTTAGGTCAAGTGCACCAATAGCCACATTAGCATCATCACCAGCTACCATCACAACAGAGGTGTGATCATCACGACCCAAAAACACACCTGCCGTAGTAGCTGTCCAGAAAGACATCCAAGTAAGTGTTTCCGATGTAGAGGTATTCAACCACTCAAAAGCGGCGGTATTGCTAATAGCCCCTGCCGCCGCAGCACTACCAAAAGTGATAGCTTTGCGCGTGGTCTCACCAGCGGCGTTAGCAGTCCCGGCAGAACCAGGATCGCCGATGTGTAGTTTTGCACAGAAAGCTGCGTTCAGTGTGTAGGCGGTTCTACCTGCCCAAGCATCAAGCGCCTTATTACATTCACCTACAGCCATCTTGGTACCGGTGATCGAAACGTCAAAGGCACCAATAGCCAGATTGATGTTATCACCTGCCGTTGCGACGGCTGATGTATTAAGTGCTGCACTACCTAAAAACGTACCGGCTGTACTAGCTGTCCAGAAAGACAGGTGTGTGATGGTTTCTGTAGTGGATACAGCGGTCCACGTAATTGCGGCGGTGTTACTGATAGTTTGTGATGCAGCAGCAGCACCGAAAGTTACTAATTGCCTGGTGGCTTCTACCGCCGGGCTAGTTGTACCAGCCGCACCAGGATCAGCTAGGTGTAATTTTGCATACACAGCCACATTTGCCGTGTAGGTGGTTCGGCCCACCCACGCGTCGAGGATTTTATTTGCTTCACCAACTGCAATAGTACCCATGGGTTAGCCTCGTCTGCCGAGTGTTTTTGGCGGCATATGAGATATAACACAGATTTACAGGACGAGCGCACTGTTCCTGTGTTATTTATCAGTGAATGAGTTGGTCCAAAGGAACTAGCGGAAATCCCAAGGGTCGCCCGAGGAAAATCAAGGCTGAGATGGCCCTTGCGCCCACTGTTCCGGTGCAGATGTCGCGCGCCGACGGCTGGGAGAGCCTGCTCAACGGGCTCGGTCAGGCCGGGTACGACAAGCGGCATGATGTTGTCTTTGGCACTGTTAACCCAATCGACAACGCCACCGCCATGAACCTGTGGCGTGGCAACGACATCGCCAGGAAGATCATTGAGAAATTACCCAAAGAGGAGCTTCGGGCCGGTTTTGCACTAACCATCCAAGATGATGATGAAGCTACAGAGAATGTAGACGATGAGCAAAACGCATCTGAACGTGTAGCGGATGTTGTGCGCATGTGGCGAAAGCTCGGTGCAGTACAGAAGATCCGACAAGCCAGATGTTACCAGCGAGCTTATGGTGGTGCCGCTATCCTTCTTGGCGCTATCGACTCAGGTAAAGCCAACAAGCCGCTAAATATCGACACTGTACGTTCATTCTCTTGGCTAACAGTACTTGAGCCACGAGAGATCACGCCGCTTTACTATTACAACGATCCGAACGAGGATAAGTTTGGCGAGGTAGAGATCTGGCAGGTATCACCAATCACGCAAGGCGCGTCGAAGGATGGTAGTTCCTATGTTAGCACTACGGAGGTGCACGAAAGTCGGCTAATCATCTTCCCAGGCATTACCGTATCGCGATTAACACAAGGTGGTGGCCTACCTGGTTGGGGAGATAGTTGCCTAACGCCGGTACATGAGATTTTACGAGACTACGGTATTGGCTGGTCTGCCGCAGCGGTACTACTGGCCGACTTTAGTCAAGCCATCTACAAGATGGCCGGGTTAGAACAGCTACTTTCTGCTGATACATCTGATCTATTCGTCGAACGTATCCGCATGATGGAGCGTTCTCGTTCTGTTGCACGTTGTGTTGTTATCGACCAGGAAGAGGAATTTGAGCGAAAAACCACATCTGTGCAGGGGTTGCCAGAGCTGCTGGATGAATTCAAAGCACGCGTCGCAGCCGCTGCGGATATGCCTGTCACAGTATTGTTCGGAACTTCCGCCAAGGGACTCAATGCCACAGGCGAGGGTGATCAAGCGGTCTGGTATGATGAAGTTGCTGCGTGTCGTGAGGAATACACTGTCCCGGCTATGGAGCGTATTACGGAGCTTTGTCTAAAAGTCACCGGCGGCATACCAGATCGATGGGAGGTTCGTGGCAAACCTCTACATCAGATGAGCGCGAAGGAAGAAGCGGAAATCTGTAAGATACACGCGGAAACTGATGCAATCAACATTACATCTCGTGTGTACTCTGCCGAGGAAGCTGCACTAGCGCGATATGGTGGTGGAACCTACGGACACGACATGCGGATCGATTTCGACTCTCGCGAGCGAGGCGAGGAGGCGGCACCAAAGCCGGTTGGGTTACTACCGCTTGAGACAAGCTCGGCACCAGCGAAAAGCGGCAAGTCGACGGCAAATACAACCACCAGCACCGAGACAAAAAAGAGCGACAATGTCTAGCGCGTTGGACAGTCTTCGTGTAGTGTTATAGAAATCCGTGGCGTTCCGTGTCGACATAGGCTCCCTCCGGTCACTCCGAACCATCCCAACCGGGATCCGGGTTGATGCGTACATCACCCGTCCTGGCGTGTTCCCATACCGCCAGGCTGATGGCTCAATTCGCCTGGAGCTGCGCGACGATGTCGAGGTGTTCGACTCCGAGAGCCTCTCGTCGTTCGAGCTGCTGCCCGTCACCGACGACCATCCGCCGGTGGCGCTCGACGCCTCCAACGCCACCACGTACGCGCGCGGCGCCGTGGGCGAGGCTGTGCGGCGGGATGGCGGGATGGTCGCGGCCCCGCTGACCATCTATGACGCGTCGCTCATCACCAAGATGAAGGCTGGGAAGTCTCAGACGTCGTGTGGGTATACCTGCGACATCAACCCCGTCCCTGGTACACATCCGGTCTACGGAAAGTACCATGTTTCTCAAACTAACATTCGTGGCAACCATCTAGCGATTGTTGATGCCGGTCGTATGGGGCCGGCTGTACATGCCCGTATGGATGCCGTTGATGCGGCCTTCATGATTACCGCAACAGAGGATAAGAAAATGGAAGAGCTTCAGAAGCAACTGGCGGCTGCGCTTCGCGAGGCTGCCGAACAGCGCGCGCGGGCTGACATGGCGGAAATCCGCGTTGTCGAAGCCAACACGCGTGTCGATGTCGCCGAGGCGCTTGCGCTCGGCGAAAAGGCCCGTGCCGACGCCGCCGACAAGATCCGAACCGACACTGCTAACGGTTTTGCCGCAGCGGTGTCCGCACGTGTTTCCCTTGTTAGTGCCGCAGCCAGCGTGCTGCGCACTGACAAGGCAGTTGATGACGTCTCTGCGCTATCAGATCGTGCAATCAAGATTGCTATGATCAAGCGTATCGATAACATTGATGTGCCGGAAGGTCGCTCTGACGACTTTGTTGATGCACTTTACATGAGTGCATCAACTCGTGCCCAGGCCGCTGCCAGCAGCCTTAGCGCACTGCGTGGTGATCTAAACGATCGTCGTGACACTTCCGGTCTAGACCCTGAAGTTGCAGCCATGCGTGCAATGATGGCTCATAACGCTGCCCTTTCTCGTACCGCTCAAGGAGCCTAATCATGCCCGTTCAGACTAGTTACGCCGCTAACTTCACCGCCGGTTTCAGTGGGCAGCTCTACGGCACCGATGGTCATGACTGCATTGCCATGCGCAATGATGAGGCGTCGGCAGCCATTCCATTCGGACGGGCTGTTAAATTCGCATCAGCTACCGATGGTACGGCAGCGGTCTTCCCCACCGCAGAAACTGATGTCATCGCCGGTATCACTGTGCACTCGCATCGGTATTCCAGCGATGATCTAAACAGTACTGGTATGCTGCCAGAAGTCATCATGAACGTTCTACGCCGCGGCCTGATTCTGGTCACGGTTGAGGATGCGGTTGTGCCTGGAGATCGTCTTTGGGTTCGTGCTGTCGCTGGTGGTGATCCCGAGTTTCTTGGCGGCCTGCTACCGGCCGATGACTCCACCGATACGGTGGATTGCACCGGACAGGGTGTCTTCCTAACACCAGCCGCCGCCGGTGGTCTTGCCGTTCTGAGTGTTGACTTCACCAACAAGCCCACCTGATAGGTTGGTGAATCATGATTCGCAGACCTGAAAACGTACACCAAGAGCGCTGTGTGATCACATACGATCATGCAGCGCTTACTGCTAGTGCCGGAGTAAAGTTTTTCCAGGCACTAGCGCCGTTTCGCATCACCTCTGCCCGGTACATTAACCCAACTGGTCTAGCTGAAGATACTACTAACTCGTTTCAAGTTGGTGTGTATAGGCTAAATGCGCTAGTTGTAGCGGATGACGTATTTACTGCCGCTAACGCCACTGAAATCTTCACAGCTGTTGCACACGGCCTGTTAACCGGCGATGGTCCGTTACAAGTTAGTAATTCCGGAGGTGGATTACCAACCGGTCTTACGGCTGCTACAAACTACTGGGTCATCAAGATTGATGCTGATACGTTCTACTTAGCTACATCACTTGCATTAGCGATGGCCGGTACAAACTTAGCGATTACCGGCGACGGTACCGGCACTCAAACCATTTCCGATACGGCTAGTACGAAGCGTGTTACGGCGGTTGCTACCGGTATCGACACCGACTCAGATGTAGCTGGCACAAACACGCTAGTCGCCGACACATTCACTACTCTTACCCTTACGTCTACTGGTGCCAATCTGGTGCTAGCTGCCGATGAAGTACTTATGTTCGTCGCCACTGAAAACGGAACCGCTACGCTACCCGCCGGTCGCCTCGTCGTCGAAGGCCGGTACCTGTAAACGCTTTCGACGTAAGGAAATATATGACCATTCGCTTTGACCACATCCGCGACGATCTAAAACTTGATGCCAGTGAGAGTGTTTTCTTCGAGCGGCAGCTACTGGCGATTCGTACTAGAATCTTTGAAAAGAGGTTCCACGAACTAAAAGCACGTAGCTTCCTGCCGCCACAGGATGATATTAACATCGGTGCAACACACTTCACCTACCAGTACGTCGAGTATTACGGCAATGCGGTGCTGGGTAGCGATCTAGCGAATGCCGGCCCACGGGCTGACTTCAAGCGCATCGAGGCCACGCCGATTCCATTCTACGACGTGACTGATAGCTACGGCTATAACGTCCAGGAAATCCGCGCCTCGATGATGGCGCGTGTTGATTTGCCCGGCGGGAAGGCCACTGCCGCTCGCAAGGCGATCGAACAGTTTAACGATAATCTGTTGCTGCTAGCCGATGGAACCTGGCCAAACTATCTGGGATGTTATGGGCTATTCAAGCTCCCCAATACACACACGTATACGCCGGCTACCGGCGGTGGTGGTCTGTTGACCTTCGCGTCCAAGACGCCAGATGAAGTTATCGCCGACTTGCATGGTATCTGCAACGGCATCGTGACGAATTCAGGTGAGATAGAGAATCCTGATACCCTGATTCTTCCGCTGACGTCGTTCGTCGATATCGCGACGCGGCGCATGGGTGATGGTACAAGTGACACCATCCTCGCCTTCTTTGAGAAGGTTCGTGGTAGGCTTCGTCCAGGCTTCCGTGTTGAGAACAGCAACAAGCTAGAGACGGCCGGTTCTGGTAGCACTAAGCGCATGGTGGCCTACGAGAAGAGTATTGACAAGGTGGCCCGCCTGGAGCCCATCGAGTTTGAGCAATTCGCGCCGCAGGTGCATGGCTTCCAGACTATCACCAACTGTCACGCGCGCACCGCTGGTGTCTACACCCCGTTCCCGAAGTCTATCAGCTACGCCGACGGGATCTAAATGTCTAGACTAGCGCACGTCACGTCACTGGCGGACGTGACGCTAATTGCAGCCACCACTGCACCATTTCCGATCGTTACCTACGGATTAGTTCCGTCTGGATGGGGTAATATCGCTAACGGTCACGTACCGGAGTTTGACCTAGACCTGACATGTGCAGGTGCTAGTGGCGCCATTACAGATTTGAAACTGTATGGCGCTACTCGTGTTGTTGGTGCAGTTGTTGACGACACATTCACCGCGGCAAACGCCACGGAGATCATGACCGCAACGGCTCATGGTCTTCTGACTGGCGACGGACCTGTACAGTTAACCACCACAACTACACTACCTGCCGGGTTAGCGCTGCTTACGGACTACTGGATCATCCGCATCGATGCAAACACGTTCTATTTCGCCGCATCACTAGCAGACGCACTAGCTGGTACGAAGGTGTCTATCACCTCTGATGGAACCGGCACACATACGCTAGCAGATACTGCTGATACACAACTGGTCCGCTGGCGTTTGGTCGGTATCCTGGAGACATCACTGTCTCTAGCGTCTATCCGTGAAGGGTATACCGTCCGGTGCGACCATGATCCGCGCGTGTTTGCATATGGTGTTGTGTGGACCGGCACGGCTTCTAATACTGTAAAAGCAACCATCACACCTGTGAGTAGTAGGTGATCAGGTCCAAGATACATAATCTAGATGCTCGCATTCGACAGATAGTTGCATCTGGTTTGCCGGCCGGTGTTACTGGTCAACAGAAGTTTTTTCCAGATGCCGGTACGGCCGAATCAGCCGGACCACTCACGATGACGTCGTTGCGTTCATATGCTAGATATGTCGGTCAGTCGCCACGCCTTATCACGTCAGCGGACATCCATTGTTATATACACGGTGTTGCAGCCGTAGCCGGTGCTGGTGGAGCATCCGTTAATTGGGCAGAGGTGGCTATCGCCTCCGGTCCGATCGCAACATCGCTTCAGGCTAGTCTGAATCTGACAATTCTAGCATACGCATCTATTACTGCTGAGGCAGTTGCATCCAGTTCAACTAACCTGGTTAGTAAGGCAGTTAGTTCATTTTCACTATCTCCTGACTTGGGTATATGGTTGATTGTGGCAACCGCGTTTGAAACCACCAACATGTCTATGCGTTATGTGTATGGTACTGATATTCGTGGTCTAACTAGAATTCGTAGCTCGTGTCAACCTTCTGCTAATCTAAACACACCACTAGCATTTACCACCACGGCGCCAACTGCTGCGCTTGTGCCCGACCTATCGTTAATCATCTCATGACGATCAGCGTACTAAGTACCATCAGACGTATTCCGTACTATGCCCAGGCGGTATCGTCTGGTGCGAATACGGCAGCTGCAATCAATTCAGCAATCTATGCTGCATCGAGAGCGGCTGTTGCTGCTGGTCGTGGCACGAAGCGCGCGGTTCGTCTTACCTGTGGTGAAGACTACCTGCTAGAGTCGCCGATCGCGATGCGCGCGTATTCGATTCTAGATTGCAACGGTGCAAACCTCATCCCCACCTATGGTGTGGTTGGTGATGTGGATGTGCCATCGAATGCCGTTATCATCGCCGATGGTGCTTCAGCACTATCGGTGATGAATACCACGCTAACCACCTCTGTTGTTAAAAACACCAGCACGGTTGTAGTGGCAAACGCCGGTACACTAGTTGCCGGTATGTACTTCCTGATTCAAGGTCGGAACGTTCCTGGTGCACCACAGGACGCTCTTAACGAGAGTGATGGTATTAACGTTGTGTTGTCGGAGATCTGTTTAGCGCTGATAGTTGCTGGCACCACTATCACCACAGCCTGGCCACTACGACAACACCATGGCTCTACAAACTGCACAGTGCAGGCGTACGTGCCGCTCATCGGTGCCGAGGTGTGGTCACCTCGAATCTTCGGCAGTGAAGACAGTGTGTATACCGCTAACGGTGTGTTTGGTCGCTACTGCATCGATCTGACAGTCGACGATGTGTCGATGTCCGGCGCGTCGCGCGCCGCAATCGATATCCTCGGTTGTCGCGAGTATCGTTCTCGTGAGTTTAAATCTCTTGGTACCAACAACTGTTGGACGCAGATTAACTCTACGATCGATATGCAGATTAGCGATTACAGCGGCAAACAGGGTGTAGCCCGTGTACACCCGAACGGTATACCGCGGTATCCAATCCTGCTTCGTGCTCGCTGTACTGATGTTGACATTGATAACATCCACCTAACCAGCACTGCTTGTGGCATGTACGTTGCTGGCGGTGAGCATATTCGACTTGGTAGTCTAGATGTTACCGATGTTGAAATCACCGACGCGGTGTATGACCGTATGGTCGTCGGCGGTGAGATTCAAGATACCGGCATTATGCCGTTGGCGTTTGGTTCTGGTTACGGACCACTAGAGATTGCCGAGTTTGGATTCGACATTCAGATCGGTGGTATCAGGTGTGAAGACTTGCGCGCTCCATTTACATCGGAGTGGTTGGGCACTGGTAGCGGTCCGTGTAGAGCTATAGCGATATATCTACACGATATACTAGCTTCGCAGATCGGTAATCTAACCGCTAACAATCGTGGTGACGGATCTAATGCCGTTAGCGGCATCCAAATGTCAGACTTTGGTGGGCACATACAATCGATTCATGTGAACGGCTATGGGCAAGGGTTGATGTTTCAGAATGTGGCGAGCGGTATAGTTGTTGACCGCTACTACTTTAGTGGCACCAGAGGTAATTCACCAAATGCCAGCATCCCGTTCTGGATGAATCAGGGTGCGATAACCGGTCACACTATCCATTTTCGTGAGGTGTGGCTGTCGAATGCTTTTAGCGCAGTCCGGTTCGGTGCAGATTTCGCAGGCGATCCTAACTTCCGTATCGACTACCTGATGAATGACGGTGTTGAGAACACCGACGTGTTTTTAGGTAAGAACGAAAGTGCTACAAACTTCGCTGAGGGTGATGTTGTTGAGATTGACTCAACCCACACGTCGAACGACTTCACCAGAATCATAGAGCCGATTACCGGTGATGCGGCTCACGAGCGTCGGTTAGCTGCCGTAGTGACTGGTGTTACATACGACTACGGCACTGGCTACATGTTCATCACAGCTCTGCCGCCAGCTAGGATTGCAACTGTAAAAGCTACTACAGCAATTGTGAATAAGGGTGCCGTGATGGAGTATTCTGGTACGCGCCGCTGCGCACCTGACGCGGCTGCGGCACATCCTATCGGCAGTAGCTTAACGTACAAGGCATCAGGCTCGGAAGGTTTAATTAAGGTTACTCGGATCAATGGCTAGTGTTACCTGGACAGATGTTACCGGTGTTGCAGCAGCTCTATCTGCTACGACAGCGTCTCATCGCGCCGCGATTCTAGCCTACGTGAATGGTACCGGTGTAGCTGTTGACTCGCTAGATGGCGAGGCCGGCGAGACTACCAAGCTAGCACGAACCTACCTAGCTGCCCACATGGGCACTATGAACCAGCGTGGTATCAATGGCAGCTCTGGCACAGTTACCGCGCAGCGTGAGGGCGAGATCAGCGTGCATTACGCTTCACCTGATGGCATTAATGGTTCAAAGATGTTGTCTGAGACGCCGTACGGGCGTCTGTTCCAGATGTTGATTAGTCGTAATCATAACTCCAGGGGACCAAGGGTTATATGATTACATACAACGATCTGGTTCTACGGAACCTAAAGAAAGCACTCACCGACCAACTAACCAAGGTGTTTGTTGGCGTATTCGATCACGGTATGCGACCTGAAGGTGACATCTCGAACTTCGAGTTAGCCATTATCCACGAGTATGGAACCGATCATGTCCCGGAACGCAGTTTCCTCCGCCGTGCTGTCCTTAATAATCAAGTTGAGTTTAGTAGTTTGGTGCAGCGTCTGGTCCATTCGGTATTTCTGCAAAAAAAGACAATGCCGCAAGTGATGCGCGAGCTTGGTGAGTGGGGTGTGGAGAAGACCAAGCAGACTATTCTTGATGGCGTGCCGCCGCCACTAGATGCGAATACGATCCGTCAGAAGGGTCACGCACAACCACTCGTGGAAACCATGCGTCTATTTACCTCTGTCGAATACCGGACTGGTGAATGAGCCTAGTCGGTGTCATCTCTAGCTTCTCAACCGGCACGTACATAATTACTCGCACCGCTGCCGACATGTATATTAATGGTATTCGCACGCCCGGTGCAACATCCACATTCACGCTCGACGCCAGCATCCAGCCTGTTACCGGACGTGCTTTATACGTATTGCCGGTGGCCAGACATACACAGGATGTCCGTAAGTTCTGGACAACCACACAGTTGATTACCTTGCCCAATCCAGACAAGATCACCATTGATGGAGAACTGTTCGAGGTTTTCCAGGTCTTTGTGCACAGTGTGTTATCTGACGCACCATTCTATCGCGTGTACTGCGCTAGGCAGACCATCCCGTGACCTGGAACACCACCCTAACAGCACTACAGGCTTGGGTGGTGAGCGCCACCGGTATTGCTACCGGTAACGTTCGATGGTCCGGTCAGGGCGGTACTCGCGCTGTCGGTCCTTGGATCTCTCTGAATGTCATCGCTGACAATCCGGCCGGGCCTACCTGGTTTGACATCGAAGATGCTGATGAGCCCGTGGTTGCTGGTGCAGAGATTAACTACAAAGGCCGTGGCAGCAGTACCGGTACATTAAGCATTCAGTGCTTTGCCGGTGCAGCGGTTGGTGAGAGTAGTTCCGTTGCTATCCTGCGCAATTTGCGTGCATCAGCTAGTTCGCCGGCCACCCGAGCCGCCATGGTGCTAGCCGGTGTTGGTTTGGGAACGATCGGTCCGGTCCAGGATTCTCCAGGTCTAATAAACACGACAAACTTCGAGCCGCGTGCGATGCTAAACGTGACCTTCTTTACCGCAGAAGAGTCGACCATCGCAGGCACCTACATCGAGACGGTCGAAGTCGACGGCACGGTCACGAGCTAATCAGGAGCACACATGTCCCTAGCTAACTTTGTCAATATCACGATCACCGCGGATACCGTCGGTGCGTCGCGCGCGGGGTTTGGCGTGCCGCTGATTCTGTCGGCTACCGCTGCCTTCGCCGAGCGCATTCGCTTCTACGCCTCGCTAGCCGAGGTTGCCGAGGATTTCGCGGTTACTACCGGACCAGAGTACCTGGCGGCAACCGCTCTGTTCTCGCAGAGCCCGCGGCCTACCAGCGTCGCTATCGGTCGCTCTGCCCTGCCGCCGACTCAGGTTTACACGATGAGTCTGTTGGCTGCGCCGACTGTCGGCACGCCGATTACTATCAGTGTTAAAGCCGATGGTGCCACCTCTACCGATATCTCGGTCACACCGCTTGCCGATATAGTTTTCGCACCATCCGACGTCACCACTGGTACTGACGTTGTTGTGATGACCGCTCACGGGATGACGACCGGTAATGGACCTTATCGCGTCATTGCGACCACGACACTACCGGCACCGCTCGCGATCGATACGAATTACTGGATCATCGCACCAGACGCTAACTCGATTAAGTTCGCAACGAGCTACGCGAATGCAATCGCACTGACCGCGATTGATCTCACGACTCAAGGTACCGATAATCATCTTCTCACTCGTGATGCGAATGACGTTATGGTCGCGCAGTTAGTTGATCGCCTGAACAGTGTAGTTGGTAACAACTATATCGCTGCCCAGGTGGCAGGTGGTGGTGATACAGATACCTTTACTGTTACCGCTGATGCGGCAGGCGAGTGGGTTTCTCTCCAGGTGAATCCTGCGCAGATCATCTCCAACCAGACTCACGTAGATCCTGGTGTCGCCACCGATCTTGCCGCTATCGCTCTGGAGAACAACGCCTGGTACTGCCTCATCACACTCTACAACAGCAACGCCTACGTACTTGCTGCCGCAGCGTGGATTGAGACGCAGCAGAAGATCTATATGGCTGACGTCAGTGACACCACTGTTGTTACCGCCACCGTGCTCGGCAGCGATACCGCTGACGATCTACACACGCTAGCCTACGCGCGTACCGCGGCCTGGTACCATCCGGCGCCGGCATCGATGCTTGGTGCCGCCATCGCTGGTCGGTGTCTGCCTATCGATCCTGGTGGCGAGTCTTGGACGCTCAAGAATCTGGCCGGTGTCGCCGCGGTAGTGCTGACTAGCACACATCGCACCAACCTGGTTAACAAGGCTGCAAACAGCTATCAGACTGTTGGCGGTTCGGGCCGCACGTTCAACGGTATGACCGCCGATGGCGATTTCATCGATGTGCAGCGTGGATTGGATTGGGTTGAGGATGACATGGGTGTTGCTGTTTTCAACGCGATGGCAACGTCCAACAAGGTTCCCAATGATGATGATGGTGTTGCCATCATCGAGAATGAGGTTCGCGCATCACTAGCTCGTGCAGTCTCTCGCGGAATTTTCCGGGCGAATCCGGAACCAGTTGTCACCGTGCCTCTTGTCGCTAGTGTTGCAACGGCAGATCGTGCCGCAAGACTCTTGCCTGACGTGTCATGGTCTGCGCAGTTGGCCGGTGCAATTCACAAGGTTAGCATCAATGGCGTTGTGAGCGTCTGAGGGTAGGAGCACCAAAATGGCGAATTTTCGCAATTATGATCCACGACAGATTGTGTTCACCTTCAAAGGATTACTATTCCGCGGGTATGCGGAGGGTACCTTTATCAAGGTGGAACGAGCTGTCGATGGCTACTCCATGGCGGTTGGCTCCAATGGTGACGTGGTTCGTACGCGAAGCCGCAACCGCACCGGTTCCATCACCGTCACCTTACAGGGTGCATCCATCACCAACGATGAGCTATCCGGGCTAGTTGTTGCTGATGAGATCAGCGATGACATCACCTTTGGTGTCGGTGCCGCCATGGGTAAGGATCTGAACGGCCTTACTGTGTTCGCGTCACAGAACGCCTGGATTCGCAAGGTGGCTCCGTACGAAGCGGCCATGGAGCATACGAATCGCGAGTGGATTCTGGACTGTTCGGAGCTAAGGATGTTCGTGGGCGGCGCGCTACGGTAACACAAGCAAACACCCTGGGGAGGGCATATGCTAAAAGTTGAGAAGATTACAATCGGTGACCTGAAGGTCACCACACAGAAACACCCATACTTTCGTGGTATGGCACTCAAGGGTCGATGGCTCCAGTTTGTCGGACCATCACTCTCACCAGTACTAGCCTCTCTGGCTCGCAGCGGCGTCACCGATCTAGCTAACGCCGACATGGGCGTTATGGCGGCGGCACTAGGCGAGTTATTCTTTCGTATGGATCCGGCTGAACTACAGCCGTTGATCTGCGAAACCCTGGCCTCCACCACAGTCGTGGTGCCGGATGAGAAAGGCGTAGCGACGCAGATCGATCTAAGTAATCCAGCGATGATTGAACTGGTATTCGGCGATCGAGAACTTGATTCGCTTAAGACTATCTGGTTTGCACTTAAGGTGAATTTCGCCGGGCTTTTTCCCGACGGAGCCATGGCAAAGCTGGTTCAGGCGATGGCTCCAAAAGAATCACCGTCGACCTAGATCCTTCTCTCCAGCCGCTGTGGTCCGGCTACCGTTTGGTACTTGAGAGATACGTATCTTTGGTGGACCTAGATAATCTATCTATCGATGATGTGTTGGACATGAACCTGGCTGCTGACGCGTGGGACGATGCCAAGGCACGAGCAAGTAAATGAACGTAGCTAGTCTATTCGCAACGCTGGGCATCAAGGTTGATGGTGCCTCGTTTGCTTTTGCCGAGAAGGCACTAGCAAAGATGCGAGCGAATGCCGAGGCACTGTCCTCGGCGATGCGCAAGACCACGCATGGCATCTTCAGCTCCACGGCGAGCAAGAATGATATGTTGGCCGAGCGGGCGTTTAACACCGCTCGCATGCAGAACCAGGTCAGGGCCGATATTGCTACCGAGCGGCGCAAGCGCGGTCTGTCGATCGAGGAGCGCAACGAGCGCCAGGCCGAATTCATCCAGACGATCGCTAGCCGTAACCTGAAGACGCGCATCAAGGACGAAAAGCATTTCGACAGTATTATGGCCGGGTATGAGCGCGGTGGCGCTCGTGCACGCACTAAGGCCGGTGGTGGTGAACCGTCCGTCTTTGATCGCATCACACCAGGCGGTCAGTATGGTAGTAGCACAATGCTTGCTGCTGTGGGTGGTAGTGGCGGTGGTGGCGATAGTGACGACAAACCGAAGGGTTGGAAGGATCGTGTTGGTGCCGCTAGCAGCCGCGCATCAAGCGCACTCCACGGTGCCGGTACGCATATCATGCGTACATTCGCGCTTGGGTATATTGCCAAAAGCGCGATTCAGTCCGTCACCACATTAGGTGATGAGTACAACAACGCCAGCAACCGCATCAAGGTCCTGACTAGCAATACCGCACAACAGGTGCGGTTGCAGGACATGCTGTTTGCCAGCAGTCAGCGCACTGCTACCACGTTCGATAATGCCACATCACTCTATCAGCAGATCGGCAAAGCCATTGCTGATACCGGTGGTACGTTAGAGGATGCGGTCGGAACGACAGAGCTAATTAGCAAGGCTGTGAAGGGATCAGGCGCCAATGCCGAAGGCGCCAAAAAGGCGTTGTATCAGCTCGGACAAGCTATCGGCTCCAACCGCCTATCAGGTGATGAGTTTAGGTCTGTTATCGAACAGGCACCCATCCTGATTGACATCATCGGTAAGGCAATGGGCAAGTCGCGCAACGAAATGCGCGAGCTTGCCGAAGGGCAGAAGATCTCTGCCAAGATGATTATCGACTCCATCAAGAGCCAGGCGCCGTACATCGAAGAGTTGTATGCAAATCGCATACCCATCCTTGGTGATGTTTTCACAAATCTTCGTGGAAAGATCTCCAAGGCGTTTGGAGAAATGTTCAGGAACAAGGACACGCTTGCCGGCTTCAACGCACTAATCTCTGGATTTAGCGCCGTCCTGATGGCCGCCGTGGATGCGATGGGCTTCGTTTTGCGCAACGGCAGGCCTTTCCTCCTCTTCCTCGGCGCGCTGACCGGCGCGTTCGTGGCGCTCAAGCTGGCCGCCCTAGCGGCCTGGCTAGCCACGCTCGGGCCGGTCGGTTGGACGGTGCTCGGGCTTGGGGCCGGCATTGGTGGCGCCATCGCTGCATATAAGGCGCTCAGCTCTACCGATAGTCCTGCGTTGTCAGAACGACAGATCAACGAAGCTACAGGTGGCGGACGCGGCACACCTGGCAAGATTACCAATGTCGGCGGTGTTGTTTTTAACATCAACTCCACCAAGGCCAGTGCCGAAGAGGTAGCGGTTCAGGTGCAGGAAGCGTGGGATTCCCACATGGTTAATACCGCGGCGGCAATCCAATGATTCAAGTAGGCGATTATTTCCTGGATGCTGCGATAACCGAGGAACACTCGTTCGAGAACGAGATCACCGAGTTTCCGGTGGAATCCGGCGCGATGGTGGCTGATCATGTGCAGGTTAAACCGGACTGGTTGACGTTTGAGTTTATCGTTAGTGATACACCGCTAGGTGATGTGTTGGCAAAACGTGCCGGGGATCTGATTGATCCGTACGAAGAGTTGTTAGATCCGTACAAAACCCTGCCGTCCGAGGAAGCATTAGCGTTCCTGCTAGCGGTCCGCAACTCACGCGAAACAATCACTATCGTAACCGGTATACGTACCTACGATGACATGATTTGTGAGTCGCTCAAGATACCACAGGATGCTTCTACCGGACACGCACTAAAAGGCACCGCTACATTTAAGCAGGTGCAGATCATCACCAACGAACGTGTAGTCATCAAGACCGCACAGCCGCGCGGACAAAAGAAACGTCGCTTGGGTAGCAAGTCCGCGCCAAACTTCACTGGTGCTGTTATGTGGTTGTGTCCACCCGGCGTATCGGTGATCACTTCTGGTGGATTCAATCCGGCTCGTGATCATCAGGCTAATCTACAGCAAGGTTGTGAAATTGTTCGTCAGACCAGAGGGTCTGATGGTGTGGTTCGATGGCGCAAAGCCGACGGCACAGAATTTACAGACAGTGAAATCACGTCGTGGAAAGATGAAATAGAAACTAGAAGCTCTACGGTGTACGATCCACACCGAGACTGGACTAACGTTCATACAGGTCAGCCACTAAGCAGATCGGGACTACCGTCACATCAACCAGGCGTGTTTACCGAGCCGCGAACCGGTGTACTAACCGGCGGTAACCCGTTAACGAACGGACTACGTCTGCCCGGTGGTAGGTAATGCAGCTCCTACCACTTGAACCATCCATTCCACACTACACGTTCTCAACCGTGATTAGTGACAACACGTACTTATTTGAAGTACGTTGGAACGCTCGGGATGCCGCGTGGTACATGGATGTTGCAGAGCAAGATGGTGCGCCTATCGTTACAGGCGTGAAGGTGGTTCTAGGTGCTAATCTCGCTCGGCGAGCCAATCACAAACTATTTACGCTTGGTGCCTTTGTTGCTATGGACACCTCTCGTACAGGTGTTGACGCTACACTGGATGATTTGGGTACTCGGGTGCAAGTTGTCTACATGACAAACTTCGAGATACTTGCCACCATCACACGATACACATGAGACTGTTTAACCGTAACATAAAGGTACTAGCGTGGCAGCCGGAAGGCCGCGTGCCGCGCGTATCTGTTGGTACGGCCACCGCTGGTGCTGGTCTGTATGCCACCGATGAGATCGCCGGGACGGCACAACAAACACCCGATAACGGCATCGTGATTACAGAACACCAAATGAAGTTCAAGATAGATAAAACGCTACAGCGTAGCCCTAATACTTGTGAATTAACGATCACCAACCTGGCGCCAACCACACGTTCGTTTTTCCAAGCGGCAGATGTGACTGTGGAACTACAGGTTGGGTATGATGGTGAATTGCTCACACTGTTCAAGGGTGGTGTGCGCTGGTGTCGATCGACCCACGAAGGTACCGAATATACCACTACCATGCAGCTTGGCGACGGCGAGCGTAACTACAGCCTATCGCGTGTGAACCGGTCTTACAAGGAACACACGCCCGTGTTGACTGTGCTCAAGGATGTTGCGCAAAGTATGGGCTTGAAGCTACCGACCGAGGTTGTGGTAGATTCAGATCTATCGAATCAGTTTGCTACCGGCGCGGTTCTTAGTGGTAAATCCAGAGACGAATTGTCTCGCTTGCTGAAGCCATACGGTTATGAGTGGTCCATACAAGATGGTGTGTTGGTAGTGCTTAAAGACGTGCACGTCACCAACAAGAACGATCCGTGGCCTGTTGGAGAAGCTCACGGTATGATCGGCTCTCCAGCGTTCGGTCCACCATCAGCAATACGCATCCTGAAGTCTGGCAAGACCGGTAAAGTCAAACCACCGTCCATGACAGTGTCGAATCAGCTATATCCGCAGATCAACCCGGGTGGTAGCATTAGACTCACATCACGTGATACCAACAAAGGTGATTTCAAGGTTAAGCAGGTTCGACATGAGGGTGACACGCATGGTAAGACTTGGAAGACCGATATCGAAACGGTGTCGCTATGAGTGATGTACCAACCCTACCGACCATCCTGGAACGCATGCAGGAAAACATCATGCGCGGATTGCGCGTGTGTGGCCCTGCACGTGTGGAGTCGTACGACGCCGCAACGCAGAGTTGTTCTGCACAACCGCTGATTCACTATGGTGAGATCAACGAAGACGGAGAGCGCGTTGTTTTCCGTCCAGCAGTTGTAACTAATGTACCAGTCATGCACGCCGGTGGCGGTGGTTTTCAGTTCACCGTACCGGTTGCTGTTGGTGACACTATTCTGTTGGTGTATTCTGACCGCAGTCTAGACCGTTTACTGGTCCGTGGAGGCGAAGTAGATCCGGCCGATGATCGCATGCACCACGACGGCGATGCCATTGCGTTTACCGGCTTTAGAGACTTCGCCCATGCGTTAGCTACCGCACCGACCGATCGTATACGCATCGGATATAGTACCGGCGCAGCGAAGATAGACATTACAGCTACCGAAGTGCAAGCGGGCGGCACTGCTGCATTAGCACTACATAGCAAACTAGATGCTTTATGGACGTGGGTTAACGCCATGCCGGCAGGGACACTAGCAGCCGTACCAATTACACCAGCTGTGTTGGGTAGTGGTACAACTGTCCTGAAGGGCGGGTAGTGTGTTATCCACAGACCCTGTGTGTATCCTGTTAACATCCGATGGAGATATCTCCATTTCGGCCACCGGGCGCACCTCGATGGCGTCCGGGCTGACGGCTGCTGTGCAGGGTGCGCGAGCGCGCATGTCGCTTATCCGTGGTGAGTGGTTTTTGAACCTTGGCGCCGGTGTGCCGTACCTGGAGCGCGATGGTGTTAAAGCGTCAGAGGCGTTGCTCGGCCAGGTCTACAGCCCGGTCAAGGTTCGCACCGAAATGCGCAAAGCTATCCTAAGCACGCCCGGTATCACAGAGATCTTGGTACTTACGGTTGAACTAGATCCAGCAACACGTGCGGTGACGGTTACCTGGCAGGCACGGACCACCTTCGGTGACACTGAGGTTGATATCCTGGAGACCGCATGACCGTCTATGGCCTTATCGCTACCGGTTTCTTACCGAAGACGATTGAGATCATCCGCGATGAGATGAACGCAGAGCTGCGTGCATCACTTGGCGCGTCGCTAGACTTATCTGATCAAGATCCACTAGGACAGCTCGTTGGCATCGTTGCTGCTGCTGCTGGTGAGTTGTGGGAGCTGGGCGAGGCCATCAACGCATCCGGTAATCGCGACACCGCCACCGGTGCAGCACTGGATAATGTCCTACTGTTAACCGGCACGTTTCGCGCCGAGGAATCCTCATCCACGGTTACGTTAACGCTTACCGGCACAGCTACCACCGCTATCGCTGCTGGTAGCCAGGTAGAAACACTCTCCACCGGAATCGTGTTCGCTACCGATGATGATGCAATCATAGCAGCCGCAACCGCTTGGTCAAACGCAACCTACGCTGTTGGCGACAAGCGAACCAACACAACCCGAATCTATGTCTGCATCACTGCCGGTACGTCCACGGTCGCACCAACCGGTACCTCAGCGGATTCTGCACCCGGTGGTACAGCACACTGGCGGTATCTCGGTGAGGGTGCCGGTTTTGTAGATGTCGACGCCACCGCGGTAGTCGTCGGCGCGTCGGTTGCCGTCTCTGGTGACATTACCGTTATCACCACTCCGATCGGTGGTTGGTCGTCGGTGATGAACATCTCCAGTGCGGCTCTCGGTAGTGCCGAAGCGACTGACGAAGAGGCGCGCATAGCCGGTGAGGCCGACCTAGCGACTGCCGGTGAATCTACCGCCAATGCTATTCGTCAAGAGCTACTAGCGGTAACTGACGTGGATTCTGTTACACTGTTTGTCAACAATACCGACATCACCGATGCTGATGGTGTGCCTCCACATTCGGTGGAGGCACTAGTCCGCGGTGGTGCAAATCAGGACATCTGGGATGCGTTGTATAATGTAGTCTCTGCAACCTCTGGTACACACGGTACAGTAGATGGTACTGCTACCGACACTGAGGGTGTTACACATGCCATGTCGTTTTCTCGACCCACGGAGAAAACGGCATTTGTCAAGATCACACTTGTCTATGATGCACTACTCTACCCGGCTGATGGTGATCAGCAAGTGCGCGATGCAATTGCCGATTGGGGTAATGCACAGTCGTGTGGCAAGAACATTGTTGCAGCCGGTGCGGCAGCACAGGCATTCACTGTTGCCGGCGTCATTGATGTAACGGAAACGTTTGTTAAGAAAGACTCCGGGCCAGCTACATCTGCTGTTACTGTGCAGATTAGCACTCGTGAGCTTGCTGTCTACATCGCCGATGACACTAACATTGATGTAACCTCATCTGCTGGTACACCGTGACCGTAGATCACATCACACAGTCCCTGGCGCGTCTGCCTGAGGTTCTCAAGGGTAAGACGAATGTCACCGCTATCCTGACGGCGCTGATTAGGCCGTTTCAGGATCTGGAAGACGTCTTTCAGGATCTATTGCTCTTGCGCGGTGTGCTCACAGCTACCGGGCAGGCGCTCACCAACATCGGTAACCTGGTTGGTGAACCGCGAAACGGCAACACAGATGATGATTACCGCCGGCACATTCGCGCTCGCATCTTCACGAATCGCTCTAGCGGTACCATATCCGAGCTGATTCGAATCGCCCGCCTGGTCATCTACGACACTGATGCACACATACACCTGGAGAAGCAACAGGTTGGTGTGGTGGTGTTGCAGATACATCCACATTCAGGGGCTGGCCTATCGGCAACAATGGCCGATATTGCTATTAACTTCTTGCGTGAGGCGGTATCTGCCGATGGTCGGATCATCCTGGAATCTGGCACCGAGGCTGATGTTGACACATTTACTTTAGACACATTATTAGCTAGTCAAGCGTTTCCAACGGATGAGGCATCGGATCTTTTAGACCTAGATCCGTTATGTGCTAATTTAGATACAGTTGTAGTTTCAACTATTTCTGGTCCATCATCAGGAAGAACAATACAACTTGTTGCTGATGGTAGTGGTGCAGGATCGCTAACTGATGGTCTTGCAGCAGTGTTTCACTTCCAAAGCGGTGTGACCACAGTTGCTAATTTCGATGATGCTATGAGTATCTCTGCGTATATAATTCCAGAAATCCCCGGTACCGGTTCTAACGTGTTGTCAGCCGGTGATGTACTTGCTGCTACCGCGCTAACTGGCGGTGTTACCCAGATTGCTGGTGGTTCTTTCATTGATGCGAGGGAGTGAGTTATGCCGAAGCCTACAGTATTACCAGAGTGGAACAGCGACGGCACCAACCGTACCACACCATCAGCCGGACAGCAAGATACTGGCTGGATATCAGGGCAGAAGCCACCATCTAGCTACTTCAACTGGTGGATGTACTATGTGTACATGTGGCTACTGTGGTTAGACGGCATCCTTACTGCTGACGGTGGTATGACGGCACTAGCCAATCAACATATCACTGTTAGCGGCACCGGGCGTTTCAAGCACGGTGACATGACCACTAGCAGACCGCCGTACGGTTTTATCTTGTCTGGTACACCAACTCTAGGCGACGCTGGCCTTACCGGTATTTGCCATGTGGCAACACCGATAGATCTACCGGCAGGAAAACGTATCAGACAGATAGTTTACACGTATAATCGTGCTGGAGCCGGCACCATTACGTTTACACTAGAACGAAAAACGGGGGATAGTGTTGGTGCCAATTTTGTGGTCGTAAACACCACCACCGTGTCTGCCGGAACCGGCTGGACGACATCTACGGCAGCATCACTTGATTTAACAATACTTGCCGGATGGCATTACCATGTTCGCATTCAGCAGACCGATGCTTCAAACCAAACAAACTATCTGGAAATAACCTACGACCACCCCTAGTATCCATGTGTTCGGTTGTGCCGCACCGCCTTCACCTGCACCGCAACAGTCCCAATCTGGGTTGCCGTTCTCCACTCACCTGGTAGTAACATCATCACCAGCGTATGAACCGCCAGCACACTAGGGAAGTACACGACTGGCGGCATGCGCTCACCACGACTACCCATGATAGGATTGCTCTCCAAACCATCTACCGTTATCTGACGTGTCTGTAGATAGTCCAGCACCAGAACAGTTGCGACGCCACCCTGCATAACGACATCGGTACGGCTAAATCGACCGGCACACCCGCACGCGAACAAGAAGACAATCAGGAAACGCATTGTGTTCACACCTAGAGGGTGATACCATTATCTGTGTAAATTCTGTATGCTGCCGTCATGACACCTGAAGACCAAAAGAAATGGTGGCGGCGCGCGGCGGTTCTAGGTGTAATACTAGGTGCGCTATGCAACAGTCTACCACCAAAGTACCAATCATTATGCCGTCTCACATCCATGGCTTGCTCGGGAGGTTCACCTTGAAGTTTCTGTTCATATTCTCGACTTTCATCCTTTTCCTACTTGGTTTCACCACCGGCGCCGATGCCGCAAGACTGGCCGAGGAGGAAACCGTACTACCTGATTTGGTCGGACCTGTGTTGGATGCCTTCGCCACCGGACAGCCGGTGGTGGCTGCGATGCTAGCGCTAGTGCTTATCGCCGCATTGGCTAGCCGATACGGTGCCAAGAAATGGCCCTGGTTGGCTGGTAGCACTGGCAAGGCATCGCTAGTGATGTTGGGTGCCTTCGGCGCCTCTGGTGCAGCCGCTCTCATGGGTGGTGGTTCGTTGTCACTAGCTCTACTTGGCACAGCAGTCATGGTAGCAGTACAGGCCGCCGGTGGCTACAGTCTTGTGAAGAGTCTCGTGATCGATCCGCTAAGACCGCTGGTTGCTAAGGGACCGGTGTGGCTGCAGTTTGGCTTTAGTATGTTGTCGTGGATGTTCAACAAACCCGTCAAACCAGATCCGGGCATCACTCTAGCAAAAGCCGAGAAAGCCGGTGATGAAGCGGTTGCGGATATGAAGGCCGCTATCGTGAAGGATTTGACGTTTAAGGATGTGCCTTGAAGATGTTTGCTGCGCTCGCCATGGCGTGTGTACTGTCCTCCCCAGGGCACGCCATGGCCGAGCCGGCGCTTCCAGTGGGTGAGGTGCTCCCGCTGCGGCTCATCACCGGCCTGGATTGCACGACGCACGCAGGAATGCCACTCATCCTCCCGCCAGGACGATACCTGCCGGAGAATGAGTGGCTGTCCTACTCGGTCGAACATGACCGCCTCGAGCTAGCCGAGGTCCGCCTGGCTGCTGAGAATCAGTCGCTACGCACGAGTGCAGCGGCCGAGCCTGCGGCACCTGCGCCGGGTGGATGGGGCACGCTAGCTCTCATCGGGCTCGCCGGCATCGCTGGTTTTGCCGGTGGTGTCTGGCTGATGCGTTAAGATAATACCATCGTCATGTGGTGGTAGTGGTCCTGTTTCCCAGGTTTCACAAGCCTCACATGTTTCCACGTACCCGCCATACAGCGGTTGGTAGTGCACTCCAGCACCACACTGTTTGCATTTGGAGAAAGTGATACTGCAACTAGGGCAATCGCCTGCAATGTGCAGCATTCCATCTATATTTAGCCATTTAGTGCGTTCCGCGGTGGTCATTCTAGTGCTTCTGTGAGTTCGCCACGCGCGATGCCTATCATGACACCAGACATCATGGTGTAGTATATTACAAAACCGCGACTCGCCAACCATGCGTTTGATATCCTGGCCGCATTGTAGACATGTAGACCATACAGCTAAATCATCTGGCGTAGGCATAATCCAGTACTCCCTTCGCGTACATCGTCATCCACACAACGCCTGGATCGCTGCGTCGGTGTGGGGAGATTGCACTGTGCTCAACCATGGCATACTTGCGATCGATGTTGTAATGCTGCACTAGTGCACGAGCTAGCTGTTTCGCCGCTTCCACCTGTTCTGGTGGAAAGACGTCGCCGTGGCCAACTAGCTCAATACCTATCGCCACACTGTTGGCGTAACCAAGCCCGTCGATCGGCAATGCTCCGTGGCCACCAGCATGCCAACAAATGGCCGTGAACGGCGCCATCTGTATCACTGTGCCGTCGGTATCGATAGTGATATGCCATGATGCAGGACGATCGAAGAGTTTGCCCTCATCGGCATCGGTGTGCTCGGGCAACCGACGACGATACTGATCCTTGCGTCGGTTAGCCATCGCCACGGCGGTACCAGGATTCGTCGCCGTGTAGTGCCACACGATAGCATCCGGCCTGGTACCTGTCATGCCGCCAGATGTCCAGGTAGGATGTATGTGTATGTACTTGGCACCCCTATACCAATCCTTGTCAAACAATGCCACTACACTGGCCGGTTTGATATACGCTTCTAATGCCTTGCGTGTAACAGGTCCGAACTTCCCGTCGACCTTCAGGCCGAGCTTCTCTTGTGCAATGCGCACCATTTCTGTGATTAGTGGATCCACTGGACCGACCATCCAGAAGGCGTGAGCGTTGTAGTCGTCAGGGTTCATACTTCCTCATATGTTAATACGTCACCGGCACGCAGGACCAACATATCTGTCGGGTCCACTAACATGTTGTTTACAAAATACCGTCTCACACGATCACGATCCAACTTCTCGCGATAACCATCCTCATCACCAGAGTCATGATCTACTCGGTATCTCACGGTCGCACCTCCAACCAGATACCTACTGGCATTTTGTCACGCAGTACCTGTACCCGCTCATATACATATTCTAAATCAGCGTCGTTAGCTACATCAACATAGGCAACTACCGTACCTGGCGCCTGTGTATCTATTCGCCTCACCGTAACCACCCATGATTCGTCCTCCAAAATAGCACGAAGCATGTTCTTGGTCATACTTCCTCAGCTACACCATAGACGCAATCAGGATCGCGTTTTGTTGGCACAAATGCGCCACCATCAGCCAATGTTCTAGCATATCTAGCAGCCTGTGCGTGCGTCGGAAACCAGGACGCGGCACGACCATTCACTATCTGTGAACCATGGTACACAGCATATCTGGTCTTGGTATCTATTTCGCCGGACATTACCAATACAGGCACCACAACCTTTACCCACGGCTGACCTGGATCAGTAGGTAGCAACCCGGCGCGGGTTGCCTGTGTAATAGCCATGTTCAGAGAAGCGACGGCGCCGCACAGGTGCGGCAATTTACTAGGACCAACCTTGCCGGTGGTGTCTGGATCGATATCCTCTGAATAGGCGGCACGACGCATGCCTATATCATCCGTCAGATTAGGATCGGTTGCCTGATGTGCTTCCATAGAATCTAGTGTCTGCTGGATGTGTGATAAACCAGCGCGTAGGTATGATCGAAGGCGCTCGAAATCCGCACGCGTGCTCTCGACGGGTCGCATATAATTTGCGCGCTCATACTTACTACTGCCGTATTCACAGGCGCGTGCGCCGTAGACCAGCATCGGCGTACGAATGTGCGTGATGTCGGCCTTGCGCACATCTCCTAAAGATTCCTTCATGTCTTTCATGTTGCCCCGGGGAAGACTCGGCCGCGCCCGAGTCGGTTTAGGTAAAACAGCCCGACACCTACCGCATCAACCGCATCGTGCGAGTTAGGTACTAGATCACGTTCGGCTGGTTTAAGCCGTTCCATAATACGACCACACATTACCTTTTTCTCTGTTTGACCTTTCCATTCGTGCGGCGCATAGGTAACAACGTTAGCGCTAGGTAGCATGCCAACCAGGCAGCCAATAACGCCCACCATAGCCAGAAGGTCATTAGGATCCCCTTTCGTCTTACCATCTTGTCGCTGGTATACCTGTGGCCGTTCGGACACTAGCGTGTCGACAGTACCTGCACCGTACACCATAGCATCTAGAATAGCATTGGCCATGCGGCGCCAACGCATGGCCTGATCTTCACCTTTGATGACCGGTAGTTGTATTCGCACGGCTGTGTTGAGCACACCGTTGCTGGTGAATACCGCCGCACCGGCACTCTTAATGCTGGGATCGATGCTAAGGATCATTGTGCACAATTCCCATCATGTCTAACTGGTAATGAACACTTATAGGATTTGTGTTCACATGTCGGGCACTGGATTGGCTTAGAACATAATCCGAAGATTTGCCCGTATTCGCTTTTTACCAGAATATCATGACCTTCGTGCTGTACAGCCCATCGTGCAACATCATCATCTCTACTGCTGCAGAAACCAAACCGGCTAACATCAACACGGATATTGGCTTTTCCGATCTGTACCAGTAGTGGAAAATAATCTAATAGCCTTATTAGTTCGTCGGACATGTTATTGAAATCTGCACCTGCACCCCAACCATCCACCTTACAGGTTTCGCAGTAGTAGAACCAATCACAACTCATTCGTCATCACCCGTGTCAAAATAACGCTCTAAGTGTTTCTCGATGATATCGGACAGGTGTAAATCGTTTGGCCAATCGTTATCACCGTAGTCTTCGCAGATTCGGCGAAGTGTGGAGATAGCCGCCTCGCGCTCTAGGATCCATTTGGTTGCAGCACCCTCTGAGCCGTCATAACCAAGCTCTTTGAGCACGTGCGCGAGCATGTGTGTAAGCGCGCTGCGCATGCCGTTGATGTAGTCTTGTTCACTCATGCGTTACCTGTACCGTCACAGAAGACACACGGTCCGGTGGACAAGTTCTCCCAATCCACATTACCGTTTTCGTCGCACTTCGCGCATTCGGCCACACCGGTAGCATTACATGCTGCGCACTTTAGTACGGAACGGTATTCCACCAAATGTCCCATCAACATTGCATGGTCAATGCCGGATTTCATTCCGTTTGAAATACCAAGATCAATATACACAACCGTTTTTTGAGCTACACACCGCCATGTAAAACCGGCATTTATACCAAGCTCACGCTCCTCTGGATTGTTGTCGTCAAGTACACCAGGTTGCGTCAGTAGCATGTGCGATGCGTACGGCGACTCACCGCGACTGATGCAGTCGCGCATGCAGGCACGAGCATAGCGCTTGTTGCGCTCCACGTCACCGGAGTATGGGCTCTCAAGAATCACCGGGATCATCCTAACCACCTACTAAGTGTGTAGCCTAGTTTCTTTAGATTCATGTTCGGCTCCTTGTGCGGTCATAAGGCGCACACGAACAGGTCACGTTCCAGTACGAACGACTGCCGCCATTGCCTGTATGTCGCGGACAACATCGTCGGCCAGAAATCAACCAGCACGATAACACCAACCATTAGTGTTACTGTTTCATCAGAACACCCGGCTGGAAATATAATCTCGCGCGCACCGTAGTCGATGGTGCTCACAAGACTTCCAACCTGGCTGGGATTACAGCGCCGATCTCTTCTGCATAACAGAGAGCACGTGACATTGCTGCTTGCAACTTCTCCGGTGTTAGTGGTTCTGCCGCTCTAACTTCCCGCAGAATTGCGAGCTGTAATTTTTCCTCGTCAACAACTTCGGACGGTGTGTACCGCCAGTGTATTATTTGATTCAATGTGAATCACTCCGGTTAGAGGTAACAAGCGTGTACTTCTGGGCCATCGGTACACCAGCGACGAGACTGCGATAATACCGTTAGGTGGATACGCAGCACCTGTAAACACCCATAGCGGAAGGCATAGGAGTCGAACCCGACCTGTTAAGGCACCTGGTTTTCAAGACCAGTAGCACGCCACTGTGCTCTTACCTTCCAAGTGATATACTTTTCGGTCGCGGGTATATCAGCCACAATGTGCTACGCTAACTGTGTGTTTTACAAAGTACTGTATAGCACGGCAGAATTTGTAAAATAGACAGTATTGCTCGCCGATAGTCTCTGTATGAGGCACCGCACCTCAGCTCAGTGCGCCAGGGACCTTGTGTGCATGGCGTCTGCGACTTTCTACCATTACAGAGATTGACACCGATTTAGAGCGGGTGTCATGCCTAAACACTACGCCGCAACTTCGACCGGCGGCAGCGAACCAAGGAGCGACTTCGTCTCGGTAGACGGAGCCTCAACAGGCGCCGGATGCTCCTCCCAGGCGCACAGGTACTTGAGCACAACCGGCCCTAGCATCTTATCGCCATACACGACGTTGGCCGTAGGCGGGGCGGTGTAGAAGATCTCCACGATGCGTCCACCCTCACGGACGTTTGGCAGGATGGACTCATAGGTGGCGGTTCGCGCCTCCGAACGGAACATCACATGCTGACCGACCGACAGAGTCGGCGTGGTACGCGCGCGAACATAGGTACCCGGGATCTCGACCGCATCTAGCTGACCGACAACCGCCAGCGTGGCGGCAATAGCGTCGCGGTATGTCTGTCCCCACGCATCCGGTGCGCTCTTGGCGCTGCGCTCCATGGCCTCCAGCGCCTTGCGCAGCTTGTTCCGGCGGATGATCTGACGCTCCGGATAGGTAAACTTGGCTCGAGTCGACATGTTAGTAGCTTCCTGATGTTGATGGCTCGATATGAGCCGATGAGCAAACCTACCACCACTACATCACGGTTGCAAGCGATCTTCCCATGGAATCAACCTTCCATCTCGATAAGCCGGCTTTGCGTCCTTGCGCATCCGGCGCATGAGAGTCGGTTCGGCCTTACAAGCAGGCACGTGGTTCGGGCAACCCTTCTGAAATTCCTCAATCATAATCACATTCACCCGGGCGGACACCTCGGCGGCAACATCTTCACGTGCCTCACCGAATAATTCATCGTGGGCGAACAAGATGGTCTTAGAGCCGTACAGGACGCTCCCCCCGTCAACATGTTGCTCATACACCACCCGGCACAAGGCTCGCTTGGCGATGTCGGCTAGTAGCGCTTGAAAGTCGCCGTTGCTCTCACTGGAGTAGTCGGTGTCGCCGCGGATTCGCCCGGTGTAGAGTTGCGTGATGAATCCATTTTGTTCAACATTCCTGGAGTGCCAGGCCAGGTATTCACTAGCCTCCGGCCACTGTCGGAACCAGGCCGACCGGCCACGATCCGCCGCTTCTACGCAGGCACGACAAACCGGTGGATAAGCTCGGCCTTTCCACTCGGTGATCTTCACCTCGCCGCACCGCTCGGTACCACTGGTTAGGATGCAAAACCGCAGGCCCTTATACCCTGGCACGAAACCGCCGTTACCATCGTCGACCATACTAGGTCCGCTAGGATGAGGGGTGTCCGGCCCCTGCGCTCTTTGCTGTAGCACTTTTCGTACCGGTCCCATACCACCTGGGTTGCCGAAGTTCTCCGGCTTGGCTGCCTGGCGAAACAACCCGGCACGCTTCTTGGCTTGTGGCCCATGCTTACCGGCCATTGCCTCCATGAACATGTCATACGACACGCCCATCATAGTCGCACCGAGTGCACTATGCACATCGATGCCGGCGTTTAGCGCTTGCCCCATGGTGGACGAACCTACACGTTCCACACATGCTTCGGCGAAGGTAACCAACTCGCCACCGGTATAGTCGTTCGAGAAGTACACACACCCAGCGCGATCATGGTCACGCCACTCACGATCGCGCAACCACTCGGCGCGTGATATGATACTGTTATTCGGTGCTGACCATGATCCGCGTGGAACAAAGCAATCACGAACACCCACAACTGAAGCACCTTGCTTCTTTAGCTCAGCAGATAGGTGAGCCGATACCGCCCGCGGTAATGTCTGCGCTAGCCCCTTGATAGATACTCTACCAGTCTCTAGTGGACTGTTGTAGCTGAGTGTAATCGGTACATCCACACCTTGCTCTATGAATGGGATGTAGCTATCCAGGATCTTATCATCTTCCTGGCTAGCTGCATACGCCATAAGTGCATCATCACCACTCTCGGTGAGAGTGTCACGACCGATCTGCACACGACCGGTAGGTGATAGTGGAGTTTCCTTGGTGAACTTCAGGTTTGTGCCGTTGCACGTCGGACATGCCTTGGTAGTTTTGCTAGGTATCTTGCCTGTACTGGCACAAACGGTACACGGTGCCATACCCTCAGCACGTGTGCCCATGCACGTCTTACAGGTAGTCTCCCCAGGTATACGCCCACCGGTACATTGATCACATTTATCGGTGGCACCATATGCCAGCGCCACCGCCGTGCGCACCTTCGCCTGATCTTCGGTACCGTCAGGACGTAGAAATCCAAGACGGACGGATTCGGCAAACGCGGTATCCCGGCCAACGCTCGCGGCGCGCTTCAGCTCGGCGATGGCAACCGGATCGGTCCGCATACCCCACGCGCCCCCGAGGTGCAGGCACCAGGCGGCATACGCCTGCGCAGCGTGGTCATGGAGATTGCTGGCCGCCTGGACGAGCGGACAGCCTCGCGGCGCTCCAGTGAGCGCGCAGCCGCAGCGAGAGCACGACTGCGCCGGGCCGGTCCAGTCATGCGGCGCCATGCGCGGCGCGAGTCCTCGCTGAGCAAGAGCAATCTCCAGCGTGTTTACAGCATCATCGATGGGGTACTGCCGAGCATCCTCCGGCCAGTGTTTTTGTGGAACATTCTCAAGAATAGCGTAGGACAACCGCCACCGGGCGTTCTCTTTTGCATCTAGACGATAGAGTGTCATGTCGGTAACAGTATCTAGCGAGTATGCAGTTGCTTGCATGGTGCGTGGATCTTTGCCGAGATGACCACGCGCGATGGCATGTAACTTTTCAGCAACTAGGACGTCATGTACTTCGCCACGTTGATATTTGGTGAAGATGGCAGGAAGTAAATCCTCCTCGCCAGTCAACCGCGCATCAACCGCCATCACCAACATGTCATATGGCATGTTAGCACCGGAGATGACGAGGTTAGATTCCAGGATCTCCTTGAAGACCTGCCGCGCTTGTTCGCGGTCTAGTAGTGTGCCCTTGATCTTACCATCGTCACCGACGCAGGCGAAGGATGCGCAGACTAGCGGTGGTGCCAGAATACCCGGCTGGATGAGGTGTGTTTCTGCATCAAAGGCTACATACTTACTCATTAAAGTACGCCATAAGCGCCTCTAGTGTGGAAGCACACTTCGTCATGAAGCCAATAGGAATGGTTTAGGCACTTGATCATGGTGTATCCAATGTGCAGTTTGATGTACGCAATAACACCACGTAACCCATATCACGCACACTGAAAAGTGCTGTGGATGTAGCATATCCAGGATTGTCTACGTGCACAGGTGAGTCACGCGTGTAGGTATATTCACCGCCCTTCCAGCCGTAGAACATCATACCTGTTAGTACCCTATCTACCTCTGCCAGTAACATGCCCACCTGCATATCATAGATCTCACCAGTCCAACCCAATGCAGGACGGTCGTAATAACCTCTGTACGAGTTTATACGAGTTGGTGTTAAACCAAATTGGTCATAGCGAACACCGGCGATCGGATTGGCTAGTGCTAGTGCGTCTCTCAACTGTCCTAGTGTCATCATCGGAACCATCCTGTGGCATAACCCTTCACACGCAACCATAAACTGTTGGGCCAACCTAACTCCTCCACCGCGATAACATGTGTTAGGTAATCCACACTCGTAACACGAACGTGGATGAACTTACCGGTAGTTATGCTATATGAAGTTAGCTTATCACCGACTTTAAAGCACCACGGCTCTAGCACGTTCATTTGCATCATGCACCCGCAAAATCTCTCATGATCGGGTGGAGTAGGTATAGGTTCATAGCGGCGTCACCCCATCACCCGGCATCCACCCGTCCAGGAGCAACCCGGCGGCCTCAAGGTACACATCCGGGTAGGTGTGAATCAACAACCCGGCGGCTTTGTGGGCTGCTAAAGCCAGTTCCACGATACGTTCATCGACGGACGGATCGTTGTCTGGCGATGTGTAAAAACAAAGCAACAACTCGATGGCTTCTTCTCGGATATTGATCATGATTCCCCTCCCAGGTCAATCCAGTACGTAACGTCGGCTTCGTCTATACGATACTCAAACCAAATATCCCAACAGTCGTGACAGAAGCATGCAAACTCTCGTGCTTGTATTGCACGCTCATCTTCATAGTTCATGTAAGACTCTTCCACAGACCGGACGGTACAGGCTTCGGATTCCGCGGTGCTTTGCCATATGTGCCGTTGGCCTTGGCACCATACAGAGATAACACTTCGCCGGCTACCTCATGATACGTCAACTGCCCGATTCGCATACCAGCATATACCACAGTTGGATGCACTACCGTTAGTTCCATTGTCCAGTGGTTGCAGAAACCGACATCACCGCGACCGGCGGTAACGTGAATGGAGATACCCAATCGACCGGCGCTACTACGTCCGTCCAAATACGGCACGTGGTTGTGTGTCTCGGTGTACTCAACAGTACTAGCAAGATAGAGCCGACCAGGTAATAGTTCAATACCTCCCAATCCAACAACAAACTCGGTGATATCGTTTTCTTTGGCTGCATCTAGCGGTTGTTCGATGCGTAATCCCTGGTACGGCATATCATATCGGCGATTGTATGTTGCCAGGTGCTCGCTAAGATGTACATCATAGCTATTTCCACCAAGGTTTTTGCGATCGAACGGATCGATGATGATCTCACCGCGATCCATGGCAGCCAATATGGCCGAGTCAGAAAGAATCATCTATTGGTCCCTTTGCCTATGATTGCTCGCAACACAGTTCGATCCATAGGAGTGTCTAGATGTGCACGACACCATTTCAACAACGCTGGCACATCGGCCAAACGTATCGAATCCACATGATCAACGAATGGGCAGATTGCGCAACAAAGCTCACCCTTCTCGTTGATGTACCTGGCGACGTTGCCGCACTTACACAACATCAGCGCGACACCTTCGCCGGATGCACGGCGGTCATGTTGAGATCGCCATCAAGCATCACACCAACAACATCTAGCGCTACCACCCTACCGAACCGAGTGATCATGTCATTGCCATTCTTACCACTAACGGTAACAGCAACAGACACCCGGTCACCAACAGCAAGGGTCTTAATCACAACAGCGGGCTCGACCACACCGCTCTTTTTCATCTTCTCCTTCGACACGTAACCTCCACTGTCTTGTCAATTGGCGTTTGTATCGAATGGTTCGCACGTTGGCGACACCGCCTAGTTCTAGACCGCCCAGGTATAGTCTGATGTATTTCTCACCTATCTTGGTTAGTTGTAGTAGTTCGCTTACTGATCTCCACTCGGTCAAGAGTGGTTTCATTATCAGATCCATCGTGCCCGGAGCGGGACTCGAACCCGCACGCTTGCGCACTGGCTTCTAAGACCAGCGTGTATGCCATTTCACCATCCGGGCGAGATCATCACTGCCGGACTGTCCCACACGTCGCAGGTGGTACAGCCAACTCTTGGACGAAATACACCATCCGCCGGAATAACTATCTCTCGGCGACCAGATCCACAACAACATGTCTTCACACGACGTCGCGCTAACTCTACTAGTAACTCATGATCACTGTATTGATGTAATTTCATCGTACCAGCAGCGGGACTCGAACCCGCACGAGATTTCTCCCACCGCCTTTTAAGGGCGGCACGGCTACCATTACATCATACTGGCAAGCTGTAGTCCGGGCGGGTAGATTTGCACTACCTATTCCAACTAGACATGACTAGTGCATGTCTGGCGCTAGCCTTACTTATCGGCAACTCTTCCCGGATGGCGCCGTTGCCGGCGCGGACTACTACTTACTTGTTCAGACGCCCCGGTGCCCACGGCCCGTTATGTGGACACTTTAGGCCCTTCTCATCATCGTTCGTGGCACATTGTTCGATAGCACCATCACGTGACAATGCAACAACCTCATCAGCAGTTAACCGGAGCCCACGATGTTTGGCAGCCGCCCGCATAATGCGCTGATGGACGGTTGGCATTGGCCCGTGAACTTACAGTAGCTTGCTGAGAAACCCGCCGGCAATCGCCGGAATCACACGATCCGGTACAGCCACCTCTGGTTGTAGTGCCTGCATCATGAGGGTCGTCACCGGTGCAGCCTGCGCAGCAACCTTCTCAGCCGGAGCATGAGCGGTGTCTTGCTTCAGACGATTGGCCCGAACAGACTCAGGAGTCTGTCCAGGAATCTCTGAGAAAGTAATCTCTGTCCACGGCTTTGCCGGCGTGCCATCCTTTTTGGTGTTAGGTGGTAGTTTATGTCCGGATGCAAGCACACGGAGACCACGACCCTTCTGCTCAGGCGTGCGCAGCGCGTTACCAGCAGCCACAAGGTCTGCCTGCGTCGGCTTGTCGCCTAACAAGAACTTGCCCAACAGCGCACGCTGGAACGCGTTCGCGCGAGCGTGATCCTGCACCTGCTGAAACTCCTCCGCGTGACCGGTGAGCTTAAATAACGTACAGACCTTAGAACCCACCGGATGCGCACCGGTGCTGGAAACCACCAGTAGTTCGGCGACGATGGTTACCTTCACACCCTTAGCTCGAACCATGTAGTTGGTAAGCTCCAACTCATGCTCACCAGGCCCGATGAACGGGTAACGTGCTTGCTGCGGCGCCGTGCCGGCAACCTGGTTCATTAGCTCATCAATGTTACTCATCTAATTATCCTGTTGTTATTATGTATCGTTTACGTTTTTTATCCGGAGAACGTCTACTGTTTATCTTTGATGACTTGTCTATAGTTTCTTTCTGGTGAAGCTCGGCGTCACCTGCACACCTACTGTTGCCTTTCACAGTAGCACCGATGATACGGGCGTGTCCACATACTATCGCATTACCTTCGACCACGGCATTCTCAAACACCCTGGCATCGTCGAAGACATGCGCGTTACCGGTGATCAGAGCGCGGTCGTAGATCTTGGCATCCCCGTACACCCTCGCACCACCTGTCACCCGAGCCCTATCATACACCCAACAAGTGCCATCGTGCGAGAGGTTATCTTCGCTATCGACATAGCCGCCGATATCACCTTGACACACGTCACCAAAATCACGGTAGGCAACCGGACGGCCATAGGTGAGGTGATACTTCCTCACGTGTACGCCTCCTTGGCAGCAGCAATACGCTCATCCAGATCTTCACGCAGACTCTTCAGAATCTCCACGTATTCTAGCTCTGTCTCGCCGCGCCTCATGGATTGTGCAGATATGTGCCCCATCGCTACCACCCATGTTATTTTATCGTCTGAGTGCATAATCCCCCCGTTAGTAGTTTTTGATTCGCGCCGGTAGTACCACGCACATATTCAGCTCTCTGTAGCGCTCTCTCCACGTGTACAACAAGCTCATCCGTGTGCCGGTACACGTATGCTGTCACTTCAGGCGCTTTCTGTCCAGGTCGGAGTAAACGACCTAGCATCTGTTCCCAGACGGTGGGGTTGGACGGCGGTTGCGCTACAAGCTGACTCGCGAATAGATGCTGCAAGCCGTCACGTCCGCGACCGTGGCTATTAAGAGAAGCAATGATGGAGCGATCACCTCTCTCGGAAAGGATACGGGCGCCAGCGTTAGCACCGCCAGCGTGCAGAGGAAGCCCGCTAATGTCACTAATACGTTTACCAAACGCTCTTGACTCATACCAAACGATTCCACGATTCTCCTGTGCCCAGGTGGCTGCATCTTGTGCCAGAAAGTCATGAAGTAGAATGCTCTCCGTCTCCGGTTGCACTAGGTCTTTGATGTCCCGCCACCGAGGCCAATGTTCGCTGTTCCAGGCGGGCTTGTCAACATCCTTTGGCAGATCTCCGTAATGCCGCATGGCAGCCTCTTTACACAGTAACTCACTGTCCATGTACTCCGACCGCTGCTTAAGCCTAGACCGAAGCTCCTTGTTCCAGAGAGCACGACAATTCAACCAGGTCCGGATGAGTGCTTCCGGCTCACCTCGCGGATACTTCCACCGGTAGAAAAACCCACAAGCAAGCTGTACCGCGCAGGCGTTCACCTCGAGTGCCGAGATGAATTCTTCGCAGGCGGCACCTTCGATGTGTCCTGGTGCCATATCATCAGGGCGAATCCACTCCTCACGTAGCCGGCAAAGTGCATCGCAGATGATGTCCGGCAACGGCCCGGGTTGCCGCTCCATGATCCGTAGCGGTACCGACGAGCTACTCTCGATGGTGTGGACCACACCGTGTGTTTCGACAAGTCGCCTGTGGAATGCGTCGTGCAAGGTCTGTCCTCCACGGGTGTAGAGCGCTGATAGCGCACCCTCTGGTGCCGGATCATCACTCGGATCGATAGCCCTAGCCCAATCCTCAATGGTATCTTTCACGATCGGCAACGGGCTTTTTTCACGAAACGAGAAAGCAATCAGGTGCCAGTAGTCCTTGAGTGACGTGCTAGTGATACTACCGCTCCACGGCAGGAACACCGTACTAGGTTTCTTCTGAATAGCCCTGATTACCCGCGATGCTGTTGCCGTCTCCGGGTTGCTGAGATAGTCGGCCTCATCAGCAATGATGACATCAGGCGATAACGTCTCCAGCCACGTAGTGTTCTCGGCTCGCTGGAGTCGGCTATATGGGAAAACGTGAAGGATCGGTGCACCTGGCACAGTGTGTGACCAGGCAGTCTCACCTTTACCATGGACCTGCAAGCTAGGCAGATTAAAGTGTTGGCCGATGTGTTTGTAGTCATTGATCAACTGCAACATCAGAGTGGGTGGGATTAGCAGGCAACCGACACGGGCGCCGAACGGTGCGAGTGCAGACAACGCTAACAGGTCTAGTGCAGTCTTACCAGAACCGACACCGATAAGACCAAACACAGATCCATATGTGCCAAGCTCATAGAGTGTCCATGCCTGTATGTGCCATAGCTCGGTAATACACGCCTTGCCCATGACTGCACAGGTACATGGCGTTGTTCTAACCTTCTTGTACCGATCGGTCATGAAACGAATCATGGCCAGACTCTCGACAGAACCTGGTGCCGGCGGCTGCCGGCGCGGTAGCGCAAGGATGCGATCTAGGCACAGGCTAGGCATCACCTCCATCCTGCGGGTCCGCCACGCTTCCGGCGGTGCGGCGGTTTGCCACTCTAGAGGCGATACACCCGGGCTGGCGGTGAAGTCGCTAAGGTTCGCACGCGCCGCGGCACGCTCGGTGATGACAAAATCATCCAGCTTCATTGGCCAAGTTCATCTGGTTCACGTGGCCTGGTGTTGTGTGCCGCACACGACACCTCTATCGCTAACTTGCGCATCTTTGCGGTAATCTTCACCGCACACCCTGCACATACACGTTACAAAGCGGGCGCAGGGCATCACAAACCACCGCGGCAACCTCATCGGTGGAAATGAGCATGTAACATCCTGACTCCGGTGGGCTAGTACGCACCGCGGCAGAGAGCACACCCTTCCATTTGCCGTACGCGAGCGGACTATCGTTGTCACACACACGGATGTCCACAACCTTGAACTGTAGCTCAATCCTAGTGCAGATGGCACGGATGTACGGCTCAAGCGGATCGGTCTGCACACCGGTCGGTACGGCATTGAAGTACACCACAAGCTCATCCGCCTCCTGTGCGACCGATACAGGTGCGGTGGCGGTAACGGTTGGTGTGACCGTCACCTGCGCATCAGGGTTCTTGCGCGGACGGCCGGGGCCACGCTTAACGGGCTCGGGCAGCGGCGCGATCACCTGCACCGGAGCAACAGGCGCCGGAGCGACAACCGGGATCTGCTGGAGCCCGAGCGCAGGTGTCGCATGAGCCGCCACCGCAACCACAACCTGTGGTGAATCAGTAGGAACAACCGTCACCGGTTTGGCCGCGAGCGCTGGGTTGCTAGCCGGGGCGTCAGGCGGCAAAAGACCGGGCAGCATCGGTTGAGACGGGACCAGGCCGGCAGACGGGACCAGGCCGGCGGCGACAAGCTCATTGGCCAGCGAGATGATTTGCGCTGGGTCCATAAGGGTGGTAGGGATGCCGCCTAGCCGGCCCGATCCAGCGATCCCGTGGCCTTGAAGCACCGCCCCGGACCATGCTGCTTTGAGCTTGGCAGCCTCACCACCGAGCGTGGGCCATCCATGGCCCGAGCGCTTGATGATCTCGCAGGCGTCATCAAACGGGTTGTTAACCGGCGGCGCGGGCGCACGGGCAGCGGCCTCGCGGGCGGCTAGCTGTGCCTGCATGGCGGCGATTTGCTCCTCGAGAGAGGCGGGTGGAGCATGAGCATCAATCGTGGCGGCGGCGGGCGTAGAAACAAGATTCATGATGGACATTAGTGGTTCTCCAGAAGTTAGCGCGACGAGTGAGTTATGATTGTAGGCTTTGCAGTAAGAGCGATGCGGACAGCCTCTATACGCACCACAAGCGTTTAGGTTCGCTTCAACGTCATCAACATCAGGTATGGCAGCGGCAATAGACAATCGCTGTGCCACTGCCTCAACGTGTACAAATTCGGATGCGATTCGCTCACGCGGGACCAGGTTGGTGATCTTCCTGGCAGGTACTCTACCACCAGAGGTTCGGATAGCGCCATGGGAAAGTCGAACAAACTGCGGGTCGGTGATTCGTGCAATGGCTTCACCATAGACGATCATCTGTACGGTCTTTGGCAGACTTTCCTTAGTCTTGCAGTAGTCAAAAGACGAAGTAGTCTTCCAATCTAGAACCTCAACAGTACCCGGCGGGTCCTGTGTCTCGCTAAACTCCGATGCACCCTTGTTGGTACCACGTCGGTGCCATAGATCTACCGTGCCCTTTACACGTGCATCACCCATTGTGAGAATACCGGTGATGTCATACTCGACGTTTAGATCAGTACCTGGCTCCGGTATGATGTGCATTGCCGTCATGGCTAGCGGCCCGAGCGCATTTACACCGGTGGTGAGGTACTGTTCTATCTCTGCATGTACCTGTGTACCGACCAGCATAGCTGAACTAGCCGGTCCACGTTGCCCGAGCACATATTCATAGTAGTATTTCCGCTCGCAACCGGTATCAGTCCTTCTATCACCACATTGTAGGAGTGTTGCAGAGAAAAACTGTACTACGCCGTTGATGACACTAGATGAGTAATCTGTCATCGCGTCTTCTTATTGATGAGCGGACGAGATAGCTTCCCGCGCTTGGTGACGTCCTCGCGAGCGAGGCGGGCAGTTTCCCACTCGTCGTGTAGCTGCGCGTAGCCGGCGTTACATTTTGGCCGGTGTCGGTTGAGGCCACCGCGCGTCTCAAATCCAGCGCCGCAAGGACATGTATATCTGGTCACTTCCTGACCTTCATCTTCGGTAGAGCGATCTTCGGCTCACGGTTAGCGACGTCCATCTCGCGCATCACACCTGCCGCTACTGCGGCTACAAGAACCCATACCACAAAGACTATTATGGTTTCTGTCATCATTGCCCCTTGTAGTAGAGAACACTGCCAACCAAACCGGTAACAAAACCGGCGATCACACCTACCAGATAGTAGCTAAACACTAACCACCTCCATTACACCTTCTCCTCACCGGTGGCCAGTAGTGCAACCGCCGCCGCGTGGATAAGCTCGTGCATGTGTGAGAACGCGGCTACGCCGGTGGCACTATATGATCCCGGCATTAGGCAGATGTTGCGCAATGTGCGGATTGTCTTTAGTGTGATCTCCATAGACTCGGTTGGGAAGTTCATGAAATCGTAGGTATCAGTTTTGGTCAGATCAATCATGGTCTATACCACCACCCTTACGCACTCGCGATCGGTATGCGGTGCCGTCCAACGCGACTCGATGTCCTTCACACGGCACCTGGTGACAAACGATGATATATGAGTCTTGGACAACCAGCAATAGCCTATTGCGGTTCCGTATCCTTCTCGCCTTGGACGCTCGCTCCAAATGTCACACATTGGAGAGAGTATGGCGGTACCCGGCTCGCTATCACGAGTGATCCAGTAGACTCCTGGTGTTAGCTCATCCACCCTCCGACTCCTCTTCTGCCTTGCGCTCATCTAGCAGCGCGCGCACCGCGGCAATGAAACTAGCGGTATCGCCTCGCAGGTTAGTCATAGGGAAATTGCTCTCTAGATAAACATTAACACAATCGCTGAGATACTCCTCGATATCATCGTCGGTGGCATCATCCTCCAGTAAATCAACTACTTCGGACAGATCTACATCCATTATCTCATCGGCGAAACTAATGGTAAATTTCATTTGTCAATCCCATCGGTCAAGAGTGTACTCGGTCACCGTACCAACAGCGGTGGTGACACGGACGATAAGGTTAGTCTTGTTGCCCTTGGAAGTCTACTCCGCAGTGAGACCGTGTGGTAAGAACGCTCGCTGTTCGGTGCCGTCGTCCCATAAGACGGCGTACAGCTCTGGGTACCAGATGCCGCTGTCTCGTTTTGCGTATCGCTCGATTATGGTGCCGTGCCGCAACAGTGATGCGGCGTTGTGCACATCAACCAGACGGACGACGCGTTCACCGACCTTGAACCTCATGGTGTCTTTGGTGCTAGTACTCATCTGTTTAGAAACTCCGGTGTGATATAGACAGGGTGGGTCACTTCATGACCCTTCATGTGAATGAATGATGAAAGTAGCAGCCCCTCGGCTGTCATGGCCTCCACCACGGTAACAACAATATCACGCTTGCCGCCGATGGTGGTAGCTATCTGGTTGCGGGTTAGCGAATTACCACCCTGGCATGCAGCGGTAACGACAGTCAAGATCCTAGCTCGTAGTGCCGAGACATCCGAGACATTCTCGCCCATGCGCCATGCGGCTGAGATAGCCGTTCTCTGTGGGCCATCCTCAATCGTCAAGGCAACATCGAAGACGCCCGCTCCTTTGGCGCCTTTGATCTGCGAGTGCATTGTGTTCGTGAAAGTAGTGTGTGCACCGTCAACAGATTCCCGTAGATCGCTCAGGTACAGACCACTATCAACCGAGCCGTGGATGGCCGAGCTACCGCGGAGTTTCTGTCCCGGTTGGTTAGATACGCTATCCTTGCTCGGTTTCTTCATGTGGTGTGCCACACATGGTGTACAGGGGGATTTTTGACCTTTGGAGATCACTTCCCCGATGCAGCGAATGCGTCGGAACAGCGGACCCATGTCGCCCGAGCTATCTTCGTCGCCGGAGTGTAGATCCCGCAATGGTTCCATGATGACTACATCTACTCTACCGATTGCACGACAAGATGCAACTACTAGCGCGAGGTCACTGTCTTTCGATAGGTCGATAAAACGTCCGCGAGGTTGTGGGTAGATATTCCTTAGCGCAACTTCTGGGGGTAGGTTGCGTCCCTTACAAAGAGAAAGCAGGCGATTGCGTACAGACGCGCCGTCGTCTTCGGCGAAGAAATACGCCACATTCTTGTGTCCTATCGTGAAGAATTCACCGAAGATCGGTGTACCGGTAGCCAAACCGATTGCTATTTCACAAAGTACCCACGTTTTGCTAGTCTTCGGTTCCCCGCCGACTACCATGGTACCACCCTCGGTTAGCAGTCCACGCACTAGCCATGGTGTCGGTGGATATACACGGGTGATTAACTCCAAGCCGCTCTCGAACAGCGGCACCGGTGTAGAAGCAAGCGAGGTGCCAAGAGCGATGGTGATATCGTTACGAGCTAGTAGTAGTGCGGCCTCGAAACCCGTAGGTAGTACTACCTCCGCTTGTACCGATGCAGCTAGCCCTTCGGCGAACACAGCATTACCAGCTACATCCTTGGATGGTGTAATCTTACCGGCTGATGCAGAGATAGTGGCAATTTCGGAAGCAGGTAGTGGTGGGGTGCATCGTTCCTTGTTTGCCACAGTAAGCGCCGCTTCTATAGCCGCAACAGACAACCCGTGATCCCTAAGAGAAGCTGCTAGACGAAATAGGCTCGTGTTACGTGAGCCACCTGGTAGCGGTTCTAGCTCGGTAGTGGTGATTACCGCTCTGGGCGTTGCTCTGGATAGTAAAGTAACTAATACAGGCGGTAGTTGTGCTATCGTTGTCCCGGGCGTGATCCACGAGTATTCACCGGTAGCCCCGTTCGCTGCACCTGCGAAACTTCCGCCGGTAAGCGTGCTCGGTGATAGTAGTACGTACCCAGAGCCGTATAGGTCCACCCCCGGCATTGTACCTGTCTTACGCGTAACAGGATGTGCGCCACGTAGATAGAAGACATGAATACCGCCTCTTGCTGATCGTTGTACCAGCGAATCCGGTAACTCTTTGTCGATTGAGAGTAAGCTCTCCCTACCCTTCTTGCCCTCGGCCACATCGATATCTAGCAGATATAGGCCAGACGGCTCTAGACTCATACCAATGTTTGCTTGTGGTGTGTATTTCCACCACTCGCGGATGATATCAGGATTTACAGTGGCATCCAGATGTCCGTGTGTACCTGGTATCGGCACCTTGTTACCTGGTGATACAGGAAACACATACCAGCCACGCTCGGCATACTCTAGCGCAGCGGATAGTAGGTTCACCTACACAACTCCAACAAATGTTTGATCTGTCGATGTCTCTCAGCAGCGGCAGCGGTAGTGTAGGCGGCGGCCCTGGCGGCGGCCCTGGCGGCGTAGGCGGCGGCCCTGGCGGCGGCCCTGGCGGCGGCCCTGGCGGCGTAGACGGCGGCGTCGGCATCGGCAGCGTAGGTAGCGGCGTAGACGGCCGCGTAGACGGCGGCCCTGGCGGTGGCCCTGGCGGCGTCGGCGGCGTCGTAGGCAACGGCGGCAACGGCCCTAGCGACGTTGGCAGCGGCCCTGGCAACGGCCCTGTCGGCGCTATCGACACAACCACGTGCAAATATGACTAACTTGTCCAGGTTGTGCCTGGCGAGATATGCACAAGTAATCCACACACGATCTTCTACCGTGATGGTGTCATCACCGATAATGGTAAAGACAGGTATCTCAATAAGAGTACCAAAATAGGTAGAGATTTGTTCATCGGACCAGCAGGCACCCCAGGAACGCGGGTCGGTAGATTTGATCATGTTTCCTTCTTGTAGGTTCACCTACACAACTCCAACAAATGGTTGATCTGTCGGTTTCTTTCAACAACGTAGGCAGCGGTGTCGGCAGCGGCGTCGGCAGCGCAGGTAGCCCTGGCGGCGTAGACGGCGGCCCTGGCGGTGGCCCTGGCGGCGTCGGCATCGGCAGCGTAGGTAGCGGCGTAGACGTTGACTCTGTCGACACAACCACGTGCAAATATGACTAACTTGTCCAGGTTGTGCCTGGCGAGAT
>ERZ1292625.769-Hain-H41-01um-R1-769-length-43955-cov-9_pt1 | contig 43955 bp, 36 predicted proteins | sample MGYA00564400_ERZ1292625 | MGnify/ENA primary metagenome ERZ1292625 (study PRJEB36523, sample SAMEA6512639) | groundwater metagenome | collected 2019-01-08 | study: AquaDiva: Metagenomics assemblies of 32 groundwater samples
CTCACAAGGTAAAATAGCGAATTTAAAATTCTAAAACTTCCACAAAATAGAAGCCGAACCGGAAACGCCGTTGACTCCATAAGCGAATCCGACTTCTGCCCCAACTCTCTCGGAAAAAAATTCGAAATTATCTGCGCCGAAAACAAATTGAAGTTTAAAGTGATTGATATTAATTAAGGCGGCTAACATTTGGGAAGAGTCAATGTAGTTGAGCACATTGAAATTTAAATAGATTTGGTGCTCAGTTCCTTCGTTGTTTATCCAATTTTTCCAATTCCATCGTTGGCCCAGTTGCATCAGTGAAATACTTTGCGCGCTGAATCCCAAACCAAATTCCAAATCGGCTTGATCATCGCTTAAAAGTGTTCGTTTATAATTGAGCAAAAGAATATTTTTGCTCGCATCACTTTGGATAAAATAGCCAGAATCGACCATCAGAACCAGATAATTCATTTTTCGTCGTGAACGTGTAACTTCAAAATTATTTGCATCCCGTTTATTTTTTTTTGACTCTTCTGTCGAGAGCGAGTTTGGATCAATTTGAGGATCATATTTTGAAGGATAGGAAATTTGCGTGGATTGTTCCTTTAAAATATCCGTCTTTTCTTCGGTGGGCTTAGCTTTGATGGGATTTTTGATCAATGTCGGTCGATTTGCCGTCTGTGGGGAAGCTAAGACGCTAAATGGCGACAAACACGAGACAAAGGTCAATAAAATTAAAAGATATAAAAGACGCATACTCAAAAGCATAATTTATTTCTACAATTTTTGGGAAGCACTTTGGAGGAGATCCATGATAAATCGAGGTCTGGCTTTTGTTTTCTCAATATTTTGTATTGCCGGCACAAGCCCAGCTTGGTCTGCAAACGAATCAGTGACGTATGGGATTCACCATCAATACGTTTCACCTCGAGCTTTGGGCATGGGTGATGCCTTTGTTGCCGTGGCCAATGATTATAGCGCTATGTTTTACAATCCAGCTGGCTTGGCTTTCCGTGATGATGGCGAGCTCAATTTATCTTTAGACCTAAATTTCACCTCATCATTTTTTACTTTCGTAAATGAAATTTCGAATGCGAGTAAAACAGGCACTACCGAGTCAGAAAAACAAACGAACATTGCCAACGCAGTCACTGCTCAATATGGAAAATCCTTCGGTGGACGTTTGGCGCCGACCTCTGCTGTCTTTGTGCGACCGGGCTGGGGAGTTGCGGTTATTCCACTGGATCTGAGTCTTGAGTTGAGCCCAAATAATCCCGTGATCGTAAATGCCACCGCGTATTTGGACACTACGGTTGCGGTGTCATACGCTGAACCAGTGAAATCCATTGAAAACGCCAAGATGTCTTGGGGAGTAACTGGAAAATTTATTAATCGTGGATTTTTTAGCAAATCAGTGAGTTTCATCGAGCTTGCCGCAGACTCAAATTTCGTAAAAACATCGGATTTAAAAGAAGGCTATTTTATAGACATGGATCTGGGACTACTTTACCAGCCACATATCCCCACGGATGAATGGTATTCGATTTTGCGACTGGCCAGACCCACTTTCGGTGCGGTGGTCAGGAATGTTATTGATAGTGGAAGTCTGGGCTCGTTAAAATTATTCAATAAAACTCAAATTGAAAAACCGGAAAAACTATATCGAGTTTTGGATATCGGTTCGCGCTGGGAATACCCTGAGTTATTTATCTTTAAGGGTCGTGGCGTGATGGACATACGCGATATCATGCATCCCAAATTCAGCATGAAAAAAGGTCTTCATTTGGGATTTGAATTTGATTGGGCCATGATGAGTTGGTGGAAGGGCGCTTACCGATTTGGTTTAAGCCAAAATTACTTCTCTGCCGGAGTGTCCGCAATGTTCACTATTTTCAACTTGGATCTTGCCACTTACGGCGAAGATGTCGGAACTTTCAATACACCTGTGGAAAATCGTGTGTACATGTTGCGCGCGAACATGAACTTTTGATTTTTGGTTTTTGATATGAAATTTTCCCGATGGCTTCTTGTTCATTTAGTTCTATATTCACGACGCGAATCATGCACTCAGTTATCTGCAGGGCCTGAGCAGTCGTTTTAACTATAGTGAGTGGGAGCGGATCCGAGCGTTTCTTCGTGACTCAGAAAAACTAGATGCCCTTACAAGATATTCAAACAATATAATAGTGTTCGTCCTTTTTCATGAAATGAGTTTTTCTTTTCAGTTTGTTATTCAAAACGGATTTTTAAACTATAACGATCAAAAATCAGATAGGCCTACAGTTTGGGACAACGTCAAGCCGACAGTGCAGGTTGATGAGGGCCGTGTCAGCCGCCTAAAAAAATCTCATTTTTTGCAGTCTGCTAAATTGCTGAATCGATATCTAGGGATCGAATGACAAGTTCATTTTTTCTTTGGGTAGCAGCATTCAATGCAGTTTCTCAGAAAATTCATTTCAGCAACGAGACCGAGTTGAAAAAATTCCTTTCAGGAAAATGTTCCCCCGGAGTGGCGAGACTCACTCGACACTCGATACAATCAAATTTTGCGCGAGCATTAATAGCAATTAAATCACTAGTTTGCCGAGCAAAAGTTCTATCGAAGTACAGGTGATTCTTTGTTCGTCACTGGAGCAGAATAGCTGCGTCATTCATCAAAACTCTCGTAAAAAAAATCTAAACTCGTCATCGGCTCTGCCAAATTTAAAATACAAGAATACAGAGAATATGATTAAGGCCTGACGATCTTGAATCCTGTACTTTTGTGACCGACCCTTGATCATTAAACTTTTGGTTTCTTGGCACTCGTTTTGCTCAAGTTACTCCGAGCTTGAATTTTTCGATCTAAAACTGAATAGAGAAGGTGCTATGAGAAATCTACTTACATTAATTGTTTTGTTGTCAACTATTTCTACACTTGTGCTCGCTAACGGTAATTCCGAGCGCATTCAGGCGTTACAAAAGTGTGATCACGAACTCTATCAGAAAACAAATTCAGCATTAACGTTTTCAATGGTGATGGATTACTGTGAAAAAGAAAAAACAAGTGACCTTTTAGCAGCCGCTGATCTATGGAAAAAAATTGGAACGGTCGGATTTGCAGAGGCCCTAGCGCGGGTAAAAGCATTACCTCAGGATTGATTGTCTTCGCTTAACTAAAACCACTGCTTAACTTGTCGCTTAATAATCATGAAAGCTCAGATCTCTGGATCGGTCTCTTATAACCATTAAAAGTGGCCAGTTTACTACGAATTAAACGAAAAAAATCACAAACAACTTGGTACAGCAGAAAGATCTACACCCGCTAATGTCGAGAAAAAGCTGATTGCAATCGTTCGAGTGTTACTTGTTCCGCCTGCATTTGTGATTGTGGTATTTAAAGTTGCGCAAAGACTTTGATTCGCACCGGCACCTGCACAGCTGATGTTATAAGTTGAAACGATGATGCTTCCAATGCTTGTTTGCAGAGTCATTGCGGAGGCATTGGCCGCTGAGGTTGGGCAAAGCATTTGAGAAATTGCAGTTTGATTTGATCCCAGAATGTTTATTGGATTAAAAAATTCATTTAAACAGCCAGAAAAGGGATAGCTACCACTAGAAGGAGTATTGGCACAGGCTGTTTGTGTGGCAGCATTGCCAGTAGTTTTTGCATAATTATAAATCGCCATAGCTAAATATCCGAAAGAAGATAAAAGAGTTGTTCCTTTAGCGCCACTATTTAAACAGTTGGTGAAAGTTGTCGAAGCATTACTTAGATCAGTGCTAAACGTCCCTGCCGAAGTAAAAGTAACAAGTCCCATGAAACCCGCAGTCCCACCAGCGCCATTCAACGAACTCAAAGCAGTAATGTATTTCGTGGGGCTCGCGAAACCTTCGGCAATAAAAGAGCCGTTGCAACGAACGCCGTAAGCCGCAGTGGATTCGATACCTTCAATTTTAGTTAAGCAGGCATTGGACGAAGCTAAATCAGTGGCTTTGTTTAAACAGATTTGCGCATCGCCGATTTTATCAGTTTCTTTTTCGGAACCACATGAAGCAAAAACCAAGAGGGATAAACTACCAATGAGAAATTTAATATGTGATTTCATAGCTGGCCTTTCAAGCAAATAAATAAAACGCTCGCGTCCCTTTTTATCCTATCGGAACGTGAAACAAAAACAACCAGATGGGTCGGCAAAAGGTCGAGTCAAATTCCAGCGGGATGACTCAGCTTACCCTAAAGCCTAGGTCAAGCCCATCCAAAGGTGACAGTTGTGAAAACTAGTCTCAACTTGAGTCACTTTCGCGCCGATCCATTAGGCGTATGAAATGGATTTTGTACGCAATTATTTTATCTTCATTTTTTTTCGATCTGTCGGAAGTGCAGGCTCAAGAGCTTCGCGAATTTTACAATGGCATTCGTGGCTTGGGGATGGGTGACACTTCAGTGGCAGTAGTGAATGATGAAACCGCCTTGGCGCTGAATCCGGCGGCCCTGGGAAAACTCCGCGATTTTTATGGAACTATTTTTGATCCTGAACTCGACATGGGTGTTGCAGCTCTGAATATGCGTAGTGCTAAAGCTTATTCTCAACCTTTTACTCTTTCTGATGTATTACCCGCCGCCGTCGCCGTTCCAGGAGATTATTTTCATGCTCGGGGACAAATATTTCCCTCATTTGTGGCCAAAAATTTTGGTATAGGGATTTTGCAAAAATACAATATCGATTTGGTTTCTGATGCAACGGGAACAACCGTGAATACATTCTATCGCGATGATATGGCCATTTTACTTGGCTACAATTTCAGATTTTGGGATGGCCGAGTTAAAGTTGGCTTCACTGGAAAAGTCATCAGTCGAATTGAAATCGACGATCCGGCACTTTCGGCAACTGGACCTTTGGATCTTCCAACTTTAGGTACCAATGGCATAGCTAAAGAAGGAGTCGGAATTGGCGGGGACGTCGGCCTGATTTTAACGGCTCCGTGGACAGTTTTACCAACATTGTCAGCGGTACTTAGGGACGTAGGAAATACTCCCTATGACAAATCGCCTGGAACTCGTTTGAGCACTTCTTCAGCTCGCCCGGCTTCTTCGGTGCAAGATTTAGATGTCGGTATATCTATTTTTCCGATTCATAAAAAAAATGTACGTTCTTCTTGGACCGTCGAATATCGAAATGTCATGACCGCTTCAACCGTGTCTGACAAGGCAAAATTAATTCATGCCGGAGCTGAGCTTAATTTCGGGGACGTCTTTTTTCTTCGAACTGGTTACAGTCAAAGGTATGTGACGGCGGGATTTGAACTTGCTTCCGAGAAGTTTCAATTTCAGTTGGCTACTTATGGTGAAGAAATCGGCACGGTGGATGTACCAAAGGAAGATCGTCGATATGTATTTAAATTTAGCTTTAGATTTTAGTAGGTGGATATGAAATATTTTTTTAAAATTTTATTGGTATTTCCTTTAATCAGTTCCTGCGGAGGAAATATGTACAACGATATTTCTTCGAAAAACTCGGCAGCGGCTTTGCTTGAAGATGCAAAGAATGCCTTGGATGATCAAGATTACAGCACTGCCATTACAAAAATTTTAGAAATGCAATCCTCAAACTTAGATTCTTACATGACTTGCCGTACGACCGATGGTCGACGAAATTGTCCCAGAGAAATATTAGCAGGGGCTTATGCCGGAAAATGTGGTTTTAATTTTTTAACTTTTATTGGAACTATCTCGAGCTCTTCAGGAGCCGTGTTTAAATTTTTAATGAATACATTCACCTCGACGACTATTTCCCCTGACGATTGTTACGAAGCGCAAAAGGTTATCGAGACCATCGGCACAGGTTCGGCCTTAACCAGCGATCAACAAATTTTTATGGCTTTATTGGGAATGGCAAAAATTGGAGTTTATCTTCGCGATGAAGCAGATACGGATCAAGATGGAGCTACCGATGTTATTTTTAATTCTTGCGATACAATAGACATTGCAGGTGTTTCGTCAGGAATTTCAGATACGAATGTGAAGCAAGTGATTACCGGCCTCGGATTATTTTTGACTTACTCGGCTTCACTTTCTTCGAGTGGATCAGCCACCACAGATTTATCTGCCATATCCGCAGTATGCGGAGCCGCCTGTAATGTGACTGATCCAGACAGCCCAGCTTTAGATGCAGCGGCGGTGGCCACATTCAGAGATATTATGAAAAGCCTACTGTATGGCATTGAAACTTGCGATCCAATTTCACCGCTTTGTTGTCCTTAAAGGGGAAAATGTTTAGGAAGTTATTTTTGTACTTTATTTTTATGATTTTTTTTCTTGCAGCTCAGCAAAGCCGGGCAGACGAGGTTTTTGAATACAATAGATCCATTCGTGCTTTGGGAATGGGAAATGTTTATTCTGTCTTTGTTCGAGACGTCGATGCAACAACGGTAAATCCAGCGGCCTTGGCTTTTGTTAGCGCCATCACTTGGGAGTTAATTGACGCAACATTTGGAATTAACGGAGTTGATGCTTACAATCAGTTTAAGGATGTAACTTCGATTTCTTCGCCCAGTGATTACGATCAAATCATCGGGAAAAAAATATGGGTGTCGCTTTTCGCAAGGACAGCTTTGGTCATGCCCTATTTTGGATTTACTGCATATAACGAAGGAAAACTTTCGGGAGTTATCAGAAATCCAGCTTATCCCCAATTTGATGTGAATTTTTTAAATGACACTGGTCTTGCTTTGGCCGGGGCTCTGCCAATTGGACCGCTGGCTTCCGTCGGTTTTGGTGTGAAGCGAGTGACTCGATGGGGCGGCGATCAATCGATTGGCCTTGGAGTCATTGCTTCGGGTGGAGCTACGCTGGCTGACCAATTCCAAAATCGGGGGATTGGCTATGGATTTGACCTGGCTTTTATGTTGAAAGTACCAGGTCCTTTAAATCCGTCCTTAGCAGTTACGTGGATGGACGTTGGATCCACCGCCTTTTCAAAAATAAGTGGCGCGGATGCGCCCCCAAGGATTCAGGACAATTTGAGTTTAGGTCTGGGCTCAACTCTGGATCTTCCTGGTTTGGATCTGTCGGCGGGCATGGAATATCGCCATATAACTGAAACTGGCATTCAAATAGGCAAAAAAATAAATTTTGGTGCAGAAGTGTCTCTTCCCTTCATCGATTTACGTGCCGGATTAAGTCAAGGCTACCCAAGTTACGGTGTGGCATTTAACTTCTTCTTTATGAAATTTGAGGCCGCTTCTTATAAAGTCGAAACTGGCGAATATCCGGGACAGTCTCCTGAAAGTAGAATTCAGTTGGGTCTTTCTTTAGAGCTTTCTGTTGATGCTGATTTTAAATTTTATGCGAAAGACGGCAAAAAGAGAAAATTAAAGCAGCGTCGTTAATCCATGTTAAAAATTTTTCGTAGTCCTCAACCTGTGCCACTTAAAGAACTTTCTAAAAAAATTGATTTTAAAAATGAAACTCTGATTTTATCAAATCTTCGATCAAAAAGAGAAATCCAGTCTCTGCTTTTGGAAAAAAATGGTTACCATTTAGATGAAAGTGTCATGCGAGCGAGCGATTTCTGGCGATTGCTGTTGCGACGTTATCACCCTCAAAAAAGATTGATATCTTCGGATTATGCACGGCTACTGATTTCCAGTTGGTTACGTCAACAAAATTCAAAATCAAATATCACATCCCCCATCATTACGGAAAATTCAACTTCCACGCTTTATCAAATGATCATTCAACTTTCCTCCTTATTTTTGCGCGAACAAAATGCCATCCCACTAGAGGAATGGTTTGAAGCTCATCCGGAAATTGAAAAAAGGCTTGGCCCCTGGTTTTCAGTATCGCAAAGTTTAATCAATTTATTTGAAGAGAAAAATCTAATTCTTTTGGAAATGATCCCGGCCTTTTTAATGAATGATCTCAATTTAGAAAAAAAATGGGATCGCCCTTTGTGGATCGATTTAGGTTCTGAATTAAATTTAGCCGAAGCCGAAGTTTTCCAAGCCTTATCCAGAATTCAAAATATTCACGTGATTGAACCCGCTCCGTCATGGAAAAGTAAGTATGAATATTTATTAAGCCCCTATCGCTATCTAAACGACCAGAGTGCGACCGCAGAAGACTGGTTGACTACTGATGAAACCGCTTCGAACAAAGAAAAAAATCTGCGAAAATCTTGCAAACTTTCAAGTCGGTTGTCTGAAGTAAAAAACGCCACAGGTCTTATTCGCCAGTGGCTGGATTCAGGCATTTCAGCGGAACAGATCGTGGTGTTAGCTCCGCAAATTGAAACTTATTGGCCAAGTTTAAGTTCTTATTTTGAAGTGGAAGGAATTCCTTCGCAAAAAAATTTAGTGGTGAAACTGATCAGTCTTCCTTCCATCTTGCATTGGATTTCAACTTTAAAATCCAAGACGCGGGGCTTGAGTCACGCCGATCTAGAAACATCACTTTATGGAATCGACGAAGAAATTCCTTTTGAATTTGAAAAATTTAATTCTATTTTTAAAAATATTTACAGTGAACAGGATTTGTTCCGCATTGATAATTTAAAATCTTGGTTTTTCAAAGATATAAATTCAAATGATCTTATCCTTAGAGATCGTTTTGTCGTCCTGTCTTTAAAGCTGTGGAAAGATGATTTGACTCGGCCTGAGCTAGAAATAATTTTGCGTGAGCTTATTGCAAACACGAGCGCTACCGATTCTTTTTTATTTTCAGATTGGATCTCATTTATTCAAAAAATAGCAACGCAAAAAGAAAAGTTAATCAAAGAAGGCTCGGCGAAGGGGGTTGAAGTTGCCCAACTCATGTCGGGTCACGATTCGACAAGTTCCCATCGTATTTTCTTGGGGCTTGTTGAAGAAGATTTTACCAGTCCAAGTCATCATTTTTTTAATTTACAGGATCGCCTGCAGTTATCCAAAGATTTAGGCTTTCAGATTGAAAATCCTGAACAAAATTTCCGAAGTTTCCAACTGGATTGGCTGCTTGAAAGTGAAGCTCAGGAAAGTTTACTCAGTTTAGGTCTGACCCATTTTGATGGTCAGCTGTTAAATCCTTTGTCGCAATGGATGACTCAAAGAGAAATGGATAAAAAAGACAGTCCACTGGAAGTCGAATTGCCGGTGAAAAGCCGTTGGGATGATTTGCAGAAATTATCTTTAGATCAAGTTTTAAAAACAGAGAGAAATCTAAGTGAAAATGAAATTTCAAAACTTATATTGAGGATAAAACAAGATGCCAATGACCTTCCTGAAGCAGCCGTAAAGGGTGGATCCTTTCGCGTGTCACCCTCTTCATTGATGAGCTATCTGGAATGTCCCTTTATATTTAAGGCAGAAAGAGTCTATAAACTTGTTTCATTGCCAGAAGTAGATCTGGATGTGGATCCAAGACCCCAAGGCAATCTGGTGCACCGATTATTTGAAAAGATTCTTTTGCGTAAAAATCTTGATGAGTGGACAGATTCGCAACTTGAATCCTTGGTTGAAGAAGTTAAAGAAGAACAGGGTAAATATTTTTTCGAAAAAGATTTTTGGACAGCTCAAAAAAAGAAATTTTTAATTTTGTGCAGACGATTTATTGATTTTGAAATTCGCTGGAGAAAAGATCATCCTCAAAATCATGATGTTGGCCACGAAGTGCAATGGCGTTTTGCTTTTGACACTCAAACGCAAGAATTTATGAGATACCAAGAATTGGATCCCGCTCGCGACACATCACGATTCATTGAGTTGTCTGGAAAGATCGATCGTATAGACGAGGTTTCAGATAAAATGAAAATTGTTATTGATTACAAGTCGAGTACGCATAAGGTTGCAAATTTCCCAAACTGGCTGGTAAAAAATCAATTGCAATTGATTTTTTACATGTGGGTTTTGGAAAAAGGTTATATCGAAGGACACCAAGGTGAATCCATTGGAGCTTTTTATTATATTTTTAAGAATTTTAAAAGGGATACTGGTTTTAGATTAGATTCTGTCAGCGATGAGTGGATTGGTAAAACAAAAGAAAAATCATATTCTAGTCCTCAACAAAAAGAGGATTTATTTAGCGGATTCGAAACTTTATTAAGTCAGAATCTTTTATTGATGAGTGAAGGAAAATTTGAGCCTAAGCCGCTTGACATTAAGACCTGTGATGAATGCAGATGGAGTTTGATGTGCCGCGCGCCCCATTTGAATTAAAAAGTGAAATTTTGCGGGCTGGCGCGGGAGCAGGAAAAACCACGCGACTGGTTGAAGAATTCATTTTGACGTATGACCGCTTTAAAAAAGAAACAACAAATCCACCCCGCTTAATTGCTACAACTTTCACACGAAAAGCGACTCACGAGCTGAAAGAAAGATTATTGCAAAAGGCGATTGAGCGGAAGGATCCAGAGCTATTTTCTTTTATTACTCAGAAAACTCGCGTCCATATTTCTACGATTCACGGTGTTTTGTCTTTATTCTTACGTCAACAGGGATTTCACATTGGTCTTTCGCCGGATTTCAAGTTGGTCTCTGAAATTGAAGACCTTCGAATTCGCAAACGAGTTTTAAAAAAAGTATTATCTCAAAATCCATTTTTTTTACAATTGTTCGAAGAGTATAAGGTCGTGGAACTTCTTTCAGCCATTGAAGCCGCCAGTGAATATTTTTTAATTGAATCATCGCCGCGATATTTAAGCTTAGATCAAATGACTATTGAATGTGCCGAAATTTTATCGGCTCAAACAAAGGCCTTACGCCAAATAGCTCGAGAGATTGAGAATGAGAACCCATCAGAGTCTTGGCTGGAATACTTGCGTCCATTTAAACGTATAGACAGTTTAAATTGGAAAGATTTTTTTTCTGCATTTAATGAATTTAAACTCATACTTAAATCGGCTGGTAATAAACCAAATTTCAGTAAAACTAAGCCTCCATTTAATCCTGAACTTAATGAGGCCTGGGCAGAAAAAAGAGATGAATTAAAAAAAATTGTCGATGATTCATTTTATGATCCCGCGGTGTGGGAAAAGTGGTTTCCTTATCAGAAACTTTTTCACGAACTGTGTAGTCTATTTTCCCAAGAATTATTGGAAACAAAAATTAAAACTTCTCAGCTTCGCATGGGTGATTTGGAATTGATGAGCGCGGTTGTTTTGAAGCGCAAGCCTGAAGCGGGCATGGATTTTTCATCAAATTGGGATTATTGGATGATCGACGAATATCAAGACACCAGCCCTTTGCAAGTCCATTTGCTAGAAAATTTGATTCAAGGAAGCCCTCAATTCATTGTTGGTGATCCTCAACAAAGTATTTATTTATTTCGGGGTGCTCGCTCGGAAGTTTTTGAAGAAAAAATAAAAGAGTTCTCGCAAGCGAAATCAATTGTTTCAGAAAAATTGGATAACTACCGCTCCCGAGCACCCGTATTGTATTTTATTAACGAGGTGTTCACAAAGATGAGTTCTCAGTTTAAGCCGATGATTGCGCAAAAAAATTGGGAGAGTTTATTTCCATCCTGTGAAGTTTTAATTGCTGCCCCGGAAAAGGAATCTGGAATTAATTCTAGCGAACTCGAGCTGAGCCTTACTTTAGATAAAATATCGCAATTGTTATCCCGTGGAGTGGCTGCAGAAAAAATTGCTGTTCTTAGCCGTACCAATCGCCGTTTAGAAGAACTGGGGGCTTTAGCTAAACTACGAGGAATTTCTTATCAGCAGCCAAATGCAGCAGGATACTTTTTAAAACGGGAAATTAAGGATGCAGCCTCAATTTTAAAATTTCTTTTGAATCCACATGATAATGATCACCTGGTGACTTGTTTAAGATCCCCGTGGTTTTATTTGGACGATGGCGATTTAATATCCGCATGCCAAAAAAAATCAAATTCATTGTGGAAAACTCTGTTGCTTATGCGCAATACGAAAAGTTTTGCACAAGAAGCCTCGTCGGCAATGATGGACGTCCTTGAATCTTACCTAATGCAAGCGCGGATGAATGGTATTTCCCAAACATTGCTCGAGATACTCATTCAGCGGGGTTTGCTGGATGTTTCAGAAAATATTGATCCTTCCGGTCGCCGAGAAGCTAATTTATGGAAATTTATTAATACCTTAAAGGAAAAAGAAAGGTTTGGCGGCTTTCATTATATTGATTTTTTAAACGAGGTGGAATCTTTAGTAAAAAGCGAAGATGAAGGGGAGGCCGCACCAGTTATTGAACCTCAAAGAGTTAATTTCATGACAATACATGCCTCGAAGGGATTGCAATTTGATCATTTGATTTTATTGGGACTCTCGCAGGATCAAAAAAGATCTTCAAGCCTATTGTGGTCTTTCAATGAAAAGCGCCAATCCTGGAGTTTAGCTTTGCGGGCAGAAGAGGATCAAAGTTGGATCTACAGTCCGCAAACCCGCGAGCAAACTCTGATTCAGCAAGAGAAAGAAAGCCTTGAGTCTGAACGAGTTTTATATGTGGCGATGACGCGTGCAAAAGAAAGTATCACTTTGGTGATGGATGAAAAAATCAGAAAACAATCCTGGGCACAAAAATTGTTTCTTAATTTGTCCGAAGGTGAACATAAGACTGAAACTTATCAATATATTGTAAAAAAAATAAAAAACTTTCCCGAAGTGCAAGACACGCAGGAAAAAAATAAATTATCTTTTACTGATCAGCTTCCCAAAAAATTCGTCAATGAAACTTTCGATGAAGTAAAATCCAGTTCAGTGACATCATTACTGGATTCGGTGGTAAGAGCTCAAATACCATCCATGGATGCTTTTGAAGTTATAAAAAAATCACAATTTGGCACAGATCTTCATCGCGTTTTTGAATCCTTAAAATATCTTAGTTTTGAAGAGGTTTCGAAATTATACAAAAATGAAAATATTCAAGAAACCTTAAACTATCTTAAGTCTTTAGATGCCCCTCCCTTAATGCAACTGATGTCTGTGGGGCATGTTGAGTATGGTTTCGAAGTACTGCAGGACTCAGCAGTTACCCGTGGACAGATCGATCTTTGGGGAAAAATTGGAAATCATGTTTGGATTGTGGATTACAAAACAGGCTCGACGTTGTACTCAGAAAAGGCTTTTCAGCAATTAGGTATTTATGCGGGTGCACTTAGAAAAATTCATCGCTGGAATAAAGATATTCATATAGAATTAAACGTACTTTACCCTTTGGAAAAACAAGTTTTTTCCCGAGTATTGAGCGAGGGAGTTGAGTGAAAATAGAAATGATGACGGCATTCACCGACGGAGCTTGTTCGGGAAATCCCGGCCCAGGGGGCTGGGGAAGTGTGATCATTTCAACGAATGGAAATGTGACCGAAATTGGTGGACGAGATCCATCGACGACCAATAATCGTATGGAGATGATGGCGGTTATAAAAGTTTTAGAAGCTGTTAAAAAGTCTAAAGAAAAAATACAATTTTTTACTGATTCTCTTTATGTTTTACGCGGGATCACTCAGTGGTCGTGGGGTTGGCAAAAGAAATCGTGGAAAACTGCTGAGGGACAAGAAGTTTTAAACAAAGATTTATGGATTGAAATGCTCGCATTGGTTCAAGAATACGGACGTAAAAATATAGACTGGCATTATTGTCGTGGTCATCAAGGCATTCCCGGTAATGAACGATGTGATGAAATCGCGGTGGCTTTTTCCAAAGGGATGCCCGTTAATTTTTATCGAGGTCCCTTAAATCAATATTCAATAGATATTTTAAAATTCCCTGTTATTGAACCTTGGCCCGAAATGAAGTCCCACAATGAAAAAAAACCTCCAGCATTTTCTTACTTGAGTTTGATTGGAAATATTGTAACTCGACACCCTGATTGGGGCTCTTGCGAAAGACGCGTTAAAGGAAAATCGGGTGCCAAATTTAAAAAAACAAAATCTTCGGATGATGAAAAAGAAATTCTTAAATCTTGGGGATTAAACCCAGATCAGACAACGATTAAAAATGACTAGTTGTTGCTGTTTTGAACTGCAGACTAGCTGATCCTACCGGACCAGTTACTGTTAGCTTCACGGGTAAACTTTCAATCGATTTTGCACTCACCGGAAAAACAATCGAATAGGGCGTGGCAAATCGAGTGTGATAAGGGTAAATGCCGCGAAGTTCATCAGTTAGTAATTTGATTTTTTTGACTTTTCCTTCGTAGCGTTTGCCATTGATATCCATAAATATTTTCCACAGGGTTTGATTTTTATGAAGATCATCATGTTTTCTTTCTGGTGTGAAAAAGCTAATAAAAATTTCCGTTTCTTTATTGAGATGCTCATCTGACTTTACTTTTTCAGTGGTCATTTTTGCAGCATCCCATTGATACAAACGAGCATTTTGATCCAGTTGAGCCCGCGCTACGGCGCTGTTCATCAAAGTGCCCGAGAGATCCATGATGTTGTACAAACCTGAATAAACTTGAGTTTTTTCGGTGTAGGTTTCTGTAATGGTTTCAAATTCAGATTCGGACATCAAATTTAAACCTGCGGAGTTTTGCGAAGTTGTCGCGCACGAAAAAAAAAGCCAACTTGCGGCTAGCAGAGTTTTTTTCAAATTAACCTCCCGATTTGATTCCATCCAAATATTTTTTTAAATCCTGGAAAACTTGTTCGCGCATAACATCATTGTAAATCTCATGTCTTGCTCCATCGCCGTACACTAAAATTCTTTTTTTAGAAGACCCGAGTCTTTCAAAAAATTCTTTGGCCGCAGGAGTAGAAACAACTGGATCCTGTTCAGCCACTTGAAATAATGTTGGTAAGGTGATTCGACTGGCACGTTCTAAAAGTGTAGAAAAATTTTCTTTCATACCAAGATAAACTTTTGAAGACATCACATCATGGCGAAGAACATCGGCTTCAAATTCTTTCACGACGTTTTGATCTCGTGTCAGCATTTTATTATTCAGTTCATTCCAAAGAGTAATTTTTGGAAAAAATCTTGCCAAAACTTCTGCTCCGACATCTTTGAATTGAGGCACCGGTACGGCCACTCCCAATAAAGGACTGCTGCAGACTTGGGCTTGAATCAAAGGGTGTTGCGTTTGGGAATAGGATTCGCTCAAAAATTTGAGTTGAATCATGCTGCCCATGGAATGGGAAAGAAGAACTACGGGACCACGTTTAATTTTTGCCGCAAAAAGGTGCTTCAGAAAAATTTCATAATCACGAGAATAATCGTTAAAGTGAGCGACGTAGCCTCGTTTTCCTTCCGAGCGTCCATGACCACGCATATCCATTGCGTAAAAATTCCACTCATCGTCTTTGAAAAAATCAACCACACGATGATAACATTCTGAATGTTCACCCTGGCCATGCAAGATGATGATAGAGGCTGTGTTATCTTTTTTCTCCCAAGCTTGGAAAAAAATTTTTAAATCGTGATGGCCAGGAAAAAATCCTTCGGAACGTTTGTGCATGGAAATATCATAACGCCCTAGTAGAGTCCTCGCAATAAAATCGTATCCTCGGGGGGGCGAGCTCGATCTTTTTCAGGGTTAGCGAAGGGATAATCCAGACTATAGTGAATGCCGCGTGATTCTTTTCTTAACAAAGCACACTGGACCGTGAGGTTTGCAACGATTGCAATATTTCTGAGCTCCAAAATGTCAGTGTGCATTGGGAAATTGGAATAGTATTCTTTCACTTCCGCTAGGATATTTTTTAAACGATTTTCTGCACGTCGAAGACGTTTGTCCGAGCGAACGATGCCGACATAATTCCACATCAAAGTTCGAATTTCTTCCCACATGTGATGGATGACAATCATTTCATCGGCATTCGTCGATTCTGAATAGGTCCAATCTTTCGGATCCTGTTCAGGGAATTGAAATGAGCCTATCGTCTTAGGAATTTCTAGGGATGCATTGTGAGCCATCGCTAAACATTCCAATAAAGAATTTGAAGCCAAGCGATTGGCTCCATTTAAACCGGTGCAAGCGGTTTCGCCAAGCGCCCACAATCCTGGTAAATCCGTGCGTCCATTTTCATCGGTAAGAACTCCCCCGCAAAGATAGTGAGCAGCAGGCACCACGGGAATTGGCTTTTGGGTCATATCAATTCCAAAATCTAAACAGCGTTTATGAATTTTTGGAAAACGTTCCTGCAAAAATTTTGTCGGTAAGTGAGTCATATCTAAAAATACACATTTTGCTCCCGATTTTTTCATTTCTGCATCGATGGAACGAGCAACGATATCGCGGGGAGCAAGTGATCCGCGCGGATCATATTTTTTCATGAATGCCTGGCCTTGTTCATTGACCAGTTCGCCACCTTCTCCGCGTAAAGCTTCCGAAATTAAAAAATTTCTCGCGTCGGAATGATACAAACATGTTGGATGGAACTGCATGAATTCTAAATTAGCGACACGAGCACCGGCTCGATACGCCATTGCAATTCCATCCCCGGTGGCCCCACTCCAATTGCTGGTGTAAAGATAAACTTTACCAGCGCCACCCGTGGAAAGAATTGTATTCTTTGCGACAAAAGTGTGCACTCTATTTGATTTTGAATCCAGAGCATAGATGCCGACACAACGGTTTGGAGAAACGCTGAGAGGATCTATTTGTTGATTTACGATCAAGTCCACAGCGAAAAAATTTTCAAGCAATTGAATGCGCGGATTTTCGTTAACTTTTTTCAGAAGAGCCGTATGAATATGCTGTCCGGTTTGATCCTCAAAATGGAGGATGCGCCGAAACGAGTGTCCGCCCTCACGCGTCAAATCCACCTGAAAAGGATCGCTATTTTCCTGTTTTTTGAGATCAAACTCGACCCCCCAGTTCATAAGATCTTTAATTCGATCAGGAGCTTGTTCGATAATATTTCGAACCGAGTTTATTCTGCAAAGGCCTGCCCCGGCAGTCAGAGTATCTTGAATGTGGCTTTCATAGCTATCTTCGTCACTCATGACAGCCGCAATTCCGCCTTGGGCCCAAGAAGTATTGGCTTCAGTGGCTTTTTCCTTGGAAATTAAAGTCACCTCGTCTTTTTCTGCTAATTTCAAAGCAAGGGCTAAACCTGCTAAACCAGTTCCTACAATGAGATAATCACATCTTTGCGCTGCCATCAGCGACAGCTTTATTCCTTTTTTCTGCCTTTGTCCAAGACCTCTTGCTTGATTCTTGTTGATGAATAAATCTACAATGAAATTGAACATCTACAGCAATCGCATGGAAAGCGAAATGGAATGAAATTCAGACTTCTGGCCGTGATCGTTCTTACCACTGGGATATTTTTTTCTAGCTTAATCTGGCTATTGGATTCATTTTTTTACGGCGATCGCGAGAACTGGGCCGAAATGTCATTACGAACCCAGGTATCGGTCACCAGCGAAGCTATCTCGAGTGAAGCTAAGTTTCTACAAAGATGGGTTAGTTCTGCAAATGAAGAAACTTTAAGAAAAATCGATTGGACTTCATTTTCGCCCTATATCGCCGTTGGGATTATTCAAAAATCGGGTAACACATGGTCGGTTTTGGATTGGGCTACTGAACCAAAAAGCAGTTGGGCTAAATTAGGAAAAGAAAATTTTAAAACCAAATTGACCGCTATGGGGATAAAGAACTTTGAAAAGACAGTCAGTTTTTTTTCCAATGTAGATAGTGATAAAAAAGCTTCAGTCTATTCATTTATAACAGTTGGCGACAGAGTTTGGTTTTTTATCCACAGCGGCGAAGTCCTTCAATCCATCATTGATTCACAAAAGGGAAGCTGGAGTTCCATTGGGATTGTCACCAGTGAAGGTTTAACTTTGGCTCATTCTATCCCAGAATATATTGGTCAGAAAATGGCCAAAAGTCCTTTGCAAGCCGATATGTCCAAGGGCCAAACAGTCAGCGGATCGGGAACTTATAATCTTGCTGAGAACGCCAAGGTCTTTGCCTATTTTCAAAAAACTTCTGATGTCGACGTGTATGTGTATTCCACCATGCCCCTTTCCGAATTGATGAAGGGACGAAAAAAACTTTTAATTCAATTGAGCCTTTTAGCTTTAGGATTAGTTTTAGTTTCAAGCGGTTTGATTTTAAGATTTTTACAAAATTCGCAATTTGAAAACGATAATTTAACTTCGGAAGAATTTTTAATTACTAAAAAGGAAGCTCCACCAGTGCTGGAGTCCTCTGCGGATAAAATGATTGTACAAAAAGAAAAAATGGATGCCTACACAAAAATGGCTTCAGCGGTTGGTCACGAATTGCGCATGCCCCTGTTGGCGATTTTGGGATATGGACAAAACCTTTTGCCAAAAGCATCTGATCCTGAATCAAAAAGGATGCTCGAGTCTTTAGTGAATGAAGCGCGTTCTAGCCGGGCTATTTTAGATAAACTTTTTAATTTTTCCGGTGAAAAAATTCATGACCGCTCCTTGATGAAGCTTGAAACTCCTCTTTTGCGTGCATTAAAAAATTTGGAGCCGCTCTTGAAACAAAAGGGCGTAAAAATCAATAAAGAGATTGGAGAGACTCAAGCCATATACATCAATATCGAAAATTTGGTGCGTGCTTTCGAAAATATATTCTTAAATTCGATTGAATCGATGGAGCGGCAAGCAGAGAAGGAAATAGAAATAAAAGTGCAAGATATGGGTTCTAAAATCGATGTTCTTATTAGGGACAAAGGAGAAGGCATCGATCAAGCTTATCTTAAAAAGATTTTTGAACCTTTTTACACGACAAAATCTTCAAGGCATCAATTGGGGTTGGGTCTGAGTGTTTCTCATGGAATTTTAAAAGAGCATTCAGCAGAGGTTGAGGTGAATTCAAAACCAGGCCAAGGGACAACATTTCTAATCCATTTTGAAAAGGTGGTTAATCTTGGGAAAACAAATTCGTTGGTTGAAAAAACAGAACCTCTGAAGAGTCCTAAACCCAAGGATATAAACAAAAGCGAAATTCATTTGAATATTCCGAAACACAGCGCTCTCGAACTCAAAAGTGGCGATCACGGAGAAAAAATGAGTGATATTGAGTCAATGAATGAGTATGAAACCACGCCATCCGACGAATATGAATCAACTGTTGTGCCGGGCATGGCGACGATAGTTAAAGAAGATTCAGGGCTTATTTTTTCTGATTCTATCTCCAATACGGCAAAAATTTTACGCAAGCCTGTTTTAGACGTAAATGTAGATCAGCTTTTGGATCTGCCCGCAGTAAATGAGGCTAAAATTGAAAAGCCAGCTAAAATTGAAAATGAAGACAACGATAAGACTGTTATAACGGGTACCGACCAGAAAGAACTCTCGAAAATTGATTCGCCTAAAAAACCGCCAGAAACAAAATCGACTTCAGTCGAAGAATTTAAAGTCAAGATTCGACGACCTGAAAGGAAGAGTTGATTGAAAATTCGCGACCTTAGTTCTCAGTTCAGCCTACTGATTTTTTCTACTGACATCGATCAGGGAGCAGCGATTAAAGTGTCCTTATCGCGAGGTGGCTATGAGACTTATTATGTTGATAATGAGATCGCATTTTTAGACCGCTTGGCTCAGGTGACTCCACACCTTGTGATTCTGAGTTTAAAATCTCTATCAACTACTTTAAGTGAAATGGTCGAAAAGATTAATCAAGTGAGTGCAGAAATTCACATCATTTTTTTATCGAACGATGAAGCTTTTCAAATTTTGACAGATTATGCAGATTATGGAGTCGTTGATATTCTTTCAGAATCTGTACCGCAATTAGATAACCGAGTGTTGTGGTCGGTGGATCGTGCTTGCGAAAAAATCTATCTCGAATATCAGAATGAACAAATATTTAGTCAGCTCAAGGAAGCTCAGAGCGCGAAACCTGAAGTTGTTGCAATGTCTAAAACTGAAAATGATTCAGATTTTTTTTCTTATAAAGAATTTATTTTAGATTTACGAGTAGCTCAGAGCAAAGAAGATTTAATTGGCATTATGCTGCGATCGGTGCCAGAGGTCCCACTGGTTTATCTGAGGTATCTTCCTTCAATGTTTACTTTTCTTGTAACGGATACAAGCTATCCCGCGGCCGAAAGCTTTAAAGGCTTAGGCTGTCGATTGTCTGCGGAAGAAAATAAAGATCTCGCTAAACAAATTGAGTTGGCAATTATCTCGCCGCCTTTGGAAGAGCTTCTTTCACAAGCTTTCAGGATGAAAATACCACGAATGCGAGCTTTGTTGAGTGGCTCAACATTGGAGGGAATTCTTGTGGGGGATGCGGTCTCGACTGAAGCCACTCGTCTTCTGAATGAACGATTTGCAATAATGAGCTTGGCTTACTCGCACTTTTGTCTTGAAAAAAGGAACGAAGTTGTCGAGGTCATGGATGGCGCCACTGAGCTTTTCAATCAAAAATATTATTTCAAGAAAATTGAAGAAGAATATCAAAGGGCTCGACGATTTCAACAACCTCTGTGTGTTGTTAAGTTGGGCCTGGATGATTATTTAGAAATTGAAAAATCATTGGGCGAGCCCGCGCGAGATTTGATTTTTAAAAACTTAGCAGGATTGATTCAAAAATCCAGCAGATCTCATGACATTCCCTGCCGGACCGCTGACAATGAAATTTCTTTAATTCTGCCTCAGTGTAGCAAGTCCGAAGCGGAAATCAGAGCAGAAAGATTAAGGCGAAATGTCGAAGATAATTCTTTGATTAACAACGGCCTGAAACTGACGATCAGTTTAGGTGCCTGTGAATATCCAAGTATGTGTAGTTCAGCTAAAAAGCTTGATGAAGGGGCCGCCCGCGCTTTGCAATTCATCATGAGCAAAGGAAGTAATAAACTTTGTTTTTTTAAAACTCCAGTAAATCATAAACCTGATTTTATTATTTCTCAGGGAGATAAGACTTGATATTCCATCGCAAAACTTGCGCCGAAGTAGATCTTGATGCTTTAGAGTCAAATTGGAATTTTTTGAAAAAAAATGCTGCGGGAAAATTTATTTGTCCTATGGTTAAAGCCAATGCCTATGGGCATGGTGATGTGATGGTGGCAAAGGCTCTGGAAATATGGGGCGCACAACATCTTGGAGTCTGTTTGATTGAAGAAGGACTTTTACTTCGTCGATTTGGAATTAAAACTGACATTTTAGTTTTTCGCGGCTTTGATCGGGAAGGCGCCGAAGTCATGATCGAAAATAAGCTCACTCCGGTGGTAAGTACTTGGGAGCAATACCAGGCGCTGGAATCGGTAGCACAATCAGAACAACGTTTTCATTTAAAATTTGATACTGGTATGAATCGTTTGGGTTTTGATGCGTCCGAGGCATTGGCTCTTGTTGAAAAAATCAAAAATCAAAAAAAGTTAAAACTTGCTGGTGTATTAACCCACCTGGTGGCTGGAGAAAATTCGGTTGATAGTGGAATGACAGATTTGCAGTTCGAGAGTTTTGAAAAAATCAGAAATATTTTCCAGCTATTTAAAATTCCTTTTCACGTCTTAAATAGCGGCGGATTTTTAACGCAACTTTCATTGAAAACAAAAACAAAAGATTTACCAACTTGGGTGGAAAAAGAATGGGGTCTGCGACCGGGGCTTATGCTCTATGGATATAACCCAACAGTTGCTGAAGAATTTTCTGAATTAAAAATTGTCATGACCCTAAAATCGCAGGTGGCTGTTGTGCGAAAATTACGACCTGAAGATGGGGTTTCTTATAATCACACTTGGAAAGCAAAAAAAAATTCACAAATTGCTGTCGTGCCAATCGGTTATGCTGATGGTTATCGCCGTAGTCTTTCTAATCGTGGTTTGGCGCTTTATCAAGGTCAAAGAGTTCCCATCGTGGGGAATGTTTGCATGGATTATTTAATGTTAGATGTGAGTGAAATTTCTGACCTTGCTGACCCTGAGGTTATTTTATTCGGTCATAATGATAAAAACCAATTTCTTTCAGCAATGGAGTTGGCAAAGATGGGTCAAACGATCGCTTGGGAAATTTTGACCAGTGTCAGCGAAAGAGTCCCGCGAATTTACAAAGGGACCTGGGCAAAAAAAATTGAGAGCGAAAGTCGGTTGAAATGATCATCGAATATTTTCGAAATTTTGTAAAAGAGGTCGGGGATATTTTTCTTTTCCTAGTGAACAGTGTCCGTCTTCTTTTTATGAAACCTTATCGAATATTAGAAATCACTAAGCATATGGAATTTATTGGTAACCAATCTTTGGGAATCATAATTTTAACAAGTTTGTTCACAGGCTTAGCTATGTCATTTCAAATTTATTTGGGATTTAAAATTATCAATGCGGTGAACTTGGTTGGACCAACAGTAGCTTTAGGGATTTCACGAGAGCTTGGTCCAGTTTTGACTGGCTTGATTGTTGCCGCTCGCGCTGGGGGCGCGATGGCCGCTCGTCTGGGTACAATGAGAGTTAACGAACAAATTGATGCTCTGGATGTTATGGGAGTTAATACCAAACAGTATTTGATCTCGCCACGAATTATTGCGGCGGTCATTTGCATGCCTTTGCTAACCGCGGTTTTCGATTTTGTTGCAATGCTTGGAAGTTATTTTTTAGTGGTTCATTTGGTAGAGCTAGATGGGGCTATTTTTTGGCAACGGATTCGAGACACCTTAGAAGCTCGGCATATTTACGAAGGCTTAATAAAATCGGCTGTTTTTGGATTGGTGTTTGCTTTGGTGTGTTCTTATCGGGGTTTTAATACGGTGGGGGGCGCTAAAGGTGTGGGTGAGGCGACAAATAAGGGCGTCGTTCAAAGCATGGTTTCCATTATTATTTTAGATTATTTTTTAACAAACATGATTCGAATTTATTATGTCATTACAGGGACAGGCTAGATGGAAGATGCAATTCGTTTGATTGATGTGAAAAAAACTTTTGATGGCAAGGAATTTGTCCTTAAAGGTTTGAATCTGAATGTTAAAAAAGGAAAATTAACGGCAATCATTGGTTTTTCGGGGACAGGAAAGAGTGTGGTCTTGAAACACATCCTTGGGCTGTTCCAACCGACGTCGGGTCGAGTTGAAGTGCTGGGAAAGGATGTATCTCAACTTTCTTCGGATGATTTAACAAAATTCAGATGTAATTTTGGCGTCTTATTTCAATCCTCGGCTCTTTTCGATGACATGACCGTGCTGGAAAATGTCTGTTTTCCTTTGCAAGAGCATCGCCGTAATTTATTGCCCAACCAGGTCCTGGAAATCGCAAGTAAAAAATTACGACAAGTAGGTTTAGATCCAAAACATTTCGAAAAATTACCAAGTCAAATCAGTGGTGGAATGCAGAAAAGGACAGGCTTGGCGCGGGCTCTCGCCCTAGATCCAGAAATCCTTATCTATGATGAGCCGACCACAGGATTAGATCCCATTCTTACTGAAATGGTGGATAATTTAATCGTAGAGACCCATAAGCATCGAGAAGGAGTTACATCAGTGATGGTGTCACATGATTTGCATGCTGCATTTCGAATTGCCGACGAAATTGTCATGCTTGATGCGGGACGTGTTTTACTTTGCGGCACTACTGAAGATTTTTACAATGCGGACAATGAACTTGTGAAAAAATTCGTTTCTAAGGGAATGCGAAAGGAAAATTCGCACACATGAATTTTCTAACTTCGGTTCAGTTTAAAGTTGGAGCACTTGTCATCGCTGTTGGTGGCCTTATTGGATACATGTCCATGCAGGTGAGTGATGATCCCTCTTATTTAGGCAACCCTCGTCGCGCTTGGTTTCTGATGCCGAGTGCATCAGGTTTAATTAAAAACTCGGCAGTTAAAACAGCGGGAATAAATGTCGGAGTTATTCGAGACATTAAACTGCAGGATGGTCTGGCGCGGATCGAGATCACGGTTAAAGCAGATATTCCTTTGACAACTTCAGCGGCAATTGAAGTTAAATCTCTTGGTATTTTGGGTGACAAACACGTCGAAATTTCCCCTGGAAGTCCTTCCGATCCGCCATTGGCAGATGGCGCTCAAATTATGATTATCAATGATAAAGGTTCATTGGATAGTGTAATGTCCCAAGTGGGGGATATTGCAAAGTCATTGAAAGATGTAGCTGAAGTGGTTCGTGAGTCCCTTTCTAAGGATGGTACGGACAAACATGTTTTGGGCCGTATTGTTAAAAATATTGAAAATGTAACCGAAGACTTAAAACAAATAACCGGTCGAAATAAAGATCAAATTAGTAAAATTATCGATCAAGTGAATAGCATTACGAGCACCGTTGATGAGCTTGTTAATGATGACAGCGAAGCCGGTTTAAAAAAGACCTGGAAAAAAACTTTAGTTCGTATTGATTCAACGATGAAAAATATCGACGAAATTTCTTCTAAAATTAATCGCGGGGAAGGAACTATTGGTAAACTAATCAATGATGAAACAACTGTCGATGAACTCAACACGGCTATTCAAGGAGTCAGTGGATTGTTTGACTCTGCTTCACGCATTCAAACAGGATTTGATTTCCACGGTGATTATTTAGGAGCTTTCGGTGCTACAAAATCAACCATAGGAATTCAGATTCAACCCGGTTTGGATCGATACTATTATATAGGTATTATTGATGATCCGGCCGGTGTCGTTGAAAAAAATGACACTACGATCTCTTCGGCGGGAGCCGTTGTTTCAGATACGACAACGGTGATGAAGCATTACAATAAAACTCGTTTTACAGCTGTGTTTGCCAAGAATTTTTGGGATTGGACAATCAAAGGCGGTTTGATCGAAAGCTCTGGAGGTTTCGGACTTGATTATAGTTTTTGGAGAAAAAGGGCGCTTCTTTCATTTGAAGCTTTCAATTTTGAAAAAGCAAATCTGCGACTTAGCGCAAAATTCAATTTGTCACACGGTTTTTATTTAACGGGCGGTCTTTCTGATGCCTTGGATAAAAACAATCAACGGTCTGGATATGTTGGAGCAGGATTATTTCTGACCAACGATGATTTAAAACTTCTATTAACGAGGTCTCCCTTCTAATGTTTAAGAATGCACTTGTCAGCGTTTCTGACAAAACTGGATTAATTGATTTTCTTAAGCCCCTCGTAAAACAGGGGCTTCGAGTTGTATCTACAGGCGGAACGGCTCAACACCTAAATGAGCACGGTTTAAAGGTTGTTGATGTCAGCGAGCAAACAGGTTTTCCCGAAGTGCTTGGAGGTAGAGTCAAAACTCTGCATCCTTTTGTTCATATGGGATTGTTAGCAAACCTAGACAAAACTGAAGATTGTCAGGTTCTTGAAAAATATAAGCTTCAGAGCTTTGATTTGGTAATTGTAAATCTTTATCCATTTGAAGAAGCCTTAAAGAGCAAAACGAATCTTCAAGGTTTGGTTGAAAAAATTGATGTGGGTGGTCCTTCGATGTTAAGGGCTGCTGCAAAAAATCACAAATTCTGTACCGTGGTATGCGATCCTCAGGATTATCCTTGGATCTTAGAAAAACAGACACAAATGAGCTTAGTTGATCGACAAAAGTTAGCGGCAAAAGTTTTTTCACACACATCTTTTTATGATTCGCTTATAGCCTCGACATTGTCTGCAGATACGGATCATTTACATGATCCATTTTCGCGATTTGATTTTAGTTCAGCAAATGTAACGATTCCAGCGAGAAAAAAACAGTCCCTTCGCTATGGAGAAAATCCTCATCAAAGCGCGGCTTGGTACTCATTCCCTGGAAATGCCTTTGGTTTTTCCGATATGAATCAAAAACAAGGCAAAGAATTATCTTATAATAATCTTTTGGATCTCGAAGCAGGATTGTCTTTAACTCAAGAATTTTCGGCCCCAGTTGCGGTGGCAGTGAAACACAATAACCCCTGTGGCGTAGGACAAGATCCGGATCCTTTGCAAGCCTTAAAAAAGGCGCTAACTGCAGATCCGGTCAGTGTATTCGGTGGGATTGTCATTTTTAATTGCAGGGTAGATAAAGCGGAAGCTGAATTGATGAATGAAATTTTTCTAGAATGTGTTTTGGCACCAGAGTTTACCGCTGCCGCTCTCGAGATTTTTGCTAAGAAAAAAAATTTGCGTTTACTTGAAAGTCGCAATATTTTTAAAAAATCAAGTGATTGGGAAGTTAAAACAATTTTTGGCGGATTTGTTGTGCAAAACAGAGATCACTATTCTGCCGATACCTCAGCATGGAAAGTTTTTGGCCCATCGCTTAATAAAAATATTGAACAAGATATTTTATTTGGTGAAAAAGTTTGTGGTCTATTAAAAAGTAATTCCATTGCAATTGTTAAATCGGGTCAAAGTTTAGGACTTGGCATGGGACAAGTGAATCGTGTTGATGCCGTTGAACAATCTTTGAAACGAATGAAAACCCATCATGCACAGATGAACGAAGCCGTACTGGTCAGTGATGCTTTTTTCCCATTTCCTGACTCGATCGAAATCATCGCTAAAAGTGGAATAAAAACGATCGCTCAACCCGGCGGATCGATAAAAGATCAAGAAGTTATTGCTCGAGCTCAAGAATTGGGACTGCAAATGATTTTGACGGGTATTCGACATTTTAGGCACTAGAAAGGGATTTAATGGAAAGCCTCAAAAAGGAAAAAAACTGGCTTATTAAATCTTCAACAAGAATTATGGGGCCGTATACATCACCCGAAATTCTTGATCTTCTCAAAAAAAAACATATAAGTCTCTTAGACGAAGCTTGTAAACCAGCGGGCCGTTGGAATTATATTCGAGAACATAAAGATCTTGAGTCGATCGTCGAAAAAATCAAATTATTTGATCAATCGCATGAAAAAACACTAAGTCAAATGACCATTGGGCAAACTATTTCCAAGACCGAAAATTTGCATGAAATTGATGAGGATGCTTATGAAGATCACGTTAAGGCGTTCAGTTCAAAAAACACTCAAGATTTAATTAAAGACATAGTGCCTATTAAAGAAGAAGTGGTCACCTATAACACAGCGGCAAAACCTTCAAACTTAACTTATGGAGCCTACACCGAAGCTGAAATTAGCGGAGCCGCAGAAAGCCACGCTGGTCCCTGGAAGTTAATTTTATTATTGCTAACAGTGGCCATGGCATTGGGTTATTTCGGTTATTCATTTTTTTTAAAGACACGGCAATCTCAGAGTTATCAAACTTTAATAGCCACAGCTCTCCGTTTGAATTCAATTCAACTGTATGAGAAATCTTACCAAGTTTTTAAGAAAGCAAAAGCTCAGCATGAGCTTGAGCTACCCATTCAAGCACAAATGTCTTTGTTGGCAATCGCCTTGGACAATGACTCGAGTTCAAACCGGAATGTGATTGAAAAATATCTTCTTGCTGATGAACTTAAAGATCGAAAACTACTTGTTGATTTTAATTTAGCCATAGGTTTGTCCTATGTTAGTGAAGGCGACGATCAGAAGGCCATGGAGTCATTTCAAAAGGCCGGCAGCTATGAACCATTTAGTCAGCTTATTTTATTAAATCGAAGTTTATTGCAACTACGCAAAGGTGACTATCGTGATTCCTACATCAATTTGAAAAAAGTAAATTCAAGAGATGAGTTTTTGAGTCTACTCCTTTATGTAAAGGCCCTCACCTTAATCGAAATGTCTCGCTCGACCTCAGCTATCTTAGAAGAAATTCGTGATCTCGCTATTGAAATTCCTAATCAGATTCAAAAATCCGCTATGCTTAGGAACGAGCTGCTTTTTTTAAATATTAAATTGCAGTCCATTTTAAAGAATGATGGAGCTACATCTGTGGCCATTGATCGTTTCCTTGAATCTGCGCCAGAATCTTCTTCCCTTATTGTTAAAGATCCAAGAATTGATTGGAAAATGGCGGGTTGGGAAAGCTTAGATCGTCTGTGCGTTGAGTTATCACATATTCGTACCGGCCATAAATCCAAACTCTTGCGAGCCCATTGTTTGATGGAGAAACAAAATACTGTTCAGGCGCAAAAATGGATCGACCAGGCAAATGCTGAAGTTCCAAATGATTCGTATGTCTTGAATTCTCAAATTTTTTGGATGACGAAAATGAAACGTCATAGCGAAGCCCTTTTGTTAGCAAAAAAAAATGAAAGCCGATTATTTCCCGCTGCAGGTGTTGTTTTAGCTGAAATCTGCATAGAAAATAAGGATGAGGCATGTGCCAGCGCTCAATTAAATAAATTTTTAACAAATACATTTCTTGCACCGCGCGTGTATTTTAATCTGGCTCAAATTTCTCTTCAGCGTGGTCAAACGTTGGATGCACTTCAAAAAATTAAACAGGGCCTAGGAACGGAACCTCTTTACCTTCCTTTAATCGAATTGCGCGAGTCCTTGGAGTCCCAGTGAATAAAAAGTTAATAAAATTTGTTTTTTCTTTTTTACTTATAGTGACCGTAGGTTGCTCTTCAAAAAAAGAAAATGCTGATGTCGAGGCGCGAGTAATTAAAATCGATGATTTGCAAAAAGATTTTAAAATACCGACTTCTCTTTGGAAAGCTTTCGTGGCTGAAGAAAGTCATGCGACGCCAGCTCCCTCGGGTGGTGAGGGTGAACATGGTGGAGGTGGAGGAGCTTCCGATAAGGCCTCTTTTGCTAAAGAGAGTCAGATCGTTTTTGTTCCAATGAAAGTGCACTTTATTGAGAAAAATGAAGGTGTACTTAAATCTAGGAAACTGACCATTGAATTGCCTCGCGGCGGTGGACAGATTGATATGGCTGATTGGACGACCGACGAAAGCGGAACTTTTTATATTAAATTTGAAATGAATGAGCCCGCAACACAGGAAGAAATGAAAGTTTTTTTTCTTAGTCAGGCACGTAAAAGAAAAATCGAAAACGAAGTTCTGGGAATGGGCTGTAATAAATTTGTTGAATTAGGCTCTTCCTACAAGGCGGCAATGAAAGGTTTTGGACTTTCAGTCAACACAACAAGGAATAGACATTTAACCGTCACTGGTGGTCGTTGGTTTTTTGTAGCCTTAGAGGGCGGTAAGACGTATATCTCGCAGGTGACAATAACTGATGCTAATCAAAAAGATTTATTTTGTGGAGATTGAATATGGATCGACAATTAGTTAAAGACTTAAAAGACAAAGATTCAGTTCAATCTGTTTTCTTGGTACGAGGAAAAAATATTAATCTGGGTAAAAATGGCAGACCCTTCATGTCCCTCCAGTTAGGTGATCATACCGGAACTTTAGACGCACGCGTTTGGGACAATGTTGATGATGTCAGTCGCGAGTTCGAAGCTGGTGACCTGGTTAAAACCCGTGGTCTGATCCAATTGTATCAGAATCGCAAACAACTCATCGTTCACAAATTGGAAAAATTAATTGATCCTTTGTTAAATCCTGAAGATTTTTTAATTCAAAGTTCATTTAATCCAGAGGACCTTTTTGCTGAAGTTTTAACATTTGTGAGATCAATGAAGAACGAACATCTTCGACAATTGTGCATCGATGTCATTGAAGATACTGAAATTAAACCTTTATTTCTTCAGGCCCCGGCGGCCAAATCTATTCATCATGCCTGGAAAGGTGGCCTGATTGAACACGTCACCTCGATTATGAAAATTTTGGATTTCATGTCCAAAAATTACAGTTTTTTAAACAGGGATTTTTTAATTTTCGGAGCTCTTTTTCATGATATTGGAAAAATCTGGGAACTTTCTTATGGTCACAGTTTCTCCTATACAGATCGTGGCCGTTTGATTGGTCATATGGAGATCGCTTGTGAACTTATTGATCGTAAAAGCACTAAAATTTTAGGCTTTCAACAAGATTTGCGTGATCTGTGTAAACATATTGTTCTTTCCCATCATGGAAAACAAGAGTATGGTTCTCCGAAAACACCGCACTTTATCGAAGCCTATCTTGTCGCTATGGTTGATGATTTAGACAGCAAAATGTCGACAATACATCAGTTTGTTACAAACGAGCGTCAAAATTCGACAGATCGATGGTCGCGATTGAACGAAATGTTTGAGAGATATTTCCTCTTAGATGATTTGAAAGAAAAGTACTGATGATTGATTTTTTGATGGCTTATAAAAATTATGACCCGGCGGCAAAAAGTATCGCTGAAATCGCACTTCTCTATCCTGGTCCAAAAGCTATTTTTTTTCATCGTGTTTCCCATTCTCTCTATTTAGATGGTCTTTATTTTTTGGCGCGTTTTGTTTCTGAAGTTTCACGATTACTAACGGGAATTGAAATTCATCCTGGTGCTAAGATCGGAAAACGTTTAGTTATTGATCATGGCATGGGCGTTGTGATTGGCGAGACCTCCGAAGTCGGTGATGACTGCATTATATTTCATGGCGTAACTTTGGGCGGAATGAAATTTGACCCAGTTGTGCGCCACCCAAAAATTGGTAACAAGGTCTTGATTGGCGCTGGAGCAAAAGTTCTTGGACCAATTAAAATTGGTGATGGTGCAAAGATTGGGGCAAATTCCGTGGTGATAAAAGACGTTACCCCAAATAGCGTCGTATCGGGAATTCCCGCCCAGGTTATTGGCTAAGCGGTCTTTTCGTTTTTAGGTTTTCTTATTTTTATGTCCATCAAAAATTAAGTTCCACAGCGCCAGCAGGCGCGAGGACTGTCCGAAGGATTTTAGAGAAGGCAGAAATTTAAAAAATGGAAAAACTACAATTTGCGCTTACGGGGGCCCGCGATGGCTTGGGCTTCGAGGGGATTGTCGGGCCAAGAGTGTTTTGGGTAGCGAGAGCGAAGTTCTTTTTTTACATCTGTGTAAGCATTTTTCCAAAAACTGCTGAGGTCTTTGGTAAGTTGTACAGATCGGTAGTTTGGAGCGAGAAGCGATAAAGTCAGTTTGATATTTTCGTAAAGCAAGCTTGGGCTTTGGGACCAACCAAAAATTTCTTGCAAACGAATTTCTAAAGTTGGGGAATCGGGATTATCGTAATTGATTTTATGGATTTTCCCCGAGGGAACCTGGATTTCTTCAGGAACCTCTTGCACTAGAACGCGGCGAATTTCCTCTGGCAAGTTATTCTCAAAATAACAATAAAGATCTTTGGAAATTAAATTTTTATAGGAATTTTCAGCGTAACAAGCTTCATTTAAACTTTGGATTTTCCAGTCTTCAACATTGAATTTCTGAATTGCATCTTGGCATTTGTCAGGAACAAATTGGAAATTCTGAATTAAAAACACAATTCGCTTTAAATATTGCGATAGCGCCTTATTTTCATTAATCCAGAGATCCCATCGACTGAGCGCTAACTTTGGCAGCAATTCTTGAAGTTGAGAAGGTGTCGGTCGCTCGTATTGCGCTTCTTCCAGGGGTATAGCACCAATTTTTCTTTGCACACTTAATAAAATTTCCTGTTTGTCTTCATTGAATTTAAGTTCTTGATTTAATTCAATACGTGATTTTAATACTTCCATCACATCTTCTTTATTAAGACCTATGGCGCTACTGACAAGGGTTTCACTGGTTAAAGTTCCATCAAGGCCGTTTAAAATAAGAAAAAATGCGGATTCTTTAACAAAACTTTGCGTCGCTAATTGCACGCCATGACCATCAAAACAAATCCCACGATTTGTATTTTCGCGACGACGACACAAACGATGAGGCCAACACTTAAGAAGCTCTTTTTTAATAAAGGTGTCACTCATATTTGAACTTGGAATCGTATTTATCTGCCCAGAGGAGGGTTTTGAAAAATAAGCCATTAATGAATTTGTTGAATCTTTAATTCGCTCCAAGGCCGAAAATTGGATTTCCGAACGATCTAATTTTATTTTTCCACTTAAAAAATCCAAACGAAAACTAAGATCTGATTCAAGAATTAATCCTTCGGGGTGTTCTTCGGGTTTAATTTTTAAAAAATCAGGCTCTTGCAAACAAGAAACAATTTGAGCTCCAAGTTTTATTTGCTTTAAACTGACAAAATGAGAAAGAATCACGCCAAGTTCGGGACTTAATGGCCAACGAATGATTTCTCTTCCCAGGGGTGTTAAGCGGCCCTCTGGAGTAAGAGCCTCAATTAAAAATAATTTTTTTAAACTCATGCGAAGACGATTGAGTTCAGGCTTTTGAAACCAATCAAAGTTTTCGAAATTCCTTATCCCGTGATGGGCTAAAAATAGTAAAATCTCACTTAAATCAATTCTTTGAATTTCGGCTGGGCGATCCTTCGACATGGATAACTCATCTTGCGAGGACCACATTTGCTCACAAAAGCCTTCTTTTTGCCGTGCCGCTCGACCGGCGCGCTGTCGTGAAGAAGCCAAGGATATTCGTTGAACTTCAAGGCGCGAAAAACCGGTGCGATAATCCCAGGTCGAAACTTTTTCGAGTCCACAATCAATGACAGTGTCCACGCCATTCACCGTAACTGATGATTCCGCAATGTTAGTCGACAAGATTACTCGTTGTTGATTGCCTTTTTGTAAAACCCGACCTTGTTCCTCAAGAGATAAGCGTCCATGAAGAGAGGAAACTAAGCAATCCTTCATCCAGGATTGTTCTTCAAGAAGATTTGATAGGCGGCGAATTTCGCCAACACCAGGAAGAAAAACCAGGATGTCATTTTTTGTTCGAGATAAACAGTTTTTTATTTTTAATTTAACACTTTCAAAAAACTCCTTATCAATTCTTAATTTTTGTTGATTTTTTTGTTGCGAAATTTGTAATGGAAAAAGTTTTCCCGGAATTTCTAAGATCGGAGCGGCTTCAAGATAGTTTGAAATTTCTTGCGACTGCAAAGTGGCAGACATAATCAGAATTTTAATTTCCGAACCCAAAGATCTAAGCTCTTTTAATAAGGACAAAGTTAAATCGACGGAAGCGGATCTTTCATGAAATTCATCCAAAATAACCAGATCAACGCCTTTAAGCTCTGGATCACTCAGCATCTGCCTTGCTAAAAGGGCTTCGGTCATAAATATTAATTTTGTTTCTGAAGATGTCTTGTTCTCGAAACGGACTTGATAGCCAATTTCTTTGCCTAAGGACCATTTTTGTTCTTCGGCAATTCGATGACAAGCGGAAACTGCGGCCATTCGGCGAGGCTCAAGAACCAAAACTTTTCCTGGATAGTTCAGACTTAAAGCAGGAGGCACTCTGGTTGTTTTTCCTGCTCCAGGAGCTGCTGATAAAATTAATCTTGAATTTTGATTTAAACTGGATTTAATTTCTTCAAGAAAATCATCAACTGGAAGTTTTTCCATAATTTTTAAATGTAACCTTATTTAAGAATGAGCAACATAAATTCCGCTTTTTCCGGAACCGACATTTTGCGAATTTGAGAAATTTTACCTCGCAGAATCTGTTCATTTTCGTTTGATAAATTTAAAGCCAGTACAAGTTCTCTCTCGGCAAAATGTCTTTCAATATCATTTAATGTTTTTTGCAAACGATAAGGAGTATCCATGATAATAATGGCTTGCTTTTGTTTTCGTAATTCTTTCAAAGCTTCTTCACGCGCTTGATTTTCCGCAGGCAAAAATCCACGAAATAAAAACTGATCAAGTCGTTGTCCACTTAATGAAATTAAACCCATTAAGCTGGAAGCCCCTAGAACTGATTTTACCGCAATGTCATTTTGATTACAAAGTTTGACTAACTCTGCGCCTGGATCACAAAAACCGGGTGTGCCGCAATCACTGGCTAAAGCCACATTGGACTGGCGACATAACTCGAGTAAATACTTCAGATCATCAGCTTTGCTATGTTCATCTAATATTTCAAATTTTTTCCCGGTGATCCCATGAAATTTTAAAAGTTGAGCCGTTTCTTTGGTGGATTCGCAAATAACGACCTCAGCCATTTTAAAAACTGTCAAGGCTCGCAGGGAAATTTCTTGAGGATCACCAATAGGTGTAGCCACCAAATAAAGCATTAGATTTTCTCCTCTTGTTCATCCAATAAAAAATGAAGGATGCGGGGAAGATCATCAGGGGTACTGGCTTCTCCGGAATGGGTGCTGTCAAAAAAAATAATTTCAACTTCAGGATGTTTTTTACGAATTAAATGAATATTGACGGGCTCATTTTCAAAAAACCATATCTTTTGATATTTATCTTTTGGCAAAGAGCCAAACCAATCTTTTTTAAATTTTGCATCAACCAAGCTTCGGTGCGGTTTTAAGATTAGCTGTTGATTTTTTTCGTCGAGGGGAAAGCCCCAATGCAACAAAAATTTTTTCGAACCTTCGCCCATGCGATGGACGTCTCGTCCAGTAAGATAGATAATCTCGGCACCGGCTGCAGCTAAAGATTGGACAAATTCAGGAGCTCCTGGATAGGGGATATCGTGCTCGAGAGCTTCATTCGAAAAAAAATGTTTGATCCAGTACTCACGAACACAGTCTTGAAATTCATTGTGATGTCCTTCCAGCCCTGCACGAACTAAAATTTGCCGAATGCCCCAGTCTTTTTTTAAAATTTGAATATTTTTAAAATACTGAATTTGTTCTGGGAATCGGCTCTGATGAGCTGGCACTTTTGCGAAATTCAAAAGGACTCTTTCTAATCTAAGACTGACGTCAAAAAGGGTTGAGTCCAAATCAAAAACCACCAAACCCAGTGCATTTTTTGCCTGTAATTCGCTAATTTGTTTTTGAATTCTTCTCAGTAGCTGACCGTGATGCGTCATGAGGCGGTATTCAGCCATGGATCTTCTGTAAAATCAAAGACTTTTCTTGGCCTCTATTTCAATTCTTGCTAGTTTCCGCCAATTGAATGCGCTCAATTGGGTTTACGAGGAAAAAATGTCTGAAAATATTCTGACTATCGAGAACCTAAGCAAAACGTATCCAAATGGAATTCAAGCTCTGAAAAATATTTCTTTTAAAGTCCGACCCAAAGAATTTATCGGAATTATTGGACTAAGCGGTTCGGGGAAATCGACTCTTTTGCGATGTCTTAATCGGATACATCAACCCACCCAGGGTAAAATTATATTTGCTGGCCAAGACGTAGCGCAAATTCAGAATTCAAACGAAATTCGAAAAGTACGTAAAGAGATGGGAATGATTTTTCAGCAATTCAATTTGATTCCTCGACATACGGTTTTGCTGAATGTGCTCACGGGACGTCTTGGTCAGATGTCGACACTCAAAAGCATACTCCATATGTTTAGTGACGAAGATAAAGAAAAAGCTCTATCTTGTCTGAGGTTGGTCGGAATTTCCGAAAAAGCTTCCTTACGTGTGGATCAACTTTCTGGGGGGCAGCAGCAGCGAGTCGCGATTGCTCGTGCGTTAGCACAGGAACCACAAATTTTGTTAGCCGATGAACCGGTCGCCAGCTTAGATCCGGCCACTTGTCATCTGGTGATGGATTATCTAAAAAAAATAAATCAAGAGTTGGGAATTACTATTCTTTGTAATTTACATTTTTTAAGCTTGGTGCGGCAATACACCACCCGCGTGATTGCTTTAAAGGCCGGAGAAATTGTTTACGAAGGAAGTCCCAGCGAAATTAACGAAGCTTGGTTTAAAAAGATTTATGGCGAAAAGGCCCAGGACATTCATGTTAATTAAGGAATTATTTCTATGAAAGCGTGGACAATAAGAACAAGTGTCTTTGATGCTTCCACATTTACATTCCTTTCTTTTTTCATGTTGTATTTATTGGTTCAGCCTACAGACGAGGATCTACTGAATCTTTCGCGAAATGCACTTATTTCATTGGCGTTTTTTATTTCAGGAGCAGTTTTAAGTTTTTTTCTTAATAAAAATAAAATAAAAACTTTGGGAGAGAGAATATTCGAACTTTCTTATCAAGAAAATTCATCCGTCAACGAAAATCGATGCTCTTGTTTTTGGAAATGGCAAATGGCTTTAACTTTGTTTTGTGCACTGGTTGCAGGGATTTTGATTACAGAATTGTCATTAAGAGATATTCTTGATCAAGATGGCTTTAACGGAGCCATGAGAATTTTCAATGAACTTTTTCATCCTAATTTTGAAGTCCTGCCACGAGCAGTTTTGAGAATGATTGAAACTATTTTTATGTCTTTTTTGGCAACCGCTTTTGTAATCCCTTTTGCTTTTGTACTGAGTTTTTTAGCAGCAAAAAATATCATGAAAGGTCCCCTTGCTTTCGGAATTTATATTTTATTACGAACAATTTTGAATTTTGTCCGCTCAATCGAAGCCTTTATGTGGGCCATTATTTTTTCCGTATGGGTTGGCATCGGTCCTTCTGCCGGTTTGTTGGCATTGATGGTTCACTCAATTGCTTCACTAGGGAAACAGTATTCAGAAATCGTCGAAGGAGTTAATGAAGCACCTATCGAAGGGGTCCAGTCGAGTGGCGCAAATCAATTGCAAACGATTTGGTTCGCAATTGTTCCCCAAATCATTTTGCCCTACATTTCATTCACAGTTTATCGCTGGGACATTAATGTGCGCATGGCGACCATTGTGGGTTTTGTCGGAGGCGGTGGCATTGGAAAGCTTCTCATTGCCTATCAGGGGCAAGCCCTGTGGAAAGAAGTGGGCTGCATTTTTTTGGTTATCGCCGTGGTCGTCTGGATCTTAGACCAGGTCTCGGCCTATTTACGAGAGGCTTTAAAGTAAATTTTTTTTAAATTAAATATAGAGAGCACTGAGCTATCAAGTCGTGTGGTATTTACTCCGATGGAATCCCTGGTTAAGGCGAACAGTGAGGTGTTCCGGTGAATTTAAAAGAACAAACAAGTTTTTATATTTCTAAAGGTGGATCCTATTCTGGACCCTATACGATGGATGATGTTCTTAAGAGAGTAGAAAGCTACGAGCATAGCTGGACTGATTACGTTTACGATGAAATGGCTCAGGATTGGATCCTTTTAATGGCCCATCCTTTATTCACTGAAAAATTTAATTCGAGTCTAAGCAAAAAAATGGCAAAGGCCGATAATTCAAAAAACAAAGATACGAGCCATAAAGAAAAGGCTTGGTACATCCTAAAAGATGGCAATAACTACGGACCCTTTTCTCAACTTGAAATTGTACAAATGTTGCAAGAAAAGGCCCTTTATGAATACGATTTCATTTGGCATCAGAAGATGCCTTCATGGAAGCGTGTCGCTGAAGTGAAAGAATTTGCTACCGAAGAAATTCGTAATTTAAAAAAATCATTATCAACGGATCTTTCCGAAGTTTTTTTTCGTCGACGCTATTTGCGTGCCCAGTATGGTTGCAGCTTAATCGTTCATAACAGCAAATCGGTTTTTCGTGGACACAGTATCGAGATTAGCGCTGGTGGCGCTGGGCTTATGATCGATAACTCTGATCTAGAACCAGGGCAAACGCTGTTTTTACATTTTCAACCCGGTGATGGTGTTCCGCCATTCAATGCGGTTTGCTCTGTAGTCAGTAAGAAGTTTGTAAAAGAAAATTCGAGCTCGATGACGATGATGAAATATGGTGTGAAGTTCACAAGCATTAGCACCACCGTTCGAGAGCATATCAAGGATTTTGCGGAAACCTTTAAGAAGGTTTCATGAAACTTTTATTTTATCGTAATTTCCAATGGCTAAGTTGCGTTTTCCTTTTATTGGGATGCAGTAACGATGTTAAATTTGCTGTGCCGCCTTCTTCCCAAGAATTTAATCAGTCTGTTGCCTATAATAACAAGGTTGATTTTTTGTTTGTCGTCGATAATTCGAAGTCGATGAATAAGGTGCAGGAAAATCTTTTGAGCTCCTTAGTGCCTTTGACGACAACTTTAAATCAACTTAAATTAGATTATCATGTTGGTTCGACTTCAACTACAATGGCCAGCTGGTATCCCATGTCAGGAAAAATTTTTGGAGAACCAAAATTTCTAACTTCATTAACTCCAGACTTTCAAAATCGACTTACAGAAAAAATCATGATTGGTGATACTGGTAGCACCGTTGAAAAGGGACTTGACGCGATCAAAAGTATATTGTCATTCCCTTTTCAAAATGGTGACGGACAAACTTTTTTACGAAGTGATGCTCTTTTAGTGATCGTGTACCTGACTAATGAAGATGACAAGAGCGATAAAATAGATACTGGAAATTCAAATAATCAAACTAAACATTATTCTGATTTTTTAGATTCAGTTAGGCCTTTGTGGTCCAATGGACAAAGAAGTTGGATTTTTAATTTTATTGGAATCACAAGTCAGAATGATGCCTGTACCACAGGTGATTTGACCGACTATAAAGAACCCGGAATTCGATTGATGGAAATGGCAAAAAAGAGCAGTGGAAGAATAGAAACGATTTGCCAAATTAAACTGGATTTAGCAATTTCAAATATCAAAGCGCGCTTGGTCCAGTTTTTGACGGATTACAAATTGAATAAAATTCCAATCGTTGATTCTATTCGAGTCTATGTTAATCAGATACTTATTCCAATGGATCCAAGTTCAGGTTGGTCTTACCTTCCTGACTTGAATGTTGTTCGCTTTAATGGCGATAGCGTTCCAAAAGCTGACGATGATATACGAGTGGATTTCACTCCTGATGGCTCAAACTGATTTATCGGCAGCGCTGTTCGTTGGTACCTTGAAGAGTACTGTGTTTTTGCAATGAACAAAGTTCGTTACGGAAAGCATTGCCTCGGTCTGGAACTTCTTTTCCATTATGATAAAGCATGACAGCAGAAAATTCTCGACGATGATTCAACACGGTGTTGATAATGTTGTCAGGACTTATGCTATCTCGACCTAGCATGAACTCTGTACGCCAGTTGATATCTGGAAACACCCAATAAGCCAATTCAGAGCAAACGATTTTATCGGCGGTTTTAACGTCAAAATTAAAATCGTAATCTTTACCGAAATGAGTAAGAGCCTGTGCAATCAATTCGGCTTTTCTTTCAGGACTGTTTTGAATATAATTGGGTCTGATAACCAAGAAATCATCGATGTTCATAAAATGGTTCAAAGAATTTAGCTGAACTCCAGGACGTAGAGCTTCTAGAATAACATTGCCCTTACTTAAAGCTTGAATAATTATATTTCTTTTTTTCAAAGGCATGAGTCTCCAAGCAGGTTGCTTGTTTTCGTCGGTGATCAGATCCCAAAGTCCTTCATTCTGTAGTTGTTGTTTAGAACCAATCCAAATGGCTACGTGTCCCCAATGACCAGGAATGAAACGATCAGTTAATCGAAAGGGAGTTTTTTCCAATAACATATCCAGGGGTTTCATATTGGATTCGATTTTTTTTGAAAGACCGGGTTGAAGATGGGGATTTAATTTTCCTTCACGCATTTCAATCATTCCAACGGAATTCCCAAAACCCATACTTATTAAATTTGTAGTTTCGCTAACTCCTGAAAAAGCACCATCCGTCAGTTCATTTATTCCATCATTGATTCGAATGCCAGCAAATGAAAGCATACGATTTATAGTTCCAGTGCGAAAAATTTTGTAACTCGGTGAAGATTGAATAACACCAGCCAGGTAGTGAATTTGTTCGTCAATGTCATTTTGGGAAAGCTTTCTAGCAAAGGAGTCAAAGCCTTGAACTTGGGCAGCTAAAATGGATCGAGTACTCCAGCTTTTAGCTTCGCTAGAAATGACACTGATTATGCCGGAAGGAATATTGTTAGTGGCATCACCTTGATTAAGTAGAGTTCGAACATAAGCGTTTTGCGAAGCCAAATTAACCAATGAAAAATAATTATCATAAACTTGTAACGAAGCGGCTACAGCTATCATCATTTTTTTCTTAACTAAGAGTGTGTATTTTTTATTTCCCCAAAGATCCTGGTAAACGCTGTATTTCGAAGCTAAGGCCAAAAATTCTTTTCGAGTTTCGAGGTAGTTTTGCGCCCCTCGCATAATTTGCAACACCCAATTTTGATAGGATTCGCCACTTTGTTCCGCTGTTGCATTTCTCGCTAAAAATTCGACGGTTTTTTCTCGAAAGACAAGATTTCTTTCAAGAGTGCTGATAAATCTTTCATACTCAATATGAAAAGCTTGATCGTCTACCGCATCAGCAATTTTAAGGTTTTTAGCGTTACGTTCGCGAATATCAATTGTTGGTATCGTTTGAGAAAACGAAATTTTACCGACCAATAAAATAAGTAGAAAGATAATTTTTCTCATTCTAGTACTCACTCTTCATTCTCTTTACATTAAAAATTGCAATAATTTTGATGGATGGGCAATTACGTCCATCAAAAATTGAGTTTCTTCGCCACCTTTGCCCAATGGATTTTGTTCACGGCCTTTTGCGTCCAATGCCTTGTCGCGAGAGATAAGATTGTAACCAATATCATTTGCCAGAGTTAACATTTCATTTTTAATGTCCGCATTCAGTTCTTTACTGCCTTCACAGAATAATCCCATTTCGGTGTTATAAAAACTGGATCTGTTATCAACGTTATATGTGCCAACAAAAAAACCTTTATCTCCGTAAAGATGGCTTTTGGCGTGCATTCCCCAGCGAGCCGTTATGACTTCAGCTTCTGCGACATAAGGAGTTGGCCGCCAGCTTGATCCATGCACCACCAATTGGATGCCCGAACTCAGAAATTTATTTGCGTTAGGATAAAATACAGATGCGGCATAAGTAGCATCTGTAGAGGATAAACTATTTGTAAAAACACGTAATTTTACTTTTTTCTCGGTTAGAATTTTTAATAAATTTCCAGAGCGAGTGTTAAGCATGACGTAAGGTGAATCAATATAAAGTTTATCTCCGGCACTCAGTGAGCGAATAAATTGTCCGATAGCTCTTTCGGTGACACGGTGGGATTCTTTATAATTTTCTTCACACAAGAGTTCGCTTTCTAAACACCAGCGAACCAAACGGCTATTGATTGGTTTGTCACTGGCAAAAGTAGTTTTGGGGCAGGCATGAGTTTGCGAAGTTTCGTAAGCAGACTTTCCTATGCTCATGACTTTGCTTAAAAGATTTTTATCTGCGGCAGACATATGAAGAAATTGATTCACAACGAGTTCTTCTTCTTCGGGTGCACTTGCCAGAAGGCTGTCCACATCGGCTTTTACTGTAACTCCAGCGAACCAAAATTCATCAAAGCTGGATCTCATAATAGGAACCACGGGGCCTTTAACCCAGATGTCTCTGTCTACAAAATTATAACTGTGATCGAGATCAAAATATTTATCCTCGATATTTCGGCCACCGGTAATTGCCTCTGTATCGTCGATAGAAATTAATTTTCGATGGCTGCGAAATTGTGAATCTACGCTATTATAATAGCGCACCTGGAAGAACCTGGGATTTCCACCTCGTTTTTTAATTTCTCGATGAATTGCCGCCACGTGATTTTCATCAAATTGAAAAACGGCTAAAGAGTGATCAACCAAGATTCGAACCGATACTTTAGTAAGCGCTTTATCGATCAATTTATTTAAAATAAATTTACTCGATCTTTCATCACCATTTTCAGTGGATTTTGGTGCTTTCTTTTTAGAACTGAAGATAAAGTATTCCAGTTCAATATTTTTTTGAGCACGCTCGATCATATCGAGTCGCTTATAAAGAGCCGCGATCCCTGAGTGAATTAAATGCATTTGATTTTCTTTTCCCTTTGCAGCTTCCTGGATAGAAACATAGGGTTCTGGAATTTTAGCAAATGGGGTTTTGTATTGATAAGCGCTGAAAATATTGAGTTTCCAATCATTATAGCTAGTTTCGCCTAAGGCAAACTGGGGTAGAGTTAATAGGAGCAAAGTAAGGATTCTCATTTTTACACCTTCATTCAGCTGTATAGTAGTTAGACGCCAGAGACATTTTGCGGGAATTTTGAGTATTATCTCGCAATAGTTGCTTTAGCAGGTCCCAATTTATGCAATAAGTACTACTTTATTTATTAAGGCTATTCATAGCAGTTTTGAGGCCAGAAAGGGGCGCGCCCTATTTTCTTAAGAGCTCTTCGCTCACGTTGGACGGATCAAACTGATTCTGACATTTTTCATCGACGCCTTCAAGAGTGCTGTATTTTTGTAAAGAACAAAGTTCATTGCGAAAAGCAGAACCACTATCGGATACTTCTTTTCCATCGTGATAAAGCATGATGGCCGAAAATTCGTTGCGGTTCAAAACAGTATGAATGACGTTGTCCGGGCTGATGCTGGCTCGGCCAAATGTATTTTCGGTAAGCCAAGGAATATCTGTAAATACCCAGTAAACCAATTCAGAACAAATAATTTTATCCTGCGTTTTTGCATCAAAATTAAAATCATAGTCTTTGCTAAAATGAGTTAGCGCTTGTGCAATAAGTTCAGCTTTTATTTCACGATCATTTTGAAGATAATCAGGTCTAATAGCCAAGAAATCATCGACGTTCATAAATTGTTTTAAAGAGTTCAACTGGACTCCTGGGCGAAGAGCTTCAAGTATAACATTGCCCGTCGTTAGCGCTTGAATAATCTTTTGTCTTTTTGCTAAAGGCATCGCTTTCCAGGCAGGCTGATTGTCTTCATCCGCAATCAGATCCCACAAACCTTCTTCTTTCAGTTGTTCGAGCGAACCGATCCAAAGAGCGAGGTGTCCCCAATGACCTGGGATAAGACGATCGGTTAAACGAAAGGGGGTTTTTTCTAATAAAATATCTAAAGGTTTCAGCTTCGTTTCGATTTTTTGTAGGAGGCCAGGTGGTTTAGTTGGATTTAATTTCCCTTGGCGCGTTTCAATCACTGCAACGACATTACCAAAAGCTTTACTTATTAAATCTTCGGTGTCGCGACTGTTTGAAAATAGCGCATCTAACAACCTATTTTTTTCACTGATAAGTCGAAGAGCAGCAAATGAAAGTAAGTTTTTGATAAGTCCATTGCGAAAAAGTTGATAACTTGGTGAGGACTGAATAACGCCAACCAGATAATTAGTTTGCGCATCCATTTCACTTGCTGGAAGTTGTTTAATAAAGGAATCAAAACCTCGGACTTGAGACGTTAAAAGTGATAATAAAGTCCAGCTGTTGGCTTGGCTTGAAATTGAATTGACCAGACCAGCAGGAATATTATTAGTAGGGTCACCTTGGTTAAGCAAAGTTCGCAAATGCTTATTCTTCGAAGCCAAATTAAACAATGAAAAATAATTATCATACAGTTGTAATGAAGCCGCCAAAGCCATGATCATTTTTTTCTTTGTTAAAGGGGGAGAGGAATTGTTTCCCCAAAGATCTTTATAAACGCTATATTTAGAAGCTACAGTTAAAAATTTAACTCTTGTATCAAGATATTTTGCGGTCCCTTGTAAAATTTGAAGAACCCAGTTTTGATAAGTTTCTCCACTTCGTTTCGCAGTTGGATTCTTAGTCAAAAATTCGATGGTTTTTTCACGAAAAACTAAATTTTCTTCAAGAGTGCGGATGAAGGCTTCGTGCTCGACGCTAAATGCTTGGGCATCCACTGAGTCAGCTATTTTTAGATTTTGAGCATTGCGGTCACGAATGTCAATGACGGGTAAGGCGGCTTCGGAAAACGCAATTTTACTTACCAAGATGACAAAGGTAAAAATAATTTTTTTCATTTTACATTCCCCCTACATAAAGTCTTAAAAAAGCCTAAAAAAAGTATCTCAAGCCTAAACCTCCTTGAAACATTGCCGAAGTTTCAGGAACTACAGAAATTCCAGGAACAATCTCTGCAAAGAAAGCAAAATCAGGCTGAATAGGACGCCACTCAACTCCAAGGGGAATTCGTAAGCCTAAGCCGACTGAACCCGATTTTTTTCCCAGAATGCGATCGTCTTTCGAACGATCAGTTGTTGTCGACACCAGGATTGCGCCAATTCCGTAATAAGGAGTGAGTTGAGAAACAAATTTTGTTTTGTTACCAAAACCTGCCGGGATAGAGACAAGGTGATCACCATAAATTAAAATATAATCGCTAAAAGAAAAAGCTAAACCAAAATCATAGGCCAAAACATTCGAAACAACATATTTTCCGGTCAGCGCTGTCGGATTACCAAATACAATTCCCAGCCCCAACGGCCCCGACGACTTTCCAACCGCATTCCCCATCGAAGCCCAACACAAAACACTTAAAATTATTTTTTTCATTCTTAAATTTTAAAAGACAGCGGAATTAAGTCAATCTTCTCTTTTTATTTATTTTCTGAAATTTTTAAATTTGCACACACACTAAAAAACGAGTTCAATGAAATGGACCCCGCCTTAAATTCGATTTGAATCGACGGC